>ENA-UOWE01000059-UOWE01000059.1-activated-sludge-metagenome-genome-assembly--contig:-NODE-59-length-147286-cov-18.969674_pt1 | contig 147286 bp, 117 predicted proteins | sample MGYA00249841_ERZ761562 | MGnify/ENA primary metagenome ERZ761562 (study PRJEB28883, sample SAMN05720200) | activated sludge metagenome | isolation source: Anaerobic digester | place: Japan... | reverse complement strand
GAACGCGCCGGGAACATGCCCGAGTCAGGCCTGGCCGCCTTACCGGTCAGTCCTGCTGCCGGGGCAGGCACAGGAAGATCGGGTCGGGATTCGATGCATACTGACCACAGAACCATCCGGGAGGACAGTTCTCCAGGCAGACCGCCCCGCAGAGCCGCCCTTCGGGCGTCGCGATGCAGAATCCCGACTGGCAGTCCCGGTTCTCCCGGCAGGGGCACCAGGAGGCCCCCGGGTCGTCCCGGCAGGGGTCCTCCTGGACCTCGGCATCCTCCCGCACCTCCCCGGGAACCTCTGGAGATCCCTCGGGGTACGAGTCGAGACCCACCTCCTCCCCGGGCCCAGGGCCCGCCTCGCCGACATCACGCGCCGTTCCCGGGTCCCCGGCGTCCCGGTAGAGGTCCACCGGGATCTCCAGCGGGCCCCCGGGGTCCCGGTCCGCTCCCGAGTCCTCCCCGTTCCCACCACCACCGCAGGCCCACCACCCCAGACACAGCCACACGACCGCCCGGCTCCTCATGGTCGCCTCCCCATCCCCGGGGCGATCCGGGGATCGGATTCCCGCCGCCCCTTGCCCCGCGGCAGGATCACCCGTGTCAGCAGTGCCGTCACCAGCGTCTCGGGTCGCCCGGGCCCTCGCTTCAGGCGCGTCTCCCAGGCCGGGGCCTCCCGGAGAACGGCATCCAGTTCCTCCGGGGTATAGCGCCCGGCCCCCTTCCGCAGGGCCTCCCACTTGAACTCGTGGCGCAGTTTCAGGACCTCCATCGCCTCGTCCGAGGGGACCTTCCGGGCCACCAGATCCTGGGCCATCCGGATCTGCTGCACCTGCCGGACCACCCGGCCAAGGATCGCGAGCATTTCCTCCCCCGGGCGCTTCGCATCCTCCAAGTCCCGCCAGGCGACCTTCAGGGCCTTGCGCAGGTCCCGCTCCACCACGGCATCGGGCAGGTCCCAGGGGGCGTTCTGCCGGGACCGCTGCACCATGCCCAGCAGGTCCCCCTCGGCGACCCGCCCCCCGGGCCCCACCAGGTCCCGGATGGACCGGATCACCGACTCCAGGGTCGCCCGGTCAGGTCCCACCAGGTCCGCCAGGGATTCCTGGGCCCGGGCCTCGATCGCGATGCCGGCCTCCCGGGCCAGGGCCTGGATCAAGCGCACCGCCTCCCGGGCCTTCGGGACCTGGGCCAGCACCACGAGGCCCCCGGCAGCCAGGACGGCCTTGGCCAGGGCTCCACCCCGGGCCTTTTCGTCGGCCAGCAGCACCAGCCGCAGGTGGGACGGCCGCTTCGCCAGCACCTCGTCCAGTTCCTTGGCCCCCTGCCCCCCGGAGCCCATGTTCTCGACCACCCAGACGACCCCTTGCCCGAACAGGGGCACGGTCATCGCGTCGACCTTCACCCGGTCCCAGACATCGGATTTCGGCGGTCCGGCATCCCCCCGAGTCACGTCCACCGGGGAGCAGGTTCGCCCCAGGTCCCCCTGGACCAGCCCGATCACCTGCTCCCGGACCGCCTCGTCCTCCCCGGCCACCAGCACGACAACGGGGGCCTTCCCGCCCCTCAGCGCCGCCTCCAGTTCCCGGGTCTCGGGCAGTTGCATCTTCCGGCCTCCCAGGGTCCCGTCCAATCGTGCCCCTGGACCATCGCTCGGTCAATCGGCCGGCGGGTCCCGCTGACCCAGGGACCTGCCTCGCAAGGACCCGCCTCGTCTCGGATCAGATGGGAGACCTCACGGATCCAGGGGGTCCCGGGCGTCCTCGAAGAGCGACCGCGGGTCGGCCAGGAAGCAGCCGTCCTCGTCATCCAGGACCTGCACGAACCGGTAGGGCACGTAGCCCAGTTCGGCCTCGCAACGGGCGGCCAGGGCCGAGATGTAGAGCACCTGGAGCCCGTCGCTGCTGATCAGGGCCGGTTGCCGGGGCGGGATGCCGTAGCGCAGGATCAGGCGAGCCGCATTCCGCAGGTTCGTCGTGGTGTGCCGGGCATGGGGGTCCACGAGGATGGCGTTCTCGGGAACCGCATGGGCCTCCATGAGGTAGCGCTTCATCTCGATGGCCTCGGAGTAGGGGGTCCGGTCCGGGTGGACGTGCCCCCCCGACAGCAGCAGGAAGGGCGCCAGGCCCGCCTGCCACCGCCGCACCGCGATGTCGCAGTGCTGCTGTCCGGTCGGCGACAGGGGGTGGTCCAGGTCATCGGGCCCCCAGCCCGGAACCAGGATCACCGAAAAGGGCCATTGGGACCAGTCGATGGCCGCCATCCGGTGCAGGGCCGCCCGGTTCTCGCCCTCCGCCAGGGGCTCGTAGCGCCCCGCCTCGTCCCGGCCATCCCGGATCAATCCCTCCATGGCCACCTCGCGGATCGGACCGTAGAAGGGCATCGGGTCCCGATGGCGATCCACCACGGTGGCCAGGAGGTCCGCCAGGTCGGCCCGAGGCAGCGCCTCCCGTTCCACGACGGCCTGGGCCGTGGCCAGGGCGTCGGTCATCGCCGCAGCCGCCAGCCCCGGGTCGTCCAGGCCCGCGTGCAGCGCAAAGGCCCCCGAGGGCCGCAGTTCCGACGCCACGACCCCCGCCGCGGCCAGGACCCGACCGGTGTCCGCCGCAGCCGCCGCCAGGGTGTCGGGGTCGAACCGGATGGCCTCCGCCAGACAGGCCGCATCGTTCCCGCAACTGGCCACCGCCTGTCGGAGGGCCTGGTCCCGGGCCTCCGACAGGCCCTGGAGCGCCGGGTCTGTCGCCACGGCCTCCGAGGCGGCCGCAACCTGATCCAGCACCGTCAGCAGGTACCAGTTCTTGTCCCGGACCGCCGACCCGCTGGTGACCCGCCCATGGCCGGGATCGAAGCCCAGGAGGTCCGGGGGGTCGGGGAGGCCACAGACCGCCGGGTCCAGCGCCCCGAAGTCCCGCCCGCCATGGGACGGGGTCCACCCCGCGAAGAGCCACTCCGGCGTCACCTCGGCGAACGCGATGGCATCGTAGGGCGACAGGCGCCCGTGCTCGTAGAGGACGCCCAGGCCCCCGTCCGTGGCCGTCAGGTCCGAGTAGGCCGCGGGTCCCGGAACGATCCATCGGCCCACGGGCCAGGTCGATCCCCCGTCCAGGCTCACGTGAATCGTCAACATCTCCCGGTCCCAGGAGGCGGCGTTGGACCGCACCAGCGTCCCCGCGTGAGCCCTCGCCGGGTCCCAGCCCGGTCCCGACACCGCCAGCACCGACCCCTGGCAGTGGGGATCGACGGCACCCGGCGCCTCCCGCCCGGCGCTCCAGGTCACGCCGCCGTCGCGGCTCACCGACACGCCGCGCCGGGGCGAAACGAACCGCGTGCGGTAGTCCATCAGCAACGAGCCATCGAGCCGCTGGGCGATCGATGCCTCGTCCCCGAAGGCCCCGGGAACGACGCCCGCAAGTCGCCAGGTCACCCCAGGCTCGTCGGAACCAGGGGATCGGCCCTGCACCTCCCCCCGCACCGCACACGAGAAGGCCTCCCCGGGCCCAGGCCCCCGGGTGAAGTTGCACGGCGCGACCAGGGTGCCATCGGCCAGCTGGATCCCGTGGCCCGGTCCGGTGGCGGCCCACCGCCAGTCGGCCCCCTTCACCGCGGCATCGAGGTTCATCGGGTCGGACCAGGTCGCCCCCTCGTCGTCGCTGTGCATGACCCACAGGCTCCGGGCAGCCCTGCCGGCGTTGATCTGCCCCTCGGAGGCATCCCCGGGGTTCGTGGTCAGCAGCAGCCAGACCTTGCCGGTCGTGCGATCCACGATCGGGACCGGGTTGCCTGCCGTGTCCGGTCCGACGTCCAGGACGACCTGCAGCGGCCCCCAGGTCCTGCCGCCGTCGTTCGATCGCCGCATCACCAGGTCGATGTTCCCCGAGTCCCCCGGGCCGTCCACCCGCCCCTCGGCGAAGGCCAGGAGGGTCCCCGAGGCCACCCGGACCAGGGCCGGGATCCGGTATGAGGCGTAGCCACCGTCGCCGGCCCGGAACACCTCCACGCCCTCGGGTCCCGGCGGGAGGACCGCCGAGTCCCCCTCCAGCCAGAAGTCCTCGATGGTCACCACGTCCAGGTCCGGGCAGGCACCCAGGAACCAGGCCGCCCTCCCCGGGACGACCCCGACGGTCACCACGTCCGGCAAGGGATCCGGTCCGTCAAAGACGACGACATCATCGACCCGCAACGCCAGGTTCCCTTGCGCCCGGGTCATCTCGACCACGAAGGGCACGCCGTCGGCCACTGGCGAGGGACTCACCCGCACCTCGTCATCGGGGAACATCGGTCCCTCGAGCACCAGGTCGCCCGAGGCGTCCCGGAACCGGACCCGATTGCTGCCGCCGATGAGCAACGCGGTCCCGGACGGCGTGTCGATCCGACCGGAGAGGTGCACCCGGACATCGCCGCGGCCCACGATCATCCGCCCGCCGTGCAGGAAGTTGTCGCATCCCGTATTCGACAGTCCAGCGCTTCCTGGCTCCCAGGGCGTCCCGTCGATCCGGACGTCCACCGGAACCCCGCTCCGGACGAAGACCGCCGCCCCCACCGGAATCGTGGTTGCGTCGCCACCCAAATCCTCGGCCTCCAGGTCGCCCAGGACGTCCGTGGCCTCCAGCGGCCCGTCCGCAGGACCCGGATCCGCCGCCTCTTCGACCCGGTCGTCCGGGTCTTGCTGGTCCGGGAGGTCCGCTACCACGTCCCCCCGCAGGTCCGGCCCCGCGTCCTCGGGGCCCTGTCGGTCCTGACCGCCCGACGATGGGCACCCGGCCATCGCCGCAAGGACCAGGGAGGCCAGGCAACCTCCCACGGATCCACCCCCGACGCCCCTCATACGCCCCTCCCCGTGCCAGCCTCCGCGCACCAGGCTCCCCAGGTGCCGCGACGACGACGCTGCGACTCCTCCCGGGGATCCGGACCTGCCGTCGCCCCTTCCCGCGCCCCCGCCCAGGGCCCCTCTCGTCTACCACGGAATCGAAGAAACGGGGGCGGAGGCCGACCCCGAAATGCCCGGAGCCGAAGTTCCCCCGTCGGGACGCCGCCCTGTTCGAGATCCTCCTGCAAGCCGACGACTGCCACCCGCGTCCTGACCCTGGAGTCCTGTCCGGAGGCAGGTCGGGCACCGGTGGGAGGGGGCCCGAGGGGGTGTTCAGTAGGGGGTGTAGGGCGCCGGAGCCATGCCCCGGGCCCAGAGGACCGCTGCGCCGGTCACCAGGACCGCCACCAGGGTCGGAACCAGGACCGCGGCCAGGGAGCCGCGGAAGAGGCGACCCGTCCCGGAGGCGATGGGAGCGGCCAGGGCCATCACCAGCGGGCCTCGGGGCGCCTCGGTGAAGGCCCAGGCATAGACCAGCACCCCGCCGTAGGCCAGCACCAGGGAACCCACCGTCCCCGCCGGCACCCGCCCCCAGCGGACCCCCAGGACCGCCAGGACCCCGGCCACCACGGCGATGGCCCCCATCACCTGGCCCAGCAACGCGCTGCCCGAGAGGCCCAGCAGACCCGCGGCCCCCGCCGATGCCCCTGCCCAGGCCCCGAACCACCCCGGGGCCCCCGACGACCGCAAGACCGAGGTCGCACCCCAGAGGGCCCCCAGGACCAGGGCGGCCCAGACCCAGGAGGCCGAGGGGTCGGACCCCGACGGGACCATCACCAATCGGGCAGCCCCCAGGCACAGGCCCCCGGCCCACAGGACCAGGAAGGGGGCCCGGCCCCTCGCCGGGATCGCCTGGGCCGCCGCCCCGACCAGGGCCGCCAGCACCACCAGCGGTCCGATCCAGTCCAGCGTGTCCGCCACGGGCCAGTGGGGAACGCCGCGGGCCCCCAGCAAGGCCGCGACCACCCCTGCTCCGAAGGCGATCCCCGCCGCGGAGACCGCCAGGTCCCGGCGGGCCATCCGCCCCGTGAGCCAGGCGCCGAGGATCACGGTCACCGCAGCCAGTGCGGGCCAGACCCCGGTCCGCAGCAGCACCGCCACCTGGATGTCCGACCCCGTGTTCATGTCCATCCTCCCGCCCGGCGCCCCGCACGATCACTTCTGACGAATCGCCTCGATGTCCAGAATGACCTCCACCTCCCGACCCAGGCCCTCGGGCATGTAGGAGATGCCGAAGTCCATCCGGTTCACGGTGAACCGGGCCGACAGCCCGATCCGGTAGTTGCCCCAGGGGTCGTTCCCCTGGCCCAGTTTCCGGGCCTTGAACTTCAGGGGCTTCGTGACCCCGCGAACCGTCAGGTCCCCCTCGATCTCGAAGGTGTCGTTGCCCACCTCCCGGACCGATCGGGACCGGAAGGTCCACTTCGGAGCCTGCTTCACGTTGAAGAAGTCGGGGCCCCGGAGGTGCTGGTCCCGCTTCTCGTCCCGCGTGTTCACGCTCTCAGGAACCAGCGTGAACTCGACCGAGGACCTCGCCGCATCCGCCGCGTCCAGCACGATGGTTCCCTCGAACTTCTGGAACCATCCCCAGATCTGTCCAATCCCCAGGTGGTTGACCTGGAACAGGACCTGCGAGTGCACCGGGTCCACCTGGTAGGACTCGGCGGCCCGGGCGACGCTGGACAGGCCCCCGATTCCCGCGACGATGACGGCAGCGATCAGGCGATGCTTCATGACGATTCCTCCACCACATTGGGTTCCCTGCTGACGGGGGGAGGCCCCCCCTCTCCTGCCTGGCCCTTGCCGAGCAGGCGGTCCTGCATCGCCCGAAGAAACGCCCCCAGGACCTCCTGGTTCACCGAAAAGAACCCGAACTGGCCCTCCCGTCGGACCCGCACCACCCCCGCGTCGAGCAGGATCTTCAGGTGATGCGAGATCGTGGACTGGCCCACCGGGAACCGTTCGGCGAGGGCCCCGCAGGAAACCACTCCCTCCCGGACCAGCGTCTCCAGGATGTCTCGTCTCCTGGAATCCGCCAGGGCCTTCGCGATGCGGTCCACCTGCGATGCGTCCATTCCAGACCTCCCGGCGCCCTCGGGCGACGCTTCGACATTTCTATGAACGTCGATGCGTTTTGTCAAGAATGGTGATTGACAATCTATTTATTCATCCAGATCAACGGCCGATCGAGCACTGCCGCATGGCAGCCCACCAGGAGGACGCCGCACCAGGCTGCCTCGAAGCCGGAACCTGGGTCGGTGCTGTGGCGACAGCGGCCTGGCGAGGGAGGTCTCGCACCCCGTCAACGGGGTGGGAGCCGATCCCCCGGGGCCGGGACGGACGGACGGACGAGGTCCGGGGCGCACCCCGAGGGGGCCGGGCCGGTCCGGAGGGTCGCCAGGATGTCCCGGAGGCGACCCTGAACGATGTCGCCAACCGGTCGGGGCAAGAAGGGGCAGGCCCGCACCTGCCCCAGGGGATTGGCATAGATGAACTGGTGCCCCCCCACACACCCCCGAGGGGCCTCCCAGACCGCCGCGGACCAGGCCAGGGGACGAGGACGGGCGCCCCGGTTGTTCCGGGCCATCAGGCTCTCCAGGCGGGCATGCTCGGCGGGGGTCAACCCGAAGCGGCCATGAACGGCCGCCCCGCCGCTCGGATGGGCCGGGAAGAAGTTCACGAAGTGCACCCCCAGGTCCCCGACGAAGTCCAGATAGCGGTCGAAGCCCTCGGGGTCCAGGACCTCCGGCCCCACCATGCAGTCCACGCTGGCCAGCAGGCCCACCTGCACGGCGGCCCGCAGGGCCGACACGGCGACGTCGAAGGCCCCGGGGTTCCCCTTGCTGCGGGCCACGGTGGCCGCATCCCGGCCGTCCAGCGAGACGATCACGCCCGCCAGGCCCCCTTCGGCCAGTCGGGCCAGCACCTCCCGGTCCGCCCGGTGGCCCGTGGTGACCAGGAAGCACCGCAGGCCGGCCTCCCGGGCGGTTCGCACCAGGACCGGCAGGTCCTCGACCCGCATCAGGGGCTCCCCCCCGGTGAAGAACACCGCCCGGGCGCCGGCCTCGGCCAGGTCCCGGACCGCCTGGACCAGGGCCTCGAGGGGCACCGCCTCCTCGGGCCCGAGTTCCGGCAGGGCGTAGCAGTGGGGGCACCGGTAGGGACACCGGCTGGAGACCGAGAGGAGGCCGAACAGCAGCGGCAGCGGTCGGCCCTCGGCGATGGCCATCACCTCCTCGGCCACGAGGTCGGGGAAGGAGGGGTCGTTCAGGGGTGGCATCGCGGTGGCCGCGAAGACCTCCCCGTGCCGGGACCGGACATAGCGCCCGGGGCCGCCCCGCAGGAGGTTCCGGGGGCTCCGGAGGTAGTCCCGGAAGGCCCGACCGAAGGCTGCCGGCCCCGCCCGAGCCACCCCCCGGGCCAGCAGGGCCCCGACGATCCGGGCCTCCAGCAGGGCCTTTTCGGTGCCGGTGACATACCGCACGGCGTCATCCATCGCGGCCCTCCGGCTCCGGGACGCCGAGGACCCGGAGGGCCCCGGGGCTCAGCACCTGGACCTCCGACCGGTGCCGGGCCACGAAGTCCCGCAGGAACGCGGGGTCCGTGAAGAACTGGCAGTGGAGCCGTTCCCCCCGGGCCTCGGCCTCCCGGTGGCGCTCCCGGAGGGCCCGGTAGAGGGGATCGTCCCGGAAGGCCTCCCACAGGGGCCTCTGGTGGATGTTCGAACCGCTCATCCCCAGGGCCACCGCCGGACAGGGGGCCAGGGTCCCGTCATGCCAGACCGTCAGGCTGAAGACCCCCGCCGGGCAGGCCGTCAGGCGCTGCTCGATGCCCAGGAGGTCCATCACCGCCAGGCGCCCCAACTGCCGGTTCAGGGCCATGGCCCGGTCGAAGAGGGCCTCCCGACGCCCGGCGTCCAGCACCAGGTCGAAGTCCCCCTTCGGGTCCACCGGGACGTAGGGGACGTAGGCCACCAGCCAGGCCCCCTGGGCCTCGAGCCACCGGAGGAACGGAAGGGAGGTCACCTCGTCGTGGTTCTCCCGGTGGATCATCGTGGTGACCAGGAAGGGAACCTTCCGCTGCCGGAGTCCCACCATGAGGCCCTGCTGGGCCTCGAAGGCCCCGGGGCCCTTCCGGCGGTCGGTGGTCTGCCCCAGGCCGTCGATGTTCAGCACCGGCACGATGTTCCCGGCAGCGGCGATCCGGTCCAGGTGCCCCGCCCCGACCCGCCGGCCCTCGGTGAACAGCAGGAAGAACTGCCCCCGGTGCCGCGCCAGCAAGGCCAGCAGGTCGTCGGCGTCGGCCCGGTAGAAGGGGTCCGCCCCCATCAGGTACACCTGGGTGATGCCCATGGCCCGGGCCTCGCCGAAGAGGCGGTCCAGGTCCCCCAGGGACAGGCGGCTGCGGTGATCGGCGAACCCGAGGAAGGTGCAGTGGGCGCACCCGGCCCGGCAGGCCACATCGTCCACCACCTGCAGCGTCACCGGACTCGGCACCCCGTCCCGCCGGGCCCGAAGACGGGCCGGAATGCCCTGGCGCAGGCCGATCCACCAGGCCTGCCAGCCGGCCCGCCAGGTCGCCCGACTGGCCCCGAGGGATCGCCGGGCCAGGCGCCAGAGGATCGGCCCCATCACCCGGTAGTACCGAAAATCCGTTCGATAGTTCCGAACGAACATGCGCCTCCCTCAGAAGATGTTGGGCGGCACCCGGCGATAGACGTAGCGCCGGTAGTGCAGGTTCACCACCAGGGCGAAGAGGTGCATCAGGGGCCTCTTCCAGAAGTCCCACCGGAAGACGACCCGCCGGAGGATGCTCCTCCAGGAGAAGACCCGCCGGTTCAGCCACCAGTAGAGTTCGGTCAGCCGGTCCGGGTCGATGCGTGCCGGGCGGTGGACCGCCGTGGACCCGTCGTAGCGGCGCCAGTCCTCGGTGATCAGCCGCCCCTCGTCGCGCATCTGCTCGTAGAGGGGCGTCCCGGGCATCGGCGTCAGGATGTAGAACCGGGGGATGGGAACCCGGGTCCGGTCGATGAAGTCGGCGGTGGCCCGGATGCTCTCCTCGGTGTCCCCGTCGGTGCCGACCATCATCTCCGTCGAGGGCATGATGCCCGCCTCGGTGATCCGCCGGAGCAGGGACTCGTGGTCCTCCACCTTGAGCCAGTCCTTCCGGAGCCGGTCGAGGCCCTCCTGGGTGATGCTCTCGAGGCCGAAGGACATCAGGTTGCAACCGCTTCGCCGGACCCGGTCCAGCAGCCGGGGGTTCCGGGCCAGTTGCAGGCTGCACTGGGAGGACCACTCCATCTTCCAGGGGGTGATGGCGTCGCAGAAGGCCTCCAGGAACCCCGGGTTCGACACGATGTTGTCGTCCAGCAGGAAGAACTTCCGAAACCCCAGTTCCCGGATGCGCCGGATGTCCCGGAGGACCTCGTCCAGGGGCCGGGCCAGATAGCGCCCCTGGTAGATGCAGGCGATGCTGCAGAAGGAGCAGAGGTGGGGACAGCCCCGCCCCGCCTGGACCGGCAGCCGGTCCCCGATGGGCTTGCTCGTCAGCAGTTCATAGCGGGGGACCGGCAGCCCCGCGAGGCTGGTCACGGGGTTCCGGTAGATCGGGTCGATCCGCCCGGTCCGTTCGAAGTCCTGCAGCAGCCGGGGGAAGGAGACCTCGCCGTCGCCGACCACCACCGAGTCCACGTGTTCCAGCACCCGCTCGGGAACCAGCGAGGCCATGTAGCCGCCCATGAACACCGGTCGCCCCCGGCGCCGGAACTCCTGGGCGATCTCGATGCCGCGCCAGGTGGCGTAGCCCATCGTCCCGATCCCCACCAGGTCCACGTCGGCGTCGAAGTCGATGTCGTCCACCACCTCCAGCCGGACGTCGATCTCCCAATGTCGGGGGGCCAGGGCCGCCAGCAGCGGAAAGGCCAGTCCCGGCAGGAAGATCCGTCGCTGCTTGCACAACTTCCCGCCCCGGTCGTACTGGGTGGGCTGGATCAGCATCAGTCTCGGCATCGGGCACGGGCCTCCGCCAGTTTCTTCCGGTACTGCCGATCCACCAGGGCCGTGCCCCGGATCATCTTCCAGATCATCCGGGGGGACCGGCGCCGGTGAGCCCAGAGGGCCTGGGGATGGAACAGGACCCGCCAGTAGAGCCGGATCAGTTCTTCGTAGAACTCCGCCTCGGTCAGCCGTTCGGGGCGGATCATCACGTGGGCCAGGTCCCACCGGGGGAAGTCCGACCGCGGGACCAGCAGCCGGTCGGGGTCCACCTCGATGCCGGTCCCCGGGAGCGGCGTCAGGGGCTGGAGGTTCACGAACCGCACGCCCAGGGCCCGGAGGCGTTCCCCGCACCGCTGAAACTCCTCCCGTCCCCAGGAGGCCGGGAGGATCATCGTGGCATAGCATTCGACCCCGTGGCGGTTCAGGACCGCCATCGCCTCCTCGTTGACCCCCGAGGAGGTCCCCTTCCGGAAGAGGTCCAGGTCCCGGTCCAGGAAGGACTCGAACCCCACGATGACGGTCCGGAGCCCGGCCTCGCGGAACTCCCGGATGACCTCGGGGTTCTGGGCGATGAAGTCCGCCCGGCCATAGACCAGGTAGTGCTTCCGGAGGCCCCGGGACCGGACCCCGGCGATGAAGGCCCGCACCCGGTCCGCGGTCACCAGGAAGTCGTCATCGACGATGTAGACCTCCTGCTGATCGATTCCCTGGAGTTCGTCCAGCACCTCCTCCAGGGGGCGCTCCCGGTAACGATCCCCGGTGATTCGCCGGCAGAAGCAGAAGGTGCACCGGTAGGGGCACCCGAAGGAGGTCTTCAGCAGGGCCACCCGGTCGTGGAAGATGTAGAAGTAGCGGTCCTGATAGTGGCGGGTCAGGGACCGATCCGGCAGCGACCAGGCGAAGTCGAAGGGTGGGAGCCGGGCGGGGTCCGCCGACTCCCCGGGCTGCAGGACCCCCGGGGGCACCTCACCCGCCCCCTCGGCCACCAGGCGCAGCAGCCGGGGCCAGGCCGACACGGCATTGCGCACGACCCGGAACTGCACGTCGGGGTGGTCCAGGTCCCCGGGTACCACCTCGCAGTGCACGCCACCCACCACCGTGACGATCCGGTCGTCCCGGACCCGGGCCCGATGGCAGGCGTCGATCATGGCCGGGACATTGGTGATGTAGCCCGTCACCCCCAGCACGTCGGGCTTTTCCCGAGCCAGGAAGGCGTCCAGGCCCTCCCGCTCCAGCGTCAGGTCCACGACCCGGACCTGGTGCCCCTCCCGTCGGCAGATCCCCCCGAGGACCTCCAGTTCCAGCGGCTCCACCAGCATCACGTGCTGCAGCCCGATCGTCTCGGGGTCCGGTCGGGGCCGGACCAGCAGCACCCTCAGGGGACGCCCACGAGGTCGAAGGGTCGTCATGGCCGAACTGCCTCGATCAACCGTAGCGATGCCATGCCCGGCAAGGTCGGGATCGGCCGGATCGCCACCGGGCGCCACCCGGCCTGCTGCATCCAGCCCCGGACCCGGGCCGAGGGGGCGTAGTTCGCCGGCCCGGTGGTGACCTTGACGGCCCGGAGCAACAGGGCATCCCAGCGATTCTCGGTGCAGGCCTGGGCCAGCAGGATCCCGCCGCCAGGGCGTACGACGGCCCGCAGACGCCGCAGAAAGTCCACCGGGTCCTCCACGTAGGGGAAGGCGTGGGTGGTCACCACCAGGTCGAACGGGGGGGCCCCCGGGACGTCCTCGACCCGCCCCTCCCGGTAGTCGATCCGGGGGTGGGGCCGGTCCCGCCGGGCCACCGCGATCATCTCCGGGGAGGGGTCCACGGCCGTCACCACCATTTCGGGGAACCGCTCCACCAGCGCCAGGGCCAGCTGGCCGACGCCGCATCCCATGTCCAGCACCCGCCGGGCCCCGGACCAGTCCTCGGTGACGCGCCGGATCACGAACTCCCGGGTCGGCCGGAGGCTGATGGGCTGCACCGGCAGCCAGGCGTAGCGGCGGGCATAGAGACTCCAGGCCTGTCCTCGGCGAAAGATCATCTGTCACCCCTCCCTGCCGTCCGGCAACGGGCCCCACCGGGCCAGGGCCCACAGGAACCGCCCCCCCACCTGGACCGCCGAGGCCGTGGCCCGAAGGGCCCCCAGCGTTCCGTAGCGTCGTCGCATGCCCTCGAAGGCCTTCCGGTCCCGGGCCGGCCCCAGGTAGAGACGGAACAATCGCAAGTAGTATCCCCAAGGCGACAGGAAAAGGGGAGGCCGGTGGAGGCGCAGCAAGTCGTAGCGCCAGCCGGATGCCGGGACGTCCCGGTCCGAGGCACCCTTCTCCCGGGCCAGCCGGGTCCCCGGCAGGACCGTCAGGGTGCTGAAGGTGGCGAAGGTGATCCCCCACTCCCGCACCTGCCGCTCGAGGCGGTCCAGGCGATCAGGGGGCCAGTCCGGGTCCACCACGAAGAGCCCGAAGACCTCGATGTCCAGTTCCCGGCAGACCCGGAGGCACTCCCGGGCATCGGCGACCCGGGACCGCTTGTCCACCGCCGCCAGGTCCTCGTCCTCGACGAACTCGAACCCCACGATCACCCCCGTCAGGCCGGCCTCCCGGAGGGCCCTCATCACGTCGGGATGCCTTGCCACGAAGTCCGCGGTGCCATAGCAGAGGAAGGACAGGCGTTCCTGGAGCCCCCGCTGCCGCACCCCCCGGGCGAACTCCAGCACCCGGGCAGGATGCGTCAGGAAGTTGTCGTCCAGCAGGAAGATGGTTCGGGCCCCCCGAATGGATTCGATCTCGTCCAGCACCCGGGAGACGGGCCGGGGCCCGTAGCGCCCCTGGTGCTGCTCGGTGCAGAAGCAGAACGAACAGCGGTCCGGGCACCCGAAGGCCGTCTTGACCACCGCGCACCGGTCCATCCACAGGTAGTGCCAGCGCGCCGGATCGGCCTCGAAGCGACTCCGCCGCGGCAGGGGCAGGGCCGCCGGGTCCAGGGTCGGTCCCGGGTTCACCCGCCACGCCCCAGACTCGCCGGGGGCCGGCGGAAAGGCCGCCCCCGGGAGGTCCTCCCAGGGCCGGCCGTCAGCGATGCGCGCCAGACACTCCCGGATGCCGGTCAGGGCGTCGGCGAAGAAGACCCCGTCCACCCCCGGCGCGAAGAAGTGCGATGGACAGACCTCGGCGTGGGGCCCCCCGACGAAGACCCGGGGGGGCCTCGGCAGGGACCGGAGGGCGGCGGCCCATTCCCGGATCGAGGGGACCGAGGTGATGAAGCCCGTGAACAGCACCACGTCCGGCGCCAGGCGCCGGGCCACCGTGACCGGGTCCCCCCGGTCGGTCATGCCGTCCCAGATCAGGACCTCATGGTCCGGGGCGAGCACCGTCTCCAGGTACTCCAGTTCCAGGGGCTCGGTGAGGATCCAGGCCCGCATGTCCAGCGTCTGGGGCGCCGGGGGCGGCCGGACTGCCAGCACCCGGAGCCGGCGCCGGGCCGACATCGACGACATCATGCCGCCCCCCCGTGGACGAAGGGGTGCGCCGGGGGCACGACCCGGCGATACTCCAGCCAGGGTCGGCCCCGGCGGACCAGCCACCGGACCGCCGCGGACCGGTGCCACCCGAACATTCGCCGATCCCGGCATCGGCCCCCCAGGCGCATCTTCGGCACCTCAGCGGTCTGGCCCAGGTCCAGCCATCGGACCCCGTCGTCGATGGCCTCCCGGAGGATCGCCACCAGCAGGTTGAAGTAGGTGGCCCGGGTCCCCAGGGTCCGGTAGTCCACCCCGCCGAAGAGGAACCATCGCCGAGGGCCCTCGGTCCAGGCCACGTGCCAGGCCACCAGGGCCTCGCCGTCCCGGTGCACGGACAGATGGCACTCCCGGGGCAGGCCCGTGAAGAAGGCCGGCTCCAGGCGCTCCAGGCGCCCCTCACTGCGGCGCCAGACCTCCTGGTAGAGGTGGTGCATCGGCCCGGTATAGGCCCCACAGGGAAGCCGCTCGGTGGAGACGCCCTTCCACCGGGACAGGACCCGCCCCAGCCGCCGCCGATAATCGGACCGGAGGGCCTGCCGGTACTCCGAAAACGACCGCCAGGGAACCTCCATCTCCACCGAGGGCAGGGTCCGACCCCAGGTGCCTCCGGAGACCGGGAATTCCCGATCCAGGTTCAGGCCCACCACCAGCCCCCGTTCCCGGGGAAGACACGCGGCCACCAGGTCCCGGATCCCGTCGGGGTCGCCCAGGACCCCGGGGGACCCCACTGATACCGGCAGCCCCAGGATGGTCATCCGGACCGGACTCGGAAGCCCCAGGAAGGTCAGGAGGTCCAGCCGCAGGTCGTAGGCCACCGCCCCGGCCCGGATCCGCCCGTCTTCATGCCACTCCCAGTAGCGCTGACCGCAGGGGTTGACCGTTTCCAGATGCCCCAGGAAGGCCCGCCGCTGGAAGGGGGTCGCCGCCAGGGCATCCCACCCCTCATCCAGGTCCCCGGACCGGGCCACTGGACGCAGCACGGCGGTCACAGGTCCCCCTCGAAGACGACGTAGTGCCGGTGGGGTTCCAGAGGCTGGCCGAATGCCCGGGCGATGAACTTCAGGGTCATGCCCAGGCTTCCCTGGTTCTCCTGAAAGATGAACCCCCCCTCGCAGAACTGGTAGGGTCCCCGCTCCACCGCCTCGATCATCGCCAGCACGAGGGCCGCCGTGGCGGCACCGCCACGGTGGTCCGGCAGGACCCCGATCTCGGCCAGCCGCACCGCCCGGATGGGATTGCGGAGGCGGTAGCGCAGCACGTCCCGGACGCCCAGTTCCCGACCCGGGCCCGCCAGCTGGTTGAAGTCCGGATACCACAGGATGAAGCCCACGGCCCGGTCGCCCTCCTCGACGAAGATCAGGTTCTCGGGCCGGATCAGGAACCGGAAGGGATGGAAGAGCTCGTAGTCCTCCTCCGGGTGCCGGTCGGACCAGTAGAGGTGATCCCGGAAGCACCGGTTGTTCAGGTCGGTGTAGAGGGCCGTGTCCCGCTCCAGGTGGCCCATGTCCAGGGGACGCACCCGGTAGGGGCCCGGATCGAAGGCCTCCCGGGCCTCCCGGGCGAACCGGTAGAAGGGCCCGTTGGGGAAACGGTAGGAGACCATCGGGTGCTGCCGCATCCCGCGCCAGTGGTCCAGCGTTCCGGGCGGATTCCAGGGAAGCCCGAAGATCGGCGGTTCCTCGAAGCGGCTGCACAGGAAGCCCGCCCCGTAGTTCATGTGGCCCCAGAGGCCGGCGACCAGCATCCTGGCGTCGGGAAACACCCTCCGGGCCTCATCCCGGACGATGTCCTGCACGCCGTCCACCCCGTCGAGGCACTCGAAGAAGGCCACCATGGCCCGTTCCGGCGCCTGCCGGTCCTGGACCAGGGCCAGGCGTCCCACGACCTCGGTCCCCCGCCGGACCAGATACGGCCGCACCTCCGCGTGGGTCCGGAAGAAGGTCCGCCCGAAGCACAGCATCCGGACGATGCCCTCCTCGGTGGCCCGGTGCTGCGGGTGATGCCGGTGAAGCCGCCAGGGCAGCCGGCAGAATGCCCGTCGCTCGTCGGCGCCAGACACCGCCTGCAATCCCACGGTCTCCATGCCCCTGCGCCTCCTGCACCCGGCTCCTGATTCCTGGCAGTAGGCTATGGGATCAGGGGCGGGACGGTCAATGCAACGCAGGCCGGCAGGGCCGTTGGCCGGTCCGTCGAGAGGCGATAGCATGACCTGACACCGGCGGAGGCCTCGATGGCACGAACACCAACGGAACGCCCTCGGGAGGACCGCGGGCCCCGGGTCCGGGTCCGGGCGTGGATCGAATGGGACGGGGAGACCTTCATCGGACCGGGGCGGGCCCGCCTGCTGGAGGCCATCGATCGCCTGGGTTCCATCACCCGGGCGGCCCTGGAGGTCGGGGTCTCCTACCGGACGGCCTGGGCCTGGATCGACCGGATGAACCGGCTGGCGTCGGGGCGGCTGGTGGCGGCCTCTCCCGGCGGCCGGGGAGGCGGCGGTGCCGTGCTGACCCCTGCGGGGCGAGCGGTGCTGCAGGTCCACCGGCGTCTGGTGCAGGAAGCGGCGGCCTTCACGGAACGCATGGACCGGGAGGTCCGGGCCATCGGGGCCCGCGGGGAAGCACCTCAGGAATCCTCCTCATAGAGGCCCTCGGACACCCACCGCAGGGGGTCCTCTCGGGCGAAGACCTCCTGCCGATCCTCCCGGATGACCACCGTCAGGGTCCGATCCCCGGCCTGGAAGCGGAACCGGGCCTTCCCGATCCCCGGGTCGATCCCCACCCGGCCCGAGGCGAAGTGCCCCCCCATCAGGCCTACCAGGGCATCCAGCGCCGCATCGCAGCGCCCCGTCCGGACCGACAGGGCCTCCTCCCGGGGCGGCAGGTCGAAGGCCCGGATGGCATGGAAGACGGCCGCCAGGCCCACCCGGGCCTCGGGGGTCTCGGCCAGGGGGCCGAGGTAGTTCTGGAGGTCCCGGCGCAGGAAGACCAGCAGCGTCCCATCGGGGATTCGGGACTGGCGCACCCGCTTCGGGTGCCGGGCGCCAAAGACCCCGTCCCAGCCCGGGTCGTAGGGTTTCAGGTCCACGAGGGGGGTGCCGTCCAGCAGGTCCAGGTGATCGACGTGCACCCGCAGGCCCTCCCGGCGCAGCAGGGGCACGACGCTGACCGAGACTGGATTGGGCCGGTCCGGGGACCGGGTCCCGAAGACCCCCCTGTCGGGGACCTCGGGGTCGATGCGCCGGGACCGGGCCATCAGCACCGACCGGTCCGCCTGGTGCAGCCAGGCCAGCACCACCAGATGGGAGGACCGCTCGACGCCGTCCAGGGCCGCCTCGAACTCCGGAAAGACCTCCAGCATGGCCGGAGCGCCCCCCAGGGGAACCTCGTCCCGGGTCCCCCACTGGCTGTGAATGACGCCGATGGGTCGAAGAACCGCCCGTTCCGGATCCATGCCCCTCCCACCCTCCGGGAGCCACGCGGTTGCCCCGAGAACGACCGGGGCCCCGACCGGAACCCTACCCGGAGCCGGGCATGTCGTCCAGGCATCGTCGCATCTGGAGACCCCACGGGTCGGTGTCTGGGGCCGTTCCCGGAGCCCCCTGGAGGTCTCGCCCGAGCCACGGACAGCGCCTTTGCGAAAGACGGCGGCGAGCCGCCTGGACCAAGACCCGGACCCGGGATCAGGGATCGGTGACGGGAGGGATCGGCACCCGCTCCCTGCCCGATGGCGCCCGCCGATGCCGCCGGTGGCCGGCCTGGCCACGGATGACGGGACCACGGGACTCAAGGATGCTATCCTTCGCCGTTCCCGGGGCGAGGGAAGCGGGATGAACGAGGGCGTGTCGCGGATCCGGATGGGGCTGCCGAAGGGGCGCATGCAGGAGGGAGTGCTGGACCTGCTCCGGCAGGCGGGGATCCCGGTCCGGATCGACCCCCGGGGCTACCGGCCGTCGGTGGGATGGGACCGGGCCGAGGCCAAGATGCTGAAACCCCAGAACATCGTCGAGATGCTCGGGGCCGGTTCCCGGGACGTGGGCTTCGCCGGGGCCGACTGGGTCGCCGAACTGGACGTCCCGCTGGTGGACCTGCTGGACACGGGCCTGGACCCGGTGCGGCTGGTCGCGGCGGCCCCGACGGCCCTGCTGGCCGGAGGGGCGCTGCCCCGGGACCGGGAACTGGTGGTCGCCTCGGAGTATGAGCGGCTGGCCCGCCGGTGGATCGACACGGCGGGCATCCGGGCCCGGTTCGTGCGGTCCTACGGGGCCACCGAGGCCTTCCCGCCCGAGGACGCCGACTGCATCGTGGACAACACCGCCACCGGGTCCACCCTGCAGGCCAACGGCCTGGTCGTGCTGGACGAACTGATGCGGTCCTCGACTCACCTGTATGCGAGCCCCCAGGCGATGAAGGATCCGGGCCGCCGGCGGGTGATCGAGGACCTGGTCCTGCTGCTCCAGAGCGTTCTGGAGGCCCGGCGGCGCGTGCTGCTGGAACTGAACGTCCCGGCAGATCGCCTGGAGGCCGTCGTGGCGCTGCTGCCGGCCATGCGGGAGCCGACCGTCTCGCCACTCCACGGTGGCAATGGCTACGCGGTGAAGGTGGCCGTCCGGCGGGAGGAACTGCCGGGCCTGATCCCCCGGGTGAAGGCCGCCGGGGGGACGGACCTGCTGGTGACGGCCCCGTCCCAGATCGTGGCGTGACCGGAGGGGACCGATGCCATCGCCCAGTCACGAAGGCCCCGATCGCCCCGTTCCCATCGCGAGCCTCCGGGACCGCCAGGCCTATCGGGTCCCCCGGCACCCGGCGCCCATCGACCTCTACCTGGACGGCAACGAGGGGTCGAGCCCGCCCATGGACCTCCTGGAGGGCCTGTCCGGAAACGGCACGGACCTGCTCCGTCGCTATCCCGACGCCGGGCCGCTGGAGGCCCTGCTGGCGGCCCACTACGGGGTGGAGCCGGACCGGGTGCTGGTCACCGCCGGCGGCGACGACGCCCTGGAGCGGGCCATCCGGTGCGTGGTCGAACCGGGGCGGGCCCTGGTGGCTCCGGTGCCGTCCTTCGAGATGCTCGGGCGCTTCGCCCGGATGGCCGGCGGGGAGGTCCGGGAGGTTCCCTGGCCCCCCGGGAGCCCCTTCCCGCTGCAGGAATTCCTGGCCGTGGTGGACCGATCCGTGGCGGCCATCGCCATCGTGAGCCCCAACAACCCCACCGGGGCGGTGGCCTTGGTGGACCAGTTCCGGGCCCTCGCCCGCCAGGCCCCCTGGGCGCTGGTCCTGGCGGACCTGGCCTACGTGGAGTTCGCCGACGAGGACCCGACCCGGGACCTGCTGGACCTGCCCAACGTGGTGGTCTTCCGCACCTTCTCGAAGGCCTGGGGACTGGCGGGACTCCGGGTCGGCCACGCCATCGCCCCCCGGGAGGTGGCCGGCTGGATGCGGGCCGGGGGCCTGCCCTACCCCTGCTCCCGGCCCTCCCTGGCCCTGGCCGAGGCCCGCTGGCGCCAGGGGTCCCAGGAGGTCCGGGCCTTCGTGGGCCAGGTCCGGCAGGAGCGTGCGGCCCTGACGGCACGACTGGCCGACCTGGGCCTCCATCCCTTCCCGGGGCAAGGCAACTTCGTGCTGGTGCGGTGCCCCGACGCGGCCTGGGTCCGGGATGCCCTGGCGGGGGTCGGCATCTCGGTCCGGGCCTTCCCGAACCATCCGGACCTCCGGGACGACCTGCGCATCACCTGCCCCGGAGACCCGGCGGCCTTCGACCGGCTGATGGCGGGACTGGAGCAGGCCCTGGATCCCCAGGCCCTGCTGTTCGACATGGACGGCGTGCTGGCCGACGTCCGGGACTCCTACCTCCAGGCCATCGGTCTCACGGCGGCCTCCTTCGGCGTCCCGGTCACCCCGGAGGACGTCGCCCGGGCCAAGGCCCTCCCAGGCCACAACAACGACTGGGTGGCGACCCGCTGGCTGCTGTCCCGGGCCGGCGTCGAGGTCCCCCTCCAGGAGGTGATCCGACGCTTCGAGGCCCTCTACCAGGGCGACGGCGACCGGGCGGGGCTGCATCGGCTCGAGCGGCTGCTGGTGGCGCCGGAGGTCCTGCGGGACCTCGCGGCCCGGCTGCCCCTGGCCGTGGTCACCGGGAGGCCCCGACGGGATGCCCGGCGGTTCCTGGAAGACCAGGGCATCGAGGACTGCTTCGGGGCCCTGGTGTGCCTGGAGGACGCCCCGGGGAAGCCGGACCCGGCCCCGGTGCGGCTGGCCATGGACCGCCTGGGGGTGCAGCGGGCCTGGATGATCGGAGACTCCCCCGACGACATCCGGGCGTCCCGGGCCGCCGGGGTGGTCCCCCTGGGCATCGGGACCGAGGAAGACCGGGCGCTGCTGGCGGTCGGGGCGGCCCGGGTGCTGGGGTCGGCCGCCGAGGTCCGGGACCTGCTGGACCGCCTCCCGGGCGGCCCGGGCCGAGGCGATGGGATCGGGCGGCCAGCAGCCCGGTCCACGGGAGGGACCTCATGAACCGCGTCATCTCGCTGTCCCGGGCCACCCGGGAGACCCGGGTCGAGTGCCGACTGGACCTGGACGGAACCGGCCAGGTCGAGGTCCGGACGGGAATCGGCTTCCTGGACCACCTGTGGACGGCCATGGCGGTTCACGGCCGATTCGACCTGGACCTCCGCTGCCAGGGGGACCTCCAGGTGGACGACCACCACAGCGCCGAGGACACCGCCCTGGCCCTGGGCCAGGCCCTGGATCAGGCCCTCGGGGACCGCCGGGGCATTGCCCGGTTCGGGGAGGCCATCGTGCCGATGGACGAGGCCCTGGCCCGGGTCGTGGTGGACCTCTCGGGCCGGCCGATGCCGGTGGTGGACCTGGGCCTGCGACGGCCCGCCATCGGGGACCTCGCCACCGAGATGATCCCCCACGTGCTGCAGTCCCTGGCGGTGGCCGGGCGCATGGCCCTCCACGCCGATGTGATCCGGGGCGACAACGACCACCACCGGGCCGAGGCGACCTTCAAGGCCCTGGGTCTGGCCCTCCGCCGGGCCGTGGCCCTCGATGGTCCCGGGGACCGCATCCCCTCGTCCAAGGGGGCCCTGTGAGCAGCGTGACCGGGACATCGGGAGGGCCCCGGGAGGGCCCCGCCGGGACGGTGATGGTGGTGGCCACCGGGGTGGCCAACGTCGCGTCGGTGCTGGCCGCCTGGCGGCGCCTGGGCGTCTCGGCCCGCCTGACCCGGGACCCGGCGGAGGTCCTGGAGGCCTCCCACGTGCAACTGCCCGGGGTCGGGTCCTTCGGGGCGGCCATGGAGTCCCTCCGGCAGGACGGCCTCGACGAGGCGCTGCGGCGGCGGATGGCCCTGGGCCGGCCGACGCTGGCCATCTGCGTGGGCCTCCAGGTCCTGGCGGAGGCCAGCGAGGAGAGCCCCGGGGTCCCGGGGATCGGGGTGTTTCCCGGCGTCGTGAGGCGCTTCCCAGGCACCGTCCGGGTGCCCCAGTTTGGCTGGAACGCCGTCTCGCTGCCCGGCGGCCAGCGACCGCCGGAAGCCCCCCTGGCGCCGGGACATGCCTACTTCGCCAACTCCTACCGGCTGGCCGAGGCCCCCGGCGGCTGGCAGTGGGCCGTCGCGGACCACGGAGGCCCCTTCGTCGCGGCGTTGTGGCGCGGGGCCGTCCTGGCCACCCAGTTCCACCCCGAGCTGTCGGGGCCCTGGGGACTCGGGGTGATGGCCCGGTTCGCGGCCTTGCCCGCCGACGGGAGGACATCATGGTGACCCGGCGGGTGATCCCCTGTCTCGACGTCCGAGACGGACGGGTCGTGAAGGGGGTCCGCTTCCAGGGACTTCGGGACCAGGGGGACCCGGCGGCCCTGGCACAGTCCTACGAGGCCCAGGGGGCCGATGAAATCGTGATGCTGGACGTCTCGGCCACCCCCGAGGGCCGGCGAACCGCCCTCGAGACCGTCCGGGCCATCCGGGAGGTCCTCTCAATCCCCCTGACCGTCGGCGGCGGGGTCCGGTCCCTGGCCGACGCCCGGGCCCTGCTGGAGGCCGGGGCGGACAAGGTCTCGGTGAACACCGCGGCCTTCGAGGACCCGGGCCTCCTCTCGGCCATCGCCGAGGGCCTCGGGCGACAGTGCGCGGTGCTGGCCCTGGACGCCGCCCGACGGCCCGAGGGGGGCTTCGAGGTCCTGGTCCGGTCGGGACGCCAGCGGACCGGTCGGGACGCCGTGGCCTGGGCCCGGGAGGCAGTGGCCGCCGGGGCCGGGGAGGTCCTCCTGACCTCCTGGGACCGGGACGGGACCGGCGAGGGCTACGACCTGGACCTGCTGGCGGCGGTCTGCCAGGCCGTGCCGGTGCCGGTCATCGCCAGCGGCGGCGCCGACCGGCCCGAGGACCTGGTGGCGGCCTTCCGGGCCGGGGCCGATGCGGTGCTGGCGGCCTCGATCTTCCACGAGGGCCGCTGGACCGTTGACCGACTGAAGGAACACCTGGCCCGGGAGGGCATCGAGGTGCGACGATGCTGATTCCATCCATCGACCTCCAGCAGGGGCACGCCGTCCAGCTGGAGGGCGGCGCGGTGCTGCGGATCGACGCCGGGGACCCCGTTCCCTGGGCCCGGCGGTTCGGGCGGGTCGGGGAGGTTGCGGTGATCGACCTGGACGCCGCCCGGGGGATCGGGAGCAACCGGGAGGTCCTCCGGTCCTTGCTGCCCCTGGCCCGGTGTCGGGTCGGGGGCGGGATCCGGGACCTGGAGACGGCCATCGCCTGGCTGGACGCCGGCGCCGAGAAGGTGATCCTGGGCACCGCGGCGGACCCGGCCCTGATCTCCCGGCTGCCCCGGGAGCGGGTGATCGCCGCCGTCGATGCCCGCCACGGGGAGGTGGTGGACCAGGGCTGGCAGCGGGGCACCGGCGAGGGACTGCTGCAGCGGATCGACCGGCTGCGCCCCTTCGTCGGGGGCTTCCTGGTGACCTTCGTCGAGCGGGAGGGGCGCCTCCAGGGGATGGACCTGGAGGCGGTCCGGCAGGTCCTCCAGGCGGCCGACGGGGTCCCCGTGACGGTGGCCGGAGGCGTCTCCACCCCGGAGGAGGTGGCGACCCTGGACCGGTTGGGGGCCGACGCCCAGGTCGGCATGGCCCTCTACTCGGGCCGGATGTCCCTGGCCGACGCCCTGTGGGCGATGGTCCGGTCCGACCGCCCGGACGGACTGGTGCCGACCCTGGTCTGCGACGAGGGGGGCGAGGCCCTGGGCCTGGCCTGGTCGGACCGGGAGTCGCTGGATCAGGCCATCGAGAGCGGCCGGGGGGTCTATCACTCCCGACGCCGGGGCCTCTGGGTCAAGGGCGAGACCTCCGGGGACCACCAGGACCTGCTGGCCGTGGACCTGGACTGCGACCGCGACGCCCTCCGCTTCCGGGTGCGGCAGCATGGCCGGGGCTTCTGTCACCGGGGGACCTGGACCTGCTTCGGGCCGGACCGGGGGATCCGGGCCCTGGCCCGGCGGCTGGCCGACCGGGTCCGGGAGGCCCCCGAGGGGTCCTACACCCGGCGCCTCTTCCAGGAGCCGGGGCTGCTGGAGGCCAAGATCCGCGAGGAGGCCGGAGAACTGGCGGCGGCCGGGACCCCCGGGGAGGTCGCCTTCGAGGCCGCCGACGTGATCTACTTCACGCTGGTGGCGCTGGCCCGGGCCGGGGTCGCCCTGGAGGAGGTCGAGGCCGAGCTGCACCGCCGGTCCCTCCGGGTGACGCGGCGGAAGGGCGACGCGAAGCCACCGCCCCCACACCAGGAGTGACGACGATGGAACCCTTCGTGGGACTGGCACGATTGCGGGCCGATGCCGTCGGCAGCGGCCGGCGGGACCCGGTCGATCCCGAGGCCCTGCGGGTCGCCGACGGGATCCTGGAGGACCTCCGGCAGCGGGGCGAGGCGGCCCTCCGGGAGCACGCCGAGCGTCTGGGCGAGATCGGGCCCGGGGAGGCCTGGTTCCTCACCAGGGGGGACCTGGAGCAGGCGGCCCGGCGGATCTCGGATCGGGACCGGGAGGTCCTGGAGCGGACGCGGGCGCGCATCGAGGCCTTCGCCAAGGCCCAGATGGCCTCGCTGCTGGAGATGGAGGTCCCGATCCCCGGCGGACGGGCCGGCCACCGGGTGGTCCCGGTCCGACGGGCCGGGTGCTATGCCCCCGGGGGGCGCTTCCCGCTGCCCTCGTCGGTGCTGATGACCGTGGTGCCGGCCCGGGTGGCCGGGGTCCGGGAGGTGGTGGTGGCCTCCCCGCGACCGGGGGACCTGACCCTGGCCGCGGCGTTCCTGGCCGGGGCCGACGCCCTGATCCGGGTCGGCGGGGCCCAGGCCATCGGGGCGATGGCCTTCGGAATGGGTCCCCTGGCCCCCTGCGACCTGCTGGTGGGGCCCGGCAACCGCTACGTCACGGCGGCCAAGCACCGGGTCGCCGGCCGGGTGGGCATCGACATGCTGGCGGGCCCCTCCGAACTGGTCGTGCTGGCCGACGAGACCGCGGACCCGGCGGTGGTCGCCGCGGACCTGCTGGCGCAGGCGGAGCACGACCCCGACGCCCTGCCGGTGGTGGTCACCATGGCGGGACCGGACTGGCTGGACCGCCTGGACCGGGCCATCGGGCAGGCCCTCCAGGACCTCCCGACCCGCCCGGTGGCCGAACGGGCCCTGGCTCGGGGGTTTGCGGTCCAGTCCACATCGCTGGAGGAGGCCTGTGCCCTCTGTGACCGCCTGGCGCCGGAGCACCTGGAGGTGATGGTGGCCGACCTGCCGGCCGCGGCGGCCCGCCTGTCGGACTTCGGGGCCCTGTTCCTGGGTCCCCGGGCGGCGGAGGTCTTCGGGGACTACGGCGCCGGGCCCAACCACGTGCTGCCGACGGGGGGCACCGCCCGGTTCACCGGCGGCCTGTCGGTGATGACCTTTCTGCGGGTGCACACCTGGATGGAACTGGACCAGCCCGAGGCGCTGATCGACGACACGGCCCGACTGGCCCGGATGGAGGGCCTGGAGGCCCACGCCCGGGCCGCCGAGGCCCGCCGCCGCCCCCCCGGCGGGTGACCCGCCGTCCCGCCTTGCGATGCGCCCCTACCGCCAGGACCGACGCCCGGGACCCCGACCTGGACCGGCGCTGCGCACCCAGGACCCGGACCGGGTCGCCTCCGGAGCCGGCGAGACCGGTGGCTGGGCCCGGGGAGCCGCCGCGGTGACGGGCCCGGGGGCCGTCGGCCGGGAGTCCGGGACCCTGTGGGAATCCGGGATTCTGCGGGAATCTGGGGTGTTGCGGGGATCCGGAGTTCTTCGGGGACCGGACGCCTCGCGGGAGGCCTGGGCCGAGGGCCCCGTGGCCTTGACCGTCCGGGCCGGGGATCCCCCCTGGGCTGCCGCCCGCCGTTCGGCCTTTTCCCGGGCCCGGGCCCGTTCCTCGGCCTTCCGGGCCCGGATCTCGGCGATCCGGACCGCCAGCGGGACCTCGAAGCGCTCCTCGGGACGCATCCCGTAGTCGAACCCCTCCAGGCGCTCCCGGGGAAGCCGGGTCCCCAGGGCCCGCTCGATGGCCCGGAGGTCCTCCTCCTCCTCCGGGGAGACCAGCGTGATGGCCACTCCCGTGGCCTCGGCCCGGGCCGTGCGGCCCACCCGGTGGATGTAGTCCTCGACCAGATGCGGCACATCGACGTTGACCACCATCGCCAGTTCCTCGATGTCGATGCCCCGGGCCGCGATGTCCGTTGCGACCATGACCCGGAAGGACCCGTCCTTGAAGCCGGCCAGGGCCTCGGTCCGGCGGGTCTGGCTGCGGTTGCCGTGGATGCGGGTGCAGGCCACGCCGTGGCGATCCAGCAGGTCCGCCAGCCGGTTGGCCCGGTGCTTCGTCCGGGTGAAGGCCAGCACGCTCTTGCACGGCATCCGCTGCAGCAGCGCCACCAGCAGGGCCGGCTTCTGGTCCTGGGCCACCGGGTACACGTGGTGTTCGATGCCCCGGGCCGGCGCCGCCTTCCGGTCGATGTTCAGGGCCACCGGGTCCTTCAGCAGGCCCCGGGACAGCGCCACGATGGGCGGCGGCATGGTCGCCGAGAACAGCAGGGTCTGCCGCCGGGGAGGCAGCCGGCCCAGCACCCGCCGGACGTCTGGCAGAAAGCCCATGTCCAGCATCCGGTCCGCCTCGTCCAGCACCAGCACCTCCAGCCCCTCCAGCCGGGCATGGTCATGCTGCATGTGGTCCAGCAGGCGCCCGGGGGTGGCCACCAGCACGTCCACGCCGCGCCGGAAGGCCTCCACCTGGGGCATCATGCCCACACCGCCGAAGACCGCCGCCGCCGACAGCCGGGTGTGCCGGGCCAGTTCCCGCATGTGGTCCACCACCTGGGCCGCCAGTTCCCGGGTCGGCTCCAGCACCAGCACCCGGGTGGTGCCTCGGGGCCTGGGCATGAGCCGGTGCAGGATCGGCAGCAGGAATGCCGCCGTCTTGCCCGATCCCGTTGCCGCCGCACCCAGCACGTCCCGGCCTTCCATCAGCGGGGGGATGGCGAGGGCCTGAATCGGCGTGGGCCTGGTGAAGCCCATGTCGCCGATGCCTCGCAGCAGGTCCTGGTGGAGGCCGAAGGCCTCGAATGCCGGCGCCGCCGGCTCGGTGTTTCGCGAACTCTGTTCCATCACGTGATCCAGACTCAAGATCCATGCTCCCTGCCCCTGCCTCTGGCGGGGCATTGCATCGGAGGGCATCCTGCCCATCCGGTTCCGGCCTGACTGTCGAAAAAACGGGGGAATCGCCGGAGGAGGCCACCGTCTTGCCACCCGAAGGGGCGGCGTCGGCTCCATCATGCATCCTTTCCGCCCGCCTGGCAAGCCTTCCCTGCATTTTCCTCAGTACACGGACCAGATCAGGTCCATCCATGACAGGCCGGACCGGGCCAGATGGAGGCCCCGATGTCGCAACGACTGGCGGCAGGAGCTGACCTGCACCCGTCGTTGCGCCCAGCGGGCCCATTCGGTTCCTGCGATCCACGGTCGGAATCACCGCTGCCCTTGCCGGCTACAAGGTCGGCTTGATCCGACTCGACGACGACGGTTGGCTCGTCCGGACATGCTCTCTGCCCCTGGGCGGAGTCGGTCAGCAGGCCTGTCTTGTGGATGGAACTTCCCGTTGGCCCCGATTGGCTTCGCCTCAAAAGGCCGGGGTGAGCAGGAAGCTGCCACGGGTGTCGGAAACAGGGTCCAGCGATGAAATGAGGATCTGGCCGCGATCGTTGATGGCTATCGGGATGCAACCGAGCGAGGTGCCGGCGGGATTCCACACCGGGGTGAGATCTTGCGGTACGCCGTCTCGCCAGACCACGCACCGGCTATGCGCCAAGGTCCAGCCAGCGACATCCGCGTAACCGGCAACCACCACGCCGTCATTGTTCATCACGAGCGCCCCCACGGCGACCATCGCAAAGTCAGGCAGCGGGGGAAGGGTGATGAAACCGGTCGGTGTCTGGAGCATGATGGACGGGGCAGTACCACTCGGGTCGTGCACCGCGACGACCGTCCCATGGTCGTTCAAGTCCGCCAGGATCGACGGACCGGGGTTCCACGTGGGCCCGGCGATCATCTCCACGGTCCCTCCGGGCTGCCAGATGGCATACTCGCCCGCCGATGTGACTCCCAGGACCTGCCGGGCGTTGTTGATGCGCACCGAACTCTGCAATCCGATCTGCTCGTTGGGTCCGCCACCGTGTGGCTCGTACCCTGGGCAATGGCTCATCTGGCCACCCGCGTAGCAGGGGCCCGGTTCGCCGTTTGATGTCGAGATGTAGTATGCCCCGATGGCGTCTCCCGCGTCGTTGATGTCGGTGAGGTAGCTTCCTTCCCAGGTCAGGTTGGCAAAGCCCGGTGTCGCAGGTAGAGAGGTCAGGATGTTCCGGATATTCCCGTCCTTCCACACGACGGCAGTAGTAAAATCGGGGTCGCCGCTCATGAGCATTGTGGCAAAGCCTCCGTCTTGCGTGAGCTTCGGACCTCCCACGTTCTTCGGAAGGCTGATCTGGTGCAGCGAACCGTCCCACAGCAGCACGACATCGGCGCAGGCCGTATTCGCGCACCCGACGACTCGGCCGGCGTTGTCGAGATCGGTTCCGAGGAGCCCCATCGCGCCGAGGTCCTGAACGCAGTACTCCGATCCAGCCACCGGCTGGCAGGAGGCGCCCACCGTGACAGTGAAGAGATCTACCGGCGTGCCGTAGCGACCGCCGCACGCCGGGCCCGAACGCTCCAGCACCAGGTCGAACGGTTCGTTGGCAGCAAGCCCGAGCGCGGTGCGCACCGCGCCGACGTCCACATCAAACCCCACGCTGTCGGTCATGAGTCTCGTGCCCGAGGGCGTGAGATGGCTCCATGCGTGCCGCGAGCCCTGACGGACAAGATACAGGGTGAGGACGTCGTTCTCGATGCGCTCGGCGCTGGTGAGGTCTGGCTCGTAGCAGACGAGAGCAGCCAGCGGCCCACGCAGCTTGAGGACATCGCCGGCCACCGCAGAGATCGCCAGCGTCGTGGGCGAAGTCCCGGGAGCGGCCCCCGGGGAAGCCACATGCTGCTCGCGCAGTGTCCCCTTCGAATCGTAGATGGAAATCGCGAGGGTGGAGGCGCAGTGATGGGCATCCACCTGGACCGGCGTTGGATCGGCGAGAACTGCGGCGAGGGCGCCCAGCACCCCCATGTCCTCTGTGGTCTGGCACAGCTCGTAGCCTGACTTCCACACCGTTTCGGCCACGCCGCGCGCCCCCATTGCGCCGAGCGTGTCAGCCAGCGCACCCATGTCGATGGCGTAGAGATCGTAGAAAAGCCTGCTGGCTCGTGTCACCTCGTCCACCAGGATCTGCCAGTCCTGCCGCTGGTTCAGGGACAGCAGCGGCTGCCGCGGAGGCGAGACCGGCCCATGGTAGAGACTGCAATACGGCGGCAGCGGGGGGTTCGGCGGGGGCGACTCGGGCGCGTTGCAGATGCACCGCACCAATTGATCCCGGTTTGTCTGATCTTTCATGAACTTCACCAGCTCTTCTGCCTTCATGTTCACCAGGTACCCGGCCTGCAACGCCTCAGGACACGTGCCATCGGCGTTCAACATCTGCACCATCGCCGCGCTCGCCATCACAGGCGCAGCGTAGAACCGAAACTCCCACTGGCACTTGGGTACCGAGTTCTCCAGGTCCATCTTCTTGCTGGCATAGGTGGAACACGCCTCCCGACGCAGCTCGGCCATGAGCTGGTCGAACTCTTGCTGACGCGCGGGGTCACCCGAGATCACCAGGATGAGCGATTTGATCACGAGATCGAGAGCGGCCGCGTCCTCGACCTGCCCCCCCTGCACCAGCTGCCGCGCGAGCATCATGAGCGCCGGGATCGACTGGTCTGCCGAAAGCTGGCTCGCACTCAAGAACATCTTGTCCAAGTAGGAATCGAACATCAGGGCATACTTGGCGTCAAAGCGCGGCGCCATGCCCACGTGGCCGAGGAAGCGGGCGGTGACCGTCATGGTGCGCCCTCCCTCGTCCACCATGGGGGCCAGCGGGATGATGTAGGCGCCACCCCGGTACTCGAGCCACCCGTCGTTCGTCGTCACCCCCGGCGGCAAGGTCACGCGGATGGTCGCGGGCCGCTCGAAAACGAGGCCTGCCGGCCGGACCTCGGCCGACAGCCATTGCCCAGCCGCCAGCGGTGCCGACATGAGTGTGAGGTCGACGGGCCCACGCAGTGCGTCGGGAGGGATCTCCACCTCCACGGTTACGCGCTCCGGGCTGACGTAGGTGACCGTAGCACCGGCCCGGTCCACCGTCTGCGTAACCGTGCCGGTGGGCTCGGGGCCGACTGCCGGCAAGTCGCAGGTTTCGTCCGTGCACACCCCGAAGACACAGTCATCCGCGACGGCGCAGGCGCTGCCGGGCGCGCAGCGGACCGGGCAGATACCGCCACAATCGACGTCCGTCTCCCCCGGGCTGAGCACTCCGTCGCCGCAATGGGTGGGGTCCGGCACCTGGGATGGCGACCCGGAGGAACAGGCGACAAGCGCCAGCGCAATCACGCCGCCACTCAGGCGGCGGAGGAACCCAATCACCTCACGATCGGATCGAATCCCCATGAAACGCTGATCCCCAGGCGGGGGGGGGCTGAGCCAACCAAGCGCCAACCTCTTGTCTTTCTTGGCCGCGCTTTTCATCGCCTCGAACCACCCGTTCAGGGCCACCTCGATCTCCCCCTTGATGAGCCCCAACCCCTTCGCGCCACGGATCTCCTCGATGAACTCGGTGTTGGTCATCTGGTCCTCCCGAAAACGATCCAGAAGACGCCTGAGTCTGTTGTCGTATGGCCCGCGTCTGCCCACAGGACCTCCAACACAAGAATCTGATGTGACGAATCGTACTGGCGGGGAGAGAGGCATGTCAATCAACATTCGAGCACGGGACTGGAATGCGAGTCATGGACGCCGACGAGTCGAAATGACTGTTCAATCCCCTCACGTACAGGGCAGAGTCCCTGTTCAACCCGAGCCATGCGGTGTCCGACGCGATGGCCACCTACAGGATGGCCTGGCTGAAGACGAACCACGCGGAGGCGTTTGAACGGGGGTGCAGGAATCTCGGAATTCGGGAACAATCAGTCTGCCGGGAGGACCCACCATGTGGTTTGAAGGTCGCCACCGTCTCCATGGCTACTCTGAACGCGGCGTCGTCAATGCCGTCTTTGAGACCATCGCCAACCATGAGAACGGAGCCGCGCTGCTCGAGGACCTGCTGGACCTCCTGTTGCCCTGGGATGGCCGCGGCGGGGGCGAGTTGCTCACCCGACGCGGCAGGCGGCTGGTCGACTTCGACATCTACATCGAGCCGTCGCTTTCCGACTTCGGGAACCCGGACGTCCTGGTCTTCGCCTGCTACCGTGACCCCGTCGAGGGCACGGAAGAATGGGAGACGTTCTTCATCGAAGCGAAGATGGAACCCTTCCTGATGAGTTCGCCCCCGACTGCGGAGGAACTCTCGAAGACACCAACCTCGACGGAGACGAAATGGAACGACCCCCGCGAGGCAACGGACTACCGGGAATTGGCGGGCATCCTGACGACGTGCGACTTCGATCCCTTGGAAGCAGCGAACGAAGTGGAGGAACTCTGGCGTGCCCTGGTCGGACACGCGATTCCGACCCGCGCATACTACCAGACCAACGCCAGCAGCCTGCTTCACGAACTGTTCATGAAGTACCGGTTCTGGGAGACCCACATCCACTCCTCCAGGGGTGATCGACCGACCTGGGCCGACCTGAAGAATGGCGTCCGGGTGTACTCGGGGGAGAAGGAAGATGGCCGGCGGAAGATCGGGGCCGACCCGACCGTGCTGCGCCTGGTCCACCGGCTCCGCCAGCAGGGCGTTGTGGCTCATTTCGTCTCGATGACCACCGATCCGCCTCCGGCCCCGGACGAGGTAGCCGCCCAGAGGCAGTGGCCATTGGGGATGGCGGTGACCCGCCACCTGGCTGAGATCTACGAATGGAACAATGGACCCTGCAATCCTTGGGGCATGTGGTGCGAACTCGCCTGCCAGTTGTCGTGGTTCGACGTCCGAGCCTGGGCCGCCAGATACCAGTTGCGGCGAGTCCAGCAGGCCCTGGACGAGAACGAGGAGAAGTTCCGTTTCTGGCCGAGGTGCGCGTGCATTCCCTCCGGACCTCAAGGGAAGTACCAGATGTCCCCGCAGCATGAACCCCTGCTGGAGTTCCTGCGCCAGGCAGACCCGGGCGCCACGTGGAACGTGACCCCCAGGACCCGCCCGTGGCGGGCCAGCCTCTGCCGCAACGGAGTCCCCATCCTGAGGATGACCCCGGAGGCAGGCTTCTCCAACGGCTACTGGCTTCAGGTTGCCTCGGACCAGGATCGCGCCCGGCAGACGCTGGCGGAGCGGGGTCTCCCGCATTGCTTCCGGCTTCCTGCCGACGCAGGCTGGAGGCTCGTCCCGGACTCCGAAGGAGCCCGGTGCCTCAGGCTGGTCGTGGAAACGTTTCGCAAAGCAGGAGCCACGACCGATCCGCTACAACGGAGACAAGCGCGTTGAACATTCGCATCCTGGGCGGCGCCCACGAGATTGGCGGCAACTGCGTCGAACTGGAGTCCGGCGGCGCGCGACTGCTGCTGGACCTTGGGCGGCCACTGTCCGCCGCTCCGGACGATGACGTGCCCCTGCCGCCCGTGGCCGGACTGGACACAGGCGATGACCCCGACCTGCTGGGCATCGTCATCAGCCATGGCCACCTCGACCACTACGGCCTGCTGGAGCGGGCCCATCCCGACGTCCCGGTATTCATGGGCGAGGCTGCCGCCCGCATCCTCGCGGAGGCGGCCTTCTTCCTGAGGAACCCCTTGGTGCCCAGGCCCACAGGCTTCCTGCAGGATGGCGTCCCGTTGGACATCAGCCCCTTCCGGGTGACGCCGTGGCTGGTCGACCACTCGGCCTTCGACGCCTACGCCCTGGAGGTGGAGGCTGGAGGTCAGAGGCTCTTCTACACCGGGGACCTGCGTGGCCATGGCCGCAAGGCATCCCTGTTCCAGCGTCTGCTGGTCAAGCCGCCGCGCGACATCGACGTGCTGTTGGCCGAGGCGACCAACGTCCGTGATTCCGACGCCCCGCCCACCCCCATCTGGACCGAGGAAGTCATTGAGCAGCGCTTTGTCGAGGCCTTCCGCGCCACGAGCGGACTGGCCCTGGTCGCCTTCTCGGTTCAGAACATCGACCGACTGGTCACCTTGTATCGGGCAGCCCGCCGGGCAGACCGGGAACTGGTCGTGGACCTGTACGCCGCGACGGTCGCCCGTGCGACAGGACACGCCAACATCCCCCAGCCTCCCGGCGTTGGACCGTCCTTCGACCACTACCGAGTCTTCGTGCCGCTGCACCAGCGCTTGCGGGTCAAGGAACAGGAGGAGTTCGATCGCGTGAACTGGATCCGCGACGTGCGCCTCTTCCCCAAGGAACTGGCCGCAAATCCCAACCGCTTCGTGATGCTGTTCCGCGGCTCCATGATCTGCGACCTGCGGCACCTGGCCAAACTCCCGGGACCGGGTCTCGCGGGTGCACGGGCATGGTGGTCCCTGTGGAAAGGTTACCTGGAGCAACCCGCGGGCCTGCGCCTGCGAACTGACCTTGACGGCCTGGGCATCCCCCTGGACGTCATCCACACCTCGGGACACGCCAGCGTCGAGGATCTACGCCGCCTCGCCCAGGCCATCAATGCGAGGGAAGTCATCTATCTGCACACCGAGCACCCCGATGCAGCGAAGGGAATTGCGGTGAATCCTCGGGATTGAAACCATGAAACCAGACGCGCCCGAGTGCTGATGATCTGGTGCCCGGACACGATCCATGGTCACCGTCCCTCCGTGCCATCCTCCGACACTGCCACCCCTCTTCCACAGCAGTAGGTTCACGCGAAACAGGGCGAGCCCTTGCTGGGCGCGGCTGAGCCGGTGATCTGGGCGGATCGGGTCGTGTGACCATGGATTCCGGGGGTCTCGGCGGCGGGCCGCTACCGGGTCATCTCGGCAATTCGTTGATCTGATGGGGTTGCTTCCAGGAGGCGTGGCGGCGGTGTGACGCCGACGGCCTTGAAGGATTGATACTGGAGTTGGGTGATCTCGGTGCGCTGGGCGAAGAGTCCGTCCCGGCCCGTGAAGACGCCCCGATGCAGGCGATCCATTTCCTCGTGGACCCGGCGCCAGGTCTGGCCGGTCTTGACCTCGACCACGCGGACCAGGAGCAGCGCGAGCCAGCAGAGCAGGACGTGCGCCTTGATGCGGTCGGCCTTGCGGTGGTGCATCGGGCGCAGATCGAGGCCCGACTTCATGTCCCGCCACGCCCGCTCGAGCTCCGCGAGCTGCTTGTACCCGAGCGCCACGTCCTCGGTCGTCAGCGTGTCGTCGCTGGTCACGATCAGGTACTTGCCGTCCAGGCGCTCCTCAGCCTTCACCTTCGCGCGGCCGATCACCGGGCGGCCCTTCTTGTCCTTCGTCAGGAAGCGGCCCATGGTCGGGTGCGCCAAGAGCTTGCAGACCGCCTTGGAGTGCTCGTCCCCGGCCGCAGGAAGCCCGGCCAGGGTCTGCTCGATGCGTTTGAGCAGCCGCTCGCGATCCTCGCGGTCCCGTTCGACCTGGGCCGGGTTGCGGACCAGGATGTACCGCTTCCGACGAGCGCCGTCCCCCACGACGACCTCCTTGACCTCCAGGTTGTCGCGGACCGCGCGATACCGGCCCGGCCGGGACAGCGCCTCCTCGACCTCCTTCCGGCCCGCCCGCATCTTCTCGCCAGCGACGTAGTGCGCACCGCCCTTGCGCAGTTCCGTCAGGTTCTCGTCGGACACCATGCCGCGGTCCACGGCACAGACCACGCGGTTCAGGCGCCAGCCCGACAGCGACTCCTTCACCGTCTTGACCGTCTCGGCGTCGTTCGTGTTGCCCGGGAAGACCCAGCACCGGACCGGAATCCCCTCCCGCGTCTCCGCCATCCCGATCACCACCTGCGGGACGTCGGGCCGGTGGTCCTTCGAGTGGCCCTGCATGCGGAGAGGCGGACGGTTCACGACCTGCGGCTCCGGGCGCCTCGGCTCCGGACCCGCCCCGGCCTGGTGCGCCTGCCACCGCTCGTCCCGCTCCGCGATCTCCTCGTCGTCCTCGTCCATCTCGAAGCAGGTCGACGTCGTGTCGTAGAGCAGCAGATCGACGTCCAGGTTCAGGAGGTCCGCCGTCGAGAAGAAGACCGACTTCTGGACCTCCTCCTCCGGCCCCAGGAAGCGCTTGATGCTGCGCACCAGCCGCCGCAGGCCTTCCTCGTCCACCTCTTCCCGGCGGCCGAAGTTGATGAGCACTTCCGCCTTCGCACGCTTCCTCACCGGGTCCCAGTGGTTGTGCGCCAGCGCAATGTACTCAACCGTCGTGCCGTCCTGGTTCCTGCGGGTGGTGGTTCGCAAGTACATGTCCAGCTTGTAACCTTGGACTATCGGCTTGTCCCGAACTTTATTGGTCTGACGTGTGCCTATTGCTTTCCGGAGCCGACAACGGTGACGGGCGCGGAAGTCGCGGAAACTGCTCAGGCGGGATCAGGCCAATCGGGGTGCCGCGTGCCTACTGCTGTGGAACCCGGGATCAAGGAGACCAGGAACCAGGCAGAAGCCATGACCAGGATGAGGCGGTCCAGCCGATCAGGACGGTCCTTCAGACGGTACTCACCGAGGCTCCAGCCGTCACGGGTGCTCTTCTTGTCGCGGAAGACTTCCTCGATGGTGAAGCGGCGTCCGTAGAGACGGACGATCTCGCAGGCCGGCAGGTCGAGGTCGGTGAAGAGGTACCATGCGTCCTTCTGGCCGTGGTCAAAGATGGCCACCAGACGCAGGTCCTCCGGCTTCTCGACGGTGGCCAGGACATGGCCCAGGTCTCGGACCCGCCCCCGAGGCAGCGGCAGGTCCGACAAGGGGCCGCTCCAGTTCGGCGATACGACCCGGGTGTCGCTGGGGCACCTCACCACGAAGTGGAAGCCCAACTCCTTCAACTGGCGGGCCAGCGCAACGCGGCGGAAGCCCCGGTCGAAGAGCAGCGTGACATCGACATCCTTCGGAATCATGGCGCGCAGCACGGTCAGGAAGGTCTCTTCAAACGCATTCTGACTGCGGGTCAGCTTGCGCCAGTCGCACGTCGCCCAGTAGACCGGAATGCCTCGGCGCTGGATGACCACCAAAGCCACCAGCACGGGCCACGGCCCGACCTTGGTCCAATCGATGGCGATGCGGATGGATCGTCGCTCCCCGACGACCATCGCCAGCAGGGCCGCGCACCACTCCACCACCTGGATCTGGTCGTTGGCCAGAAACCGGTCCACCTGCTTGATGCGGAGCTTCGGTGCGACCCTGGACCGGATCGCCCATCCCAACGACGCCCCTCCGACCTTTCCCACCGTGACCAGCGCGCCAACCAGCACCGCCAGCGTCTGTTGTCGCTTCTTGTGCAACCCCGTGAAGACCTGCTCGATGAAGGCCGCGATCCGCCGCGATGACATCGCTGTCAACTCCATGAAATGACAATGGAATGACCCTATATGGCGCGCGCCTTGTCAAGCATTTTTGTAGAAATTTCCAGGTGTTAATGCTCATTGAGCCACCCGAAACCACCTCGGTGGGAAACTCCCATTTTGAGGGGATGGGTCAGGACGACACCATCTTGACACACAGGCGTCGTCAGGTATAGCGTTCGGGGCATCGGGTGCGGTACCCCCACGCCCGAGGGCGACACGATGAACTCTGTCCGGGAAACCGATGACGAGCTTGAGAAAGAGGGGCGCCCATGAGCAGTAGCGTTGCGACGAAGTTGGAGGCGGCCCGCGTACGTCTCGAGGAAATTGGCCGGTTGACCAGCGACCTGGCCATGTCGCACGCCGAGGTCTTCGAAGAGCCTGAGCTTCGGACCTACCTCGATACGTTCAGGCGCGCATACAACGAGGCTCAAGCGCGTCTCGCCAAGCCGACGCTGAGCATCGCGACGATCGGTACGACCTCCTCCGGGAAGTCGACCATCGTCAACGCGCTCGTGGGGCGGCGCATCGCGCCGATCGAGGCTGGGGAAATGAGCGGTGGAGTCCTCACCCTACGCAGCGGCAGCGAGCCGCGGTTGAAGGTGGAGGCGGCCGATGGTGCTCCATGGGAGGCAGGCACGTGGACCGGGCTCTCCGACGCAGAGGCCTACAGCCGAATCCGTGACGGCATCATGCGCCCGTACCATGAGGCCCGGAAGTCCCGCGCATGCCTCGCTCCGCAGGTACTCTGGGAAGGCCCGCTGCTCCCATCGATCGACTCCAGCCTGCTGGGGCTCCCGTCGGACCTCGACGTGGAATTCATCGACCTGCCCGGCCTGAAGTCGGTCCATGACCGCGCCAACCTCGCCGTCATCCAGACCCGCGTCCACAAGGCATTCAGCCTCGTCGCGCTCGACTATCTGCAGACGGATGAAGCGCACCGGAAAAAGCTGCTCGAAGAGCTAAGCCGCGTGGTGAAGTACCTGCAGGGACGCACCGACTCGATGATCTTCGTGCTGAACCGGGTCGACCAGCGTGGCATGGACGACGAACCCGTTGAGACGCGCTTGGCCGCCCTGCGAAGGGAGGTCAAAGAGGTCCTGGAGCTTCAGAGTGAGCCCGACGTCCTCCCGTTCGAGGCGCGCCTGCTCTACAGAGCACAATGCGCGTGGGGTGCCGCTGACGCGACGCACCCCGACACCACACCTGAGCAGCGACTCGAGCACCTTCGCGCGTTGTTCGAGGAATCCGCCTCGACGCTCAAGAGGCGCGGTCGTGAACATCCAGAGCTTAGGTCGTGGCTTCGCGAGATCGAGGAACGGGTCGAGGAAGGCCGCGTCCCCACCGATGACGACCTCCGCACCTTGCTGAAGCGCTCGCGGGAGTGGAGCGGCGGCAAGGAGCTGTGGCAGCGCCTTCGCACACGCATCGAGGAGTCCTTCGCCGAGTTGGTCATCCTTCCGGCGCTCATCGAAGTCCTCGACACACACCGCAGCTTCACGGATGCGCTGCGGGCCGTCTCGAAGATCCGAACGATCGACTCACAGGAGCAGCTAGAGCGCGAGCGCGAGCGACTGGAGCAGTTGCAGATCCGACTGCATGAGGAGGTGAACGCGACGCGGGAGCGATTTCGCAATCGGCTGACCGCCGCCGCGGAAGGCCTTAAGACCGGTGACCAGGCAGTCCGTCATCGGCTGGCAAAGGATCTAGGATCCGGCTTCGAGAGCCTCCTTGGCGCGATCAACGAAGTCACTGGCGACCTCACGAAGTCGCTCATAGCCCCGGTGCGTGACGCGCTCAAGGCGAGCCGCGGGGTCTACGACCTTGAGGAGGAGATGTGTCGGGTCCTCGACCCCGCACCGGCGAAGGATCTCTCGCGCGCTTACGACCTTTTCAGCAGACGAATCCCGACGCTGTCGCGTGGCAAGGGGACGCTCGGACTTCGCGTTCGCGAGGACGACGGCGGAGGCGTCGAACGACTTCGCGAGACCGAGCGAGACGCCCGTAGGCTCTACCAGAGAATGCGTGAGTGCCTTGCCGCTCGCGCCGAGTTCACGCTGCAGGGCCAAGCGGAGTCGATTCGAGGTGCCCTCACGGATCTTCTGAAGCAGCAGGCCGATGCCATCACGACCGCGTGCCTGACGGAGCTCCCGGACCTCTCGCTAGATCAAGCGATCGAGTCGGCGCGCAGAGCGAGGAGCCGAAGCGAGCTGCTCAACCTCCCCGAACAGTTCTTCGCGTTGCCGACCGCGGTCTCCCATCGGCGGCACGAGCAGCTGGAGGTGGTGGGCAAGCGGAAAGAGGTCGAGCACTACACGACCGGTACTTGCTTCAAGGACAAGAAGACCCGCACCGTCACGCGCGACGTGACTGGCAGGGTCGCCTACCAAGACCTCACCCTCCCCGACGAGGACGGCATGGCCCGCCAGTGGTCCGACGGCGTGAAGGGCGGCGAGGACTCTCTGTGGGAGACCCTGCGCGATTGGATGGTCGAAGCGCTGCTCGAGTCGTCGGTCAGCTTCTCGGCGGCAACCGAGTCCGTCCTCCGTCTGGCGGATCGAGCCCTCGAGCAACAGCAGCGGCTCGCGGCTGACGAGCACGATGCCGTCGTCGAGCTCTGGAAGCGGATCGACAGGGAGGTTGATCGGCTCGTCGGCTCCCGTGACCGGCTGTTCCGAGCCGCGAAGTCGGAGCACGAGTGACCCATGCACACCAGCAGCGAACTGAGCCAAGTGCTGGACGACATCTCGCGTCGGTTGCATCTGGAACGGCGCACATACAGCCCCCGCTTGTTCCGAGACGCTGTGGAGGTCTGGTGTGAGAAACTCGGCTGGCCTCTAGAGGCCGCTAGTCTCGGGCTAGAACTCGACCGGGACCAAGCAGCGCATCTCTGGCGTCTCGCCTTCGCTTTCGACGCAGTAGTCAAGAAACCGAAGGGAAAATTGGGTCAAGGGGCTGAAAATTTATACAAGAAAGTGAAGAGACTCCCAGTCTTTGGACCGAGCCAGCAAGTGCATCCTGGCGACTACATCAGGGCGCGTGACGAGGCGATGTCGAAGATGGAAGCCAAGGACTATCTGCTCATTGCGCTTGCAGTCGCGGCTGCAGGCTACGTCATCTATATCTATCGACTGGCTCCGCAGCCTTTGGAGTGTCGTGGCGCACCGCCCACGCGTCCGGCCGCAGTGCCCACTCGATGGGTGCTCGTGCTTGTCATCAACGCTGGTCGGCATGGTGTCATCGACGCGCTCCGTTCGGGAGGCGTGGCGGCCCTGGAGGGCGACCAACTCTACCAGGCCACGCAGGCACTTTGGCTAGGAACTGAAGCCGATTTCCAACGTTCCAACCTGTCGGAGTGGTTCAGCGAGGCCCGCGCCGTGGCCGAGCCCTCCGAGTACGACGTGCACTTGGTCCGCGTCGAGCTCTCGTCAGATGACCCCGGCCTCCATCGCAACGCGAACCAGATGGACCGGCTCGACGCGTTTCGCCGCTTCCAGTCCATGGGCTTCAAGGCCACCGTCTCGCCGCGGCTGCCAAGCGACGCCTATGGAACCACCGATGTCTACAGCCGATAGAGGACGACCATGCTGATCGGTACGACCCTCCTCGCGGAGAACGGGCCCCTCACCGAGGGTTTGGTAACCGGAGGCCTCAAGCGCTTCGGCGGCGTCATCCGAGATGCCTCGAACGGGCGAATCGTGAAGCACCTGTTGGAAGCGCCGGGGACCTCCGAGGTGCTCATGAAGGCGCCCGTGCCCAACCTCCTCGGAGGCGTCGGCAGCCTGGTGGACGCCGTCGGACACGGGGTGACGATCCACAAGCTCAACGCGGTCCAACAGACGCTTTCGTCGGTCCTTAAGGTCTCGCAAGTGGCCGCGGCCGCGAGCGTGCTCAACCTGGGCGTGAGTGTCGCTGGGTTCGCCTACATGGGCTACAAGCTCAACCAGCTCCAGAAGTCCATGTCGGCAATGCAGGAGCGCATGGACGCGGGATTCGACCGCGTCGACGCGAAGCTGGACGCCATCGCCGGACAGCTCAACTACCTCCTCCTGCTCGCCGAGGCGAACGCCAGCGAGCAGCGTCGAATCAGTGACTCCCTGGCGGAGCTACATCGCGCCGTCCTCGTCGCTGAGCTTGCCGAGCTTCAGTCGTGGCTCGACCAGCTCTCCCGCTTCCCCGACGACTCTCCGAAGGACGCGATTCGTTCTGCCAGCAAGGTTCGGCGTACGCTGTCGGACCAGGCTGCCCGCGCCACGCCCCAGTTCGATCCGCGGGTGATGTTGGTTGCCGACATCTCGATCCGTGGCTGGGTCGTCGCGACGGCGACGGAGGCGAACCTGCTGATGAGCATGGGACAGCACCGTGACGCGCGACAGATCATCGAGAACGAGCACCCCCGGTTTGCCGAGATCGCCGAGCACTGGGCGGATGCGTTGCTCGCCGACGAACGGCCGCAGCTGCGGACCGCCCTGCGTTTCGACGCGCCCAGGTTCCGTCCGTTCATCCTGCCCGAGCGTGTCGAGCGGATAGTCCGCATTCACCGCCCCGACCGCGGACTGACCGATGAGCGCAGGTTTCGCGCGAGCAAGGAGGCAGCTCTCGAGCTCGAGATGTCCCACAACACCGCGCTCAACGACGGCTGGACCCACCGCCAGCTCGCCATTGCCGAGTATCTCGATGGCCTGAGTGAGATGAGCAGCCGCCTCGAGACGATCGGAGCCTTCGCCCGTGAGTGCGAGGTGCGGAGCCTCCCGAGCAGCCGCGCGGCGCTGCCCGGACCGGATGCAATGCCTGGAATCTACGTGCTCCCTGCTGCCGACGATGACGAGTAGATCCTGAAGCCTTCAGTGCAGATCGGTTGTCACGCTGCCCCGCACCCGGCTCCCTGGACACGGGCCCCCGCGGAACGACTCCCGCGGAAGAAACGTCACCAGGCGTGTCATCCGTGAGGAAGGCCCCGCTTCCCGGGGGCCCGGCGAAGCAAGAGAGACGGGGCAGGCCTCAGGGGGCGCCGGCGTCGATCCAGGCCCGGAGGTCCGGCAGGAAGGTGGCGGGCATCGATACGCCAACGCGGGTCTCCATCGCGCTGACGGCCCCGGTGGCCCCGTTGCACTCGGGATACCCCGGGGCCATGAAGGTCCGCCGCAGGTCCTCGTCCAGCACCGCGACCAGCAGGCTCTCGCGCCAGGTCGCCCCCAGGAACGACGCCCCGTTGCAGGCCTGCTGGTTGCCCACGAGCCCCGTCGCCTTCCCCCTCAGGGTCCGACGGGTCGTCTCGACTGTCGAGAAGTCCAACGACTTCTCGGTCTCGGAGGTCGCCCCGGGTGCCCCGGGGGCATGGCACCTGGCACAGTGTCGCAGGTAGGCGCCGTGGAGGGCCGCCAGGACGGTCACGGCGGACCCGTCCTGGGGAACGTCAAGACCGCCTTGTGCGTCGGTCCCGGAGTCCCCGAAGTCGAAGCAGCCCACCCCCAGCGACGCCATCAGCAGGACCGTCGCCAGGACCGTCAGCGTCCGAAACGTCATCGTCTTGCCTCCAGAGGACCCGGCCGATTCTAGCGCACCAGGTCCAGGCGCGTCAGGAGGACCTCCAGCCAGAACCGGTCCTCGGCGTTGCGATCGGTAGGATGAGCCCCCAGAAAGGCCAGGGCCTGGGCCATCCGGTCCGGCAGGTCCGGGGCGACCTGCCCCAGGGGAACCTGCCCCTGGAGGTGCAGCACCGCCGCGGCCCGCATCAGGGCCGTGCCCTCGGCGGTCACCGGCGTGCCGGTCCGCTGCCGGAACGCGGCCTCCCGGTCCAGCCCCTCCCGGACCCACCGGGCCGCGGCCCGGGCGTCGCCACGACGCCAGGCCGCCTCAGCCAGCCGGTGGGCCGTCCGGGCCAGTTCCAGCAGGTCCTCATCCAGGTCCCGATCCCTCAGGCGGGCCTCGATCCCCTGCCTCCGGGCCTCCAGCACCCGGGTCGCCTCGTCCCACCGCGTCAGGCGCCCGAGGGCCTCGGCCTGAAGCCCCAGCAGCAGCAGCCGATGGTCCTCCTTCCCAAAGACCCGCGCCACGGGCCGCCCCCCGGGACCGGGGGCCAGGGACGGGAGGTCCCCGATCCGGTCCAGCAGGGATGCGGCCTGCTCCAGATCCGCCAGGGCCTCGGCGGGCCTCCCGGCGGCGATCCAGGCACCCCCCCGATTCCGCAGCGCCACGAAACGGTTCCAGGAACCGTCGGTCCCTGGAATGTCCGGCTGGGCCAGCCACTCCGTGTAGAGGGCCACGGCCCCCTGGGCGTCGCCGGCCCCCTGGTGATAGTTCGCCGCCCGGGACAGCACCAGGGGCAGGAAGCGGGCCAGGTCGGGCCTCTGCCGGACCAGGGCCAGGGCCCGGTCGGCCTGGTCTGCCGCATCCCGATCGCGGTCCGTCAGGAAGAGGCCCCGGGCCAGCACCAGCCGCATCGCCAGTTCCGACTCGGCTCGGTCAAAGGGCAGGCGCAGGCGATCCCGGGCACAGGACAGGGCGATCTGGTGGTTCCCCAGCGCCTCGTGGAGCCCCGCCAGGCCCTGGAGGGCCGCCGCCCGGACCCGGGGGTCCTCCATCCCCGCCAGGTCCTCCGCCAGACGGTAGTGGTCGTCGGCCTCGGCGGCCAGGGCCGCCTCCCCGGTGCGAGCCCAGGCCCGGTGGGCCAGGTGGGCCCAGAGCAGGTGCGCCTGGGCATCCCGGGGCCGCGCAACCCCGACCTTCCGGGCCCGGTCCAGGGCCCCGGCGATGGCCCGGGCATCGGCGATCCCGCCGGCGGCCTGCAGGTCCAGGGCCTCCCGAAAAACCTCGGCGAAGAGACGCACCGGGTCCCCAGGGGCCAGGTCCCGCTGGTCGTAGATCGCGGCGATGTCGTCCCGGCCCTCGGCGCGCCGGGCCATGATGAAGGCCGCATGGGGATGCAGGGCATCGAGGATCAGCGAGGCCCCGAAGAAGACCCCCCGGGCATCCCCGACCTGGCCGGCCCGCCACAGGTCGTAGCCCCGTTCCAGGGCGACCTGCCGGAACAGGGCCTCGGCGTACTGCCGCTCAACGTCGCTGCGCCGCAGGCCGCTGACCCAGGAGTTCGCGAACTGGTAGAGCAGGAAGGGATCCCCGGCGGCAGCGGCCCTCCGGGCCGTCTTCAACACCAGGACCCGGCGCCGCTCCTCGTCGGACTCCCCGTAGAGCCGGAAGAGGTCCTGACGGATCGCCTCGGAGTCCCGGGTCCCCAGGTCCTGCAGGATGGCCTCCAGGCGCAGGTGGAAGGCCACGAGGCTGCCGGGCTGGGCCTGTCCCAGCGCGGCGGCCAGGGCCGCTCGCCGATCGGTCGGCCCCAGGCCCCGGACCAGGGCCTCGACGAAGGCCTCGGCATGGCCCACCCGGTCCCGCATCGACAGGGCCCGATGGTCCGCCAGGACCGACAGGAAGGCCAGCAGGCCCTCCCGCTGCTGGAACAGCGACAGCAGGTGGGTCCCCAGCCCGGCGGCCTGCTGCACGACCTCCGGGTCCTCCAGGTCCTCGACCCGGACCGACCGGAAGAGGTCCAGGGCCTCTCGCTTCCGGCCCAGCACGTCCAGCACCTCCGCCCGGGCCAGGCGCAGCAGCGCCTGGGCGGCCGGAGACCGGGGTCGCAGGCCCTGGAGCACGGCCAGGCGGGCCTGCTCGGAGGCCAGGAACTGCTCCCCCACCTGCCCCTGGACCAGCCGCTGCTCCGCCTCCCGGTGGGACGCCACCTGGGCCATCACGGCCGCCCATTCGGCGACAGGGTCGTCCTCCGGCAAGCCCCGGCGCAGAGCCTGGAGGTAGTGGGTGGCCGCCACGAACTCCCCCCGTTCCAGGTGCCAGCGGGCCAGGTGGCGCTGGCGGGCCAGCCGTCGTCGGGGGTCCGGGTCCAGGGCCAGGGCCCGGGCCAGCAGCAGCAGGGCGTCGGCGTCGTCCCGGGCGGCCTCGGCCTCCCGATCCAGCCGGTCCATGTCCCACTCCGGCGGGACCATCCCCTCCAGCGGCAGCCCGTACACGTCCAGGGACCCGCCCCGGGCACAGGTGACCAGCAGCCGATCCCGGGCCGGCATCGGGTAGAGGCAGTTCCAGCGGGCACTGGTCAGTTGCTCCGGGACCGCCCCGGATACCGGCAGGCCCGTGTCGGGGTCCAGGGCCACCCGGAAGACCACCCCGTGGTCGTCGCCGTCCAGCCGACCGTCGCGGTTCGTGTCGTTCAGGTACTGGGTGAAGTAGAGCCATCGCCCGTCCAGCGACGGCGAGGGGAAGCCGGTGGCCCCCGGGAGCCCCGGCTGCCAGGGCGTCACGACCCGACCTCCCGGCTCCTGGAAGGCCAGGCCCGACGCCGGGACCAGGGCAAAGGCCGGGCCCACCTCCCGACGCTCCCGGCCGATGGGCACGAAGACCACCCGCCGACCGCCAGCCACCAGTGCCGGAGCCGTCAAGTTGCGGGGCAGCACCTCCTCTGGCGACCCGCCGTCCAGAGGGACCCGTCGCAGGCGAAAGTCCCCGTGGATCCCCTCCCGCTGGACCACGCCGATGAACCGGCCGTCGGGATACCAGAAGGCCTGGACCTCGGCCGTGTCGGCACCGGTGAGGCATCGGTGTCCCCCGGTGGCCAGGTCCATCACGCAGAGGTCCCCGGTGGCGTCCCGCTCGTGGGAGATGTAGAGCAGCATCCGCCCGTCGGGAGAGGGCCTCGGCCAGGTGACGTCCCCATCGGGGTCCACCACCGGCGACGGCCCGCCCCGTCGGACGTCCTGGGCCATGATGGCCGTCGTGGCATGCCGGTCAGTCACGAAGTAGAGGGTGTTTCCGTCGGGGGACAGGACGCCCATCAGGTGGTTGGCGGGCCCCGCCGTCAGGCGCACCGGCTCCCGGATCCCGTCGTCGGGGCCTGCCACCGCCGCCGGGGCAACCAGCAGGGCCAGCCAGACGACCGGGACCGAGGCCCACCGACCAGACCACCGACCCCCCGACGGGTTTCTGGCCCCGCGCCCTGGAATCCCGGGTCCCCAGGGTCCCGGATCGCCGACCACCGGAATCGGCCCGGGGGGCCATCGCCTCACGGACATGCCTTCACGTCCCATCGGCCGTCATCCCCCTGGACCTGGCCCCCGCAGACCAGGCCCTCCAGGTGCCGTCGCCTCCAGGCCTTCCGGACCTCCTCCCCGGAGGCCCGTCCTGCCGCCAGTTCCTGCCACAACTGCTCCCGGTCCCGGTTCACCCGCTGGATCACCGGGGAGACCTGCCCGGGGTCCCAGGTCCCGATACAGGTCTCGGGGGTCTCCACCAGGCGGCCGTCCAGGGCCTCCCCGACGCACCGCCGGACCAGCCACTCGTCCACTTGGGCCGCCCGGGACAGGATCCCCTGGTGGAGGCGCGTCAGGCGCCGGAAGGCGCTGTCGTCGTCGGCCCCCGCCGCGACCAGTTCGGCCCGGGTCAGCGGCACCGGCCCTGGGGTCAAGACCTCCACCGCCAGGGCTGCCTCCAGGGGCCGCAGGTCGCCGGAGGCCTGCTCCTCCAGGGCGGTCTTCCGGTCCACCACCTGCACCCCCGAGACCGTCACACAGCCCGGCAGCAGGACCGCCCACAGGGCCCCCAGGACTGCCCCCTTCCCGCCCTTCGTCGCCCTCATTCCCGCACCCCTCCTTGCCGCGGGACCAGGGGCCCCAGCAGGCGCCGCAGCAACGGCCCGGTGGGGATCCCCCGGACCTCGTCGATCCGCACCACCGAGGCGATGCCCCCGAGGTCGATCCGGGCCGACAGGAAACCCCGCTCCATCTGGACCCGGACGTACCGGGGATACCCGTAGGCCAGATACTTCCGGACCCGGTTCAGGGCCACGTTCTCCCAGGCCGGGTCCAGGGCGTCGAGGGCCCTCCGCAGGTGGGCCCGGTCGATCCGCAGCACCTGGGCGCGCCCCTCGGCCTCCATCCGGTCCAGAGACACCGCCAGCGCCGCATTGGCATCGAGCCGGGTCTCCGCATCGCCGCCGGCCCGGACGCCGGTCACGCCGCCCCGGAAGCGCATCGTGGTGTCGCCGGGCCGGTAGTCCAGGACCAGTTGCCCGGTCACCTTCCCCCCGAGCCAGTCCGCCTCCATCTGGTCCAGGGCCACGGTTCGACCGGCGATCCGGAGGTTGCCGGCGCCGGGCCCCAGGGTCACCGGCCCCGCCTGCAGCCGCCGGAAGGTCACGTAGGCCCCCCGGGCCAGGAAGGGCTGGATGTCGGGAAAGCGCATCCGGGACATCGCGTTGGTCTCGCCGTCCCCGACCAGGAGGACCCCGCCGCCGGCCCCCAGGGCCACCTCCTCGAAGACCGACACGGTCCCGTCGAGCCCCTCGATGCCCAGGGACGCCCCCGGAAGGTCCGCATCGACCCCCCGGGCCTCGACGGCCCCGGCGACCCGGAACAGGGTCCAGTCCCCCGACTCGACACGGAAGGGGACCTCGACCGTCCCCCGTCCCCGGAAGGTCTCGGGAGGCAGGCCCGTCCGCGACAGGTCCTGGGTCAGGGTGCCCTCGAGGCTCAAGGACCGGCGACCCACCACGATGGGGATCCGGGACTGGGGGCCCTCCCCGCCCCGGGCATCCTCCAGGGCCGCCTGGACCCGCAGGGAGGTGCCGCCGGCGGGGTTGTCCAGGGAGAGGCTGTCCAGCCGCACGACCTGGAAGGGCACCAGCCGCCCCCGGGCCGTCAGCCGGAGGTCCCCGATGGGATAGCCAGGACCGCCCTCCCGGGCCGCCTCCTGGACACGGCCCTCCAGGTCCACCGCGACCAGCCCATCGTCGGTCCCCCGGGACAGGCGCACCTCCACCCCCAGCCCCCGGACCTGGAGGCCGTCGGCCTCCGTCCGCAGGCGGGCCTCGGCGACATCGAGGCCCAGTCGGCCCCGCCAGCCGTCGTCCCGGGCCTCGGCGTGGCCCGTCACCTCGACCCCCTCCAGGGGGCCCGCCACGGGGCCCTGGAGGGCCAGGCCCTGCAGCCGCAGGTCCAGGTCCGCCTCGCCCCGGGCCGTCCGCAGAACATCCGGTGCCAGCAGGGGCATCACCCCGCCGGGACGAAATCGGGTCGCCCCGGTGAACCGGGCCTTCCAGGTCCCCTGGGCCCCCAGGGCCTCCCCACTGATCCGCCCGGCCACCTCCGGGGACAGCAGTCCGATCCACTCCTGTCCGTCGGCCACGTGGACCTGGCCCTCGATGTCGATCCGGGAGCCGACCACTGCGACCCGGGTCCTTCCGTCGGCCCGTGCCCGCCCCTGGCCAACGGCCCGGACCTCCAGGTCCCCCCGGAGGTCTCCCGGCCGGGCCGCGCCCCGGACCGAGACCGTCGCCATGTCGGCCAGCAGCCGGCCCTGGACCCTCGGAGACGCCAGGGTCAGCGAGCCGTCCACCTCCGGGGCCGACCCACGGCCCGCAAACCGCGCATCCAGGACCGCCCGGGCCGCCGAGAAGGCCCCGCCGGGGGCCGAGGGACGGTCCAGCGTCACCGACAGGGCACCCTGACCCGCCGGGTCGGGCCCCGCCAGGTCCGACAGGTCCGCCGCGAGACGGACCGTGGCGGACATCGGGGCGAGCGGGATGCCCCGGGGCAACCAGGGTGCCGCGAAGCCCAGCGACCGGGCCGCGAGGTCCAGCCCCACCCGGGCCGAACCCCCGCCGGAGTCGGCCTCCAGCCGGCCCCGGACCCAGGCAGATTCCAGGACCGCCCGGACCCGCCCCGCGGAGGACCATGGCGGGTCTGCCGGGCGGACCTCGTCGGCATCGAGGGTGAGACGCACCGGACCCGGTTCCAGCGCGGATCCCCGGCGAGGCGTCCAGCGGATCGCCCGGGCGGCCAGGTCCCCCCGCCCCCGGGCGAGGCCCCCGTCTCCTCCCCGGCCCTCCACGGCGATGGTGACCCCCTGTCCGGCCAGGACCCCCTCCGGCAGGACGGCCCGCACCCCCTCGGCCTCCAGGCGCAGGTCCCCGGCGACCTCCCGGGCCTCGGCGAGGCCCAGGACGTCCTCCAGCCGCCCGCTCACGGTCCAGCCGGCCATCTCGACCTCGAGGCCCGGGGATCGGGCCCCGATCCGCCGTCCGGCCACCTCGACCCGAAGGCCCGGGGCCCCGGTGCCGGCATCTCCCGGCAGGCCGGTCCCGATCCAGGACATCCCCTCGACCTCCAGGGGCACCCCGTCCTTGGGGGCCCAGGCCACCCGGGCCGCCTTCCCCGCCAGGGTCAACCGATCCGGCAGGCGCCAGGCCCCGTCGCCGGTCCTCCCGAACCCGGCGACCTCCGCCGAGAAGAGGGCGTCCCGGACCTCCAGGCCCGGCGTCAGCCCCCACAGCCACTCCGGGAGCCGACCCGAGTCCCCGGAGACCCGCAGGTCCCGGATCACCCAGGCCACGTGGTCCCCGGCCGCCGGGTCCCGGACCTCCAGGGCCCCCTCCAGGGACAGTGCCCCCAGCACCTCGGCCTGGAACGTCGCCGTGGTGGTCCCGGCCTCGGGGTCCAGGTCCGCCCGGGCGGTCGCCCGCAGGATCGGGCCCTCCTGGGGCAGCCTGGGGTCGAGGTCCTGGCCCGCCAGGTCCCACTCGGCCCGGCGGATGGCCACCTGCCGTCGATCCACGGCCACCTCGACGACTCCCCTCAGGGTGACCCCCCGACCGGTGCCGTCGGGACCGGTCCGGCGGAACGACAGGCCCGTCCCGGGGTCGGAGGCCAGTCGCAGGAAGCCCCCGGGCTCCCCGTCGGGCCCACCCCAGGACCCCTCGACCACAAGCCCCTCGACCCGGTCGATGACGGCCCCCGCCGGGGTCGCCTGCACCCGTGACCACGAGACCCCCGACACGTGCAGGGACCCCACCGTGACCCCCAGGTCCAGGGACTCCAGCGACCGGGAGGGCCCGGACCCGGAGGCCGGTGCGGATGCCTGACCGGCCCCTCGGAAGGCATCGAGGGACCCATGCCCCTCGGCATCCTGGACCAGCGCCAGGGCGAGGCCCTCGACCCGGACCGCTTCGATCTCTGGCCGACCCCGGATCAGGGAGGCCATCCGGACGCGGGCCTCCAACCGGCCGACCCGCAGCAGGTCCGGCGCCTGGCCATCCCAGGGAGCCGGGTTGCCGACGGCCAGGCCCTGGACCTCGAGGGCCCCCGACACCCCCAGGGAGATCTGTTGATAGTCCACCGTCAGACCCGTGGCCCGGGTCATCAGGGATTGCACCAGGTGCTTGCAGGGGCCCCACTCCAGGTGCCCCAGGCAGAGGACCAGCCCGGCCCCCGCCAGGACCATCACGAGCAGCAGGCCCGCGAGGACCCGGACCAGCAGGGCCCGGTGGCGACGGGGAGAAGGGGCGTCCACGGCGAACCTCCGGCCTCCATTCTACCCCACCGCGCACCCCCCAGATGGCGGTGCCAAGGTCACCGGAAATCGCTACCATGGTCTTGCACCGTTCCTGGGAGGAGGCACCATGGCACGACATCTCGCCGGTCTCGTCCTGGCCCTGGGGCCCCTGCTGGCCTGCCTCGATCCGGACCTGTCGCCCCGGGCCGACCCGGGACCGCCTCTCCAGGACCCCGGGACGCCCTCGGACCTCCAGACCGAAGACCTGTCACCGGACCTCCCCGATCCCGGGAGCCCCTTGCCCGACCCGGGACTGGACGGGGCCGACCTCCCGCCGCCCCAGGACTGCGGACCGCTGGTGTGCCACGACTGCTTCTGCGAGTGGGGTCCCGCCTGCGGGGGGTGCTTCAACGACTGCGACCCCGTGCCCCCGGAGATCGCCGACTGCTCGTGCTGCGCCCCGGGTCCCTGCACCCCGCCGGAGTTCCCCGAGGACTGCGGCCAGGTCTCGACCTTCCAGTGCGGGTTCCAGGCAGCCTGCCAGGACGGCGCCATTGAGGCCCAGTGGCACCACCACTGGTTCTGCAACGGGGAGGAGCAGATCACCGAGTTCGCGTGCCGCTCCTCCTGTCCCCACGGCTGCGCCGAGGGCCCCATCGAGGACTGGCCCTCGAGCGGGGCCGAACTGCTGGCGCGATGGTGCGACCAGTGCCAGGCCCCCGGCGACTGCGAGGGATTGCCCCACGACGCCTGCCTGGGTGCCTGGGAGTGCCGTGACGGCCGCTGCACCTGGGTCTGCGCCCCCCCGGACTGCGTCCCCGAGGGCGGCAGCATCCCGGTGGCGCCCGATGCCCCCTCCTGCTGCCCGGGCCTCTCCTCCATTGCCTGCGACCGGCCCGGCGAGGACGGGACCTGCCAGCCGTGCGTCGGGGCCGCCCTCTGCGCCCGGTGCGGCGACGGGGACTGCGGCCCCGGCGAGAATCCCTGCAACTGCCCCGAGGACTGTCCCAGGCCCTGCCTGGGTCTGGGATCGCGATTCCTGGACACGGGAGCCGGCGACCAGTGTTGCGAAGGACTCCTGGCGGCACCGGACTGCGACCTGGTCGAGGGCCCCGCCTGCTCCTGTCCCAAGTGTGCCTGCTACCTCTGCATCCCCTGCGGCGACGGCATCTGCGGCCCCTACGAGCACTTCTGCAACTGCCCGAAGGACTGCCCGGTCCCCGAGAAGTGCCTGGCCACCTCCCGGAGCCCCTGTCAGGGGGACCCCTACGGGGGCCAGGACCCCGCCGGAACCCTGGAGGTGCAGGTCCAGGGACACGACGTGACCGTGCGGCATCTCCAGGCCCTGTTGAACTGCTGCCTGGAGGTCACCCTCTGCGCCACCCCCGAGCGGGGCCACCTGCGGTTCGTGGAGCACTCGACCGGGGCCCCGTGCTTCTGCCAGTGCCTCTTCGACCTCCAGGCCACGTTGCCGGGGGTGCCCTCGGGGACCTGGGAACTGACCCTCTGGAACGACCAGTTGCAGAAGACCCTCTTCGTCGAGACGGTGGTGGTCCCCTGACCCTGCCGCCAGGCCGGACGACGGTCCCGGCGCAGCAGTTGCGGCGATCGGCCTGATCACGGCACCGATCGGGTGCGGCCATCCCACGCCCGGCAGACCGGCGTCCGCATGGGCCGATGGCGCCCTACGACTCCCGTCTCGACGACGTCCGGTTGGGACGGATGTCACGGATGTGCCCGGCCTGTGGACTCACCCATGTTCCCGGTGGCACACGACCAGGATCGCTCATGTGCGTCCTGAAACGAAAAGAGTGGCTTCCACGGCGTGCCCCAAAAGAATCCCAGACCGAATGGTCAGCGCTTCGACAACCTTTGCAGCACCTTCAGTGCGTCACCGAGTCGCCCACCCCACGGCGCGAGCCAATCCGGCACATCATCCGGAGTCAGCGACTGGAGCCAGAATGTCTCTGTGCCCCCGGTACCCGTGTGCTGGGGAAGGTGACCAATCACATGCTGCTGGAGGATTTGCTTCGGGATTACCCAGCAGTGTGCGTCGAAAGGACTGATCCCGAGACAGATGGCAATGTCGTACTTCTGGTCTCTAAACTGCTGAAACGTGTAACCCCCCTGTGCCCACCAGGTCGAAAACTTGATCTCCGCCCGAAGCCCTCCAATCACCCGGTCGCATTCACCATCCGGCGGCCCCATGACGTCCAGACCGCGGGAAGCACACCAACCGGCAACCAGTTGCTCTCCGATCTTGCCCCGCTGCCTGGAGGGCCGGGACCTGATCCAGGCGAACGGACTGCCCTGCCACGCCAGATCCTCTACTACGTAGTCGGCCTGCAGGGTGGTGGCCAGCGCGGCCAACGCTTGCACCTCTGGATCAGTCATCGCCCTGCTCATCCGCACCTCACAGAAGAGTGGCTTGGACGGGGTTTGCACCTTCCGGATCGAAATTGACGCACTCGGGCCCCGCCCATGCGAGCCGACGAGCGGCAATCCGGACTGCCTCGAGGTTGTGATCGACCAGTATGAACCTGCGGCCCAATCGTGCGGCGGCCTCCCCGAGCGTCCCGCTTCCCGCGAAAAAGTCCAGGAGCAGGTCGCCCGGCCTGGAATGGACTTTCACGATTCGTTCGATGATCCCGAGGGGCTTCTGGGTCGGGTAGCCAGTCTTCTCCCGGCTGTTGGTGGGGACAATCGTGTGCCACCACACGTCCGTCGGGGTCTTTCCCCTTTCGGCCTTCTCGGGCCCCACGAGGCCAGGGGCCATGTACGGGATCCGATCCATCTCGTCGAAGTTGAATGTGTAGTTCTCCGGATCGTTCGCGTACCAGAGGATGTTGTCGTGCTTGGCAGGCCATCGGTTCCTCGGCCGCGCACCATAGTCGTAGGCCCAGATGATCTCGTTGATGAATCGCTCCCGCCCGAAGACCTTGTCGAGCAGCACCTTGCAGTAGTGAACTTCCCGGTAGTCAATGTGAAAGAAGAACGATCCAGTAGGGGCGAGAACTCGACGGGCCTCCTGCAATCGAGGATTCAGGAACTCCAAGAAGTCATCGAAATTGTCATCAAACGCGAGACTTCCCTTCTGAACGGTACGGTACCGCTTGCCCTGAAACCCCGTCCGGTCACCGTGTTCGTCGTCCCGGATCGTCTCCAGACGAGTTCGGCGCTGCTCCCTGCCAGTATTGAAAGGCGGGTCGATGTAGATCAAGTCCACCGAGCCACTCGGGATGGTTGGCAGATAGGCCAGGTTGTCGGCCAGGACGATCCGCTTCATCCGTGCCCTCTTGGAGAGCGGCCCACCCCACGTCGGACGGCGGGCATCCACATCAGTCCAATCTTCTGCCGCCCTCTTGGGGGTGTCAACCGGAACCACACCCGGTTCCATGAACCCGAATTTGCGTCTGACGACCCCGCTGGTCATAGGGAGTGTCGACATCCACGTTCATGCAGCCTCTCGGAACCAGACCCGACGCATTCGGTCAGAACTCGTGATGCCGTGCGTGTTGACGCGCCCGTGCTCCTTGTGGACCTTCACGAAGGCACGCACCGTCTGGCCCACGTCCTGGAAGTTCTGAAAGACGCGTCCATGGATGGCCTGCGCCTTGAGGTTCCGGTTGAATCGCTCCGCGACGCTACGGGCGACGCCGCGGCAGACCGCACCGAAGACCTCCTGGTTGGCCATTCCGACGAGGTGGAGCACGTGGAGGCGATCGCCCACGGTCACGAATCGACCCCGTCTGGACCCTCGAAGCAGTCCTCCCGTTCCTCGCAGAGATGGAGGCCGGGGCCCGTTCTGCAGCCATCCCCTGCTTCCCCCCTCCCTCGGCCCTCATCTCCGCCAGGCCCGGCTCGAAAAATAATCTTGACAGTTATATTGACAGTTGTGTACTGTCTAGTTCGGCTCAGGTGCGGTGGAGGCGATGGACCGGACGTACACCCTCCTGGAACTGGCCGAGGCGACCGGGGCCTCCGCCAGGACCATCCGGTACTACATCGCCCAGGGACTCCTGCCTGGCCCGGTCACGCAGGGGTGCAAGGCCCACTACACCGGGGCCCACGCCGACAGGCTGCAGGAGATTCGGCGTCTCCAGGGAGAGGGTTGGTCCCTGGCCCAGATCAAGGCGAGGTTCAGCCCGCCTGATCCCATCCCGCAACCTGTCCCCGTGCCCGAAGAGGGCTGGGTCGTGTTCCCCGTGGACGACACCCTGTACGTCGCCGTCCGGGCCACCGCCCCCAGCCCCAGGCAAAGGCTCGCCCGCGCACTGGCCGAGGTCGGCCGGGTCGCTGTCGGACAAGGGATGGACCAGACAACGGAGGAACCCCATGCGTGAAGCCACCCAGCCCCTCGGAAGCATTCTTGACGCCACAACGAACGAGCCGGTGCCCCTGGCGATGCAGCACCTCCACCTGTCCGGGTGGGCCTCCCCTGTCGGGGCCCTGCTCCGGATCACGCACCGCTTCAAGGCCCAAGGCAAGCAGCCCATCGAGGCCCTCTATACCTTCGGTCTGCCGAGGAACGGGGTCCTGCGACGATTCGTCGTGAAGGGCAAGGACTTCGAGGTGGCATCGAAGTTGTCGCCCCGCACCGAGGCCCGCCAGGAGTACGAGCAGGGCCTGGCCGACGGGCACCTGTCGGTCCTGGGCGAGACCAGCCTCGACGGCGTGGTCACTCTCTCGGTCGGGCAGATCAGGCCCGACGAGGAGGTCGCGGTGGTCCTCGAGGCCCTCGTGGGAGTCGAGGTGCAGGACCGGGGCTTCCGGTTCCGGTTCCCCTTCACGCTGCCGCCGCGCTACCACCGCAAGGCCCTGATGACCGCAACGCCAACCGGCGGCCGGATCGACCTGCCAGAGGACGTGTTCGGTGACCTCATCCTGCCCGAATGGCGAACGGACACCGAGAACCTGCATGCGATCTCCTTCGACATGCATGTGGAGCCTGGCGGCATGCTGGAGTCCCTGGCGTCCCCGTCGCACCGGGTCTCGTTCCAGGTGAACCCGGACGGATCCGCCGACGTGGCGCTGGCGAGTGGCGATACGGCCCCGAACCGCGACCTCGTGATCGACGTGAAGGTCCGGGATGCCTCCGCCCTGGTGTTTGCGGACAGGTCCCTGCTGGGCAAGGAGGCGGGCGACCAGGCCCTGCCGGAAGACGCCCCCCGCTGGACGGCCATCATCCCGTCCTCCGTGCTGCCCCAGGCCCCGGACCTGCGGCGGAAGGTCGCCTTCGTGGTGGACCAGTCCGGCTCGATGGACGGGACCCGACTGTCCCAGGCCAAGGCGGCCCTCGCGGCCTGCCTGGCGGCCCTCGGCCCCGAGGACTGGTTTGGCCTGCTGTCCTTCGAGTCACAGCCGCACCTGTTCCGGCCGGGCATGGTGCAGGCAACGGATGCCAATCGGCAGATGGCCCTCCAATGGCTGGCGCGCGTGGATGCGACGGGCGGGACGGAACTGGCCCTGGCCCTCGAGGCGGCGGTCCACCTGCTGGGCGACCCCGGCCATGACATCTTCCTGATCACCGACGGCGAGGTATCGGAGACCGGGCCGATCATCGAGGCGATGACCGCCTCGGGCGCCCGGGTCCACGTGCTGGGCGTCGGGGAGGCGTCGGAGGACCGCTTCCTGTCGTCGCTGGCGCGGCGCACCCAGGGCGTGTCCCGGATGGTCGGCTCCAGCGAGAACGTCGGGGTCGCCGGGCTGGAACTGTTCAACGCCATCCGGCAGCCCATCCAGGCCGCGGTGAGGGCGACCGTGATGGCGGGCGGGATGACCCAGATCCACCAGATCGGCACGGTGTACGAAAACCGTTCCATCGTCATCACGGACAACGGCCAGACCGGAAAGAGCCTGCCCGTCGCGGTGGTGCTGGACCACGGGGGCGGCCAGACCCGGGTTGCCGTGAAGGACCTGTACCGGGAGACCCCCGATGGGCTTTCGGCCCTCCTGTGGGCCGGTCGCCAGGTCGAGGACCTGGAGGCGGCCCTCGACATGTCCAGGGACCCGGCCGCGCGGAGGGTGGTCGAGGACAGCCTGGAGGCCGTGTCCCTTGCCTACGGGCTGGCCAGCCGGGTCATGTCCCTCTGCGCGGTTGTGAAGCGGGCGGGAGACCTGCCGGGCGTGACCCCCGATCAGAAGGTCGTCCCGGTCGGGATGCCATGGGACATGCGGGATGGCGCAGGCGTGTTCGGCCCCGCAGGTCGGTCACTGTGCCCGACATCAGCCCCCATGACGGCCCATTTTGTTGCCTGTGCGGCACCCGCGTTCCTGCTCGACCGGGCGGTCAGCCACAGGTCCCCGAAGACGACCCGTCAAGGAACGGCGTTCACGACGGACCTCGCCATCGCGGAACTGGGCACTTTGCAGGCCGACGGCGGCCTGCCCGGCCAGACCATCGAGGCGCGCGTGCTCAAGACGACCGTGCTGGCCCTGGCGGTCCTCAACCTCTGCGTGGATCACGGGACCAGCATGTTCGCGGCGCACCTGCGCCGGATGGCGGACTTCCTCGACGCCCACCAGGACGTGGCCCCGGACGTGCTCCCCGGGCTGATTGCCAGGTTCCGGGGGGCCTCGGACATCATGCCCGGCCGCTGGGACCGGCAGTACGACCGGCTGACCCCGGAGGTCCTGGCCAGCCCGGACAAGCGCAGAGAGGTCTGGAACGCCATCCGGGCCGCGACCTGACCTCCGTCGGCCTCCGCGGAGGCCGTCCCGGCTCCCCTCACGTCGGCCGTGGACCGGCCAACGGCGGCCACTGCCAGGGACCGGACCGGGAGTCACCACCGGCGCCGGGCTCCGTCCGGATGCGGCCGTCCACGATCTCCACGACCCGGTCGCACCGGGCCGCCAGCCGGGGGTCGTGGGTGACCACCACGAAGGCGCTCCGAAACTCCCGGTTGCACTCCCGCAGCAGCGCGAAGACCTCCCCCGCCGAGTGGGTGTCCAGGTTCCCCGTGGGCTCGTCGGTCAGCACCAGCGGCGGCCGCGTCACCAGCGCCCGGGCCACCGCCACCCGCTGCTGCTGGCCCCCCGACAGCTCCGACGGCTTCGCCTTCAGCCGGTTCCCCAGGCCCACCCGTTCCAGCAGGTCCCGGGCCCGCCGCTCCATCTCGGCGTCCCGGTACCGCCGGGACACCAGCAGCGGCATCATCACGTTCTCCAGGGCCGTGAAGGCCGGCAGCAGGTGGTGGAACTGGAAGACAAACCCGATCTTGTGCCCCCGGAAGGCCGTCAGGCCCCGGTCGTCCAGCGTCGAGGTGTCGGTGCCGTCCAGCAGGATCCGCCCGGACGTCGGCCGATCCAGCAGCCCGATCAGGTTCAACAGCGTCGTCTTGCCTGCCCCCGAGGGTCCGGTCAGGGCCACGAACTCCCCGGGTCGCACCTCCAGGTCGATCCCGTGGAGCACCTCGGTCACCACCCGGGTCCCGTAGGACTTGCGCACCCCCTCGGTCCGCAGGATCGGTCCCTCAGCCATTGCGGATCACCTCCGCCGGGTCCAGCAGCGCCGCCCGGCGGGCCGGGGCCACCGCCGAGACCAGCCCCACCACGGTCGCCATCAGAGTCGCCACCGCGAACCGCTGCCAGGAGAGGTCCACCGGGAAGGTCGGCGACCCGTCGGGATTCCGGGCCATCCCCTGAAACAGCACGCTCAACGTCACCCCCAGTCCGCTGCCGATCAGGGACCCCACCAGGCCCACCAGCCCTCCCTGGATCAGAAAGACCGCCTGGGCCTGCCGGGTCGAGACCCCGATCGTCTTCAGGATGCCGATCTCCCGGGACTTCTGCACCACCGACACCACCAGCACCGAGGCGATGCCCAGGGCCACCGCCAGCACGACGAAGAACTGGATCATGTAGGAGGAGGCGTTCTGGGACCGCAGTCCGATGAGCAGTTCGGCGTTGATCCGGGTCCAGGGGTCCACCTGCATCCCCGTGCGACTGGCGATGCGCCGGGCCAGGTCCTCCGCCTGGAAGATCTCCCGGACCCGGACCTCCAGGCTGGTCACGTCGGTGCCCAGGTCCAGCAGGGACTGGGCCCTCCGGAGGGAGACCAGGGCCCATCGCTGGTTCACGTCCTTGGCCCCCAGGTCGAAGATCCCCGACACCGTGAAGACCTCGGTGACCCCTCCCTCGGTGGTCATCCGGACCCGATCCCCGACCCCCACGCCGAGGTCCTCGGCCAGTTCCACCCCGATGGCCGCCTCGTCCCCCTGGAGCCGAAACTGCCCGGCCCGGAGGCGGTCCCGGACCCGGACGATCCGGTCGAAGCGGTCCGGGTCCACCCCCCGGAGGGCGACGGCCTTGTTGACCTCTCCTCGAGCCACGAAGGCCGCCCCGGCAGCCACCGGGGACACGGCCACGACCCCGTCCGTCATCTCGAGGGCCTGCACCAGGGGCTGCCACTCCGGAATGCTCTGGCGGCGCGTCGCGCTCCTCTGGACCTGGGCCGCCACGAACTCCCCCTCCTCGGTCCGCAACCGCCGGGCCCCCTCCTTGGGCGCCTGGACCACCAGATGGGGCTGGCTCCCGAGGGTCCGGTTGATCAGCGTGGCCTGGAGGCCCGAGATCAGGGCCGACAGGAAGATGATCACCCCAACCCCGACCGAGACCCCGGCCAGGATCAGCAGGGACTGGAACCGACCCTCCCGCAGGAAGCGGACGGCCAGCAGCAGTTCCACCGGCATCAGCGCCCCCGTTCCCGGACCCGCACCCGCATGCCCGGAGTCCAGTCGGCCTTCGGGTCCAGCAGGACCAGGTCCCCCGCCGCCAGGCCCTCCACCACCTCGACCCGATCGTCCCCGACGATGCCCAGGCGGACCTCCCGGGGCACTGCCCGGTCGCCCTCCACGACCCAGACCCGGGCCCTCTCGCCCCGGACGTCCCGCAACACCTCCCGCGACACCACCGGTACCCCGCTCTTCCGGGCCACCGTCACCTCGATGGAGACCGTCAGGTCCGGCCGAAGGAATTCCGGCGGGTCCGGGACCTCCAGCCGGACCTCGACGGTGCCCTTCCGGGGGTCCACCGCCGGCAGCACCTGGGTCACCCGGGCCGGGAAGGTCCGTCCCGGCCAGGCGTCCGCCGAGGCCACCGCCTCCTGGCCGGCCCGGATCAGTCGGAGGGTCTTCTCGTCGGGCTCCATGACCAGGTAGGGCTTCCCCTCCCAGGCAACGGTCAGCAGGGCCTGCCCCGGGCTCACCACGTCGCCCGGCTCCACGGCCCGGACCAGCACCGTGCCGTCTGCCGGGGCCCGGATCCGGGTCTGGTCCAGCCGGGCCTCGGCGACCTCCAGGGAGGCCCGGGCCTGCTCCAGTGCCGCCTCGGCCGCCCGGAGGTCCGCCCCCTGGGCCCGGGACCCCGCGGCCTGGGACTGGCTGGCCCTGAGCCTCGCCCGGGCCTGCTCCGCATGGGTCCGGGCCTGGTCCAGGTCATCCTCGGTGGCCGCCCCGGAGGCCGCCAGGGCCTCGATGCGCCGGAGTCGCTGGTCGGCCAGGTCCACCGCCGCCTGGGCCTGCCGCAGGTCCTCCTCGGCGACCCGCCCGGTGATGGTCCGCAGGGCATCCCGGCGCGCCTGGGCCTGGGACACCGCCGCCCGGGCCTGGGACACCGCCGCCAGGGCCTCCCGGTCCTCCAGCCGCACCAGCAGGTCCCCGGCCCGGACCCGGTCTCCCTCCCGGACCCGGACCTCGGCCACCCGACCGACGACCGTCGCACCCAGCGTGGTCCGGGCCGCCGCCGCCACCCGGCCGCTGGCCACCACCGTGTGGGCCAGGTCCCCCTGGACCACCCGGACTCCCGAAACCGGTCGCCCCCGCAGGGCCAGGAACCCGACCAGGGCGATCCCCAGGACCAGTGCTCCCACCATCCCGAACCAGGCCCTGCGGCTCATCGTGGGTCCCTCCCTTCACCAGTGCCTCCCTCTTCGTCCGCGATCTCCAGCAGCAGTCGCCGGGCCGCCCGCTCCATGGCCTCGAGGCCCAGGCGCACCTGGTCCAGTTCCAGGTCGTCCATCCGAGACAGCAGGCGCTCGGTCCGCCGGTGGCCCGCCGACACGAGGTTCTGGGCCCACTCGGACCCCTTCGGCGACAGCGAGACCAGAACCCGCCGGCGGTCCTGGGGGTCGGCCGACCGGACCACCCACCCGCCGGTCTCCATCCGGTCCAGGGTCTCGCTCACGGTGGCCTTCGACAGCAGCAACGCCTTGGCGATGCCCCCCACGGTCATGGGGCCCTGGGCCCGGAGCAGCAGCAGGACCTTCAACTGCCCGTGGCCCAGTTCCAGGCCGTTCCAGGCCGATTCCTCCGTCCATCCGAGCGTCCGGTGGACCGCCTCCTCGATCTCCAGGATGCGTCGAATGACCTCCTCCCTGCGGCTCGCCATGACTCCCTCCGCCTGGCGACATCGTATGGTAGATCCGAACGAAATACTCGCAAGAGGCCGGACCGGTCTGGCAGCAGACGCCGGGGATCGGCCCTCGGGGCGATCCTTGAGGGGACCGGGGCCCGACCGCTATACTGCCTCCGGCCAGGAACCGGGAGCACCCGGCAGGAGGAGGACCATGGGGGGCCGGTGGACAGTCGGGACATGGCTGCTGGTCTGGGTCGCCTGCGGAGGCGGAGGCGGATCCCCGACCGACCCGGGGACCGGCAGCCCCGGGGACCTGCCAGGAGACCGGGATGCCCCGCCGGCGGAGGTCGCCGGTGAGACGCCACCCCCGGCGGAGTGCGCCACCGACGAGGACTGCGACTTCCCGACGCTGATCCGCCTGGGCCGGGTGGACCCGGGGACCTGCCGGACCGACGGCGACTGCACCTCCCCGGACCGCCCCTCCTGCCTGCCGGATTCCAGCACCTGCGGCTGCCGGGACGACCTGGACTGCCCGGCACCCAAGGGGTGCCATCCGGTCACGCATCAGTGCGAGAATCCCTGCCAGTCCTCGGCATGGTGCGGGTCGGGCCGGGAGTGCGTCCAGGGCTACTGCATGGACCGCTGGGGCTGCAACTGCCAGGGGACGTGCGTGCCGGCATCCTGCCGTGACGATGACCAGTGCTCGTCGGACCGCTACTGCGACGGCTGCAGCCGGACCTGCGAACCCCGCAAGCGCCCCTGCGAGGCCTGCGAGCGGGACGCCGAGTGCCGGGGCGACGGCGCCCGGTGCGCCCAGGACTTCGAGTGGCAAGGCGCACCGGTCCGCTTTCCCACCCGGGTCTGCGCCCCCTGGTGCCCCCTGGCCACCGGCATCTGCGCCGTGGAGGACGCCGCCCAGGGGGCCTTCGTCTGCGCCCGGATTCCGGGGGCCGAGGCCGGCGGCTGCATCCCCTCGACGATGGACTGCACCCAGGTGACGCCCGCCTGCACGAAGGACGATGACTGCCCGGACCCGACCCGGCCCAAGTGCTGGCCCGACCGGCGGGTCTGCGGCTGCCGGGATGCCTTCTCGTGCCCCTTCGGCCAGATCTGCCACCCGGTCACCCACCAGTGCACCAGCGGGTGCTCCGAGGACGCCCAGTGCGGCCAGGGCAAGGTCTGCTCCGCAGGGCTCTGCCGGGAGGCCTGCCGCTGGACCGTGGACGACCAGTTGCTGGGGTGCGACGACCCGCCCCCGGTCGAGGGCAAGACCTGGGACTGCGACGCGAAGGGCCACTGCTTCATCCCGGGCATGTGCTTCGGACCGAAGGACTGCCCCGAGGCCGAGACCCACTGCGACGCCGAGAGCCGGGAGTGCCGGCCCGGGTGCCTGATGGACTTCGACTGCAAGGCCGGGTCCAAGATCTGCGACACGGTGACGGGCCGGTGCATCGACCGGCCCTGCACCGGCAACTTCGAGTGCTCCTGCGGCCAGGTGTGCCAGGCCGGCACCTGCGAGGTGGCCCAGGGGCGCTACTGCGACCCCTGCGACCAGCAGCAGGGCGAGACCGCCTGCGGCAGCAAGGACGTCCTCTGCATCGGCCTCCAGGACGAGGACGGCAAGGACCGGGGGTCCTACTGCCTGCCTCCCTGCGGGCCCGACCCGGCCAATCCGTGCCCCAACGGCTGGACCTGCGAGGAGATCAAGGACACCGAGGGGAACAGCCACGGCCGCAAGTGCTTCCGCTGGTGCTTCGCGCCGGTGGCCGGCGGCTGTGCCATCGGCAATCCCCCGGAGCCCGACGCGACCTCCACCCCGGACCCGTGACCGAGCATCGCGATCCGCAGGAGATTGACACCTTGATCCCGATTCCTGGAAGATTGTCCGGTCGTTCTTCTCCCCGTTGTGAGGAGGTTCCCATGCGTTCCTGGCATCTCTGGAAGTCGTTGTGGGTGCTGCCCTTGCTGGCGGCCTGCGGCGGTGGTTCCACGACGCTGGACATGGCCCTGGAGGTGGACCCCTCTACGGTGACCCTTCCGGCCGTCGCCATCGGCGACACTGTGGACCGGGTCATCCAGTTGCGCCACATCGGGACCGAGGGGACCATCCGCCTGGAGTCCTTCCAGTGGACCGGCGACACGCTGGGGGAGTTCCGCCATGACCCGCCCCCGGTGACCGAACTGGCCCCGGGCCAGCAGACCTCCCTGGCGATCCACTACACGCCACAGGACCCGAATCCCAAGGACGTCCGACTGGTGATCACGCACAACGTGGCCCCGGACTACCGCTCGGAGGTCCTCGTGGTCGCCCTGGGGCAGTCCTCGACGCTGCGGACCATCCCCGGGGATATCGACTTCGGGGAGGTCCAACGAGGGGAGCACAAGGACCTCCAGGTCCAGATCCTCAACGACGGCAGCGCCGCGATCACCATCCGGAAGGAGCCCTACCTCCAGGGCAGCGAGGACTTCACAATCGAGGGAGCCGTCACGACCCCCGGGGACCAGGCCTTCCCCTTCGACATCAAGCCCAAGGAGTCCGTGACGCTGACGCTCCGCTACGAACCCACCGGCGGGGGCGCCGACGAGGGACTGCTGCTGGTGGACACGCTGTTCCAGGGCAGTTTCGAGGTGATGCGCTTCCCGATCCGGGGTCGGGAGGTCGGGCCCCGCCTGGTGCTCATGCCCGGGGAACTGGACTTCGGCGTCGTTCCCCTGGGCGAGACCCGGACCCTGCTGGTGACCGTGGACAACGACGGGTCCTCCGAGGCCCCGGCGGACTCCCTGCTCACGATCCCGAGCGGCGGGATCGCCCTCTCCGATTCCAGCGACACCACGCTGTCCCTGGTGGAGGAGGGGATGAGCCCCGCCCGGGCCATCCCCGCCCAGCCCTGGTCGCTCAAGGCCGAGGCCTATCCCGGATACCCCGACTATCAGGACGTCCCCGAGTCCCGCTCCTTCCGGATCCAGTGGGTCGCCGACAACCCGAAGGCCGATGACGGGCTCCCCATCGGGAACCTGCTGGTCACCAGCAACGACAAGGGGACCGGCCTGCTGATCCTGAACATCTTTGGCCGGGTCGCCGTGCCGATGCTGGACGTCTTCCCCTCGCCGATGGACTTCGGCTACGTGGCCCAGGGCATCGAGGCCCGGCAGGCCCTCACGATCCGCAACAGCGGCAACGGCCCCCTGCGGTTCACCGCCCCGATGCAGATCACCGACGACGCCAACGGTGAGTTCTCGATCACCCCCGACGCGTCGCTGGCGGCCACGCGCCCGGACTACGACGCCGACACCGACTGCCCCGAGGGCCCCGACATGCCCCCCGCCTGCGCCATCGGCCCCGGGGAGACCCGCACCGTGCTGCTGCGCTTCAAGAACCTCGGAGGAACCCCGAACACAATGGCCCAGGCGAAGCTCCAGATCGCCTCCAATGCCTTCCAGAAGCCCGTGACCGAGGTGGACCTGCTGGCGACGAGGGCCAGCGCCCCCACCTGCGTGCCGCTCCTGAATCCCGGCAACCTGAACTTCGGCACCGTGATCCAGGGCGAGTCGGCCACCCGGACCGTCTACCTGATCAACAACGGCACCGGCTACTGCTCGTTCCAGAACTGCACGCTCAACGACTGCCCGACCCTCGCCTCCTTCATCAACGTCTGCCAGAAGAGCCTGCAGACCAGCCGGAACTTCCGGTTCACGTCCCCCCTGCCGCCGGCGGTAAAGGACGGCATGGGACCGGGGTTCAAGCACCCGATCCAGATCCAGTTCGACTCGCCGAAGGGGGAGTTCTGGGCCACGAACCTCTACGGCCTGCTCCGGTGCGAGGTCCATGACGGCTACCAGAGCAAGACCGTCGAGGTCCCCACCAGGATGACCGGCGGCTTCGGGGACGGCTACCCGGTGAACCTGGTGGCCACCCTCGGCTACGTGAACATCATCGTCACCCCGAAGGTGATCGACTTCGGCCTCCAGTACCTGGGATGCGGCACGCTGCCCCGGAAGGTCCACATCCTGAACACCGGCAATGCCCCCCTCACGCTCAAGAAGGTCTCCTTCTCGGGCTGCTCCCCCCAGATGCGGGCCGTCACGGGTCTGCCGGCCGCCGACACGCTGATCAACCCCCGGATGAGCCTGGACGTCGAACTCAACTTCGTACCGCAGCAGGCCGGCGAGGAGACCTGCTACCTCAAGATCGAGAGCAACGACCTGGACGAGCCGGTGGTCTACGTGAAGCTCCACGGCGAGGGGACCGCCGACCGGAACATCCGAGAGCGGTTCCGGCAGGTCAGCGGCCAGGACTTCGACGTCCTCTTCGTGCAGGACGACTGCGCCTGCACGGTGATGGACTACGGCGCCAACATCCTGGAGCAGGTCCGGAACTTCAGCCAGTCCGGGGCGATCTGGAACCGGAACTTCCACGTGGGCGTCGTGATCGCCCTGATCGACGACATCAAGATGCGGGGGCGCCTCTGCGAAGGGAACCCGGCCATCCTCCCCCGCTACGTCCACCCGGGCCTCCAGGACCCCAGCGGCAAGTTCTACAACGCCTATGACCAGGTGATGGAGAAGGCCTCCTCCGACACCCTCACAAAGGGCGGCCTGCTGGCGGGCTACCTGGCGGTCACGGAGCCCCTGACCACCAACACCCAGATCCCCTGCACCACCACCGGAGAATGTCAGGGTGACCCGAACCTCTGCCCGGACCCGGCGACCTGCGAACTGGAGTGCATCGAGGGCTTCTGCGGCGGATACAACTGGGGCTTCTACCGGGACGATGCCTACCTGGACATCGTCTTCATCAGCAAGGCCGACGACGGGTCTCCGGGCACCCTGAACGAGTACCGAGACTACTATCAGGACATCAAGGGCCCCCTGAACCGGGACCTGATCCGGCTGCACTCGGTGACCTGGATCGACCGCTGCGAGGGCCACGCGGGCCATGGCCCCGGGGACCGCTACATCGCGATGTCCAGGGAGTTCGGCGGCAAGCAGGAGATCATCTGTGACTCCTTCGCCCCCATGTTGAACCAGATCGCCTCGACCCAGGGGGCCCTCAAGCGGCAGTTCTTCCTGGCGGGCCTGCCCCGACCCGAGACGATCCAGGTGACGGTGAACGGTCGGTCCTGCGCGACGGGATGGTCCTACGACAACGTCGGGAACTCCATCGTCTTCGACCCGTCGGGGCCCTGCATGCCCCAGTACTCCCAGGACATCGAGGTCACCTACGAGGCCTTCTGCCAGTAGCCGCGGTCCTGCCCGCCCTCCGGGCCTCCAGGTCCCGAGCCTCGCCGTCCCGCAGCCACGAGGAGCCCGCGTGCCCGGCACCAGCGATTCTCTTCCCGAGTCTTCTCGGTTGACGGCCGCGGCCCAGGCCTTACATTGTCGGTCCGATTCCTGACCCGATTCCTCGCAGCACGCGTAGAATCCGGGAAGGCGACATGGACCACGGGACGAGGCGGCGGGAGGAGTCGCTGGCGGGATTTCCTGGCCCGAACGGCTGGGGCCGGGGCAGGACACCACGGGAGGGAAGACGATGAAGATCGCGGACTTCCTGCAGGAATTCTTCATCGGGATCGGGGTGGACTGGGTGCTTCTGATCCTGCTCGGGCTCTCGGTGGCCTCACTGGCCGTCGCCCTGGAGCGGTGGGTCTTCTACTGGCGCCGGCGGGTGTCTCCGGATCAGGTCCATGACCTCCTGAAGGGGAACCTGGATCAGGTCCCCCGGGACAGCGTGGAGCGTCGCATCGCCGACTACCTCGGGGTCCTGGGCAAGGAGACGACGAGCCGCAACGACGCCGAGGCCCTGCTGGAGACGATGCTGCGGAAGGAACGCCAGCGATACGAGCGGGGGCTGACCTTCCTGGCCACACTGGGCAACAACGCCCCCTTCATCGGGCTGCTGGGGACCGTCCTGGGGATCATGGCGGCCTTCTACAGCCTCTCGGAGGTCGCCGACGCGGCGGAAAAGAACCTCATGTTGATGCGAAGCATCTCCGAGGCCCTGATCGCCACCGCCGTGGGCCTCCTGGTGGCCATCCCGGCCGTGCTCTTCTACAACGCCTTCCGCAAGCGGGTGGGCACATCGATGGAGCAGGCCCGGGAGGTGGGGACCCACTACATGCGCTGTTTCTTCGGGGGGAACCATGGCGGGCACGACCAGTGACTCCGACGAGGAGTTGATCTCGTCGATCAACATCACGCCGCTGGTGGACATCTTCCTGGTGCTCCTGATCATCTTCATGGTCACGGCGAACCTGTTCCTGGAGCAGGAGCGCCGACTCCGGGAGATCGCCCTGTCGCTGCCCACCGCCGCCTCCGGAGCGCCACCGGCCCCCGAGGCGGCCCCCCTGACCGTGATCCTGGACCGGGAGGGGCGGACCTATCTGGACGGATCCCCCGCATCCCTGGAGGCCATCCAGGAGGCCATCGGAAGGCGCCGGGAGGCGACCGGGCGGCCGCCCCAGGCGGTGCTGTCGGCGGACCGGGACCTGCCCTACGGCCGGGTCGCCCGGGTCATCGACTTTCTGAAACTGCAGGGAATCGCCGACCTGGCCATCAACGTCGAGGAGTTGCAGATCACCGACCAGGGGGCCGTCCCGGCCGTGAACGAACCGGCGAGGCCGTGAGGACTGCATGTACGGAAGGCGCCTCGCGATCGCGGTGATCCTCTCGCTCGCCCTCCATGCCCTGGTGCCCCTGGTGGTCCCCCGTCAGCCGCCCCGGACCGTTGAGCCGCCACCCCGGCGACCGACACCCAGACCCGTTGCGGTCGCGGTGATCCGGGAGGTCCAGCGGGCCGCCGAGGAGCCCCTGCCACCCCCGCCAGCCCCCCGACCGGTCCCTCCCGCCGTGCCGCCGCCGGCCCCGGATCGCCCCCGGAAGGCCCCCCCGGCGCCTCGGGAGGCCCCACCGCCACCGGCCAACCCGGCCCCGGAGGCGACGACGGCCCCCCCGAAGAAGCCCGCCCCATTCGTGCTGTCCAACGTGGCCCTCCAGGGCACCGTGGCGGTGCAGACCGGCGCCGAGAGCAACCTCTTCGGAGACCCGACCCGGGACGCCACGGGTTTCCGGAAGGAGGCGGACCGCCCCTCCGGGACGGGCACGGGCCAGGAGGAGGCCCAGCCGGAGGCTCGGAAGCCCGTGGTGAAGCCCCCGAAGGCCCTGAACCGGGTCCAGGGGACCTACCCCGAGGCCCACCGGGACCTGGGCCGGGTGGTCCGGGTCGAACTGCTGCTGACCGTGAGTGCCGAAGGCGAGGTGACGAAGGCGGAGGTGCGCAAGGGGGACCTCCCGGCCTTCGACGAGGAGGCCCGCCGCACCGTGTTGCGCCTGCGCTTCGAGCCCGCCACCCGGGACGGGGTGCCGATCCCCTACCAGGTGGCCTGGACCGTGGTCTTTCTCCCGGAACCTTGAGGTGGCCGATGAGAACACTGCCTGCGTGGACCCCCGGCCTGGCGTGGCTGCTGCTCCCGACGGCCGCCTGCACGCCGGATTTCGACCCTCAGTCTCTGATACTGGAACCTCGGGTGATCGGCATCCGGGCCGACCCGCCGGAGGTGGACTTCCAGCCCGAGACCCAGGGGGACGTGACCCTGACGGCCCTGCTGGCCGCCCCCGAGGAGCCTCCGGACGGAGCCCCGGGCCCCTGGGAGGTCCAGGAGATGCGCTGGACCGTCTGTCCCCTGAACCTGGGCGCCCAGGCGGCCTACCGTTGCGCCATCGACGAGACACCCCTGGAGGGAGACCTCTCGACCCGAAGCGTCTTCTTCGAAGGGGCCCTGCTCTGGGCGGCCCTGGAACTCCTCCGGCCTCTGACGCCCGACGTCCTGGAGTTCCTGAAACAGACCGTGACGCAGTCGGACACCTGCCTGCTGGACCTGCTGAAGACCTGGGACCAGTGCCTCCAGACAAACGACCAGGAGACGGCCCCCTGCGTGGACCCGGCCTTCGAGGGCCTCCGGACCTGTCTGGTGGAGGCGGGACAGGACGTGACCTTCCACCTCCAGGTCACCTGGGAGAACGGCCGGGACACCCGGACCCAGGATGCCTACAAGCGGGTCTTCTTCCGCCGGGTCACCGCCGACAACCCCGCGAACCGGAACCCGGCCTTCTCCCTCTGGCTGGAGCCCACGGAAGGGGCCGACCTCCGGCGCATCACTGCCACCGGTGGCCCGTCGGATGCCCGGGTGCTGGCCTGCCCGGGACAGGACCTGCGACTGGAGCCCCGGTTCCTGCCGGGAGCCCGGGAGGCCCATCCCTCGGAGACCGGCCAGATGGAGGACGAATACTGGTTCTTCTCCTGGCTGGCCACCTGGGGAGAGTTCGACCGGATCAAGTCCTCCACGGCCACCGTGAATCCCACGGACCCCCTGCAACTGGGCAACGTGCTGGCCCTCCCGGAGGCCGAGGACTTTCCGGAGTCGTTCCCGGTCTGGGTCGTGGCCCGGGATGACCGCCTGGGCATGGACTTCGTGACCTTCCAGGTCCAGCGGGGGGATGACGACCGGTGCCTGCCCCCGGATGGGGCCCCGAAGGACTGGCAACCGCCGGCGCCCGAGGTCCTGCCGCCGGCGCTGGCCGAGACGACCGGAGGTGCGCCATGAAAGCCCGCAACCTCTGGTGGATGATCGGCATCGCTGCCCCGGCCCTGGCCCAGGAGACCCCACCCCCGGCGGAGGCCCCGGCGGCCGAGGCCGCTGGCCCTGCCGAGGCACTGGAACCCCCGGTGCTGCAGGAGTTCCGGGAGGCGACGCTTCCCCCAGACCTGGACGTCGTCCCCGGGACCTACACGGTCACGCTGACCCTGACCATCGATGAGAACGGCCAGGTCGGGGAGGCCGAGGTGGCCCAGGCCGACGACGAACGCCTCGCCGGGCCGGCCCTGGAGGCGGCCCGGGGCTTCCGGTTCCAGCCGGCCCGCTACCAGGGACAACCGGTGCCCGTGCAGGTCACCTATCGGTACGCCTTCGACATCCAGCCCAAGGAACGGCAGGTGGTCTTCCGCTTCCGACTGCTGGAGAAGGGGTACCGGGACGCCCGGCCCCTGGATGGGGTCACGGCCCTTGTGGAGGAGACCGGTCGCCCCTTCACCTCCGAAAACGGCATCCTGGAGGTCAGCGACCTGCCCCCGGGGACCTACACCCTCTACCTGCCGCCGGACCCCTTCGCCGAGGTCCGCCAGCCCTTCACCGTGAAGGACGGGGAGGTCGGGGAGCAGACCCTCCGGCTGGATCGGCGCTTCGACTCGACGAACCAGACCGTGATCCGGGCTCCCCGGGAGGTCCGGTTCGTGGCCCGCCAGACCCTGCAGGCCGAGGAACTCCGTCGGCTGCCCGGGTCCGGTGGCGACCCCCTGAAGATGGTCGAGAACCTGCCGGGCATCGCCCGGTCGGCCTTCGGCACCGGCCAGCTGGTGGTCTTCGGCAGCCCCCCCTTCGACACCCAGGTCCTGATCGACGGCCTGCCCTTCGTGATGCTCTACCACTTCGGGGGGGTGTACTCGACCATCCAGCCCGAGTTCATCGAGAAGATCGACTTCGTGCCGGCGGGCTTCGATGCCTCCCAGGGCCGCGCCTCGGGAGGCATCGTGGATGTGAAGGTGAAGGAGGCCCCATTGGACCGGCTCCGGGGGTCGGTGGACATGAACCTGATCCACGCCGGCCTCTACGTCGGGCTGCCCTACAGCGAGAACGGGGACTTCCAGTTCGCGTTCCGGCGGTCGTACCTGGACGCGATCCTGTCGGCGGTCTCCTTCGGCCAGGACGCGGCGCTCCAGACCGCGCCCCGGTACTACGACTATCAGGCCCGGGTCCAGCACCGGTGGGGGCGGCACCGGTTCTCCCTGTTCCTCTTCGGCACCGACGACGCCCTGGTCGTGGTGAACAAGAAGGCCAACACCCAGGAACCGGCCTTCGTCGGGACCGCCTCGCTGTCGATGGCGGGGCACAACCTCCAGGCCCGGTGGTCCTGGGAGGGGACCGGGGGCATGTCCAACGTCCTCTCGGCCCAGGTGGCCCTGAACCGGATGGACTTCAACCTGTTCAACAGCCTCGACTACCACATCTCGTCCCTGCCGATCCGCCTCCGGGAGGAGTTCACCTTCAATCCCCATGCCCGGGTGCGCCTCCACCTGGGCCTGGACGGGTGGTACCAGCCGTCGTGGTACGAGGCCCTGACGACCGCCCCGGACCGCCAGGGTGCGGTGGGCATTCCCATCGGGGCCCGGGAGAAGGTCCGTCTGGACGGGACCCAGGCTTTGGGATCGGTGGCCCCCTATCTCTCGGTGGAGTGGCGGCCCTTCGATGCGTGGACCATCGTCCCGTCGGTGCGCCTGGACGGCTACTTCGGCGACTGGAAGGCCTGGTCGGTGGACCCCCGCCTCTCGACCCGGGTCGAGGTCCTCAAGGACCGGCTGTTCCTCCGGGCCGCCGGGGGCCTCTACCAGCAGCCGCCGCCGGTCTTCGCCTACGTCCGGGACCTGGGCAACCCGGGCCTGAAGCCCGAGGCCGCCGCCCATGCCCTCCTGGGCATCGAGTACCTTCCGACCGACCGCCTCTCGGTGCAGGCCGACGGCTTCTTCAAGTGGCTCTTCCGCCGGGCCGAGGCCAGCGACGACCGGACCGTGCGCTACACCAACGACGGCAAGGGCCGGGCCTACGGCTTCGACGTCCTGGTGCGCCTGAACCCGGGGGGACGGCTCTTCGGGTGGGTGGCCTACACCTTCGTCCGGTCCGAGATCTGGGACCCCCTGGCCCGGGCCTGGCGCCTGTCGGACTACGACCAGACCCACCTGCTCAACATCCTGGCGTCCTACGAACTGCCCCGGCACTGGACCATCGGCGGGCGATTCCGCCTGACCTCGGGCTTCCCCTACACCCCCATCGAGGGCTCCCGGTACGACTCGGACCTGGACCGCTACGTGGCGGTCCCGGCCGCCCGGATCAACAGCGCCCGCCTGCCCCTTTTCCACCAGCTGGACCTCCGGGTGGACAAGGAGTGGGTCTATGACACCTGGCGCCTGGGCCTCTACCTGGAACTGCAGAACGCCTACAACGCCAAGAACGCCGAGGCCATCCTCTACAACTACGACTACTCCCAGCGGGCCAACCTGAACGGTCTGACCATCCTGCCGGTGCTGGGCCTCAAGGGGTCCTTCTGACCCCCCGGGGACAGTCATCAACGGACCCCACCCAACCAACCGTCGCCTGTCCTGTTGTTGCGACACCGGACATCCTGGGGCCTCCCGGATCGCCCTCTTGTCCGGTCGATGCCCCACCCCGGGCCACCCCTCTGACCCCGCAGGACCGCTCGCAAGCCAAGGTCCCAGGCCCTTGAATACCGAAATCCTTGACACCCGCCCGAGCCCCTCGGGATACTCCGGCCCAGGAGGTCCAGGAAGGACCGGCCTCCGAATGGCCCCCTCCCGGTTCTCGGGAGGTGGCGAAGTTCCATCGTCCCGAGGAGAGAGGCGATGTCCGACCGCGGGGAAGTCGTGGAGGAGGGAGCCACGGGACGCCGGGGCTTCCTGGCGGTGCTGGGCGGCCTGACGGTGGCCTGGCTCGCGGCAGTGGCCTGGCCCGTGTTCCGATACCTGAGCCCCCGTCCCCCGCCGGACCCCTTCGGCGGCGAAGGAAAGGCCCTGGTGAAGGGAGTCGCCCCCGGTGACGTCGCCCGGCCAGGGCAGGGATCCAACGGGTCCTACGGCGGCCGGGGGCTCGTGGTGTTCCGAGGTCCGGACGGACAGTTGCGGGCCTTCGACTCCAAGTGCACCCATGCCGGATGCAACGTCCAGTTCCAGGGGGATCGCATCTACTGCAACTGCCACGGTGGGACCTATGACCTGGAGGGCCGCAACATCGCGGGCCCGCCCCCTCGACCCCTGACGCCGCTGCGGGTGACCGCCGAGGGAGACTCCCTCTTCGTGTCGCCCATGTCCTCTTGACCCGGAAGACCGCATCGGAGGGCCCATGTCATCCGACCTCTCCCCGATCCCCCCGGAAGCGGATCGCCGCCTCCCCCCCCCGGATACCCGGGCCGGCCGGGCCACGAGATGGCTCCTGGCCCGCTATCCCGTCTGGCCCATCGTCGAGCATCTGGCCGAGAAGCGGGTCCCCCGGCATCGCCACTCGGTCTGGTACGCGATGGGAGGGATCGTGCTGTTCTTCTTCACGGTCCAGGTGATCACCGGCATCCTGCTGATGGTCTATTACGACCCCGGGCAGCCCTGGCAGTCGGTCCAGCGCATCGTGATGGAGGTCCCCTACGGTGCCCTGATCCGCAGCATCCACCACTGGGCCGCGAACCTGATGATCCTGGCCATCTTCCTGCACCTCTTCAGCACCTTCTTCCTGAAGGCCTACCGTCCTCCCCGGGAGATGACCTGGGTCACGGGCCTCATGCTGGCGGGACTGTCGATGGCCTTCGGGTTCTCGGGCTACCTGCTCCCGTGGGACGACCTGTCCTTCTTCGCCACCCGCGTCGGGATCTCGGAGATCGAGAAGGCCCCTCTGATCGGGGGACTCCTGGCGGACCTGATCCGGGGGGGACCCGACGTCACCGTGGCGACGATCAACCGCTTCTTCCCGTTGCACGTCGTGGTCCTGCCCCTCGTGGTGCTGGGTCTGATCACCCTGCACCTGACCTTCGTGCAGATTCAGGGGGTCAGCGAACCGGATTCCTTCCGGGCCATGCCCCCCGAGAAGCGGAAATATCACAAGTTCTTCGGTGAGTTCCTGGTGGCCGAGGTCCCGGTCTGGCTGGCCCTGGGGGTCCTGCTGGTGGCCCTGGCCGCCCTGGCGCCCCGGGCCCTGGACCCCGAGGCGAACCCCGCCGCCTCGGCCCCGGAGGGCATCAAGCCCGAGTGGTATTTCCTGTCCCAGTACCAGGCCCTGAAACTCTTTCCCGGTTCCCTGGAACTCCTGGGACAGGCCCTGCTCGCTCTGGTCCCCCTGGCGATGGTGCTGGTTCCCTTCTGGGACCGCAGCATCCCCGCCGACGCCCGGGGTCGCCTGGCCACGCGCATGGGAATCGCGGGGCTCGCCGGGCTCGTGGCGATGACCCTCTGGGGCTTCCTGTCATGAAGCGAGGACACCGATGAACTATCCCGTCTGGGACCTCCCGGTGCTCGGCGCCGGCCTGGTGGTGGCGATCATCGCCGTCTTCCACGTCCTGGTGTCCCACTTCGCCATCGGAGGAGGCGCCTTCCTCTTCCTGGCCGAGTGGTGGGCCCGTCGCCTTCATCAATCCGGTCGCCTGGAGGACGGGGAGCGGGTGCGGGACTTCCTGCACCGCTACGCGACCTTCTTCCTGGTCTTCACGACGGTCTTCGGGGCGATGACCGGCGTCGGCATCTGGTTCGCCATCGCCCTGGCCAGCCCCGAGGGAACGAGCCTCCTGATCCACCAGTTCGTCTTCGCCTGGGCCACCGAGTGGGTGGTCTTCCTGGCGGAACTCTCGCTGCTGTACCTGTACTACTACGGCTGGAAGCACAACCCCCAGAAGGATCAGGTGTTACTGGCGGGGGCCTACTTCGGGGTGTCCTGGTTCTCGCTCTTCATCATCAACGGGATCCTGTCCTTCATGCTGACCCCGGGAGGCTGGACCCTCGAGAACCGGGACCTGACCGCGGGGTTCTTCAACCCCTCCTTCTGGCCGTCCCTCATCCTGCGCACGGTCACGATGTTCCTGATCGGTGGGCTCGGGGGCCTGTTGATCGCCGGTCGTCTGGAGTCCGAGGACCCCTTGAAGCCCCGGGTGGTGCGCTTCAGCGCCTCCTTCGTGATCCCGGCCGCCATCCTGGTCCCCCTGCTGTTCGCCTGGTACTGGTCCACGCTGCCCGAGAACACCGTGAAGATGGTCCAGGACGGGGTCGCCGGGCTCGGCGGCGGCCGGTTGACGGCCATCACGCGCCACCTGATCCTGGCCGGTGTGGCGGGAGCGGCGGTGATGGCCGGGGTCCTCATCGCGGTCTTCCGCCCCCGGGTCGTCACCACCGGGGTGGCCGTGGCCCTGATGGTGATCGTCCAGATGGGCCTCATGGGCGCCGAGTTCTTCCGGGAGATGGCCCGGAAGCCCTACGTCCTCCACGGCACCCTCTACTCGAACTCCCTGTGGCGCAAGGACGTTGATGCCGGGGCACCGGTCCTGCAGGCCCCCTTCCTGGGTCGGGCCCGGTGGCATCCCGGCGTCGAGCCCCTGAGCCGGGAACACGGCGAGTGGGTCTTCCGGCTCCAGTGCGCCTCCTGCCATACCCGGGAGGGGTATCGGGGCATCCTCTCCCGAACCGCCTCCTGGACCCCCGAGTTTGCCTTCCGCTGGTTCCAGACCATGCATGAACAGGGGGTGATGCCCCCGTTCCAGGGGTCCGCCGAGGACCGGGCCGCCCTGGCGGCCTACCTGCTGGACCTCCATGGGAAGACGCTGGACGGCCGGGACGTCCTGGAGGCGGCCCGCAAGGCCGAGGCGGCGAAGGCCCCGCCCCCTGCGCCCCCCCCAGCGAACCCGCCCCAGGCCGCTGCCGATACCGACCAGCCCCGGGAGGCCCAGCCATGAACCAGTGGACCCCGAACGCCGGCATCCCCCTGCCCCCCTTTGATCCGGTGGGCCTTCCGGCCCCGGCGGTGGTGATCCTGGCCCTGGCCTACCTGACCTTCACGCTGCACCTGCTGGCCGTCCACTTCACGCTGGGCAGCGTGCTGCTGATGGCCCTCGCCCGGCGGCAACCTGACCCGGCCCGGCAGGAGATCGCCCGGTTCCTGGGCACGGTCGCCCCCCTGGGATTCTCCTATCTGGTCACCTTCGGGATCCCGCCCCTGCTGTTCGTGCAGTTGCTCTACGGCCAGTTCTTCTACGCCTCCTCGGTGCTGGTCGGCGTTTTCTGGATCTCGGTCATCCCCTTGCTCATCCTGGCCTACGGTGCCCTCTATGCCCACCGACTGACCCGGGACCGTCGTCCGGGGGCCCAGGGCCTGATCGTGACCGTGGCCCTGCTGGGGATGTTGACCATCGGGTTCATCTACGTGAACAACCTGACCCTCGCGATGACGCCGGGACGCTGGCTCGAGATCTACGCCGCCCACCCCGGCGGCGCGACGCTGAACCTCGGGGAGCCGACGCTGCTGCCGCGCCTGCTGACCTTCCTGGGCCTCTCGCCGGCCATGGCGGGAGTCGTGGTCTGGTGGCGTGGCCGCCGGCTGCACCGGACCCCGGGACAGGAGGCATCGGCCACGGTGATGGAGTCCTGGGGGCGGAAGGGCATCGGGGTCGGGGTGCTGACCTGGATCGTCGGCCTGGCCTCCTGGGTCGCGACGCTTCCCGAGGCCCCGCGATCCGTCCTGTCCGGGAGCGGGATCGTGCTGGCCGGGGCGGTGGTCGTCCTGGGGATCGCGGCGGCCCTCCCGGCGCTGCTGGCCTCCCGGGGAGGCGGGGTCGCCGCCCCGGTCCTCTCGGGAACCTTCCTGGCCCTGGGACTGGCCTGCCTGATCCTGGTCCGGGACCAGATCCGGATGGCCTATCTCCAGGACCACTTCTCCCTGCAGGCGATTCCGGTCTTCCCCCAGTGGGGCATGCTGGCCATCTTCGCCGCGACCCTCGTTGCCGGGGTCGCCTTCACCCTCTTCTGGACTGTCCGGGTGGCCCGCCGGGCCGCGGCGGCCTCCGGCTAGATCGCCCCGGAAGTCGCCCTCCCTCCGAGGCCCGTGCCCCTACCGATGCCACGAGTCCCAGGCTGCCCCGGAAATTGACCCGGGGGCCCGCCTCCCGTATCCTCGCCCCGGGGTTCCGAGGGAGGGAACCGGTGAGAACAATCGCCCTGATCGTCCCGGCGATGGCCCTGATCGCCTGCGGGTCCAGAGGCCAGGGCCCGAGGCCCGAGTACCTGGGCCGGGCCACCGGACCGGGATTGGAGGTCCCCCAGGAATCCCCGGAACCGACCCGGGCCCTCCCGGAGGACGAGGCGGCGAAGTCCTCCCTCCAGACCGCCATTCGCCTGTGGCAACATCGTCACGACCTCCAGCAGCGCCTCCGGGAGGACCTGGCCGAACGCGCCGGAAAGGACCCGGACCTGGGTTCCCTGAACCGCCAGGCCCTGGAGGCCCGGGGGTTCCAGGGGATGTTCTGGTCGGCCGATGGACCCACCCGGCACCTCGATGCCCTCCTGGAGGCCCTCCGGGGGGCCTCGGACCACGCCCTCCCGGATCGCCACTCCCCCGAGGCCCTGGAGGCCCTGATCGATCGCCTGGGTCAGGCGTCCCGGACCGCCGAACCCCTCCGGGCGGCACTGGAGGCGGCGCCATTCTTCCAGGCGTTGAAGGGGCTGGTGCTGGCCGATGCGCCCCCCACCGCCGAGGAGGTCGAAGGCCTCGAGCGGGCCGGACGGCTCAAGGGACTCGGAGAGCCTCATCGACGGGAGGCCCTGGAGGCCCAGCGCCGATGGATCGACCAGGAGGCGGAACGGGGACGACTGGCCAACGCCCTCGAGATCGAGGCCCAGCAGGCCCTCTGGCGCTGGGCCCTGGACATGCGCTTCCGGGTCCGGGCCTCCCCCTTCCGGGCCCACCGGAACGACCAGGAGGCGGTGAAGAAGAACGAAGAGGCCATCCAGGCCTTCTGGGAGCAGTTCGCCCGGGACCCTCGGGAGGCCCTCCAGGGCCTGGTCCCGGCCCATCCGGACTATGGGCTCCTCCAGGCCGCCCTGCGCCGCTACCGGGAGATGGCGCGGGAGGGTCCCTTCCCGACCGTCTCCCTGCCTGCCGGCGGCAGCCTGAAGCGGGGAAGCCGCGGGCCGCTGGTGGAGACCCTCCGGGGACGTCTGGCCCGGGAGGGCTACCTCCCGCAGGGGTCCGGGGGACCGTCCTTCGACGGGGAGGTGGAGGAGGCCGTGAAGGCCTATCAGGCATCCCACGGCTTCGATCCCACGGGGGTCCTGGAGGATCGCCATGTCCGCTCCCTGAACGTCCCCCTGGACCAGCGGATTCGCCAGATCGAACTGGGGCTCCAGCGGTGGCGGGAGAGCGAGGTGCGCCCGGCGGAGCCCCTCTACGTCCGGGTCAATCTCCCCGAATTCATGATGGCCGTGTACCAGGACGGTCGACGCGTGATGCACCACCGGATCGTCTGCGGCAACAACAACTGGGACGTGGACCCGGACAGCCGGATGGAGGGCCGGATCAACCGCACCAAGATCTTCTCGGCGGCCATCGAACGCATCATCATCAATCCCCGGTGGTACGTCCCGGGCCGCATCCGCAAACTGGAACTGGACTACGAGTTGCTCCGGGAACCGGACTACTACCGTCGCCGGAACTTCGTCGTGAAGACGAATCCCGACGGCACGGAGGAGGTCTACCAGGACTCCGGCGACCAGAACGCCCTGGGCCGCGTGAAGTTCGTCTTCCCGAACCCCTACGGGATCTTCATGCATGACACGAACCTGAAGTCCTTCTTCCGAAGGGAGATTCGGGCCTTCAGCCACGGCTGCATCCGCCTCCAGGACCCCTTCGAGGTGATGGACCTGCTGCTCCAGCAGGGGGCGGGGATCCCCCCGGACAAGGGCCGGGCCATCCTGGCCAAGGGCGAGATGCGGGAGGTCCCCCTGAAGACCCCCGTGCCGATCTTCATCGAGTACAACAGCGTCGGAGTCGACGACCAGGGGCGGGTGCAGTTCTACTCGGACGTCTACGGGTACGACAAGGACTACTTCGATGGCAAGATCCCATACTCCCCGGAGGAACTCAACCTCCTCACCCGCAAGATCACCCGGTTCGACTGAGGCCCTGCTGCCTCCCCGGGAGGTCCACCTCTTCCTGGACCCCGACGGCAGCGTGACCTTCAGCGACCTCCCCGAGGACCTCCGGGACCTGGCCCGGCAACTGGACCCCGAGGGGTGCCCGACGCCGACCTGCCTCGTGGCCGCCCACCCTGCGGAAACGCGACGACGTCGCAAGGAGCGTGACGATGTCTGAACCGATGTTCCAGGCCGTCCGGTGGGACCCCGCCGGCGCCGTGGTGCTGCTGGACCAGCGCCTCCTCCCCTTCGATCGCCGGTTCGTGACGTGTCGGACCCCCGACGAGGTCGCCGAGGCGATCCGCCAGATGGTGGTCCGGGGCGCCCCCGCGATCGGGATCGCGGCCGCCTACGGCATGGCCCTGGCCCTCTTCCCCGGGTCCGATGCCTCCTCCGAGGTCCTCGATCGGGCCGCCAGGGTGCTCGTCCAGGCCCGTCCGACCGCCGTGAACCTCGCCTGGGCGGTCCGGCGGATGTCCCAGGTCGCCGGAGCGGTTCGGGGCGCGACGCCGGAGGCCCTGCGGGAGGTCCTGGTTCGAGAGGCCCTCGCCATCCACCAGGAGGACATCGACCGGAACCGGGCCATCGGCATCCACGGCGCCGCCTTGATCCCCGACGAGGCGACGGTGCTGACCCACTGCAATGCCGGTGCCCTGGCCACGGGCGGATACGGGACCGCCCTCGGGGTGATCCGGGCGGCCCGGGAGTCCGGCAAGCACCTGCGGGTGGTGGCCTGCGAGACCCGGCCCTATCTCCAGGGGGCCCGCCTCACGGCCTGGGAACTCCTGGAGGACGGCTTCGACGTGACCCTGATCACGGACAATGCCGCCGGGTACCTCATGAGTCGAGGCGAGATCACCTGCGTGGTGGTCGGAGCGGATCGGATCGCCCGGAACGGCGACACCGCGAACAAGGTCGGCACCTACGTCCACGCGGTCGTGGCGGCCCGCCACGGGGTCCCCTTCTACGTGGCGGCCCCGACCTCGACGCTGGACCCGGCGCTGCCCGACGGCAGCGGGATTCCCATCGAAGAGCGCAGGTCCGACGAGGTGACGCAGGTGTTGGGAACCCCCATCGCACCGGCCGGAGTCCGGGTCCGGAACCCGGCCTTCGACGTGACGCCCGGATCCCTGATCACGGCGATCATCACCGAGATCGGCGTCCACCGACCCGGCGCCGGGGGCTATGATCTGGTGGCCCTTACGGGAATCGAACCCGTCTCCCAAGATTGAGAGTCTTGTGTCCTGACCGATAGACTAAAGGGCCATGGGTCGTGCCCGCCGGGATCTCATCCCCGGCGGGGGCGCGTCTGGCCGCGCCCGACCGATTTCAAACAGCTCGGGGACAGGGATTCGAACCCCGACAAGCAGATCCAGAGTCTGCGGTCCTACCGTTAGACGATCCCCGAATCGAAAGAGCAGCGGGCCCGGAGGCCCGAAGCGGTTTGCATTATAGGCGAGCGTCCATTCCTGTCAAGACCGAGTTGATGACCGTGGGGTCGGGTCCCGTGCTCCTGGCTGCCTGGGTCGGAAGGCACCCGGGAGACCCGGATCGGCCGTCGTCGGACCCCGGCCTCCGGCGGCGCCCCCTAGAAGATCAGCTGGACCTGCAACTCCACCCGCTTTCGCCACGGCGCCCTTCGCAGGTCCCCGTCCCGGCGGACCTCGACCTCCACCTTCACGTTGGCCGCGTGCTTGCGGATCCAGAAGTTGAACCCTGGCCGCAGGGCCAGCGTGTCCGTCCCCCGCTGCCGCCCCCGAACCCAGTCCAGGGAAACGACCGGCTCCAGGAAGCGCCACCGCCAGCCGAACTCCCCGGCAATGCCCAGGCCCGAGGTCCGCGCCGGGACGGTCCGGGCCGCCCCGCCGGCATCCCAGGCCAGTTCCCTTCCGTGGTCGTACCAGGAGACCAGCAGGAGCCCCACGAACTCCTGGTCCCGTGCCGCACCCACGGGGATGTCCGCGAAGAGGTCCGCCGCAACGGCCCAGGCAGTTCCGAGGCTCCCGGGCACGGCGACCTGTCCGTCAGGGCCCAGCACCGCGGGACGATTCATCGCGCCCCGAGGCTGGACATCGAACCCGGCACCCAGACTCACGATGGGCTGGTCCGCAAAGTGCAGTCCCACGGAATAGAACCCCTTCTCGACCCCTACCGGGGAATACCGGAGGTAGCCCGCCACCCGGGGCCAGGAGGAGGGATTCGCCACCAGCACCGGCCTGCCGTCTCGATCCGACACCGCCTGCCCGGTCGCGTCCTGCTGGAGGGGCCTCGAGGAGGCCCCCCGGAAGACACCGACCCGATAGCCCAGTCGCCCGCCCAGCACGTCCCCTCGGACCTGGACCCCGGTCGCCCGACCGTTGTGCTGGGACCCTGGCGCCCAGCGAATCACGGGGCTCTGAAAGTCCATCCCGTGGAGCCGGGAGGAACTGCCGAAGTGCTGGCGCCCGGGTGGCGTGAGCATCCTCCCCACATCGATCTGGAACTCCTCTCGAACCCGAAGCGTTCCAAAGGCATCGCTGAGAAAGAAGGCGACATCCCATCGCCCCCCTTTGCCAAAGTCCGCCTGCTCCGTATGCACCACGAAGGAGAGATGGCGGGACAGGTCCCCGGTCAGGATCAGCCGGACGCGCCGCAGGTAGAAGTCCTTGCTCCAGGAACGGCCGTCGGGGGCCTCCCCTTCGGCGAAGCGGGCCCGGGCCTGGAGATAGGCCGTGATTCCCAGGCGGACGTCAGGACCCAGTTCCAGGGTCCAGGCCAGCGACTGGCGGGCCGGAGCGAGGAAGCCCAGCAGGAGCAGGATCCGCAAGGCCTTTCGGAACCATCCGCCGAACACGCCCCGGTCCCCGGCGTCAGATGGGTGCGGATATTACACCATGGCAACGAATCGGTCCCGAACTGGTTGCAAGAGGCCCATCGGGCGCGCCGGGCTGCGGGTCCACGCCGGGAGGAACGCCGGACCGGCGCCCCAGGCCGCCGCCTCCCGATCCGCGAACGCGGCCGGTCGGTGTCCTGGAAGACGGCACGAATGCAGCGAATCGAAGACGGTGATCAGAGAAATTCCTGGAGGAGGCGGAGTACCTTCGGAGGGTCGCTGAAGGTCCGGGCCAGCGTCTCGGCCTTCTCCCGAAGTGGCCGGGTCTGCTCCAGGGCCCGGGTCTGAAAGGCCTCCCGCTCCGCCGGGGACATCCGCTGCAGGACCCGGACCCCCAGGGCCTTCACCTCGAGCATCCGCTCCCGGTGGTCCACCAGGTACCGGTCCAGGGCGGCCACCGCGGCATCGGTGTTCCCGGCGTTCTGTTGCAGGATCTCGATGGCCTGGCCCAGGTGATAGAGGCTCTCCCCCTGGAGTTTCTCCACCTCGAACTGGCAGCCGTACCACAGGAGGGAGAAGAGGAGCAGTGCGAAAGGGGGGACTTGAACCCCCACAGGCTTGCGCCTACTAGAACCTGAATCTAGCGCGTCTGCCAATTCCGCCACTTTCGCGCGCCCAAGGCAGGAAGGACTTTACTCTGTCCCGCTCCTGGTGTCAAGCCCTCCCCCAGCCACGACGCCCCCGGCCGGGTGACAGGGAAGACAGCGCCCCACGGCGGCGAGGCGCGCTCGGGTCCGGGAATCCAGGGGCCCCAGGCCCAGACGGGTGCCCCGGAAGGATTCATCCAGAACGAGCCCATTGCCCAGGGAGGGGTGCGACGGGTGACAGTCCCCGCAGGGGCGGGCCCGGCGGCCCGTGGTGTGGGGGTCGAAGGAGGCCAGCAGACGAGGACGGGCCACGGGTCCCCCGAAGGCGGAGAGATCGACCTCCATCTCCATGCCCGGGGCCGCAGGGACGACGCGGCCCCATCGGACCGCCAGGGCCAACGGTCGGGCGTCGAATCGACGGGCCGATTCGGCGATGCGCCCCGAACGGACGGCCCCCGTCCCGAAGTCCCACTGCGACCCCTCCCCCTGGGCCACCGTGTGGCAATCGGCGCACCAGGGGACCCACGCGGCGTGGCAGGCCTGGCACGCCACGGACCGATGACGGCGATGGGTCGGGTCCTCGGGCGTGGGCCGCAGGGGAAGGGGTGCCCCGTCGGCCTTCCGCAGCAGGGTCCAGGCCGTGGAGGCCCGTCGGCCCGACGGCAGGGCCCAGGACGGCCGGAGGTTCCACAGCGGCGTGCCGCCCCGGGCCAGCCGCACGGGCTCCCCGGGCGGCCGTTCCTGGTCGCGGCGCCGCAGGATTCCGGACACCTCCGGGTCCTGGACCAGGGCCCAGATCGTCTCCCGGGGATCCTCTCCCGGGGCCGGGTGGCAGTCGGTACAGGCGACCTCGACGGCCTCCTCCTGGTGCAGCCAGGGCACTCCATCCCCCATGAGGTCCCGGTGGGTGTGGCAGTCGGTGCAGCCCATGCCCGCCTCGTGATGCCGGTCCGGGGGCATCCGACGGGACGGCCGCCCATCGAAGGTCGTCCCGTCCGCCGCGGGGTCCCCGGGGCGCACCTCGGCAACCCCGGCGTAGGAAAGGCTGATGCGGGCGCTCCGGGAATGGCACCCCAGGCACCGCCGATCCGGAACCGTTGCATCGACCGGTCCGTGGGGGCCCCGCCACCCGGGCGGCCGGGAGTCGGCGTGGCAGGCCCCGCAGCCGCTCCCGACGCCCGTCACCGCGTCGTCCCGATTCGCCTTGCGGGTGCCCAGGTGGCAGCCACCGCACAGGCGCCGCAGGTGCCGATCCGCCGCGTCCCCCGGCTCCCGGACGAGGACCTCCGCCATCGAGACACTCCCGTCCGGCGAGTCCTGGAGCCCCAGGGCGAAGCGATCCACGGCCACGATGCCCCGGGCCGAGGCCATGAGACCCGTCCGGACGCGCCGCACCGGATCCGGGTGGCAACCGGGCCGACCGCAGGTCCGGTCCACGGTCTCCAGGGCCCCCGGTTCCCGCTCCATCCCCCGATGGGCCCGCCCCGCGTCGAAGGCCCCGGGATCCCCCAGATGGCAGGAGGCGCAGCCCGCCACCTCGGGAGAATGGGCACCTCCCGGCGACTCCTCCGGTTGACGATGACAGGCCAGGCAGGACTCCCGGACCAGGGCTCCAGGGTCCACCAGGGACCTCCGCCGGGACTCCCGGACCCCCGCCACGACCAGGGCCGCCAGGAGGCCCGACAGGGCCAGGACCTTCCAGGCAGGATGCCTCATGGCGTGCCGTCCCCGACGACCTCCAGACTCCCGGCGATCCAGGCCAGCACCAGCAGCCCCAGGGCCAGCAGCAGGCCCCTCCGCGCCCAGGGACGGCGCACTCGGGGCAGCAGGGCCAGCCCCCCGACCCCCAGGATCGGCAAGGCCCAGCCCGTCCAGGCAGGAAGGCGGCCCAGGAGGCCCTGGAGCCCCCAGAGGACCCAGGGGCCCCGGAGGACCTCGCCATCGACCGGGAGCCCATCCAGGGGGCGGGAAGACAGCCCCGCCAGCGCCGCCGAGAGGCACAGGGCGAAGGCCAGTGCAGACCCGTCGGACCAGGTCCGGCGGGCGTGTTCGGGGGTGACCACCACGAGGACCAGGGTCCAGAGACCGGCGTGTTGCAGTCCCACCACGGTCAGGTCCCCGTCCGTGCCCAGCAGCATCGTGGCGAGGAACTCCCCGAGGGCCGGGATCGTCGCCAGCACCCCCCGAAGGACCTCCCGGGCCGCCCGTGCCGATGCGTCACCTCGCATGAGGAAGCCGCTGGCCATTGCCGCGACCATCGCCGGAAGCAACAACACCGATCGGGTCCAGGCCCCTGGCGGGATCCGTCCCTCCCCCCGTCGGGCGACGATGTCCAGGGAGTGCAGCAGGGTGCAGACCAGGGCCCCCTCCGCGGACCAGACGTGGAGCCCTCGGATCCACCATCCCCAGGGAAGTCCTCCGTCGAGCAGTTCCAGGCTCTCCCGGGCCTGCCCCCCGCGCCAGAAGGGGGCCAGGGCCACGCCCGACAGGACCGCCATCCATAGAAAGGCCAGGGCTCCCCGGCCCCAGGCCCCCTGGATCCACGCCCCGACGCCTCCCAGGCGGGAACCGCTCATGCCCCTCCCTCCCGGGTCCGGACCCGCCATCGGGTCCCCACCCGCTGAACGGGCAGGGGCGCCAGCCCTTCCGGGGCCGGTCCCTCCAGGCGGTTCCCCTGGTCGTCGAAGCGACTCCCATGACAGGGACACCGGAATCCGTCGGCGGTCCGAATCACCGTGCATCCCAGGTGGGGACAGCGAAGGGACCAGGCCCTGGGTCCCTCGGCGGTGCTGCGCAGCAGGACTCCCGGTCCCAGGCGCTCGGCCCCGATCACCCCGTCGAGCCCTGCTCCGTCGGTCTCCCAGGCGGATGTCCCCCGGCGCCCCAGGGCCCGGAAGGCCGTGACCATGGCGCCGATGGCCCCGGCCGCCACTGCCGAGGCGGCCCAGACCACCGCGCCGCCCAGGAAGGCCCGACGACCGGAGGACCCGACACCGGTTCGGTCGTCGTTCTTCGAAGGACGTTCCATCGTTCTCCCCTGCCCCAGAGGATATCCCGGAACCGGGCGGGACGCTCCGCGCCCGGGCCGTCCCGCATCGGCCCCCTCCCCGGATCCGCCCGGGGAACCGACGCCCCCGGGCGGCGTTCTGCTCAAACATTTCTCTTGCATGTTTTCGGAGATTGCAATATCACTATTTCCGAAGTTGCGGAGAGGCCGCATGGGGGCGGTCCTGGACGGTGCGACGATGGATCAGGTACTCCGGGACGAGGGCCGGGCCGAGCGGATGGCCGAGGTCCTGAAGGCCCTGGGGCACCCGATCCGGTTGCGGCTGGTGGCGATCCTGGCCCATGTTGGGGAGCGAACCGTGGGGGACCTGGCCCGGGACCTGGGACTGGCCCAGGCGATCGTCTCCCAGCAACTGGCGATTCTGAGGCTCCAGGGGCTGGTCCGGGTCCGGACCAGTGGCGGATACCGGTACTACGGACTGGCGGTGAACGAGGTGGTGACGCTGTTGCAGTGCATGTCCCGATGCCACCTGCTGCGGCAGGGTTGACGACGGGGGAGGGACCATGGGCGGCTTCACGAGGCGACAGTTCCTGAAGATCGGTGGCGCGGCGGCCGGGGCGGCAGCCCTGGGCGGTGGCCTGACGACCCGGTGGTTCGGCCTGGACGGCGACCCCGTCGACGACCCGGGGACCGACGGGGACCGGGTCGTGCCCAGTTTCTGCGAGTTGTGCTTCTGGAAGTGCGGAATCCTGGCCCACGTGAAGGACGGCCGGGTGACCAAGATCACCGGGAACCCGGCCCATCCCCTGAGCCGGGGCCGCCTGTGTCCCAGGGGAACCGGCGGCATCGGACTGCTCTACGACCCGGATCGCCTCAAGAAGCCGATGATCCGCCGGGAGAAGCGAGGCCAGCAGGAGTTCCAGGAGGTCTCCTGGGAGGCGGCGCTGGACTACACGGCCGAGGCGATGCTCCGGATTCGGGAGAAGCATGGCCCCGAGGCGATGGCCCTCTACAGCCACGGCTATGGCGGGTCGTGGTTCAAGCACCTGCTGAAGGCCTACGGGTCGGCCAACATCGCCGCGCCGTCCTACGCCCAGTGCCGGGGACCCCGGGAGGTGGCCTTCCAGCTCACCTTCGGCTCGACGGTCGGTTCGCCGGAGAACCTCGACCTGGATCACAGTCGGGCCATCGCCCTGATCGGGTCCCACCTGGGCGAAAACATGCACAACACCCAGGTCCAGGACTTCTCCCGGGCCATCGACCGTGGGGCGTCCCTGATCGTGGTGGACCCCCGGTACAGCACCGCGGCGGGAAAGGCCCGGTGGTGGCTGCCGATCAAGCCGGGAACCGACCTGGCGCTGCTGCTGGCCTGGATGCACGTCCTGATCGAGGAGGGCCTCTACGACCGGGACTACGTGGAGAAGTACACCGTCGGGTTCGATCGGCTGAAGGCCCACGTGGCCGACAAGACCCCCGAGTGGGCCTTCACCCGGACCACGATCCGGCCGGAGGTCATCGTCGAGACGGCCCGGGCCCTGGGAGGAGCCCGGCCGGCGGCGCTGGTCCACCCGGGCCGTCACGTGGTCTGGTACGGGGATGATACCCAGCGATCCCGGGCCATCGCGATCCTGAACGCCCTGCTGGGGTCCTGGGGCCGCAAGGGGGGCTTCTTCATCCCCCAGGCCCTGAGCCTGCCGTCCTACCCGTACACGAAGTATGCCTACCATCCGAAGGCCCCGCCGGACGCCCCGAAGAACAGCGTCTATCCCCTGGCCGACGAGGTGCTGGCCAGCGGCCTCTGCATGGCCAGCATCCCCGGGACCGCGGCCTACGACGTGAAGGGGTGGCTCGTCTACGGAACCAACCTGATCCAGGCCCTGCCCCAACCCGACGTCGTCCAGAAGGCGATCCAGGCCCTGGACTTCATCGCGGTGGTGGACGTGCTGCCCATGGAGATCGTGGGCTGGGCCGACGTGGTCCTCCCGGAGGCGACCTACCTGGAACGGTGCGACGAGATCGACGCCCCCCCCTGGCGGGAGCCCTTCGCCGCCGTGCGCCAGCCCGTGGTGGAGCCCATGTACGACTCGAAGCCGGGATGGTGGATCGCCCGGGAACTGGCCCTGCGCCTGGGCCTCAAGGACTACTTCCCCTGGAAGGACAGCGTCGAGTACGCGATGCACCGGGTCCACGGGGCCGGACTCTCCTGCGACGAGATGCGCCGGACCGGCGTGATCCGGGGGCCAAGGGTCCCGGTCTACTTCGAGGACGGCCTGGAGCCGAGTTTCGCCACCCCCTCCGGAAAGATCGAGATCTGGTCCCAGCGGATGGAAGAGGCCGGGATCGGGGGCCTGCCCGACTACACGCCCCCGGAGGAGCCGCCGCCGGGGATGTTCCGGCTGCTGTTCGGCCGTGCCCCGATGCACACCTTCGGCCGGACCTCCAACAACCGGTTCCTGGCCTCGGTGGAACGAGGCAACGAGTTGTGGCTCAACGCCCGAATCGCGACCGAACTGGGGCTGCGATCGGGCGAGATGGTGGTCTGTGTGAACCAGGACGGGGTCCGGTCGGAACCGCTGCCGCTCAAGGCGACGGAGCGCATCCGCCCCGACTGCGTCTACCTGGTCCACGGCTACGGCCATGACGCGAAGGGCCTGTCCTTCGCCCGGGGACGCGGCGCCAGCGACAGCCGGCTGGTCACCCGGGTCCGGGTGGACCCGGCAATGGGCGGCACTGGCATGAACGTCAACTTCGTACGCGTGGAGAGGGCGGCATGACACCACGATATGCCATGGTCGTGGACACGAGGCGCTGCGTTGCCTGCAAGGCCTGCGTCCTGGCCTGCAAGGCCGAGAACCAGGTCCCCGACGGATTCTGCCGGGACTGGCTCGTCGAGGAGGTCCGGGGGCGCTTCCCGAACCTCTCGGCCGAGAACCGAAGCGAGCGGTGCAACCACTGCGGCCACCCTCCCTGCGTCTCGGCCTGCCCCACGGGGGCCAGCCACGTCGCCGAGGGGGGCGTGGTGCTGGTCACCCACCACAAGTGCACCGGCTGCAAGGCCTGCATCGCCGCCTGCCCCTACGACAGCCGGTACGTGCACCCCGAGGGCCACGTGGACAAGTGCACCTTCTGCCTGCACCGGGTCCAGGAGGGGCGCCAGCCGGCCTGCGTGGAGGTCTGCCCGACGGAGTGCCTGCACTTCGGCGACCTGTCGGACCCGGACAGCGAGGTGAGCCGCCTGTTGGCCACCCGGACCTGGAAGGTGCTCCATCCAGAGACGGGATGCGAACCGAATGTCTATTTCCTGAAATGAGGGGTTGCGGGGCTTCCGCCTCACGGGAGGAAGGACGATGAACGGGGGGATGCTGGAGGTCGTTTCGGGGCGGCACAATGCGGGTATCGACCCGGGGCTGCACGTCTGGGGCTGGGAGGTGCCGGTCTACCTCTTCCTGGGAGGACTGGCCGCCGGCCTGCTGATCTGGTCTGCCTGGATCGAGATCGCGAGTGGACGTCGCCCCGAGTCCCAGGCCCTCCGCTGGGGCCCATGGCTGGCCATCGTGGCCTTGACGCTGGGCATGGGGGCCCTCTTCCTGGACCTGGCCTACAAGGTCCACGTCTGGCGCTTCTACCTGGCCTTCAAGCCCTCCTCGCCGATGTCCTGGGGGTCCTGGATCCTGGTGCTGGTGTACCCCATCGCAGGAATGGCGGGCCTTGGGGGGACCTCGCCGGAGGAACGGGCCCTCGTCGGGACCGCGCTCCAGAGGGTCCACCTGGACGGAGTCTTCGGTCGACTGGTCGGATGGGCCGATTCGGGGCGGCGCCCCTGGCTGGGGGCCTCCATGGCCGTCGGCATCGCCCTCGGGGTCTATACCGGGATCCTGCTGGGATCGATGGCCTCCCGGCCCGCCTGGAACAGCGGGCTGTTGGGTCCCCTGTTCCTGGTCTCGGGGCTCTCCACGGGGGCGGCCCTGCTGCTCCTGCTCCACCCGACCCCGAGGGAGCGGCACCAACTGGCAGGATGGGACGGGGTGGCCATGGGGGTGGAGGTGACCCTGCTGGCCCTCCTGCTCCTGCAGTTCGCCACGAGCGGCCAGTCGGGCCTGCTGGCCCTCCGGGAACTGACCGTCGGGGCCCACGGGGCGTCCTTCTGGTCCCTGGTGGTGATTGGGGGCCTCCTGGTGCCCCTGGCGGTGGTGCTGCTGGAGCGGTTCCGGGGCCTGCCCCACACGCCGCTGGCCCCGATCCTGGTCCTCTTCGGAGGCATCGCGTTGCGGGTGATCCTGGTCTCGGCAGGACAGGCGACGGGTTTCCGGGCCCTGTGAGCAGGAGGCGACGATGAACGAACGACCTTTCTGGAATCCCTATCTGGCCGGGGTCGTGCTGGGCCTCGTGCTCCTGGCGGCCTTCGTCCTGGCCGGCAATGGCCTCGGGGCCTCGGGGGCCGCGAATCGAACGGCCATCGCCGTCGCCCACGCCATCGCCCCGAAGGCCACGGAAGCCAATCCCTACTTCGGAGAGTACGTCGGTCCCGGCAAGAACCCCTGGAAGGACTGGCTGGTCTTCGAGGTGCTGGGGGTCCTGATCGGCGGCGGGCTGGGGGCCTGGCTGGGCGGACGGGCCCGGTTCACGACGCGGATGGGGCCCCGGATGACCTCCCGGGCGAAGCGCCTGGCCCTGGCATTCCTGGGGGGCCTGATCATGGGCTTTGCGGCGCGCCTGGCCCGGGGATGCACCTCCGGTCAGGCCCTCACCGGCGGGTCCCTGCTGTCGCTGGGGTCCTGGGTCTTCATGATGGCGGTCTTCGGTGGCGGCTACCTCCTCGCACCCCTGCTGCGGAGGGCATGGCGATGATCTTCCCCCTCTACCCCGACGTACTGGGCGAGTCGTCCTGGATGGTCCTGGGAACCCTCCTGGGGATCGGGTTCGGCCTCTCGCTGGAGGGAGCCGGCTTTGGCCGGGCCGAGAACCTGGCGGCCCAGTTCTACGGCACCGACTTCCGGGTCCTGAAGGTGATGTTCGGGGCCATCGTCACGGCGATGGTCGGCATGACCGTGCTCTCGGGCATCGGGTGGCTGGACCTCTCCCGGGTCGAGGTGCCTCCGACCTTCCTCTGGGCCCAGGCGGTGGGAGGACTGCTGCTGGGCATCGGGTTCATCATCAGTGGCTACTGCCCGGGAACCGCCTGGGTCTCCACGGTCTCGGGACACCTCGACGGCCTCTTCACGATCCTGGGCGTGCTGGCCGGGTCTCTGGTCTTTGGAATGATCTACCCCTGGATCGAAGGGCTCTATGTCGCCGGGTCCATGGGCGTGGTCCGGCTTCCGGACCTGCTGGGACTTCCCCAGGCGGTGGTGACCGCAGCGGTGCTGGCGATGGCCTTCGGCGCCTTCCTGTTCGGCGAGTGGGTGGAGAAGGCGATGGCCCGTCGTGGCAACGACTCCCCCCCGCCGGCCGACCCCCGAGTCCGGAACCGGGTCTTCCTGGGACTGGGAGTCGCCGCGGTGGCGGGCCTGGGCCTCATGGCGGTACCGCCTGCCCGGACCCCGGTCCCGGCGATGCCCGTCGCGGAGGCCATCTCCCCGCTGGATCTGGCGACCCGGCTGGTGGAAGACCCGGCCTCCATGACCGTCGTGGACCTTCGGGACCCCGGGACCTGCCGGGGGGCCCGGATTCCCGGGGCCCTCTGTGCCGCCGACGACGATCCGACATGGAACGCCCTGCAGAATCTGCCGAGCAACCGGACGCTGGTTCTCTACGGTGACGAGACCCCCCAGGCCCTCCCGGACTCCCTGGCTGGAAGGCCGGGACCGGTGCTGGTGCTCCAGGGGGGATACGGGGCCTTCGCCCGGGAAATCCTGGAGGAACCCCGGCTGTCCGACAGTCCAGGACCGGAGGAGATCCGGCTGTACCGGGTCCGGGCGGCGCTTCACGGCCACTTCACCGGATCCCAGGCCGCGCCGACGCCCGTGGCGGTCCCTCGGGCCGTCCCGGCGACCCAGCCGGTGGTTCGGAAGGGCGGCGGGTGCTGAGTCAGGGGCGCCAGGGACGCTCCGGGATCCCCTCGACGGCCAGCGCCAGACGCGCCAGCACGAACAGGAGGTCCGACACCCGATTCAGGAACCGGATGCGCACCGGGGAGGGTCCGAACCGCTCCCCCAGGTGCACGACCCGCCGCTCGGCCCGGCGAACCACCGTCCGGGCCACGTGCAGCGCCGCCTCGGCCCGGCTCGCCCCAGGCACCAGGAAATGCCCCAGCCCCGGAAGGCGATGGGATGCCTGGTCGATCAATCCCTCGAGGGCCTCGACCTCCGTGTCGGATACCTGGACCGGGTGCATCCCCCCCGAGGCAAGGTCCGAGCAGAGGCGCATGAGTCCGTCCTGCACCCGGTCCAGGGCGTGCAGCAGCAGGTCGCGGTCCTCGCCCGGTCTCCCGATGTCCAGCACCGCGGCCCGGGCCACTCCGATGCAGGCATTGGCCTCATCGACGGTCCCATAGGCCTCCACCCGGGGGTCGTCCTTCGGCACCCGCCCCCCGGCCAGCAGCGAGGTCTCGCCCCCGTCCCCACCCCGGGTGTAGATCTTCACCGGGCCTCCTCCGCGGCGGCCCCCTGGGCCCGCTCCCGCCGGGACCAGCCGCAGTTCTCCCTCAGGCACAGGACCGTTCGTCCTCCCCGGAACGACCGCAGGAACAGGGTCGGTGCCCCGCACTGGGGACAGGCCTCTCCCAGGGGCCGGTAGGAGGTCACGAACCGGCACTCGGGATACCGGTCACACCCGAAGAAGACCTTCCCCTTGCGGCTCCGCTTCTCGACCAGATGTCCAGAGCACCCCGCGACAGGGCACTGCTCGACCATCGTGTAGGCCCGCTTGTAGTCGCACTCGGGATAGCCGGTGCACGCCACGAAGCGCCCGAACCGCCCCGACCGCACCTGGAGGTCCCTCCCGCACTTCGGGCACTGGCCGGGGCTCTCGACCTCCTTCGGGGCGACCTTCCCGTTGCCGTCCCGGATGAACTCCCGGGTGTTCCGACAGGCGGGATAGCCGCTGCATCCGAGGAAGGTCCCGTTCTTTCCAAAGCGGATCAGCATCGGCTTGCCGCAGCGGTCGCAGTCGACCCCCGCCGGGATCGCGTCGGCCTTCACGCTGCGCATCTCCCGGACGGCCCGCTTCAGCAGCGACTCGAAGTCCGACCAGAACTCCCGGAGAAGGACCAGGTGGTCCAGGTCCCCCTCCTCGATCCGGTCCAGGGACTCCTCCATCCGGGCCGTGAACTGATAGTCCACGATCCCCGGGAAGTGCTGCACCAGCAGGTCGGTCACCACCCGCCCCAGTTCGGTGGGACGCAGTCGGCCTTCGTGCTTGACCACGTATTCCTTGGTCTGAATCGTCGAGACGATGGCCGCGTAGGTGGACGGCCGCCCGATGCCCCGCTCCTCCAGTTCCCGGACCAGGGCGGCCTCGCTGAACCGGGGGGGCGGTTCCGTGAACCGTTGCTCTCCCCGGAGGTCCACGAGCCGCAGGTCCTCCCCCTCCTGGAGGTCCGCCGGCAGCGCCCCGACGGGCCCCTCGTCCTCCTCGGCGGGCTCCGGTTCCTCGGCGCCTTCCTCCGGCCGATCCGGCTCCTTCTCGAACCGCCAGGCCGCCAGATACCCCTCGAACCGAAGCACGGACCCCGTCGCCCGGAACTCGGCGGGCCCTGCCTCCACGTCCACGACCGTCTGGTCGTAGATCGCCGGGGTCATCTGGCAAGCCACCGCCCGGGCCCAGATCAGGCCGTAGAGGCGGGCCTCGTCCCGATCCAGGAACCGCCGGACCTCCGAGGGCCTCCGGAGGACCGAGGTCGGCCGGATCGCCTCGTGGGCATCCTGGGCGCTGCGGCGGTTCCGGAAGAGATTGGCCCGGGCAGGCACGAAGGCATCGCCAAAGGTCTCCCGGAGAAAGTCCCGGGTCTCCCGCAGGGCCTCCTGGGAAAGACGCACGGAGTCGGTCCGCATGTAGGTGATCAGGCCGACCCGTCCCTCGTCCCCGAGGTCCACCCCCTCGTAGAGCCGCTGGGCCACCGCCATCGTGTGCGCCGGGGAGAACCGGAGCAGTCGGGAGGCATCCTGCTGGAGCGTGCTGGTGATGTAGGGAGGCGGGGCGGCCCGTTTCCGGTCCTTGCGTTCGATGTGGGAAATGACCCAGCGGGCCTGCCGAAGACGCCCCATCAGGTCCTCGGCAGCGCCCTGGTCGGCGACCTCGGCCTTCTTCCCGCCGATCCGTCGGAGCACCGCCGAGAATCCCTGGGCCTCCCGGGGAGGCAGGCGTCCCAGGTCCGCCGTCAGCACCCAGTACTCCCGGGGCACGAAGGCCTCGATCTCCCGCTCCCGGTCCACCACCAGGCGCACCGCGACCGACTGGACCCGGCCCGCCGAGAGCCCCCCCTGGACCTTCTTCCAGAGGATCGGTGAGATCTGGTAGCCGACCAGCCGATCCAGGATCCGTCGGGCCAACTGGGAGTGGACCATCCGCTCGTCCACCTCCCGCGGGGACTCCAGGGCCTTTCGAACCGCCTCCCGGGTGATCTCGTGGAAGAGCACCCGCTGGACCTGTGGGCTGACCTTCCGGACCTCCTCGGCGATGTGCGCCGCGATGGCCTCCCCTTCCCGGTCCGGGTCGGGAGCCAGGTAGACCGCCGGGGCCTGGGAGGCCATCTTCCGCAGGTGGTCCAGGATCCGCTTCTTGCCCTTCATCACAACGAACTGGGGCTCGAAGTCCTTCTGGACGTCCACGCCGAGGCTCCCTTCCGGGAGGTCCTTCACGTGGCCCGCCGAGGCCTCCACATCGTACTCCCCTTGCAGGTACTTCTTGATGGTGGCCGCCTTGGCCGGCGACTCCACCACGATCAACGGCTTTCCCACGGAATCCCCCTTCTCGGTCCCACCGGGTCGTCCATCCGCCGCCCTCACGTCCCGGACCGCGGTCGGTCCTGGAGGTGCCGGTCCAGCATCTCGCGCAACTGGGCCATCTCCCGGCGGTTCGCGGCGTTCAGGCCCAGCAGCCGCAACACGAACAGGAACAGGATCAGCCACAGGACCCCGTAGGCCGCCACCACGAAGGTCTCCCCGGGCAGGGTCTCCCGGGCCTCGCCGGCCTCGATGCCTGCCTTCCAGTCACCGGTCCAGGCGGCCTGGGGGGCCTTCCCATCCGGCACCGCCTCCTGAGCGACGCTCCCCCGGGCCAGGCCCAGGAGGACCAGCGCCGCCATGACCCATCCCTTCCGTCCCATCCTCGGCCTCCTCATCCCATCCGCCGGTCCGCTTCCAGGAACAGCCGGTCCAGGTCCCGCCGCTGCCGCTCCAGGGACATCCGGAGAACCACCAGCGCCCAGGCCGTCAACCCGACCGCCAGCACGCTGACCCCGAAGGCCAGGCGCATCTCCGGCTGCTGGAGCCCTCCCTTGTAGATCACCTGGGGATGGGCCCCGCCCCACCGCTCCACCGCATAGTGGATCAGGTAGATGGCCGGGAGGCCCAGGATCGCCAGTCCCGACCCCACCGCTCGGGCGAACCGGTCCTCCCCGGCGAAGGACCGGAGGGCAAGATACGCCAGAAAGAGCAGGAAGACCATCAGGGACAGGGTGAGGCGGGGCTCCCAGGTCCACCAGGTCCCCCAGGCCTTCCGGGCCCAGAGGGGACCGGTGACCAGCACCACGGCCCCCAGCATGACCCCGACCTCGGCCGTGGCCACCCCGACCGCATCGGCCCAGTCGGCCACCCCCGGGGCCCCTCGGATCGAGACCAGATAGGTCACCCCGGCCAGGGCGCAGACCCCGAAGGCGACCATCATGTGGATCGCGGATCCGACGTGGAAGTAGAAGATCTTCTGGGAAATCCCCAGCGTCGCCTCCAGCGGGGCCACGAAAAAGACCAGGTACAGGGCCGCCATCACGGCCCCCATCGCCGCCAGCGTCAACCCGTATCCCGCCCGTTCCATCCCTCCTCCCTCGCCGGGGCTCAGGCCCGGATCATGCGTCCGAACAGCAGCACCGTGACGACGCCGAAGATCATGTCGAAGCCCACGAGGAACCTCAACCACCCTCCCGGGTCCTCGGCGACCGGGGCCCCCAGGGCCAGGGCCGTGACCTTGACCCCGGCGATCAGCACCGGGACCAGCAGGGGATAGGTCACCAGGGGCAGCAGGACCTCCTTCATGCGGGAGTTCATCAGCATCGCCGAGAAGAGCGTGCCCACGAGCCCCAGGGCCAGGTTGCCCAGCAGCAGGGCGCCGAAGAAGGAGGCGGGGTCCACGACCCGCAGGTCGAAGAACAGCACGATGAGGCCCAGGGTCGGGACCTGCATCAACAGCGCAAAGGCCAACTGGGCCGTCACCTTGGCCAGGAAGAGGACCTCGGGGGAGACCGGGGAGAGGAGCAGCGCCCAGAGGCAGTCGTTTTCCCGCTCCCGGTCGAAGAGCCGGTTCTGTCCCACGGTCGTGGCCAGCAGCACCGTCACCCAGATGATCCCGGGGCCGTAGTCCCGGGCCTTGGAGGGGTCGGAGAGGAAGGCGAAGGAAAAGATGACCACCAGCATCAACGCGAAGAGGCCGGTGGTGTAGAGGACGTCCCGGGTCCGGAACTCGACCCGGAGGTCCTTGCCCACGAGCGCCCGGAAACTGCGCCAGGCCTCCCTCATGCCCCGCCCCCTTCCATCCGGGCGAAGGCCCTCGCGGCCCCCTCGGCCCCCGCAGGCAGGTCCGCCACCACGCGGCCGCCCTCCAGGACCAGGACCCGGGTGGCAGCCTCCTGCACCTCCGAGGGGTGATGGGTGCTGAAGATCACCAGTCGCCCCCGGCGTCCCTGGTCGGCCAGCAGGGACAGAAGCCAGCGCCGCCCCCCCTCGTCGAGGCCCGTGGTCGGCTCGTCCAGCAACCAGACCCGGGCCCCGGAGACCAGCAGCCGGCCGATGGCCGCCCGCTGTTGCATCCCCCGGCTGAAGGCCCGGACCAGCCGGTCCCCGTCGGCCTCCAGCCCCACGTCCCGGAGCACGGCGGCCACCCGTGCAGCCGGGTCGGGAACCCCGTGCAGGACCGCGGTGAAGTGCAGGTTCTCCCGGGCCGTCAGGTCCGGATAGACCAGCAGTTCGTGGGGCAGGAATCCCACGAGGCCCCGGAGGGCCCCACCCCGGGCCTCCACCCCGGCGGCCGTCAGCGAGAGACGGCCCCGATCCGGCGCCCGCCGTCCGGCCAGCATCGCCAGCAGCGTGCTCTTGCCGGCGCCATTGCGCCCCACCAGGGCGACGACCTCGCCGCCCCGGGCCTGGAATCCCACCTCTCGCAGGACATGGCGCCGCCCGATGACCCGGACCAGGGCCTCGCACCGGAGTTCCACCGGGGCCTCGCGGCGGTCTTCCTCGTCATCGGCCACGTCCGTCCCTCCGGCGCAGGGCGACGAGGAGACCGAAGATCCCCACGGTCCCCAGCAGGGCGGCCCCGGCCCACCGGTACGGCCGCCGGGCCTCGGGAAGCCTCCCCACCGCGACCCGCAGCGTCTCCCCGGAGCGCAGGGGGCCCGGAACGTCCTGATAGCGCCAGGCCCCGTCCCCCTCATCCTCCTCGCGAAAGGCGTACGGACGCAGGGGTCGGACATGGAGGGCATGGGCCCCGCCCTGGTGGATCACCTGGACCCGATCGAGGGGGTCGTTCACGAGGACCCGGAACATCAGCCGGGAGGTTGTCACGGGGACCCGGTAGGTCACCTCGAGGGCGAACTCCCCAGACCCATCGGGCTGGCCCGCGAGCCGCAGGGTCCCGTCCCGGAACTCGGCCCGGGCACCCCCGCGACCCCGGACCTGGAGCCCCCCCGAGTCCTCCCCGACGGCCGGGCGGATCTCCGGTCCCGGGCCGTCCTCAGGGAGAAGCAGCGGAAAGACCCGGGACCCGGCCGCCGGCCCCGGAAACCAGGCCTGGGCCACCTGGAGAACCCCTTCGGCCGGGGTGATCTCCACCAGCAGCACGCCTCCGGGCGGCGACTCTCCGGCCCCCGGAAAGGCCCATCCCGACCGGGGTCCCCCTGGGACGGCCACGGCCGCCAGGGCCAGAAGCGCCAGTACCCGCCCGCTCATGCTCCCCCCTGGTCATCGGACGGGGGAAGGGCTCCACCCCTCCGGTCCTGGTCCTCCGGGAGGACCTCCCCGAAGGCCCCGAGGAGGTCCCGGAGGGCCAGCGTCAACACGGCGGCCATCGACAAGGCAAAGACGACGTCCATCCCCGTCATGACGGTACCCCCTCGGCCTCACGCACCGGGGCGGTCCCGGGAACCGGAGCGGCGGCTGGCCACGCCAGCATCGTCGTGACCACCAGGATCACGAGAGCCCCCAACCACAGGACCGACATCATCGGGTGATCCATCGCCGTGAGGTTCACCGACCCCACGCCCCGAGCCGGAGTGGCCGCCAGATAGAGGTCCGACCAGAAACCGGCCTCGATGTCCACCTCGGTCGTCGGATTCTCGGACCGCAGGTAGAAGCGAACCTCTGGGGTCATCACCTTTCCGACCCCCGCCGGGATCACCTCGACCCGGACCGGATCCCCGTCCACCCGGCGAACCGCCATCCAGGCCGGGTCCCCCTTTCCGGACAGGCCCGCGACGAGCGCCTCGAAGACCTCCGGGTCCCGCACCGTCACCGTCCAGACCGGGTCCCGGCGGCCCGACGCCAGCGTCAGCGCCCCCTCGCCCAGGTCCTGGCCAATGGACCGGATCGCCTCCCCCATGCGCTGGAAGGACTCGGGAACCACCCGGAGGATCCCCGGTGTCCGGGGCGCCAGACGCACCACCCGCCGATCCCGGTCCGTGGCCATCACCACCAGGGACGGGGCCAGTTCCGCCTGGGCCCGAGCCTGGACCCACCAGGACCGGGCGCTGGTTGCATCGGGGAAGGCCACCTGCACGAAGGCCCCCTCTCCCGGTTCCAAGACGACGCCGGGAGGCAGGCTCCCCCGGAGCCGTTCCTGGGCCTCCCGGGACGGACGCTCCCGGAGCCCCGTGACCAGGAACCGGGCCTGGAGGGACCCGAAGTTCTCCTCGGGATTCCAGGTCTCGGCGGTGCCCAGCAGCCGGATCTCCCGCCCCCCCAGCGTGATGGACTCGAGGCGATCCAGCACCACGTCCTTCTGGACCAGTTTCCCGGCGGCTCCTGCATACCCCAGGAACGACAAGGCGACGCCGACGTGGACCAGGTGACCGCCGAATCGCCCGGGATTCGTCCGGAAGAGCACCCCGGCAGCCCGGCGCCAGGACTCCCCGGCGGTGCGGCGCCGAGCCCGAAGGGCCGAGACCCAGTCCTGGGAGGCCACGGCCAGGGTCATGCCAGCGAACACCACCGCCGCGAGGCCATAGATGCCCGGCCACGACAGCCCCCGGAGATAGATCCACGAGGCCCGGCCCCAGGGCAGTCCCGAGGCGATCCCCAGGGCCCGCCCCCGAATCCCGATCAGGAGCACCAGAAGCACCAGGGCAGCCACCGCTCCCACCAGGGCCGTCTTCCACGCCAGTCGCCGTCCCTCGGCCCCGACCGGCGCCCGGTTCGGCAGCAGGGGCCCCACGGCAGTCAAGGCCAGCAGCGCGATCCCCAGGGGACCCACCACCCGGTTGAACCACTCGGGGCCTACCTGGATCGCCCCCGACAGGGGGATGAACTCCCGACCGGTGAGGGACGCCACGGCCCCCAGCACCCGGTTCATCGCCGCCAGCACCGCCGGAGACTCGCTGAGTTTTGGAAGAAGGGTGCCCCACATCACCACGAAGACCATCAGCAGGAACAGGGCGATCTGGGCCAGCACGGCGGCTTCCCGGGAGGTCCATGCGGCCACCGCCTCCCTGGGCGCGAAGGCCTTCCAGCGCCAGGCCATGAGGCCCCCGTGGACCACCGCGGTGACCACCAGGGACCAGAGGAAGAAGGGGGTGAGGGCGGACCCGGTGAAGGAGTGCAGGGACTGGATCAACTGGGACCGGGTCAGGAAGGTCGCGAAGAGGGTCAGCCAGAAGGTGATCCCCGCCAGGGCCAGGTTCCAGCGCCGCAGTTGTCCTCCTCGATACTCTGCCGAGGTGGTGTGGATCATCGCCGTGCCCGTGAGCCAGGGGAGCAGGGCCGCGTTCTCCACCGGGTCCCAGCCCCAGTAGCCTCCCCAGCCCAGTTCCAGGTAGGACCACAGTTCCCCGACCACGAGGCCCGCCGTCAGCATGCCCCAGGCGAAGAGGCTCCAGGGACGGGCCCGACGAGACCAGGTCCCATCGGCCCGCCCGGTGGCCAGGGCCCCGAAGGCCATCGCAAAGGGCACGGCGTAGGCAATGAAGCCCAGCAACTGCGGCGGGGGATGCACCGCCATCAGGGGATTCTGCAGCAGGGGGTTCAGGCCGTTGCCGTCGGGGGGACCCCCGGAGGCGGCAAAGGTCTCGAAGGGGCTCGAGGCGAAGACCATCAGGACCAGGAAGAAGGACATCGTGGCCGACAGAACCCCCAATGCCCATCCCGTCTCCGGGGACCCGTCCCCCTGTCGGGACCGGGCCCAGACGGCGGCCAGCAGCCCCAGGGCGGTGACCCAGAAGGCCAGGGCCCCCTTCTCTCCACCCCAGAAGGCCGTCAGGAGGTAGAAGACCGGCAGGCTGGTGTCGGTGTACTGGGCCACGTACTGGATCCGAAAATCATGGGTCAGGATGGCCCGGAACAGCAGCAGGGCCATCGCCACCGCGAGCCAACCCGCCCCCCGGACCCCCCACCCGGCGGCCCGGACCAGGTCCTCCCGCTTCCGGACGGCCCCCGCCACCGCCAGCACCGTCGCCAGGGCCGCCGTCCCCAGGAGAACGATGACCAGGACCTGTCCCAACGCCGCGACGCTCATGCCGATTCCTCAGGGCTCCTTCCGGTGCCCGCCCCGATACTTCTCCCGGTAGTACTCCTCGGCCTGCTCCTCCGACACCCCGGCCTCCTGGTACTTCGAGGGGCACTTCACGATCATCTTCCCCACTCGCATCGCCCCGGGACCCTCCATCCGCCCCTGGAGGATGACCTCCCGTCCCTCGGCGAAGGGGTCCGGAAGAGCCCCCTGGTAGACACAGGCCAGGGTGCGGCCCGTCCCGTCCCCGATCTCGAAGCGCGTCTCGAAGGCGTTCTGCCCCTTCCGGACGCTGCCCTCCTTCACGATGCCCGAGACCTTGAACTCCCGGTCCCCGAGACGGTCCGTCGCCGTCAGGGCCTCCTCGAGGGTCAGGCTGTAGACGCCACCGGACATCGAGGACCCGACCACCACCAGGCCCCCGGCCAGCACCAGGCCGGCCACCAGGAGCGGGATCCATCGCTTCGCCATCGGGCCTCCTTCCCATCCCCCCGGGACGGCCGGGCGTTCACGCTACACATCCCGTCCCTTCCTGTAAAGGCGTCCCCATCAAACCGGCATCGGGCCTGGACCTGCCCCTCCCCTCCAACCAGGCGACCCCGGAGATTGACACATCAACAATCAGGGAGGATGCGGTCTGCTGGGATGACGACGGGACGCCCCGGCTCGGGAACTACCAGGATCCGTGGGACCCGTGGGAGCCGTGCGAGCCGTGGGACCCGTGCGACCCGTGGGAGCCGTGGGAGCCGTGGGACCCGTGGGAGCCGTGGGACCCGTGCGACCCGTGGGAGCCGTGGGACCCGTGCGACCCGTGGGAGCAGTGCTGCTCGGCCGCCAGATCCGCAGCCGGGCCGCCCTCCCCGTGGGCCCCGGAGGCCAGCGCATGACCACTGGCCCCGGCCATGAGCAGGAAGGACCCCACCGCGGCCGCCTGGCCCCGAGTGATCTTCCCCTCCTCACTGGACAGAAAATCCTGTAGACGCTTCTTGAAGACCGGAAGACGGGTGGCCATGGAAACCCCTCCAGCAATCCGCAAGAGCGATTATCGGGAACCTCGACCACCGATGTCAATCTTTTTTTCTGTCGAGCGCGCAGGGACGGGGCGAAACCGCCGACGTGGGCTCGCGAACCCGGGGGGCGGTCAGGCCGGACCAGGATTCCCGGAATTCCGCCCCTCCCCCTCCGGCAGGGACTCGCCTCCGGGCGCGGGTACCGGATCCCCCGCTTCCAGGACCGCCTCGGCGGGAGGCTCCGCCGGAACCGGGGCCGCCCCGGAGGGACCGGCCAGCCGGGCCTGGATGACCTCGGGGGAGAACCGCACGTCGTTGAGCCGCACGCAGGCATGGATGTCCCGGCGGTCGAAGGACAGCAGCAACTCGTCGATGAAGTCGTTGGCCTTGTCGTCGGGGATGCGCTCGATCTCCTCCACCTTGGGGTGGATCGTCCGGACCAGGGCCAGCATCGCCTGATAGAGGTCCCGGTGGAACTGGTTCCAGAGCAGCACGAGCACCTCGGCGACCGTATCGTTGTGCCGCTCGTACAACTCGAACCGCAGGGACTCCGTGACCCGGCGTCGCCCGAGGGTCTGGGGCCGGTATCCCTGGAAGTGACGGGCGAAGGCCATCCGGTCCAGGCGCCGGATGTGCTCGATGATCAGGCCCAGGTCGAGCCCCCGGATGATCCGGTCGAAGTCCTGCTCCAGCGGCCCGAAGGCCTCCACGGCGTTCATGGCTTGCTCCTCGCGCTCCTCACGCCCCCTGTCGGGCCTTCACGGCCTGCCGCACCCGGGCCGCCAGGTCGGCCCCGGCGATGGGTTTCAGGTCGTACCGGACCCGCACCATCGGCTTGTCCACCTGGATCAGGCGACCCAGATCGATGGGGGTCCCGATCAGCACCAGTTCCGCATCGGTGCTCGCGATGGTCTGGGCCAGTTCGGCGATCTGGCGCTCGCCGTAGCCCATGGCCGGCAGCACCTGGCGGCAGTGGGGATACTTCTCGTAGGTGGCCTGGATCGACCCCACGGCGTGGACCGTCGGGTCCACGAGGATGGCCCCTTCCCGGCGGGCCAGGACGAATCCCGCCCCGATGGGCATCTGGCCGTGGGTCAGGGTCGGCCCATCCTCGACCACGAGCACCCGCTTGCCCTTCAGGTCCACCGGGCGGTCCAGCCGGATCGTCGATTCGGCTTCCACCACGTCGGCCCGGGGATTCCACCGGGCAATGGACCCCCGGACGGTCTGGAGGGCCTCCTGGGACGCGGAATCCACCTTGTTGATCACCACGACGTCGGCCATCAGCAGGTTCGCCATGCCCGGGTAGTAGGTGGTCTCGTGGCCCGGACGCAGCGGGTCGGTCACCACGATGTGGAGGTCGGGGCGATAGAAGGGCAGGTCATTGTTGCCGCCGTCCCAGAGGATCACGTCCGCTTCCGCCTCCGCGGCCTCCAGGATGCGGTGGTAGTCCACGCCGGCGAAGACCAGGCTGCCGTTCTCCAGATGCGGCTCGTACTCTTCTCGCTCCTCGATCGTGCAGCGGTGCAGGTCCAGGTCCCGGGCCTCGGCGAAGCGCTGCACCGCCTGGGCCGCCAGGTCCCCGTAGGGCATCGGGTGGCGGACCACCGCGACCTTCCATCCCTGCTCCCGGAGCGCCGCCGAGACGTAGCGGGAGGTCTGGCTCTTGCCGCAACCGGTGCGCACGGCGCAGACGGCCACCACGGGCTTCCGAGAGGGAATCATCGTGGGACGGGACCCCGCCAGGACGTAGCTGGCCCCGGCGGCGATGGCCCGGGACCCGATCTCCATCACGTGCTGGTGCGAGACGTCGGAGTAGGAGAACACGACCTCGTCCACCTGGTGCTTCCGGATCAGGCCCTCCAGTTCCGCTTCCTCGACGATCGGGATGCCGTCGGGGTAGAGCCGACCCGCCAGCGACGCCGGATAGGTGCGGCCCGCGATGTCGGGGATCTGGGCCGCGGTGAACGCGATGACCCGGACCGCCTCGTTGTCCCGGTAGAGGCAGTGGAAGTTGTGGAAGTCCCTTCCTGCCGCGCCGACGATGATCACCTTCCTGGTCGAATTCATCTGTGCCCGCCTCCTGGAAGAATCCCCATGGTCCGGCCGCGGCAATGCTATCGACCGGCCCCGGGATGTCAAGGCGCTTTGGAAGGCACCGGGAACGACGGGAGCCCTAGCGGGATCGCGTCACCCCGACGCGGCGACAGCGGTCCGCCAGGGGACACCGGCTGCACCAGGGCGACTGGGGCCGGCAGACCTCCTGGCCGAACCGGACCAGCAAGGGGTTGATGGGCCGCCAGAGTCCCGCCGGCAATCGCTCCCGCAGTGCCTGTTCCGTCTGGTCCGGGGTGCGTGTCCGGATCCACCCCAGGCGGTTCGTGATCCGGTGGACGTGGGTGTCCACGCAGAGCCCCGGCCCCGCGAACCCCTCGGCCAGGACCAGGTTGGCGGTCTTGCGCCCCACTCCCGGGAAGGACAGCAGCACGTCCAGGTCCGCCGGGACCCGGCCCCCGAACTCCCGCACGAGCCGCTCGGCCAGGCCCTTGAGGCGGATCGCCTTGGTCCGGTAGAAGTTCACGGGCCGGATGCGGTCCATCAGGACCTCCAGGGGCAGGGCCGCCAGGGCCTCGGGCGTCGGGGCCACCTCGAACAGCCGAGAGGCCGCCAGGTCCGTCACGGGGTCCCGGGTCCGCAGGCTCAAGAGGGTGGCGACCAGCACCCGGAACGGGTCCTCGGTCTCCCCGGCGATCCGGGTCACCGAGGGGGGATCGAGTCCCTCGAGCCATTGCCGCAGGTCCGCGACCAGCCGGTCCCAGTCCCCTGCCGAGACGTCGGATGCCCGTGTCCCTGCCTTCAAGGCCCCTCCCACCGCCGAACCTGCCGGCGATCCGTCACAGGGGATGCTCCTCCAGGAACTTCTCGACGTCCATCGCCGCCTGACATCCGCTCCCGGCGGCGGTGATGGCCTGCCGGTACCGGGTGTCGGCGACGTCGCCGCAGGCGAAGACGCCCGGGACGCTGGTCTCCGTGAAGTGCTTCTGGACCACGTAGCCCTTTTCGTCCAGTTCGATCTGTCCCTGGAAGACCTCGGTGTTGGGCCGGTGCCCGATGGCCAGGAAGAGGCCCTGGACCGGCAGGACCGACTCCTCGCCGGTCCGGGTGTCCCGAAGCCTCAGCCCCGTGACCTCCTTTCCGGTCTCCGTGAGGACCTCCTCGACGACCTGGTTCCAGGCGAAGGCGATCTTCGGGTTCGCGAAGGCCCGGTCCTGCATGGCCTTCGAGGCCCGCAGCCGGTCCCGGCGATGGATCACGGTGACCTTCGACGCGAACCGCGTCAGGAACGTGGCCTCCTCCAGGGCACTGTCCCCGCCGCCGACCACGGCGATCTCCTTCCCCTTGAAGAAGAACCCGTCACAGGTCGCGCAGGCCGACACCCCGTGGCCGATCAGGGCCTGCTCGCTCGGGAGTCCCAGGTACTGGGCCGTGGCCCCGGTCGCGATGATGACCGCCGCCGCCTCCTCCCAGTGATCCCCGTCCACCTCGACCCGGAAGGGTCGCCGGGAGAGGTCCACCCGCGTTGCCGTGGCGAAGACGCACTCCGCCCCGAACCGGGTCGCCTGCTCCCGCAGGCGATCCATCAGTTCGGGCCCCTGGATGCCCTCGGGAAAGCCCGGGAAGTTCTCCACCTCGGTCGTCTGGGTCAACTGGCCTCCCGGCTGGACGCCCTCGAGGACCAGGGGCTTGAGGTTGGCCCGGGCGGTGTAGATGGCCGCGGTCAACCCCGCAGGCCCCGAACCGACGATGATCACCTGTCGCATCTCCGTCTCTCCTGTGAAAGGTCGCGGGGCACCCGGTCCCGCATCGGCTGGCCGTTACTCTGGGCATCCATCTCCGAATCGCAACTCTTGCCCGAAATGAAGTCCCCGGGTATCCTGGAGTCCCCTGTGCGGGAGCAGGACGCGATGACCCTCCATGACTCCAGTTCGGTGCGCCGCGGACTTCCCCAGGAGGCCCAGCGGGCCAGGCGGTTCGAGGCCCACCTCTCGGTGCTGCTGATCAATGTGGACGGCCTGGCCCGGATCAACAACACGCTCGGAACGGAGGCCGGGGATTACGTGCTCGGTGAGATCGGGTCCCTGTTGCGGCGCAACACCCGGTCGATCGACGTGGTTGGTCGCTGGGACCGGGACGACTTCATCATTCTCACGGTGGACCGGAACCTGGAAGGGTCCCTGGCCGTGGCCGAGAAGATGCGGACCCTGATCCGGGAACACCCCTTCGCCTGGCAGGGCACCCCCGTTCCCGTCACCGTGAGCATCGGGATCGCCCGGGGCGTGCCCGCGACCGAGGGCCAGATCGACGACCTCCTGGCCCGCGCGCGTCAGGCCGTGGCCCAGTGCAAGACCGCCGGAGGAGATCGCATCGAGCGGGATGTCGAGGCGACCTAGGATCCGTTCCGGAAATCCTCCCGCCGGCCCGTTGCAGGCCACCGCCGACACGGATCCAGGGACCGCCGGTCAGTAGCCGGCAATCATGTCCACCGAACTGCCGACTCCGAACTCCCGGTTCGCATAGGTGATGATCCCCAGGCAGCTCTCCTCCTGGGCCTCGATGACGAGGATCTCCCCGTTCAGTTCCTCGGGGAAGTCCTTCCGTTTCTTGGGCTTGGGGTTGAAGGCGTCCACCCCGTCCCCCTTCTGGCGCACCACGAACCGATTGCCCGCCTGGACCCCATCCCGGGTGCCCTTGTCGATGATCACGTAGTGGTACTCCCCCAGGGACTCCAGTCCCTCGAAGTTGTAGACCACCGTTCCTGTCAACTCCGAGGCGTTGCGGACCGCCGGCACCACCCGTTGCATCGGCGCGAAGGGGACCACCCGATCTCCCCGCTCGATCTCCTGGAAGGCCATGAGCACGACCGCCTTGTTGAGGGCCGTCTCGGTCGAGGTGACCTTCGTGACGCCCAGGTAGCGGACGATGTAGCCGATCTTCTTGCCGGTCTTGGGATGCTTCACCCGCTGCTCGATCCGGTACACGAGGAAGAGGTCCCCGGGCTTGACCCGACGCTGGGTCTCGAACCGGATGTAGGCCTCGTCGGTCTCCCCCAGGTAGACCCGCTCCTCCCGGCTGTTCGAGAGGACGCCCGACCCCTTGAACTGGTCCTCGGAGAGGAAGCCCACCCGGCGGCCCAGCACCATCTCGACCTGGGGCCCGCCCGAGTAGCGAGACTCGGTGACCCGGTAGCCCTGGGGCGCCTGGACCTGGGGCTGAGGCGGAACCAGGAAGACCTGGTCTCCCGGGAAGATCCAGTTGGGATTGGTGATGTGCGGGTTGAAGGACCAGAGCGTGGGCCAGTAGTCCGGGTCGTTGAAGAATCGGTCGGCGATGTCCCAGAGGGTATCCCCCTCCTCGGCGATGTAGACGTTCACCTCCCCGGAACTGGCGCCGCTGACCTGGACCTGCTGGGCCCGAGCCGCCCCTGCGCCGACCCAGACGAGGACCCCCAGGGCCAATGCCCATCGCACCGCACCGGTTCCCCCCGACCTCGTCTTCATCGTCTCCTCCGGTCTCAGGGCAGTTCCCCGAGCAGGCGCACGGCCACCGCCGCCGCCGGACTCTCCGGGTAGGTCAGCATCACCGCGTCGTACATCCGCCGGGCCTCGTCCCACTGCTCCAGTCGCTGGTCACAGAGCCCGACCTTCACCATCGCGTCGGGAACCTTGTTTCCGTCGGGGTGATCGGTGACCACCCGCAGGAATTCCTGACGGGCCTGGGCCCACTCCTTCCGGTCGTAGTGACACTCTCCGATCCAGTACTGGGCGTTGTCCGCATAGGGATGCTTCGGGTGGCGTCGCAGAAAGTCCCGGAAGGCCGCCATCGCCTCGTCGAGCCGCCCCTGTTGATAGGCCTCGTAGGCCTCCCGGTAGGCCGTCAGGACCCGGTCCTCCCCGACCTCCGGCGCCGGATCGCCCCCCCGGGGCGCCTCGGTCCGGGGCCCCCGAGACGGGGCCGGACGAGCCCGGGTCCTGGAGGACACGACCCTGCCGTCATCGGTGAGGGTGGCGTAGGCGTCGTCCATCTCGTCGGGCCGGCGCACCGCCGCCTCCCGTCCGCCCCGGGACCCGGAGGAGGACCCCGATTCCCAGTCCCCGGATTCCTCGTCGCCCTCCTCCACCGCCTCCTCTTCCCGAGGGACCAGGCGAACGCTGGGCAGGGCCCTGGGGACCTCCAGGGAGGGCCCCGGCACCCCGGCGCCGACCCCGGAGGACCCGGCAGGCGACGCCCCGATGGCTGCGGCTGCCGCCCGCCCTGCGGCCATCTGCCGGGTCTCGACCTGGTCCTGCAGCAGCATCAGGCGGTTCTCCAGGCTGGTCACCTGCTGGCGCTGCGCGGCCGCCGACCGCTCCAGGTCCCGAATCTGGGTCTCCAGGCCCTTCAGGCGCCCTTCCAGGGCCGCCTGGGACCCGGCGCAGCCTGCCAGGACCGGCGCCACCAGGATCACCCACCGTCCCATGTCCTCTCCGAACCGACGACACGCCCCCCGATTCTAGGGCCGACCGCGCCCGGGGGACAAGCCGAAGAACCCACAGCCTCCCGGAATCCCTGCTGGAGGGCAAGGGATCCGCCCTTCCGAGCGGACGACGGTTCCGTCATGGGAGCAGGGTCCGTCATCCTTCCCGGTGGCGGTGTCCGCCATGGCAGAATCGCGCCGAAGCGGCTCCTCGGCGACAGCACCAGGACCATTTCGCACGTGGACGGCCTTGACATCCCCCTCCCCCCCTTCTATAACAAGGCCCTGGTCGAAGGAAGTGTTGCCCGCGAGTGGGCCAGAGGAGGAAACGATGTTGAAGACATTCCGGGTGCTGTGGATGCTGGTCGGGGCGGTGTCGGTGCTGTCCTTCGCGGCCTGCGGCCCGAAGTACCCCAACTGCAAGGAAGACAAGCACTGCAAGGACAAGGGCGAGTACTGCGTGGACGGCCTGTGCCGCCAGTGCGCGGTGGATGCCCACTGTGCGAGCATGGGGCCCTGCGCCTACTGTGGGTCCGGCTACACCTGCCAGAAGCCCGCCGGCAACCTGGGCGACTGCTGCGCCTCGGACCTGAACTGCAACGGCGGGAAATGCAACAAGGCCCCCGGCATGGATCGAGGCACCTGCGTGAAGTGCCTGTCCGACGCCGACTGCGGCCCGGGTCAGGCCTGCGCGAACAACTCCTGCGTCACGAAGGCCGAGTGTGACGCCAACAACCCCTGCCCGGCGGGCAAGCGGTGCGACTATGGCAAGTGCGTCGAGGACCTCTGCCAGTTCACGCCGGTCCTCTTCGATTTCGATCAGGCCGAGATCCGGGTCGACCAGCGGCCCGTCGTCACCGCGAACCATGACTGCATCAAGAAGCGTGGCATCGCCCGCGTGAAACTGGAGGGGAACGCCGACGAGCGGGGCGGGGACCAGTACAACATGGCCCTGGGCTCCCGGCGGGCCAATGCCGCGAAGGCCTACCTGGTCCGGCTGGGCATGAAGGGACAGAACATCCAGACCGTCTCCTACGGAGAGGCCAACCCCGTCTGCACCAGCCAGACCGAGGACTGCTGGCAGCGGAACCGCCGGGTGGACTTCGTCGCCCAGTAGGGCCCGATGCCCCCGGATTCCGACCGCCTCCCGGCTCCACCCTGCTGGTTCTCAACGAGGCCGCCACGATGCGAAGAACGTGGGTCAGTCTGCTGCTGGTCATCCACCCGGGCTGCGTGACCCTGTGGACCTTCAATGAGACCGTGGACGACCTCCGGGGGCGGCTCCAGGCCCTGGAGGAGAAGCAGAAGGCGCTGGAGGCCACCCAGGCCGAGGCCCAGCAACAGATGGGACAGGTGCGCCAGGAGATGGTCGAGGCCACCGAGGCCCTCCGGGCGGGAGGCGCGAACCTGGGCGCCGACGTGGATGGCCTCAAGACCGAGGTCGCGCGCCTCAAGGGATCCCAGGAGGAGGTCGCCTGGGCCGTCTCCCGCCAGCAGGAGGACCTCCAGGAGGTGCGGAAGGCCCTCGATGCCCTGGGAGTCCCGGTCGTGAAACTCCCCGACGGGGTCACCGAGGACCGGGACAGCCTGTTCCGGGCGGCCCAGGAAGCCATCCAGAAGAAGGACGGCCCCCTGGCCCGAGGCCTGCTGCGGCGATTCCTGGAGACCTTCCCCGACGAGCCCCGGGCCCCCGAGGCCCAGTTCCTGGTCGGGGAGACCTTCTTCCAGGAGGGCAAGTGGGGACAGGCCGTGAAGGAATACCAGCGGGTCCACGACCGCTACAAGGACGTCAGGGGCGCCCCGGTGGCCCGGGCCCTGGAACGCATCGCCGAGAGCCTGTTGAAGCAGGGGGACTGCCAGAAGGCCCTGGGGGTGTACCAGTACCTCGTGGACCTGGCCAGGAAGGGCCCCGAGGTCGACCGGGCCCGCTCCCAGATCCAGCGCCTCAAACGGACCTGCAAGGGGACCCGGTGACGGCCCGAGTCCGCTAGCGCCGGCCCACGATGAAGGCCGGCCGGATCACGTAGATCATCGCCGGGAGCAGCACGAGGCCCCCCAGCATCGAGATCGCCAGCCAGAAGACCAGCAATACCCCCATGTCCGCCTGAAACCGCAGGAAGGAGAAGCCCCAGAAGGCCGTGCTGACGGTCATCGTCGCCGCAGTGAAGAAGACCGCCTTGCCCGAGGTGGCGATGGCCCGCAGGATCGCAGGTCGGAGGTCCCCCAGCACCTGGAACTCCTCCTGGATCCGACTCACCACGTAGAGCCCGTAGTCCACCCCGAGGCCCACCCCGAGGGAGATCACCGGCAGCACGTTCACGTCGAGCCCGATCTTCCGGAGGCCCATCAGGGAGAGTGTCAGGTAGTTCGAGAGGACCAGGGGGACCAGGAACAGCACCCCCGCCAGCAGCGACCGGTAGGCCAGCCAGCAGAACAGGAAGACCGTCCCGAAGGCCATCAACGTCACCAGCCCCTCGGTCTGGAGGATCACATCGTTCACCGCCGCCAGCAGACCCCCGAAGCCACCGGCCAGCCGGAAGCGGGCATGGTCCATCGGGTTCTGATCCACGAAGGTCCGGAGGCGGTCCTCGACGGCCCGGAGCGTCTCGCCCCGGTGGTCCTTCAGGTAGATGGCGATGTTGGCGTGGCGGCTGTCGGGGGTGATGAAGCGCTGGAGGTCCCCGGGCTCGCTGGCGCCGTAGATCATCTCCAGGAAGAAGCCGCTCTCCCGGCCGTCGGTGGGAATCAGCTCCCACCGGGGGTCGCCGCCGTGCATGGCCCGGATCAGCGGGGGCACCAGGTCCGCGATCGACGAGGTGCCCCCCACCTCGGGCATCGAGGCCATCTCCCGCTGCAGCATGGCCATCTTGGTCAGCACGTCGGGGGACTTGATGGCGTTCCAGGCGTCCCCTTCCACGATCACGCTGAGGACCTCGGTGTTCTGGAACTTCGCCCCGATGGCCTCGGTGTCCCGGTTGTAGGAGGAGTCGGGCCACAGCATCGGGGTGCCGGGATGGACGTCGCCAATCACGAGGCGACGGGCCCCGACCACACCCAGCACCAGCAGCAGTCCGGTGATGCCAATCACCCGCCAGGGACGGTCCAGGCAGGCCGATCCGACCCGGACCAGGGCCCGGGACAGCCACCCCTCCTGTCGAACCGCGCGCCTCCGGGGAGCCGGCAGCCAGGACAGCAGGACCGGGTTCAGCAGCACGTCGGTGACGATCAGGCTCATCACCCAGAAGGACCCCATCACCGCCATCTTCTGCATCAGGGGAATCGGCGTCAGCCAGACGGCCCCGACCCCGAGGGCATCGGTGACGATGGAGATCACCCCCGGTTCCATCAGGGCCGCGCAGGTCCGGGTCGCGGCCTCCCGCCGGTCCCCGTCCCGTCCGTACTCCTCCAGGAACCGTTCGATCAACTGCACCGAGTGGGACAGCGCCCGGGCACTGATCACGAAGGGGATCACCAGGATCAGCGGGTCGAAGTTGTGCCCCAGCAGGCCCAGCAGGCCGAGCCCCCAGATCGCCGACAGGATCGCGGTGGCGAAGGGAATCCACACCCCCCGGAAGTCCCGAAAATAGAGGGCGAGGAGCAGGAGCATCGAGAACAGGGTCAGGCCCAGCCACCAGACCAGGGAGGGATAGCGCTCCAGGATGTGGCCCAGCAGCACGGGCCTCCCGATCATCCGGACCCGGGTGTGGTCGTCCTCCAGGGACCGGGCGACCTCCTGGAGCCTCCGGTAGGTCTCCCGGGGGTCGAACTGCCCCTCGAAGAAGCCCGCCACGACCAGGGCCGCAGTCTCGTCCCGGGAGACGAGGACCCCGTGCAGCCGGGGAATCCGCCGCACGAGGCTCCGAAGCGCCTCGATCTCCTCGGGGGTCTGTGGCACCTCGGGCCACATGACCGGCACGGCCTGGAATCCCGCCACCGGGTCCACCGTGATGTCCTTGACCTTCCGCTGGGCCAGGGACAAGACCTGATAGTTGTTGATCCCGTCGAAGACCTCCAGCGCCTTCGTCAACTGGCGGACCTTCTCCAGGGTCTCGACAGTGTAGATGTCCCCTTCGGTCACCTCCACCGAGAGGACCACGACGTTGGCGCCGCCGAAGACGTCCTGGAACTCCTGGTAGGTCTCCACGAACTCGTGGGTCTCGGGAAAGAGGTCGATCAGCCGGCTCTCGACAGTGACCTTGGGGATCTGCAGCGCGAAGAAGACCGTCACCAGGGCAATGGCCAGCGAGAAGGGCCACCGGTGCCTCAGGACGAAGCGGGCAATGCGGACGCGGATGTCGGTCCCGGGGGCGTTCATCGCTCACCCCCTTCCCGGACCCAGGTCCGCCCGAAATCCCGGGTCCGCAGCAGGACCCCCTCGGCCCCCACCGCCAGCCCGGCGCCGGACGGGGACAAGGCCACGCCGGCCAGCCAGCCGAAGACGGGGACCGGCACCCGCTCCCAGGGGCCCTGGGGGTGGTCCGCCCGGAGCACCGTACCGCCCAGTCCTACCGCCAGGACCTTCGACCCCGCGGCGGCCACCCGGACCAGGTGTTCCCGGGTAGGCACCTCGACGACCTGGAAGTCCCGGCCACCGGGGCCCCAGATCACCGTGCCATCCTGCCCGACCGCCACGATGCCCCCCTCCGCCGCCGCGACCCCGAACAGCGACACCCCGACGCCGGCCGAGTCCTCCCGGCGAAAGGACCGGCCCCCGTCCTCGGACCGGGCGATCCAGCCGAACTCCCCGACAACGACCACCGTCTCCCGGTCCAGGAAGGCCACCCCGTTCCAGGTGGGGTCCTCTCCCTCGGGGGCGATCCGGACCGGTTCCCAGGTCTCCCCGCCGTCGTCGGTGCGGATCGCCGTGGCGAAGTTGCCCACCGCCATGCCCCGGCGGAGGTCCGCGAAGTCCAGCGCCAGCAGGTGCTCCCTGGTGCCAGAGGGCAGCGCGGTCCAGCCCCCGGACCCATCGGGCCTCAGCACGCGGCCGTCGCGACCGCAGGCCGTCAGGCGCCCCTGGATCAGGTCGACGGCCAGCAGGCCGAAGGGACCCCCGGGGCCAATGGATCGGAAGGCCTGACCCGCGTCGTCGCTCTCCCAGACCAGCCCCGGGAAGCCGACGACCACGGCCCGGTCCCCCTCCATCACCACGTCGAACAGCGGGTCCCTCCCAGGGGGAACCGCCGACGTCCGCGCCAGCGCCGGCACGGCCAGCAAGGTCCCCAGCCAGGCAGCCACGTACCGTCCCATGTCCCCTCCCTGCTCTCGCGCGGCCCAGGCGGAAGACCCCGGGGCTACTTGCCCATCTTCTGGAGGTTCGACAGCGTGAACTGGGACGGGTCGAGCCCCTTGTTGGCGAACGAGTTGTAGGACGGGAAGGCCGTGGCGTGCTCGGCCTGGAGGTCGATCACCAGCGAGGTGCCGATGTCCGGGGGATACCGGTCCATGTCCGGGCTGTCGTTGTAGGCGTTGATCAGGACCTTCCACAGGCGGCCCTTCTTGTCATAGGCCTCCTTGAAGGGGATGTAGAAGGTCTCGGCGTCGAAGTAGAACACCATCCGGCTATAGGGATAGTCCTTGAACTTCGGCGTCGCCTCGACGACATAGACCGGCCTCGGCTCCCACTTGCCCCGGAAGTTCCAGTAGGGCGGGGTCTTGAAGTCGAAGGTCTGGTCCCGGTACTCCTTGCCGGCCCGGATCCCGGCATGCATCGGCGCCAGGATCGTGGTCTTTCGGACCAGCCGCCAGTGCATCCACTCGGGGTAGCCCATGAAGCCCCGGACGTCCTCGTAGAGCATGTCCGTGTTGTTCCAGGCATCCCCCCGGGTTCCAAAGGAGGCCTTCATGGTCCGGCGCATCGTGGGGATGTACACCCAGCCCTCCTGGTCCTTGGGGTCGGTGTAGCGGCTGTACAGGGCGCCGAACCCGGCCTTGTCGTAGGGCTCGATGGCCCAGGTCATCGAGGTGTACTGGACCCCCCGGGCCGCCATCTCCGGGATGTGGGGCTTGGGGGGCACGTCGGTCCGAAACATGGCCCGGATGATGTAGAGCCAGCGCCACTCCTCGCTCCGCTCCACGCCCTTCTTGCCGTTGATCCAGTACACCCCGTAGTGGAACCCCCCGTCATCGCCGTTGTAGGAGTACTGGTAGTTCCAGGCCACCTGGAGGCCGTCCTGGGGGTTCGGGAAGGGCAGCCCCGCGGTGTAGTTCTCGATGCCCTTCTTCCGGGGGTTGTCGCCCGTGTCCAGCAGCCGCGCCTGGCCGGCATACTGGTTCGTGGCCTCGATGTACCCCTTCGAGGGGTGGATCGGCTTGTAGGGGACCGTCCAGGCCTTCAACCCGTAGCGCTCGAACAGCAGGCCCAGGGCCTCCGGGATGAAGGAGGCGTGGCTCTTCCAGTTGGAGGCGTCCAGCACGACCCCCGGCTTGAAGCCCGTCGTGTCGGGCTTGAAGCCCACCATCGCGCCCCAGTTGTCCGCCGTCAGCGTCACCCCCGGCTTCCATTGGGCCGAGGCCGCCAGAGGCACCAGCGCCAGCAGCACGCCGATTCCCGACAGGAGCATCCGTTGTCGCATGTTCCCCTCCCCCGCCCCCAGGGGCGGCATGTCCCGTTCAGAACTGGTACCGCACCCGGACGTTCACCTCGTCCCGGTCCCGGAACAGCCCGATCCCCTTGTAGGGATTGGCCCCGAAGAACTGGTTCACCGCGGCCAGGATCCGCCAGTGGTTGCCCAGGGCCACGTCCATCTGCACGCTCAGGAACCCCCCGTTCTTGGGCAGCCAGGCCCCGATGATCCGCGGTGTCAGCATCCCGTTGAGGTACGACGTGAAGACCGCCCCCACGAGCCGGAAGGAGTGCTCCTCGGCCAGCGTGGAGTCATACCCCGGGATCTCCAGGATGTAGTCCCCCTGGTCCACCACAAGCCCGTCGGCATCGCGCTTGAGGGGCTTGAAGTCGGCGATCCAGGTGTGCATGAACTGGAGCACGAACATGGTGGACTGCTGGGGGTTCAGCCACCGGATCGTCGAGGGCCGCTGGAGGGTCAGGGCCCAGGAGAACACCTTCTTCTTCGGGTTGTCGAAGTAGTAGCCCACGGCCCGGTCCCCACCGATCTCGGCCGCGACGGCGGGGTCCATCCGGATCCGCTTCTTCAGGGAGTGCACCGGGTAGGTCCGGTCGGGCTCGAAGGCCGCCTCCAGCTTGATGTTCAGGGCGACGGGATGGGGCACCGCCACCTCCATCGAGGCCCCGACCACGTGTTGCCTCGGGAAGCCCAGATAGACGTCGTAGCCACTGGCCCCGGAGGTGAAGGGGGCAACGAAGTAGAGGGGAATCGGCGGACTCTGGACGTGGGTCCAGAAGTAGGCCAGCGTGTAGGTCACGGGGCCGGCCTCGCCCCGCCACCGGGCCCCGGCGCGGCTGTTCCGGACGTCCCGCTGGGGCCACAGGAAGACCTTCGAGTGGATCGCGTTGGGATGGAGGGAGGCATCGCCCTGCTTCGGCGGGGGCGGCAGGCCCCAGGCCCCGACGAAGGTCAGGGGCACCGTCACCATGTCCTCGGGGCGGTCCAGGGCCGGGACCCAGACTCCCTCGAGCCAGCCCCGCAGCGGTGGGATCTCCAACTGGGCCTTCAGCATCCAGTTCGGGATCCGCTGGTCCTCGAAGGACTCCAGGGGGCCGAAGTGCCATGTGGAATCGGTCGGGTTGATCACGTCCAGCAGGCGGTACTGCCCTGTCTCGCCCCAGGACACCTGCTGCCGCCCCACCCGGAAGGTCAGCAGGGGGTGGGCCTCGATGTCCACGTAGAGTTCCCGGACGTCCAGTTCGTTGTAGTAGCGGTCCAGCACCCACTGCCGGCGTTTCTCGGCCTGTCCGACGTAGCCCGCGTCGGGGACCTGGGCGTCCCGATCCGACGGCAGTTTGCTGGAGAGGACGCCCCGGAGGATCGCATGGAGCGAGATGGCCCGGGTGGGCTGCCAGTCGGCCTCGATCTGGAGCGTGTTCCGGAACATCGACAACTCGCCCAGTTTCCCGCCGTGGTCCGTGGGATAGACCTTGTTGGCCTTCACGTCCTCCTCGAACCGGTCCTTCTCCCAGCCGAAGAAGATGCCGAACTGGGTCTGGAGATAGCCGTTGACCTGGAACCGTCCCGTCTCCTCCCCGAAGGGGTCTCCCGAGGCCCGAGTCCCATAGGGGTTCTCCTGGACCTCCGCCGCCGGGGCCTCGTCCCCAGGGAAGGGTTCGCTGTAGGTCAGGGATTCGGGCTCCGACGAGGTCACGGGTGCCTCTGGGACGCCTTCGACGGCTCCCCCCGAGGGAGGATCGTCCCCCTCCTCGGACGCCGATCGGGCCTCCCCCGGCAGGCCCAGCAGGCACGCGATCCCGAGGACCCCTGACCAGAAGGTCCGGTGCATCCCGAAAGAGAGGTTCATCGGGTCCTCCTGTGGTTCGAACCCGGGTCACGCACCCCGGATCACCGGGTGCAGTCCCCAGGGGTCGGATTGGCCGGCGTGTCCACGTAGATGTTGCTGATGCAGATGCTGTCAGGCTGCACGAAGATGTCCACCGTGCCGACCACCGTGTCGCCGACCTTCGCGGTGACGGTCACCTTGCCACTGGCGTCAATGGCCACGTTGCCCGCCAGGAAGTAGGACAGGTTCTTGCTGGTCGTCGGGGCCGCCTCCAGGGAGGCCGGCAGGCCGGTGGTCGGATTGAAGTAGCGGTACTCACCGGCGGGGCTCGTCTCGATGGTGGCGCAGCCGACCTTCTCCTCCTCCCCCTCGTCGATCCGTCCGTTCGAGTTCTGGTCGTTGAAGAAGTAAAGGCCCCCGGCCACGATGCCCTTGGTCGGGTCCACCGTGAGGCCCGCCAGGGCCGGGGCGACGTTGTAGGTCAGTTCGCTGACCAGCCACAGCGTCTCATCCTGGGCCTCGGAGTCGATGTTGAACTGGTAGGTCGGCTTGGCATCGGCCCCGGTGGCCAGGAACCCCACCTCGATCCCCTTGGGCAGTTCGAGTTCCACCAGGCCCCCGGCCTTGGATCGGACCTCCTGGCCCGTGGGAAGCCCCGTGGCGTTGTCCAGCACCTTCACCAGGGCCCCCTCCACCGGGTCCTTCGACTGGAAGTCAATCAGGGTGGCCCGGAAGGTCCCCATCACGGGCGGCGTGTCGGTCGTCCCCGGGTCCGTCGCCGGAGTGTCCGTCGCCGGGAGGTCCTGCCCGCCTCCCGTGTCCGCCACCACGTCCCGTCCCGTCGACGTGTCCTGCCCGGAATCGCTGGACTCGCAGGCCCAGGTCCAGGAAGCGATCGCCACCAGCACCAATGCATGCACCCGGTTCATGCCGTCCTCCCCTGTTGTCAGGAAATGCCCCCGTTGACCAGGCAACACGTTGATTCCAACAGAACCCTGTCAAATGTCAACATCCCCCCATTTTTGAATCTTGACACGACGCGTCCAGGGATTTCTGGCGGGCTGGATTGGCGAGGATTCGGCTCCGGGAATGCGTCAAGCCCCGGCGCGCTGGGCGCAGATCAGGGCCGCCCCGAAGGCGGTCACGCCCTGTGGGTCCGGCAGGATCGGAAGGACCTCCATCCCCAGGGCCTCCGAGAGGGCCCGGATCACCGCCATGGACCGCGCGGGCCCACCGGTCGCGACGACAGGGGCAGCGACGCCCACCTGCCGCCCGAGGGCGGCGACCCGGCTGCAGACCGCCGTCAGGACCCCCTTCAGGATGCGGTCCGGCGGCTCCCTCCGGGAGAGAAGCCCGACCACCTCGGACTCGGCGAAGACCGTGCAGGTGCTGCTAATGGGCAGCGGGTCCACCTCCGGGCGGGAGACCTCATCGAAGCGGTCCTGGGGGATGTTCAGCACCCGGCTCATCACCTCCAGGAAGCGCCCGGTCCCGGCGGCGCAGCGGTCATTCATCGCGAAGTCCAGCACCTTGCCGCCCTGGACCCGGACCACCTTGCTGTCCTGGCCCCCGATGTCCACCACCGTGGCCGCCTCGGGTCGCAGCGCCCCCACCCCGGCTGCCAGGGCCGTGATCTCGCTGACCTGGGCCAGCCGGGGCTCGTGGAGGGCCCGGCCGTAACCCGTGGTGACCACCGGCAGGGCTTCGGCCCCCGCCTGCCGGAGGGCCTCCCGGGCCGCCGCGACCATGTCGGGCATCGAGGGGAGCATGACCGCCTGCACCAGGCGCCCCCCCTCCACCACGGCGCACTTGGTGGCGGTGGAACCGATGTCGAGCCCGGCGACGCGTCGACTCATGTCCCGGCCCCCAGGCTCTCGAAGAAGGGGACCAGACGCTGTTCCAGGTGCTCCATGGAGACCGCCCGGGGGTCGGCCATGTCCGCCTCGATCACCACCCCCGGGACCCCGGTGCGGGCCGTGACGACCTGGCGCACGCCGTACTGGCCCAGGGAGTAGCGCTTGCAGGACCGGTTCGAGTGCAGCACGAAGCCCTGGGCCCCGAAGCGCTGGATCATCCGGGTCAGGACCTCGACCCGGTGGGCGACGCCGTGGATCAGCAGGATGTCCGTGTAGGCCTTCGCCAGGCCCGTGAAGGGGTCCTTCGGGTCCAGGTGCTCCACGGTCCAGGCACTCGTGTAGGTGTCCGACACCAGGGCCACCCGGTGCCGCTCGAAGAGTTTCTTCAACTGCTTGTGGGCGGGCCAGATGGCGATGTTGTCCCAGACCACCCGGGCCCGTTCCTCGGGGATCGCCGAGTCCCCCCGGTCGGCCCGACGGCGCAGTTCCTCCAGGAGTCCCCGGTAGTAGGCCACGCACCGTCGCGTCCCCCGCATCGAGACGATGGGGGCCATGTGGACGAAGGCGTCGAAGGAGGTGAAGGGAGCCGGGCGGCGGGAGGCGGTCTCCAGCACCCGGGCCCAGAGTTCCAGGGCCTCCCGGGAGCGCTCCGTGACCTTCCGAAGACGGTCCTCGGTGATCCGCCGCCAGCCCACCCGGGAGATCTCGGGGGCCATCGCCACCAGCTGCTCCCGGACGTAGGCCACGTCCCCGTCGGTGGGGGGGCCGTCGTGGAAGGGGGTGTCCAGGAAGAACATCGGGACCCGGAAGTGCTCGGCGGTGAGCCGGAACCAGTTCTGGACCGTCCCGCAGATATTGTTGCTGACCAGCACGAGGTCCGGCGGCACGAGCCGGCCCAGGGGGGTCCGGCCGGTCCACTGGGCGCCCAGGTCCACCCGGGCATAGGAGCAGAGGTCCCGGGAGTACCCGCGCCCCTCGGTGTGCTCCGCCAGTCCCTGGGACATCTCCCGGGCGGCGCAGATGGCCGCGTGGTTCTCGGGGTAGAACGGGATGAAGCCCGCCGCCAGCACCAGTTCGACCGGCGACCCCGAGGTGACCCAGGCCACCGGGAGGCCCAGCCTCGACCCGAGGCGGGTCCAGAGGACCTGGTTGCGGATGGTCCGGGCCAGCACCGCGTTGTGTTGCAGTTTTCTCATGGCAGAGACTCCAGCAGGGTCTGGACCCGGGTCCGCTGGCCGCCGGTGAGCCCCCTCTGGCGGTCCAGTTCCAGCACCAGCGACGGGATGCCCACCTCCCGGAGGGCCGCCGCGAGCCCCGGGGCCTCGAAGGCGCAGGGGTCGCAGAACTTCTGGTGGAGCAAGATCGCGGCCCGCGCTCCTGCCTCCCGGGCCCGGGCGGCCACGGCGGCCGGCCGATCGGGCACCAGCCGCTCGGGGCTGTGCCAGGGCCGATCCGCCAGGCTCACGGCAATGGCCTCCACCAGGTCCGAGGCCTCCAGGTGGACCCTGCGACTGGCCTCTCGGGCCGCCGTGTTGGTATCGTCCGCCACGATCCGAAGGCCCAGGGACTGAAGTTCCTCGATCACCTCCAGGGAAGGCACCGTCTCCCCGGACAGCAGTACCGGCACCCCGTCGCCGGACGGCAGGGCCGACGCCCCCGGGAAGGCCGCGAGCCACTCCTCGGGGGCCATGCTCTGGGCCGCCAGGGCCGCCCCGTACGCCGGCACTGCCGAGAACGTCCCCGAGGCCAGCCCTGCGAAGCAGGCCGCGATCCGGCTCCGGACCTCCTGCCGGATCCGGGCCGCCTGGTCGAGCCGGTTCAGGTCCAGCGGTGCCCCGAGGCGCTCCCGGACCTCCTCACAGAAGGCCACCAGGGCCCGGACCGCCTGCTGTCGTGCCGGGGCCCCATCCACCCGAATGGGCAATCGCAGGTGCGCCGTCGCGAGGTCCGGTCGGGCCACCGACAGCATGCCAGGCACGGCCGTGATCACGTCGCAGCCGCTGGCGGTCGCCACCAGCCTCGCCGGCAGGTTCCGGGAAAGGAGCATCTCCAGGGCCGACCGGATGAAGGAGCAGGCGTAGGCCTGCATCACCCCGTCGGCCCGGGGGAAGTCCTCGCAGACAGGACCCCACCGCACCGCCGAGCATCCAAAAGCGTCCAGGACCTCCAGCGGCACATAGGACGACATCGCGATGGCCAGCGGCCGGCCCTCCCGTTCCACCCGAGCCCGGATGTTCGCGACCGGGTCCCGGGCCACCTCCAGCAGACGTTCCCATCCCATCGCGCCACCTCCCGGGGCACAGTATCCCACAGCGCGGCCCGTTCCACACCACGGGGCCGACATGCACCGCCAGGGGCGGACCAGAACGGGCGGTTCGAGGAACAATGAATTGGTGCAGGCCGCTCCCGGCACCTGCCACCTGGAGCCGACGCGAGGCCCATGAATGGCCAGGAGAGTCCCGCCCATGCTGGAGAGTCGGGGGCATTCGGGCTCTTGACGGAAGGGTGGGCTGCCGCTAGACTTCACCCGCTTTGCATGGCGGTCATTCCGCCGGGACCTTCGGGGCTGTAGCTCAGTTGGGAGAGCGCACGGTTCGCATCCGTGAGGTCGGGGGTTCGAATCCCCCTAGCTCCACCACCCCACTCCTCACTCGGTGACGCTCAGGAACTCGATCTCGTCACCGTACTCTGACCCGGCCTCGGCCGTGAGCCAGACATCGGACCCGAGACTGTGGCGCAGGATGCGGTTGAGGAGGCCGATGGAGTACTGGCGAATGGCGACGTGGGCCTCCCGCCAGTCCCAGTTCATCTCGCCGCACCCGTCGGTCAGGGCGTTCTTCGCATCCTCGTAGCCCAGTTCCTCGGCCACCTGCAGCAGGTTCAGCCGGCAGAGGTCCGAGAAGGTGAAGTGCCCTCCCCGCTTGAGATCCAGGAACCACTTCGGCGCCCCCAGCGTATCCCAGGGGTCCTTGAAGGCCTGCTGGAACTCCAGCGTCCGGTCCAGTTCGCCACCCTCGATCAGCGTCGGGAGGTGCCAGTCGGGGCCGTAGATCCCCAGGGCCCCCAGGAGGTACCCCGCCGGGGCCTGGGGCACGATCACCTTCACCCGGGGGTCCAGTTCCGCCCAGCCGTTCTCGTCCGAGGGATAGGCAGCGGCAAAGCAGGTGTAGCCCCCGAAGGAGTGCCCGGTGATGCCCACGTTGTCGGTCTGGATCGTCTTGTAGAAGTCGCTCGTGGGGTCCGCATCCCACCGTGCCATCTGGTCCATCAGGAACCGGATGTCCAGCGGGCGGGCCACCGCCGAGTCGGCCAGGTGGGTCCCCGAATATCCCTCCGCCAGCAGGTCGTAGAGGGTGTTCTTCTCGTGGTCCGGGGCCACCACGATGTAGCCGTGGGAGGCCAGGGGCACGGTGTAGAAGATGCTCTGGTACCGGATGCCGAAGGCCCCGTGGGAGAAGAGCACCAGGGGGAACCGCCCGTCGCCGTGGCGCACCGGGGCGTCCAGCACCGCATCGACCGGGAAGGTGCCGATGTCCACCTCGATCTCGTCCAGCAGGTGGGCGAACTGCGGCAGTTTCCGGATGTCCTCCCGGATGTCGTAGGCGAACTTCGGGTGGGAGTCGTAGTACTCCCGGGTGGTCGGGTACCAGATCTCGGTGACCAGGGTCCGGGGCGTGCCGTCGTAGTTCACCTGGCTCGGGTCCGTGAAGACGACCCTCCGCACCCCGACCGGGAAGGGCCCGGGAACCCGAGGGTCCGGGGCATGGTCGGGTCCGGCGGCGCAGAAGCCGTCCACGCATCCGGGGGTGGGGCTCGGGTCCCACTCGAAGTTCACGTCCGTGGCCCCGTCCTGGCCGCCGTCCGGCGCGTCGCCGACCGCCGGGTCCGACAACGCATCGGTCGTAGCCGGGTCCGGCGGCTCCACCGTGTCTGGGTCCTCCATCCCGGGGTCCCCCGGGACATCCGCCACGTCGAGGACGTCGGCGACGACGTCCCTCCCCCCGTCGGCGAGGTCGGTCCCCGGGTCACCTCCCGGGTCACTCCCCCCGCCTCCCGACCCGCAGGCCAACCACAGGCCCAGCATCGCCCAGGCGACCCGTCTCATGGAGCACCTCCTCGAATCCCCGGAGGCATTCTAGTGCCTTCCGGCGATTTTGGTCCGCGTCAGGTGACCCATTTGTTGGAGATCTCGATCGGCGCCAGAACCGGAGGGCCGGTCAGCGGGACCGGGCCTGGGGATCCCAGTGATAGCCGAGGGTGAAGATGATGTCGTGGGTCGTGTTCCGGAAGGTGCCCCCCATCGGGGCGCCATCGGAGACCTTTGCCTTCCGGGGCAGGTTGAAGACCGGCATGTAGGCGAGGTCCAGGTAGAACCCCGACCACTTCGTGCCCAGGCTGATGCAGGGCATCAGGCGATGGTTGTCCGGCAACGAGGGGTCCACGGTGCTGTCGGGAACGGGGTTCTGGTCCCAGAGGAAGCCCGCCCGGACGGCCAGGTGCTCGTCCAGGCCCACCCACTCCATGCCCAGGCGCAACTGCACGGTGTCCTTCCACCTCTTCTCGGTCGTCAGGGACATCTGCCGCTGCCCGGGCCCCACGATGATCCCCTCCGACAACTGGAAGTCCAGCCGGTCGTAGGAAGACCACTGGACCCATTGGGCGTCCAGTTCCAGGGACAGGTCCTTCCGGGGCCAGAAGCGCACGCCCCCCATCACGAGGTTCGGGAGGTCCAGCTTCCCCCGGAAATGCTGGTCCGGGAACTGCCCCTGGAAGGCCTTGCCCACGTCGAAGTCCACCGTCCCGTTGGAGGTCGAGATCCGGACGCCGGACCGCCAGGCGAGGCCCAGTCGGACCCAGGGGGCCGGCTGGTAGGAAACACCCATGTTGACCCCGTAACCCCAGGCGGCCCCCCGGAGGTCCACCGTGTTGGCCGCCGTGTCGCCGGGGGCCGGCTGGCCGAGGTTCAGCCCCTGGAGCACCCGGAAGGACCCGTGCACCGCGTTGAATCCCACCGCGATGGCGAAGCCGTGAATGGGCCCGAAGGAGAGGTTGGGGTTAATCGTGAAGGTCTCAAGCCCCGACTCGATGGCGATCGTCCGCCCTTCCCAGTCCGAGGGCCAGACGCTCTTCAGGCCGAAGGCCGTGAACTCCCCGATCCCCACCGCGAGCCAGTCGTTCACCTTGTAGGAGGCGAAGAAGTAGGGCACGAAGATGGGCGGGGTGGCGTTCTTTGTCTTCTGTCCCTGGGGATTCTCGTAGGTCCCGCTGATGAAGTAGGTCGTCCCGGTGAACTCCAGCTGGAGTCCCCGAGAGAAGGAGAGGTTCGCGGCGTTCTGGAACTGGGTCGCGGGCCGGCCCCCGGCGGCGGCCAGGGCGCCGGCCTGGCCGGTCCCGGCGGCGGACATCTCCTGGATGTAGAAGCCGTTCGCGCTGGCAAGGGAAGGCGCCAGCACCAGCAGGAACCCCGTGAGTCCCGCGATGCGATTCGTCTTCATCGGCCACCTCCGCAGGTCCCGGTGGTGAAGGTCCAGGCCAGCACGATGTCCTCTCGCTCGGCGACCCGGTGATCGACGCCAGGCTCCCCAGGGCGGCCCGGCAGGCCGTCATTCCCGAGGACCAGCCAGTCCAGGTGGGGTTTCAGGTTCCGTCGCAACCCCTCCAGGTAGGCGAGGATCTGGAGCAGCGTCTCCTCGGCGGCCGCGAGCCCCTCCGGGGTGACCGGGTCCACGGCCCCGTTGAGGATCAGGGTGTCCAGGCGGCTGTCCAGGTAGGGCGAGTTCCAGGCGACGGGGGTCCCGTCATCGCCGAAGGTGACGAGGGGGGTGTCCAGGAAGGTCGCCCGGCCCCCGGCGGCCGGGACGTCCAGCCAGGCGGCCCGGACCGCTCCGAAATAGGACTGGTCCACCGCCGATCGGGTCCCGGCGGGGTTTCGCAGTGCCGAGGTCACCACTGCCAGATACAGGGTGGAGGGCTTCAGGGCCTCCTTGGGGGTGCCGCGGACCACCGGGGACTGCTCCCCGGTCACCGCCACCTCCAGGGGTACCTCCCGGTACTGGCCCCCCGAGACCTCGAAGAGCAGCACCGCCTGCCGGGCCGATTCCGGGAGGATCGGCCGGTCCACCTGGAACTCGAGGACATCCTGGCACGAGGCCGCCGCCGGGGACATCTCCCCGGTCGAGGGGTCCAGGGCATCGGCCGGCGTGGGCAGGATCGCCTGAGCCCCCAGGAAGGCCATGATCGGGTCAAAGAAGAGAACGACGGGGTTCGTGGCGATGGTGAACGAGAAGGCGGCGACCACCTGAGAACGGTCCCATTGTCCCGCCACGTCCGGCAGGGACTCCCACACCCTCAGACCCTGGTCCGTGACCTGCCGGGCCACCTCCAGGGCCTGGGCCGCCGCCAGGTCCGACACGATCCCGCTGCGCACCCCGCCGTCGGCACCGATGTAGGTGGTCCCGACGTCCGGGAACAGCGTCGGCGCCGCCATGAGCAAAAAGGGCGCATCGGCGACCACCGGCAGGCCCTTCGTGGCGGGCGGCTCGGGGACGCCCCGGATCCCCTCTTCAGTCCAGCCCGTGGCGACCACCAGGTAGGTGTGCCCCGGCGTGAAGTCCGCCGGGGGCTGCAATGGGCCCGGCGAGGGGAAGCGGAGGTTCAGCATGTAGGGCATCCGCGGAGCCCCGGCCCAGTCGAACACCCGGAGATACTCGTCGGGCTTCAGTACCACCGGGTGCTGCTCATCAGTGATGTCCAGGAACCAGAAGTTCGCCGTGGCCCCGTTGGTGCCGTCATAGGGGACGAGGCTCCCCGGGTCCAGGGGGCGGCTGAAGGGGATGGCCGGGGTGAAGGAGGGCAGGAAGCCGTCCAGGCGGTTCTGCCCCTTCACCAGGGCCTTCGTGAGCGGCGAGTCCTCCTGGGCGGGATACCCCAGGGCCTGGACTCGGGCCGCTGCCTGGGCGTCCCGGATGGGCAGGGCCATGCCGAGCGGGGGCTGATCCGGAAGGGGCAGGCCCGGGAAGGGCTGAACGACCGTCGCCTGCCGGACGGGGTTCAACAGGTCGTTCGGCAGTGGCAGCACGCCCCAATCGGGGTTCACGATCAGCACCGGATGGGGCTGGGAGTCATAGCCGTACTGGGCCGGCGGCTCCAGGGTGGCCTCGGAGCAGGCCAGCCACAGCACGCACGGCAACAATGCCACGAAGGTCCAGCGACGTGGGCCCATGTCCCCTCCTGCATGGATGACTCCCCTGCTATTACTCCGCGTCCCTGCGGACGTCAACGGCGCAGACCCGCGGGGCCTCCCGAGAGGCAGGAGGCGCCGCCAGGTCCCAGGTCCTGCCAGAACGCGCGGCCCTGAAGGTTGGAGGTTCCCCAGGGAATCCAGAAGGTTGCAGACGATCCATCGGTGACTGTCCCCTTTTTGGCACTTGTGGCAGCATTGGCCGCGCCGTGCCTGGCGGAGGACTCATGCGACGGCTCCGACTCGACCTCTGGTGGACCCTGGCAGGTCTGACGATGGGGTGCTCCGGCAACCCGGGATCGGACCTCCCGACCGATGCCCCGGGAGACGTCCTGGAGGTCGGTGACCCCTCGCCCGAGACGGAACTGCCTGCGGCCTGCGGCAATGGGACCTGCGAATCGGGCGAGTCCTGCCGGTCCTGTCCCGGAGACTGCCCTTGCCGCTGCGGCGACGGCCTGTGCACCTTCGGGGAGTTCCCGGCCCTCTGCCCCGAGGACTGCCCCGACGACCCCCTGGCGGCGACGCCCCCGATGGGCTGGAACTCCTGGAACCGCTTCGCCTGCGACATCGACGAGGACCTGGTCCTGGAGACGGCCGAGGCGATGGTCCAGAGCGGGCTTCGGGATGCGGGATACCGCTACCTGAACCTCGACGACTGCTGGCAGGCCGGAAGGCGACCGGATGGGACCATCCTGGAGGACCCCCGGTTCCCCTCGGGCATGGAGGCCCTGGCCCGGAAGGTCCACGAGAAGGGACTGCGGTTCGGCGTCTATACCTGCGCCGGAACGATGACCTGCCAGCAGCGACCCGGGTCCTACGGCTTCGAGGCCCGGGACATCCAGACCTATGCCGCCTGGGGCGTGGACTATGTGAAGGTGGACTGGTGCTTCACCGAGGGTCTCTCGGCCCGGGACCGCTATCCGGTCTTCCAGCGGGCCATCGATGCCCTGGTCCCCCGGAGGCCCATGGTGCTGTCGATCTGCGAGTGGGGCAAGTCCGAGCCGTGGGTCTGGGCGCCGGATCAGGGGGTCGGTCAGTTGTGGCGCACCTCCGGGGACATCGCGAACTCCTGGTTCAGCGTGCTGGTCAATGCCGAGCGGGCCATTTCGCTGGCGGCCTATGCCGGTCCGGGACACTGGAACGACCCGGACATGCTCGAGGTGGGCAACGGGGCCCTGACCCCGGAGATGGCCCGGGCCCACATGAGCCTCTGGGCCATGCTGGCGGCGCCGCTCATTGCCGGGCACGACCTGCGGACCATGGACGAGGACACCCGGGCCGTCCTGACCCAGCCGGAGGTCATCGCCATCGACCAGGACCCTGACGGCCTGCCGGCCATGCGCCTGACCATGGGACCTCCCCAGGTGCTGGTGCGCCCCCTGGCCCAGGACGGCCTCCGGGCGGTGCTCCTGCTGAATCCCTACGGAGAGGACTCCTACGAGGGCCGCGTGTCGCTCCAGGACCTGGGCCTGGCCCCGGGCCTGGTCGAGGTCCGGGACGTCTGGCAGGGACGGTCCCTGGGGTGGTTCGACGGGTCCATCCGGCTGGCCGTGGACCCCGAGGCCTCTCGCCTGCTGCTGGTCCAGGGGCGAGAGCCCGAACCTCCCCCCGGGGTCACCTCGTTGGCAGACCTGCCCTGGCGCCACGAGGCCTTCGAGACCCGGGCGGCTCGTCGCAACCGCTCCGCGGCAGGGACCGACTCCCTGATGGCCCCTCCCCTTCGGATGGCCGGGCAGGCCTATCCCCATGGCATCGGGGTCCAGGCCCCTTCGGTGATCCAGGTCCACCTGGGAGGCCGCTGTGACCGTTTCACGGCCCGGGTCGGGGTGGACGACCAGGCCCCGGCCGAGGCCTCGGTGGTCTTCCAGGTCCTGAGGGACCGGGCCCAGGCCTGGACCTCCCTGGTCCTCCGCCAGGGCTCCGCACCGATGGACATCGACATCGACCTGGCCGGCGCCTGGACCCTGACCCTGCGGGTCACCGTGGCCGGAGACTCCCCCCGGGGCGACCTGGCCGCCTGGGCGGACGCAGCCCTCGAGTGCCGATGAACGGGGTGGGCACCTACCGGTAGAGGGCCCGGGCCAGCCGTTCCCGCCACCGCTCGGCCAGGTCGCTCCGGGGACCCACCGCCTCGAAGACCTCCAGCATGGCCTTCCGGGCCCCGTCGTCCCGGAACGAACGGTGGTGCACGACCAGGTGCAGCAGGTGCTCCAGGGCCTCCTCGAAGCGCTTGCGGGCCGCCAGGGCCATTGCGAGCCGATAGCGGGGTTCGGGGTTGTCGGGATGGGACCGGACCTCGGCCTCCAGGGCCTCCCAGTCCTCACCCCCGTCCTCCGACAGGGAGAGGCGGAGGTCCGCCAGTTCCGAGGCCCACTCCTGGCGCCCCTGGGGATCCAGGTCCTCCAGCATCGCCCGGGCCTCATCGAGTCGCCCCCGGCGCAGGGCGGCCCGGGCCAGGCCCAGCCGTGCCCCGGGGTGTCGAGGGTCCTGTCCCTGGGCCTGTCGATAGAGGGCCTCGGCCTGGTCCAGGTGGCCCTGATCCTCCTCCCGGCGGCCCTCCTTCCACAGGCGCTCGGCCTCACCAGGAAGAAAGCGCCGCAGCCAGCGCCGCACCTCGCCCTCGGGCAGGGCCCCGGTGAACTCGTCCACCAGACGTCCGTCCACGAAGGCCTTCACCGCCGGGATGCCCTGGACGCCATATCGCTGCGGGGTCACCGGATTTCGGTCCGTGTCCATCTTGGCCAGGACCCACTGGCCCCGGCCCTCCTGGAGCAGTTTCTCCAGCACCGGGCCCAGGGCCCGACACGGGGCGCACCAGGGGGCCCAGAAGTCCACCACCACCGGGACCTCGCGGGAACGCTCCACGACCTCCCGTTCAAACGTCCGATCGGTCACTTCCAGCAGCCACGACGGATCCATCGTCCCACCTCCGGCCCCCCAGCATGGGCATCGGGACCGACGGAATCAAGTCCGGGGCCGGCAGGTCGAATCCGTTCCCCAGGAGGGATCCAGCAGCAGTCCGGAGTGGGCCAGGGTCAGGGTTGGGCACAGTCCACCGGGTCCTCGAAGCCCCCGGGATACTCGGTGGCGCAGAACTGGTCGCAGGTCTGGTCGCCCACCCAGCCACAGGGGTCCGAGGCGGCGCACGTGCAGTTGGTGTAGGCCATCTGGTTGCACTGGTCCGCGGTGGTCGCGGCGTCGCAGGCCCAGTCGCAGAGGCATCCGTCCCTCTGGAATCCGGGGGTGGTGAAGGCATGGCAGGCCCCGCCGAGGGCCTGACCCTCCTGGCACCGGGTCTCGCAGTCGGTCCGGGTCCAGACCCGGCGGTCGGGGTCGCAGGTGCACAGGAACCGGGGGTCCGACGGATGACAGGCAGGGGCCGCCGCCGGGTCGCAGGGTCCGAAGCAGGCATCGGCGGGCCCCATCACCGCCAGCAACGTGAAGTCGGGCGTCACCGAGGCCGCCGGAGCATCAACGGCCAGCAACAGCACCGTGGTCTCCGAGGCGAGCCAGGACACGAAGCCCTGTCCCGCCGCCACGCAGGTCCCCGGCACCCCGGGGTCTTCCGACAGCCACAGGAAGGGGACTCCGCCCAGGGAGGACAGGACCTCGACGGTCAGGAAGTCCCCGGCGGGAACCTCCAGGCGGTAGAAGACGTCGGGGCCCGGCAAGGCGCGACCGGCGCACCCCGGGTCCCCCGGATCGGCGTCATTCGCGGCGCCGATCAGCGTCCCCGAGACCGGAACCCCCGACACGACGTCGATGGCCCCCTCGGGGCGATCGTTGGCCGGGACCGGGGGCGTCGTGAGGGAGATCTCGATCGTGAAGGGGCCGAAGACGTCCATCGCCGGGGTGTCCACCACCAGGATCACCCGGGCCGGTTCGGCTCCCTGGTTCCACCAGGCCAGGGACTCCTGCCCGGCCCCGTGGACCTGGTCCGAGCCGGCCAGGCACGAGGCCTCCGGGGCCCCGCAATCCCCCAGCAGGGCAATCATCGCGTCGATGCCCGAGTCGACCTGGGCCCGGAGCACCTGCCCCGGCGGCACCGTCACCTCGTAGGAGAGGTCCCGGCCCAGGCCCGGGGTGCCGGTGCAGGCCGGCGCCGAGACCTGGTTCGTTGCCGCCCCGAGGTCCCCCTCCTGGGTTCCGGGGGCCAGGGGGAAGGCCCCCTCGCAGGAGTCGTTCCCCGCCACGGAATAGACCCGCCAGGTCAGGAGGTAGGGGAACCGGGCGTAGCCCGTGACGAAGGGGGACTGGACCACCTCGACCACGACGTCCTGGTCCGCCTCGGCGCGGTATCCCCACAGGCTCGAGAACCAGTCGAAGAAACTGTTGTCGTCATTCTCCCATCCGGCGATGGGCGTCCCGTCGGCCTGCAGCAGGCGGACCAGGGTGTCCCCTTCTGCGCCGCAGAGGGCCGACGTGAAGACGTCCAGCGCCTGCCCCGCCCGCAGGCTCACCTGGAAGCGGTCCACGTCCGGGAGGTCCCCCTCGGGATACAGCGCCGCCGCCAGACTCCCGCCATTCCCGGAGAGCATCTCGGGCATCACGTCGTTGGGCTCGGTCTCCCGGACCAGGCCCGGGACCAGGCGGCAAGCCCCCTCCGAGCAGAATTTCTGGGCACAGCCGCAATCGGCATCCACCGTGCAGGCCGGCGCCGGCCCGCAGACACCGTCGTCGCAGACCCCCGAGCGGCAGGCCTCGTTCGATCGGCACAAGGCCCCGCCCGGAAGACGCCGGGCGCAGGTCCCGTCGGGCAGGCAGGCAATCGAGTCGTTGCAGTTGAAGGCAATGGGGGCACAGACGCTCTGGAACCCCGTGGAGTAGCATCGGGTCCCCAGGGGACAGAGATCCTGGAAGGTGCAGTCGGTGGCGCAGAAATGGCTCCCGTCGCTGCCCTGGATGCAGGTGTTCATGCCCCACCCGCCGTCGTTGCAGTCGGTGTCGTAGAAGGCCGGGTCGCAAGGCCGGCAGAGGCCATCGGGCTGCTCAGGAATCGGCTGGGCGCCCTCGCAGGGCAGATCCGGCGAGCAGGCCTCGGTACAGACCCCCTTCCGGCAGACCCCCGTCTCGCAATCCTGGTCGTTGCGGCAGGTGCCGAGGAGATAGCCCCCGCCCTGGGCGGACAGCATGCAGAACCCCTGGACGCAGATCAGGCCCGAGGGACAGGTCTCTTCGGGACCACAGGGCACCGTGCAGTACTGGACCTGGAACAAGGCGTCGGAGATGCAGGTCGCAGGCGCCCCGCAGTCGCCGTCATCGGGACAGGGCGACAGGCAGGCCCCGCCGTAGCAGAAGCGCCCCTCGGCGCACTGCCAGGTCCCCTGGCAGGCCTCCCCCTGCCCCCGCACCCCCACCAGGTCCGCCGGGACGCAGAGGGAGAGGCCCCCGGCATCGTCCTGCACGCAGGTCCCCTCGGGGCAGGGCGCCTCCTCGGAGCAGGCCACCGAACAGCGCGTCTCCCCGGCCACCGACAGGCACTTCCGGTCCCCGGTGCAGGACCAGTCGGCCACGCAGGGCTCGAAGAACCCCTTCCCGGCCTCGCCCTTCGGGACGCAGATCTGGATCGTGGGGTCCGCCGCGATGGGTCCCGCCACGCACTCCATGTGGTCGGGACAGGTCGAGAGGCCCTCGCCCAGAGAGAGGCACTGGCCGCTGCAGAACCCGTCCTGGCAGAAGCGGGTCGCGCACTCCCCGGAGAAGCCGCAGGGCTGGCCGAATTCCATCACCCCCAGCGGCACGCAGTAGAACTTGTGCTTGAATCCCAGTTCGTCGCCGTTGTCCCGGCAGACCCCGCAGGGGCCGCACCGTTCCGGGGCGGCCGCTCCCGCCCCGTCGTCGCAGGGGTCCGCACAGAACCGCTTGCCGTCGATCCCCAGGCAGAGGTCCCCGGCGCAGTCGGCATCATGGTTGCAGACCTGGAACCGCCGCCCCGAGGCATCCCCCGGAAGGGTCGCGTCGGCGGTTCCCGGGCGACAGAAGGACCCCTCGGGGAACCGGATGCAGACCGCCCCTTCCGGGCAGTCCGGCAGGTCCCGACCGCAGGGGGTCGCGCAGGTGGCGGTCCACCCGTCGCCCCACTCGCGGCAGATCCCCGAGGCGCACTCCCCCGGGAAGTTGCAGGCCGACCCGAAGGGCTGGCCGTAGGTCCGGTGGTCGCATTGCCCGAACCCCAGGCAGGCCCCCTGGAAGCACCAGCCGCTACCAGGAGTCTCGGGCAGGGCCGGGCAGGCCTGGCCATCCTCGGCGGCCTCGTACTCGCAGAGGCCCGATGCGGGATTGCACTGCCCCTCCCCCCGGTGGCACGCATCGGGAGGGGGACAGACCACGGGCGCCTCGTCCTCACAGGCCCCGGACCGGCACACGCCGGCCTCCATGCAAGGGGCCTCGCCGCCGCAGGGATCGCCGTCATGAATCGGCTGGCAGCCGTCGCAGCAGGGGCCCACCGCCTCGCAGAGGCAGGCGCCCGGGTCTGCGACGGCGTCGCCGCCGGAATCAGCGCCCGGGTCCCCGGCCGCATCGATTCCGACGTCCCGGCCCTGGTCAGTCGACACGTCCTCGGGCAGGTCCACCGCGGAACCGTCCACGGGGATGTCGGGTCCGCCACCCGGATCCCCGCTCCCGGAACCCCCGCCGCAGGCCCAGATCACCCCACAGAAGAGCCACGCGAACCTCTTCATGGTCGCCTCCCTCCTTTGACCCCGGAACACGGTGAGCCTACGCCAGCCCCGGAATGGACGCAAAGGGTTTTCCAGGGCCCGCTGCAACCGAACGGAACCGGCGCCCGGCGTCAGGGACCCCCACCGGGCGGTTCGGCCTCGGGCAGGGGCAGGCGGGGACGCGCCCCGAGGGTCACCGGGACGCCACCCTCCCGGTCCCGGCGGGAGACCAGCACCTCGACGGTCTCTCCCGCCCGGGTCATCGCCATCACCTTCCGGAAGTCGGACCGTCCGGTGACGGGGCGACCGGCGACCGCCCGCACCACGTCGTCCTCCTGGAGGCCAGCCCGGGCCGCCGGGCTGCCCTCCACGACCCGGACGACCCGCACCCCCGGCCCTGGAGCGATGCCCAGGCGTTCCCAGTCCCCGGGGCGCACCTCCTGGACCGCCACGCCCATCCAGCCGCGAATCACCGTCCCGCCGCTCAACACCTCCTCGATGAACTCCTTGGCGACGTTCACGGGCACCGCGAACCCGATTCCCTGGGCCCCCCGGCGGCTCAGGCGCGCCACCGCCACCATCTTCCCGTCGGTGTCGAAGACGGGCCCCCCGGAGTTGCCCGGATTGATCGACGCGTCCAGTTGCAGGAAGTCGTCGAAGGGTCCGTTGCCGATGCTCCGGTCCCGGGCGGAGAGGATGCCCACCGAGACGGTGTGTTCCAGGCCGAAGGGATTCCCCACCACCAGCAGCCACTGGCCGACCCGCAGGGACTCCGAGTCCCCGAGGACGACCGACGGGAGAGGCTCCCCGCCGTCCACCTGCAGCAGCGCCAGGTCATAGCGTTCATCCTCGCCGACCAGCCGTGCGGCGAATTCCCGCCCGTCCAGCAGGCGCACCTGGATGGACCGGGCGCCGGCGACCACATGGCGGCTGGTCAGGATGTGCCCCGAGAGGCTGACAATGGCCCCCGAACCCAGCGTCCGCATGCGACCCCCGGAGCCCGGCGCCGGAGGATCGGCCGTGGGGGAGTCCTCAGGGCTCGCAGACCCAGTCCTGTCCGGGTCCAGGGGCACCTCGGCATAGAGATTCACCACTGCCGGCTTCAATTCCTCGGCCAGGTCCACGAAGCCCGACTCCAGGGAGACCCGGGCCCGGACCGGTCGGTGGCCTTCCTCGGCCTCCCTCCAGGGCCGGTAGGGGGCCCGATCCACGACCCACCGGGGTTCCGGGTCCCGGCACCCCACGAACGCTGCCAGGGCCCCGATCCCGACCCATCCCCAGACCAGCCATTCGATGCCAGGACGCATCATCGAGGCCTCCTTGCCGCCCCCTCACCCCCCTCCGCCCAGGGAGATCCCCCACAGCCACAGGGCCGCGATGGCCAGCGTCCCGATCGTGACGGGAATCCCCACCCGGGCGTGCTCCCTCCAGCCGATGGAGACGCCGAGCCGCCCGGCCTGGTCCACGACGATCAGGTTGGCAATGCTCCCCACCAGCAGCAGGTTTCCGGCCAGCGTGCTGGACAGTGCCAGCACCGGTCCCGCCAGGGGATGATGGGCCATGGGCAGCAGCAGCATCACCGCTGGGACATTGGAGACCAGGTTGGACAGCACCACGCTGGTCCCGAAGAGCCAGCCGGGATGGGAGAGGTCCGCCCCGCGGCCGGAGACGGCCAGGACCAGCCGCCCCGCCAGGCCCGACTCCTGCACTGCGTGGTTCACCACGAAGAGCCCCAGGAACAGGACCAGCAACTGCCAGTCCACCAGCCCGAGGACCTGCCGGGAGGCCATCTTCCGGCTGGTCATCAGGATCGCCGCGGCCGACAGCGCCACCAGTTCCCGTGGGACCCACTCCAGGAGGAACAGCACCAGCAGGCCCGCGAGGACCAGCAGGCCCTTGAGGCTCTGCCACTGCCGGAAGGGGGGCAGGTCCAGGGCGACCGGGGCGCACGTTCCGTCGAACCGGCCCCGGTAGGTGGCCACCACGACGACCCAGACCACCCCGAGGCCCAGCAGGGCCGGCACCCCTCCGTCCACCAGGTATCCCCCGAAGGACAGGTGGAGGGCCTGCCCGATGAGCATGTTCTGGGGATTGCCGATCAGGGTCGCTGCGGACCCCACGTTGGCCGAGGCGGCCAGGGCCAGCAGGAAGGGCGCGGGGCGCCATCCTCGCCGGGCACAGACCTCGACCAGCACGGGCGTCATCGCCAGGCACACCACGTCGTTGGCCAGCAGCGCCGACAATCCCCCCGCGATGACCACGAGGCCCCCCAGCATCGCCTTCGGCCCGATGCCCGCCGTGCCGAGTCGCCGCACGACCCACGTATAGAACCCTCCCAGGCGCAGCTGCGCCGACACCACCATGAGCCCGAACAGCAGCACCATGGTGGGAATATCGACGCTGCCCAGGGCCTCCTGCACCGAGAGGCGTCCCGAGACGGTGAGCGCGATGGCCCCCAGCAGGGCGATGCCGGTCCGGTCCAGGGACAGCCCGGGGATGCCCCCGAGGATCATGCCCCCGTACACCACCAGGAACACCCCCATCACCCAGCCATCCATGTCGGTCTCCGTGACGTCCCTCGACGCCCTTCTCCCCCGGGTCCCTTCCAGGACCCGGGGCACGCCCGGGTCCTGATTCCGCGGGCATCCCTTGCCGGCAGGATGCCCCGTCTCGTCGTGGAGGATATCCCGCTTCCATGGCCATGCATATCGCTCCCCCCGGAACACATCCCTCCCTCTCCCTGGACCGGCCCCCACTTCCCGATGCCACTCATTGACAACACAACGCCTGCATCCTATCCTGGATGTGCCAGTCCGGTGGCCGCCACCCGGTACGGTTTTTCATGGCGCGAGGAAGAGCGATGAAGCAACCCCAGATCATGGATATCGTCGGGCAGGAGATTCGGCGCCTCCTCGAGGAGGCGAATTCCCTCGACAGGCAGATCGACGACCTCACGGCCCAGCGGAACCGGCTCCGGATGCTGATCTCCGTCCTGGAGCAGCACCGGGAGGCCCCGACCCGCCGGCAGGAGCCACGAACACTGGTCACACCGACACCCCCGGAGGCGAAGATCCGCCCGCCTCGACCGGCGTCCGGGCTCGACGCCGCGCAACCGAATCTCCGCGTGGGTCTTCCGGCACGGATGCGCGAAGGGGCCTATGCGGGCCTGGAGGGAGTCATCCGGTGGTGCAAGACGAGCCCCCGGGGCATGATCTGCACACTGTCGCTCCGCAGCCCCACGGGACGGGTCGTGCGCACCCAGGTGAGCGAGAGCAGCCTGGGCCGGAAGTGGGAGTTGCTGGAGGTGCCTGGAAAGGCCTCTCCCGGAACGCAGGAGGCCTCCCCTCGGAAGGCTCCCTCGCGGTCCCGCGCCGGCACGAAGACCCGTGCGGACGGCGGGACCCGCAAGGCCCTCGCCCGGAAATCGACAGGTCCCCGGCGGGCGACCCGGCCCGAGGTGTTGCTACAACGCAACACCCGGGTGAAGGTGCTCAAGGGCAAGTACGCCGGTTGGGAGGGGTTCATCTCGGGGATCCGGGACAAGAAGACCGCCATCACCTACGCGCTGACCCTGAGTGGCCCCGGGGGCGAGGAGGGACGAACCCAGGTGAACCACGGTTCTCTGGGCCTCTCCTGGGTGCTGCTGGACACCCCCGCCGGGACGCAGAACGAACCGGCGACCCCGCCGAAGGTGCTTCGCAGACGCCCGGCCCGGGCGGAAGCCCCCGAGGCCGGCGGGGACCCGAATACGGCCGAGGTCTCGCAAGCCGGGGAGGCCGATCCGACGGCTCTGGAGGCCCAGGTCGCCGAACCCATGGCCGGTGGCGACCGTCCAGAAGACCAGACCCCTGCTGCAGGCGAGGAATCGGACCAGGGACAGGCCGGACCGGTCACCCGGTACACCCCCTCCTCGCCGGTGCTGAAGGAGAGGACACGCATCCGCATGCTCTCGGGACCCCACCTGGGACTCACGGGGATGATCGTGCGGGTCCAGCAGCACCCGGGGCCCAGGGCCGATGCCATCTACACGATCCTGATCGAGGCCGGCCCCGACGGGGACACCGTGCTGACCTCGGCGCGCCATTCCTCCCTGGGGCGATCCTGGACCGTCCTCTGACCTCGACAAGCGCCACGCTTCCCCTAGAATCTGCGTGACTCGTTCGGAGATCCCCCTTGCACACCATGACCCGCCCTCGACGATGGACGTGGATGTTCTCGGTGGCCTCGGTCCTGATCCTGGGAGGCTGCGGTGGAACGTCCTCCCCCGGGGACCTCGGGAGTCCCGACGCGTGGCAACCGGCCGACACGGGACGGGACGGGTCCGAGGTCCCGCTCCCCGACGAGGGGATGTTGGATCCGGGTGCCGACCCCGGGTCCGACGGGGGACTGGACCTGGGCCCTGAGGACCCCGGGGAGCCCCCCCTTCCCGAGGATGCGGTGGAGCCCCACGTGGAGATGCGCGAGGGCATCCGGGTCCTCTGGCTGGCCGGCACCCCCCGGCAGATGGGACGTCAGCAGGGAAGACTGCTTCACGACCTGATCGCCCAGGCGATGGACTTCATCGACCAGGACCCCCTCATGTCGATGCTGCCGGAACTGGCGGAGCAGACCGGGGTCCTGGACATCCTCTGGGCCACGGCCTACCCCGACGTGATCGAGGAGTGCGAGGGGCTCGTGGAGGAAACCGGGGACGTGGGCATGGACATGACCCGCTGCCTGGTGCTGAACGGCGGGGACGTGATGCTCCAGTTCGTGCTCCATGGACTGCCCCCCGACTGGGTCCCTCCCCGGGAGTCCTGCTCCGGGGTCCTGGCCACGGGCCCGGCCACGACCGACGGGCGCCTGCTCCATGCCCGCAACCTGGACTGGGGCAGCATGGACATCTCGATCGTGCATCAGAACCCGACAATCCAGGTCCGACAACCGGCCGATGGCATTCCCCACGCGGTGATCGGGTTCCCGATGAACCTGTCCCCCTATACGGGGATCAACGAGGCGGGCATCTCGCTGGGCACCAACGCCATCGACCCGGCGGACTCCTCAGTGACCACGGCCCAGGGGCGAAGCAACGTCCAGATGACCCGGCAGATCCTCTCGCGCTTCCGGTCCCTCCAGGAGGTCGAGGACTTCGTGCGGGCCGAGACGCCGATGATGACCGGAACGCTGGTGGTGGGAGACGGGGACGGCCGGACCGGGGCGATCTTCGAGAAGGCGCCTAAGGCCATCGAGGTCCTCCGTCCGGGCGAGCGGGGCATCGTGTTCGCCACGAATCACTTTGTGTCACCGACGATGGCCGAACTGGACGACCCGAACCCGGGGGACGGGAGTCTCAAGCGCTTTGACCGGCTCCGGCAGCTGCTGACCCCCGGCTTTTACGGTTCTTTCCACGGGCGCCTGGATCCCGATGGCCTGGCCCGGGTCATGCAGGACATCGTCGATGCCTGGTCGGGGGAGGTCCCCTCCCGTTCGGCCCTTGAGGAGAAGAACTGGGACAACAACGTCGGCCTGGGGTCCAACGGGCCAATGCACTTCGTGATCTTCGACCCGGAACGGCGCCTGTTCTGGCTGGCTGCCGGGAGGCCCCCGATCCACGAGATGGCCTATCGGTGCTTCTCGCTGGAGGAATTGCTGGGACAGGCCGACGCGACGCCCTGCGACCCGCCGACCATTGGAGGACACGAACCGGCCGCCCCGCGGCAGGTGCCGGAGGGCTGCGAGGAACGGCCGGACACGCTTCCCTGGACACCGGCCGAAGACGCCACCTTCCTTCGGGGACCGCTGCTCCAGCGGGTGACGGACACCGAGGCCACGGTGCTGTGGCGACTGGAGCCACCTCGGAGCGAGCCGGGATGCGTGGTCCTGTGGCCCGATGATGACGATGAGCAGACCCACTGCGGATCCCCTGACGGCAACGGACAGTATGAGGTGACGCTGACGGGACTGGCCCCGGGGACCGAGATCCCCTACCGGGTCTCGGTCGGAGACCTGAAGACCGGGGTGCTCTCCTTCCGGACCCTCCCGGACCGGGCCGTGCCGGTGCGGTTCGCGGTCTTCGCCGACGCCCATGCGAGCATCGCAAACCTGGCGCGGATGAGCGCCATCGCCCTGGCGGAGGACGTGGACTTCGCCATCGTCTCCGGGGACCTGACGATCTCGGGATTGCGGGAGGAGTACGACGCCTTCTTCGAGGGGATCCGACCCCTGGGAAGCCGGGTGGCCATCTGGGCCGTCCCGGGCAACCACGACTCCAAGAACCTCGACGAGTACTTCCAGTCCTTCGCGCTGCCCCAGGGAAACTGGGACGAGGTGGCCGACGGGCTGGGCGAGGCCTTCTGGTCCGCCCGGCTGGGCAACGCCTGGATCGGAGGCGGCTGGGTCCGAGACCTCTATTTCGCGACCCCGGAGAGCGACTGGGGAGAGGTGGCCTGGATCCGACGTGAGGCCAGCCAGCGGCCGTTCCAGACCGCCCGCTGGCGCCTCTTCTTCATCCATGAGCCTCCCTATACCGCCCAGTGGAACGAAGAGTGCAACTACACCGGCGAGTGGAGCGTCCGGACCACCCTCTATCCCCTGCTGGCCCAGACGGGGGTCCAGGCGGCATTCCACGGCCACATGCACGGGATCGAGTGGGGGGACGTGAACGGAGTCGCCTCGTTCATCATCGGGGGACTCAATGGGCACATGGACCCGGACGTCTGTCCCGTCCCCGAGGACTTCCCCCAGCCATGGCACGGCATCTACGGCATCGCGAACTTCGCCATCGTCGAGACCCTCTGCGATCGCCTCGTGGTGCGCATCCTGGACCTGGACGGGAATCTCCTCCAGCAGGTGGAGGTCCCGGCCACCGCCCCCTGACGTCCGGCGGGATCACCACGCCTTCAGTCCTCCCAGGGCGCGCTCGCAGTCCCGCGTCAGTTCCGCGGGTCGTCGCAATCGTGGGGGGAGCGGGTCACGAAGACCGACTGGGGACGGCTCGCCAGCAGGAACTTCAACTGGCTCCAGCAGAGGACGCGATTCCGACCATCCCGCTTGGCCCGGTAGAGGCACTCGTCGGCCCGGCGAAGCACCTCCTGGAGCGAGGTCTCCTCGCCCCGGCGGCCGGTCGCGACCCCCAGGCTGATGGTTCGCCGGAGGCTCGTCTCGGGGCCGATGGGGATCGAGAGGGCCTCGACGGCCAGCCGCAGCCGCTCCGCCAGTCGGATGGCCCCCTCCTCGGGGGTCCCGGGGGCAATGACCAGGAACTCCTCGCCCCCGTAGCGTCCCACGAAATCCCCCTGTCGCACGGTCCGACGAAGGGTCGTTCCCACCTCCCGGAGCACCGTGTCCCCCACCAGGTGTCCCCAGGTATCGTTGACCTCCTTGAACCGGTCCAGGTCGATCATCACAAGGGAGACGACCTCCCCATAGCGATGCACCCGCTCCTGCTCCTCCTGGAGCCGCTTGTGCAGGGCCCGGGCATTGAAGAGGCCTGTCAGGGCGTCCCGCTCCGCCATCTCCCGCAGCACCACGTTCTCCTCGATCAGGCTGGCCGTCCGTTGCTCCACCAGGGCTTCCATGCGCGCCTGAAGCGCCTGCAGTTCCTGCTGGAGCCGGAGATTCTCCCGGACCACCTCCTGGGACCGGACGGCCCGATGGACCAGCGTCACCAGCTGGTCCGGCTCGTAAGGCTTCTGGAGGTAGCCGAAGAGGCTGCCCTCGTTGAGGGCCCGGACCAGCGCCGGGAGGTCCGCATGGCCCGTCACCATCACCCGCACGGTCCGGGGATAGAGGACTCGGATCCGGGTCAGGACCTCGTCCCCCGAGAGGTCGGGCATCCGCTGGTCGCAGAGCACCACCGAGTCGGGCCACTGCTCCATCGCCGCGATGGCCTGTCGGCCCGAGGTGAAGCCGTGGGTGTCGAAGTCGTCCGACAGCAGCGCCTCCATCACCACCAGTTGCTCCGGCTCGTCATCGATCATCACCACCGCGGGTCTGTCACTCATCCGCGCCCCCCTCTGCAGGTCCACCCGGCCCCCCCTCGGTGACCAGGGCCCGGGCCGCCGCCGCCTGCTCGGCCTCCCGCCGGGAACGTCCAGCCCCCTCGAATCGTCGGCCATCGAACAGCGTGACCTGGACCCGGTACCGCCGGTCATGGGGAGGTCCCGAGGCGTCCAGGACCTCGTACCGCGGCACCTCCCCGACAGCCTTGAGGCTCCGTTCCTGCAGGCGCGACTTGGGATCTCGGGCACTGGCCAGGGACCGCCCCGAGGCCACCCGGGACCCCAGCACGTCCTGGAGGAACCGCCGGACCTCCTCGAATCCCCGGTCCAGAAAGATGGCCCCGACCAGCGCCTCGAAGGCGTCGCAGAGGGCCGAATCGGACCGGGCAATGCCGTCCACCTGGGACGCCCCCCGGCCCAGGCGGAGGTGATCCCCGATCCCGAGGGCCCGGGCGAGGTCGGCCAGGGAGCTCCTCCGCACCACGGCCGATCGCAGGCGGGTCAGGTCCCCCTCGGCCAGACCGGGATGGGCCTCGTAGGCCAGGGCCGAGACGACCGCTCCCAGGACCGCATCCCCCAGGAACTCCAGTCGTTCGTTGTCGGTCCCGGTCCCCGGAACCTCGTGGATGTAGGACGAATGGGTCAGGGCCGTCCGGAGCAGGTCGGGGTCCTGGAACCGGACCCCGAGGCGATGCTGAAGAGTCTCGAGGCCTTCGGGGTCGTCCAGGTCCTTCACGGCCCCTCCTCCGACCAGGCGTCCTCCCCCTCGGCGCGGGTGACCCGGATCGGGAAGCGTCCGGGTCGCAGCCCCGCGGAATCCCTCCGGTAGACCCGAGTGTAGTCCGCCGCGAGGGACTCGACAATGTCCCCCCGGGACCGGATGTCCACCACCTCGACCTCCCGGCCCACCCAGGACCGCGCCCGCGCGTCGAGCCGCCTGCGGGACAGGTCCCGGAGCATCGCCGACCGTGTCGAGACCTCCTCCGGGTCCACCCGGTCGGTCCGCAGCGCCGCCCGGGTCCCGGGCCGGGGAGAGAAGGGAAAGACGTGCAGGCGGGTCACCGGAAGCCCCTCGACCAGGTCCAGCGTGTGCTGGAAGTCCTCGGCCGTCTCCCCGGGGAATCCCACCAGCAGGTCCATGCCCAGATGGAGGTCCGGCACGGCCCCGGCGAGGTCCTCCAGGCGGCCTCGCAATCCCGCCACGTCGGCGCTCCGCCCCATCGCCTGCAGGACCCGGGGACTGCCGGACTGCACCGGGACGTGGAGGTGGGGACAGAGGTCCCGGGACCCCGCCAGGAGACGCTGCAGGCCCGGGGTCAGTCCATGGGGCTCCAGGGAGGACAGCCGGAAGCGGACCCCCAGGCCCAGGGAGAGGCAACCTTCCAGCAGGTCCGCGAGGTCCTGGCCCTGGTCCCGGCCCCAGGAGGCCAGGTCCACCCCCGTCAGCACCACCTCCCCGACGCCGACCCGGGAGGCCGCCTCCCGGACCTTCCGCAGGACCTCGGCCAGGGGCAACGACCGGGAGGGCCCCCGGAGCAGGGGAACGATGCAATAGGCACACCGGTGATCGCAGCCGTCCTGTACCTTGATCAGCGGGCGGCTCCGACCCGCCCGGGCCGTCGAAGACCCGGGAAGGGCCGACGATTCTCCGGAAGGGCCCAGGAGGGCCTGGACGGCCTCCCGGAGACGCCGGGCCACCTCCTCCCGACGGGAGGTCCCCGGGACCACTTCCACCGCATCGGGAAGCGATTCCGAGGCCCCGGGACCGAGGCGCTGGGCCAGGCACCCCGTCAGCAGCACCCGGGCACCCTCCCGGAGGCCCCGGTGGGCCAGGGCGCGCCCGTCTCGCTCGGCCGCCGCGGTCACCGCGCAGCCGTTCACCACCACCAGGTCCGCCGGATCCCGAGGCCCCACCCACCGGACCGGCAGGTCCCCCAGGGCCGCGAGGACCTCCTCCCCGTCGGCCTGATTCACCTTGCAGCCGGTGGTGACCCAGCGCACGCGGACCACCGATGGCCGAGGCCCGTCCATTCCTCTCCGGTCCGTCAGGGGGACCCCGGGGACGCCCCGGACTCCCGCAGCAACTGCCCTGCAACGATCCCGTCGATGTCCTCGGGAGCCAGGATGCGCTGCTCGCTCTTGGCCACCCGGAGCAGGGCCTGGACCCGCTCGGGGGTGGGGTCGAGACCCCGGTCCAGCAGCGCCTGTTCCGCATTGCTCTGGCCGCTCATGGGCCCCACGCAGATCTCCTGCCGCCGACCGAACATCCCCGCCGGAACCCCCGAATAGACCCGGTCGGCCAGGAAGTCGTCCCCCTTGCGCCGCGCCTTCAGGATCGCCGAGGCATGGACGCCCGTCTGGGTTCGGAAGACGTCCCGGCCCGCCAGGGGATAGTTGGGTGCGATGGGAACGTCCAGCACCGCCGATGCGCGCCGGCAGTACTCCAGCAGCCGGGAGAGGTCCCGGTCCTCTCCCAGGACGCCCATCAGCCGCAGGTTCATGATCAGGCGGTCCATCGAGGTGTTGCCGGCCCGCTCCCCGACCCCCAGGGCGCAGCCGTGGAGCCGGTCGGCGCCATGGGCCATCGCCCAGAGGGCATTGGAAAGCGCCAGGCCCCGGTCGTTGTGCCCGTGCCAGTCCACGGGCACGTCAACCCCCATCGCCTTCAGGAGGTCCAGCACGTAGCGCATGAGCACCCGGATGCCGTCGGGCATCGCGTGCCCCACGGTATCGCAGACGCACAGGCGATTCGCCCCCATGTCCACCGCGTGGGAGAAGAGACGGTAGATCACGTCGGGGCGGGAGCGGGTGGTGTCCTCGGTGACGAAGGTCACCGGCAGCCCCGCCTGGCGACACAGGCGAATCGACTCGGTGGTCCGCTCGAGCAGAAAGGGAAGGTCCCAGGCCTCGGCCAGCATCCGGATGGGACTGGACCCGATGAAGATCATCACCTCCACCGGGATCCCCGCGTGATCCGCCACCTCCAGGCTGGCCCGGATGTCGTCCCGATGGGTCCGGGCGGCGACGACGGGGCGGATGCGCATCCCTTCCCGGGCAATCGCCCGGGCGAGGGTCATGCACTCCCGCCGGGCCCGGTCCCCGGCCCCCGGGAGCCCCAGGTCCACCGAGTCCACCCCCAGGGCCTCCATCAGGTGCACCAGTTCCAGTTTCTCCTCGGTGGCAGGGTGGCGCACGTAGGAGGACTGGAGCCCGTCCCGCAGCGTCTCGTCGTGGAGCAGCACCCGGCGGCGCAGCACCTGCTGGGCGTCGTCCACCCGGTTCCAGTCGTAGATCGTGTCGTGATATGGCTCGCGCCAGCCGGAAGAGGAGGCCATCCCGTCATTCCTCCCGGACCCGGTCCCGATCCCGCTGCAGGATCCGTTCTCGCTTGTCGTAGGCCTTCCGCCCCCGGGCCAGTGCGATCTCCACCTTGGCCCGACCGGACTGGAAATAGACCGAGAGGGGCACCAGCGTCAGGCCCTTCTGCCGCACCTTGCCGTCCAGCCTCCGGATCTCGGCCCGATGCAGCAGGAGTTTCCGTCGGCGCGTCGGGTCGTGGTTCTGGTAGGAGGCCGCCGCGTAGGGGGCGATCCGGGCCCCGACCAGGAAGACCTCCCCGTCCACGATCTCCCCATAGGAGTCCACCAGCTGCATGCCCCCCTGGCGCAGGGACTTCACCTCGCTCCCGAGCAGCACCAGGCCCGCCTCCAGCCGTTCCAGCAACTCGTAGTCATGGCGGGCACGGCGGTTCTCGGCCACCACCTTCCGCCCCGCCTGCTGCCGGTCCTTCCCCATGCCCCTGCACCCCGGGCCTGCCCGAAGCGGTGGATTATAATCCCCCATCGCCCTCCCCGGGAGGACCCCATGTCCGGACCCCTGTACCTGGTGGATGCCAGCGGACTGCTGCACCGGGCCTTCCATGCCATTCGCCCCCTCCGGACCAGCCGGGGCGTCCCGACCAATGCCCTCTTCGGGCTTGCCCAGATGGTCCGGCGCCTGATCCGGGAGCACCACCCCGAACGCATCGCCGTGGTCTTCGATGCCGGGCGGGAGACCTTCCGGAACCGCCTTTACCCTGCCTACAAGGCCAATCGCCCCCCGACCCACCCGGACCTCGTGCCCCAGTTTCCGCTGGCCCGCCGGCTCTGCGAGGCCCTGGGACTGCCGGTGCTGGAGGTCCCGGACTTCGAGGCGGACGACGTGATTGCCACTCTCTGCGAACGGGCCGTCGCCGAGGGGCTCGAGGTCGTGATCGAGTCCGGCGACAAGGACCTGTTGCAACTGGTGCGGCCGGGGGTCACGGTCCGGGACCCCCTCCGGGAGGAGGCGTTGGACGCCGAGGGAGTGAAGGCCCGGCTCGGGGTGCCTCCCGGGGCGGTGCGGGACTATCTGGCCCTGCTGGGGGACTCCTCGGACAACGTCCCCGGGGTGCCGGGAATCGGCAAGAAGGGCGCCGCGGACCTCCTGGACCGCTACGGGTCCCTGGAGGGCCTCTTCCTGCACCTGGAGGAACTGCCTCCCCGGGCCCGGGAGAGCCTGCGCCAGCACCGGGACGCCGTGTTTCTGAGCCGGGACCTGGTGACCCTGCGCACCGACGTGCCCCTGCCCTCCCCGGAGGCCCCCCTGGAGGCCCTGCGCCTCGGGCCTCCGGACCCGGCCGTCGCCGTGCCCCTGCTGACCGAACTGGAATTCCGATCCCTCATCCGGGACCTGGGCCTGGCGCCCGCCCCGGGAGGCGCCCCGGGCTCTTCCGATCATGCGGCCGCCGTTCTCCCGGGGGTGGCGCCCGGGTCAGGCCCGGCGGAGGTCACGACCCCGGGAACCCGTCCCCCGGTCGTCGGCAGCGACCTGGAGGCCCGGGAGGCCCTCGATCGACTCCGGGCCGCGGGAAGCGGCAGCCTGGTGGCCCTCTTCGGGCCCCGGGACCCGGTGCGACCCGCCCTCCGGGGACTGGCGGTGGTGCTGGAGGACGGCACGACCCTCGCCTTTCCTCCCGAGACCGACTCCCCGGAACTGGCCGCGACCCTCGCGGAGGCCCTTGCCCGAGGCCCCTGGAACACCGCCGGCTTCAAGGAGATCGGCCAGTGGATGGAGTTTTGGGGTCTCGCGGCGCCGTTGCCGGCCTTCGATGCCTGCCTGGCCTCCTACCTGCTGGACTCCGAACGGGAGGACCACTCGCTGGATGCCCTGGCCCTCCAGGTGCTGAAGCGGCCCGTCCCGCCGGCCCAGGACGGGAGTCCGGAGGCCCTGGGAGCCCGGGCGGAGGCCCTGGCGGCGATGGTCCCCTCTCTGCGTCCGCGTCTGGTCGAACAGGGGCTCTGGTCCTTGTTGGCCGACATCGAGATCCCCCTGAGTCGCCTCCTGGGGGAGATGGAGCGCACCGGCGTCGGGGTGAACCCCGAGGTCCTGGGCCGCCTCTCCGGGGACCTGTCCACGGAGGTCCAGCGCCTCGAGAAGGCCATCCTCGATGCGGCCGGGTTCCCCTTCAATCCCAACTCCCCGAAGCAACTGGCAGACGTCCTCTTCGGCCGACTGGGGCTGCCGGTGCAGAAGCGCACCAGGTCGGGTCCCTCGACGGACCAGGCGGTGCTGGAGGAACTGGCGCCCCTGCACCCCGTGCCGGCCCTGATCCTGGAGTTCCGCTCGTTGACGCGCCTCAAGAACACCTATGCCGACGTGCTGCCCCGGCTGGTCCACCCCGCGACGGGCCGCATCCATACCTCCTACAACCAGACCGTGGCCTCCACGGGGCGCCTCTCCTCGTCGGACCCGAACCTCCAGAACATTCCGGTCCGGACCGCCACGGGACGTCGCATCCGCTCGGCCTTCGTGGCCGCCCCGGGCCGGGAGTTCATCTCGGCCGACTACAGCCAGATCGAGTTGCGGATCCTGGCCCACCTCTCGGGGGATCAGGCCCTCGCGGAGGCATTCCAGGGGTCCGCGGACATCCACCGGCGCACCGCGGCCCGGTTCTTCCATTGCCCCGAGGATCAGGTCACCCCGGACCAGCGACGGGCCGCCAAGGCCATCAACTTTGGGGTCCTCTACGGCATGGGGGCCTACCGGCTCGGACGGGACCTGCGGATCCCGATCGGAGAGGCCCAGCACTTCATCGACGACTACTTCGCGGCATTCCCGGCCGTCCGAGCCTTCCTGGACCGCACCCTGGAGGAGGCCCGGATCCGGGGCTACGTGGTCACCGCCCTGGGGCGGCGGCGCCGCATCGAGGGGCTGTCGGACCGCAACCACAACCTGCGGGCCCAGGCGGAGCGGATGGCCATCAACATGCCGGTCCAGGGGACCGCGGCGGACATCTTGAAGATCGCGATGGTCCGGGTCCGGGACCGCCTGCGCATCGAGGTCCCGGAGGCCCGACTCGTGCTGACGGTCCACGACGAGCTGATCGTCGAGGCCCCCGAGGGAACCGGGGAGACAGTGGCGACCCTGCTCCGGGAAGAGATGACCCGGGCCTTCCCCCTCCGGGTCCCCCTGGCGGTGGAGATCGGCCGGGGCCGCTCCTGGAGCGACCTCCACGAGTGAGTTCGACCGCTCCTCCAGGCCCTCCTTCCAGGCGGCGTGGTCCCTGGCATCACCAGATTCAGATCTCTTGACAGGACGACCCGGTCTCGCCTAACCTCGGCCCGCGTTGCGGGTGTTGCCGACAGGCCCAGGTAGCTCAGTCGGTAGAGCAGCGGACTGAAAATCCGCGTGTCGGTGGTTCAATTCCGCCCCTGGGCACCACCTCGGTTCTCTGAAGTTCGAGGGTCCCGCTGCTCCTCCGGTCGATCGCGCAGGTCCTCCCGGCCGGTATCGGCAGACTTGACGGCAGCGAACCTTTCAGGTAAATAGGCGCGCCTGTTGTTTGGAACGAGGTTCCCATGGCAACGACCAGTTTTCGCACCACCGACGTCCCGAAGCGGTGGTACACGGTGGACATGGACGGCGTGCACGTGGGTCGCGCCGCGGCCCGGATCGCCTCGATCCTCCGGGGCAAGACGAAGCCGACCTACACCCCCCATGCCGACACGGGGGACTTCGTGATCGTCGTCAATGCCGCCAAGGCCGTGTGGACGGGCAAGAAGTCCCAGGCCCTCTGGCGGTGGCACACCGGCTGGTTCGGCCACCTCCGGGAACGGACGGTCCAGCAGATGATGGAGACGAAGCCCGAATTCATGATCTGGAAGGCCGTGCGCGGGATGCTTCCCAGGGGCCCCCTGGGGCGGGCGATGCTTCGGAAACTGAAGGTCTATGCCGGACCCGAGCATCCCCATGCCGCCCAGCAGCCGGTGCCGCTGGACATTACGAAGGTCTGACGAGGGAGAAAGAGGGATGGCGGAAGGCAACGCGCTCTACACCGGTCGTCGCAAGGAGGCCGCCGCCCGGGTCCATCTGGTCCCGGGGACCGGCCGCATCACGGTCAATGGGCGGGAGGTGGACCAGTACTTCCACCGGCCGGGCCTCGTGGCGATGGTCCGCCAGCCCCTGATGCTGCTGGAGAAGGCCGAGGCATTCGACGTGATCGCGACGGTCCGGGGCGGCGGCGAGACGGGCCAGGCCGGCGCGGTTCGACACGGCGTCGCCCGAGCCCTGGCCGACATGAACCCCGAGGAGTGGCGGGTACCGATCAAGAAGGCCGGGCTGCTGACCCGGGACCCTCGGGCCAAGGAACGCAAGAAGTACGGCCGACCCGGCGCCCGCAAGCGCTTCCAGTACTCCAAGCGCTGATCCCCCCTGCGCGACGCACGGATCGCGGCTCGTCCCCTTCCCCCATCGGCCAGCGAGGATACAATGGGGCCCGGAAGGAGGCCCCTGTGCCGGAACCCCTGATCTCGATTCGTGGACTCACCCGATCCTTCGGGGACAACCCGGTGCTCCGGGGCGTGGACCTGGACGTTCCCGAGGGGTCCATCACCGTCGTCATCGGGCCCTCCGGTTGCGGGAAGTCGGTGCTGATCAAGCACGTCATCGGGCTGTTGCGGCCCGACTCGGGATCCATCCGCGTCGATGGACAGGAGATCACCGCCCTCTCCCAGCGGGAGATGACAGAGGTCCGGAAGAAGTTCGGCATGCTCTTCCAGCACTCGGCCCTCTTCGACAGCCTCACGGTGCTGGAGAATGTCCTCTTCCCCCTCCAGGAGCATCGGCGGATGCCTCGGCACCGGATGGAGGAACTGGCCGTGTCGCGCCTGAACCAGCTGGGCCTGTTCGGGGTGGAGGAGAAATACCCCGCCGAGCTGTCCGGGGGCATGAAGAAGCGCGTCGGACTGGCCCGGGCGACGATCCTGGACCCCCGGATCGTGATCTATGACGAGCCCATCAGGACTGACCGGTCTTTCAGAGAATCCGTCTGGGACGGGCCGCGCCAGGACTGA
>ENA-UOWE01000053-UOWE01000053.1-activated-sludge-metagenome-genome-assembly--contig:-NODE-53-length-153822-cov-16.490151_pt1 | contig 153822 bp, 120 predicted proteins | sample MGYA00249841_ERZ761562 | MGnify/ENA primary metagenome ERZ761562 (study PRJEB28883, sample SAMN05720200) | activated sludge metagenome | isolation source: Anaerobic digester | place: Japan... | reverse complement strand
AGAGCCTGGTCTTCGATCAGGGCGGCCAGATCTGCGCGCGTGTCTATCTTAACTACGAAGAGCTGGACCACGAGTTTTCTTCCCACCAGTTAAGCGATTCGGAAGTGCAGGAGGAGATCAACAAACGGCTGGAAGCGATCCGGCGCGATGTCAACAGCCGGCTCAAGCTCTTTTCGCGCATCAACAAGATCATTGAGCAGAAGGAGCCCTTTGAGAAGACTCCGACTCTGAAAATCAAGCGCTATCTTTATATCTGAAGTGCGGCTCCGCAGTAATCAGGCGTTCAATCCGCAAGAGGCCTATGGAAAATTATATTAGCTGGACGACGCAGTTGACGATTACCGCCATCCGGTCGGGTATCCGTATCGCCCTGATCGTGCTGCTGACGGTGTTGATCTTCCGGTTCATACGTGTGGTTTCTAAAAAACTGGCTGCGATGGTAAATCAGCAAAAGCTGGATCTGGAATCCGAAAAGCGGGCCGAGACCCTAGGGCTGGTAATTCGCCATACGCTCGATGTTCTGCTGATCGTGGTGGCCATTATCACCATCCTAAGCGAATTGGGGATCGAGATCGGCCCGATCCTGGCGGCCGCCGGGATCGTCGGCGTCGCCGTCGGCTTCGGCTCACAGAGTCTGATCAAGGATGTTATCAATGGCTTTTTCATCCTCGCCAACGACCAGATCCGCGTCGGCGATGCGGTGCAGATTGCCGGCAAGAGCGGTGAGGTCGAGCAGGTGAGCCTGAAGATGACCGTGCTCCGCGACGCCTCGGGGAGTGTGCATTTCATCCCCAACAGCGCCATCGACATCGTCACCAATATGACCAAGAATTACTCCCGCTATCTGACCGATGTTTCGGTTCCCTACGAGCAGGAAGTGGAGCAGGCTTATGCCCTCATCCGCGAGGCCGGTGCAGCCCTGATGCGGGATCCTGAATACGCAATACTGGTCCGGGAGCCGGTGGAGATCCTCGGGGTGGATGCCTTCTCTGATTTTGCCCTGAAGATCAAGGTGCGGATCACTACCGAGCCCGGCAAGCAGTGGAAGGTCGGCCGCGAGTTCAACCGGCTGCTGAAATCGAGTTTCGATGCCCACGGATTCGCGTATCCCTTTCCGGTGCAGCGGTTGTATCCGACCATTACACAGAAATAGAGCCGCGGGGCGTGGCTGAGCCCCCGGTTTTTCAGGAGGTTTCGTGAAACAGAGCATCCAGGTACTGACCGTGTCGTTGTTCATGGCGGCTTTTTCCCTCGCCGCCGGCCAGCCGCGGCTGGTTGTTGAACGGCCTTTCGAGCCGGTGGTGCTACGGGGCAGCATTCTGAGCAGTGCCTACTCCTATCCGGTTAACGAGTTGTATCTCTATGCCTGGGACAACGCGACCTGGAGCTGGCGGATGATGCCCTTCCAGATCGATGAGCGGATCCTTGCCCCTGATCCCAACAATCCGGAGGTCAACCGCCACAGCTATTTCATTCCAGATGACGGCCTCCTGGACGAGGATGATGAGTTGGTCTTCATGGTACGCGACCTGGGCGTTCGGGCCCCGGCACGGGCCTGGATTGACAATCCCGAATCCCGGAATTTTAACCGCATCGAGCTGGAGGTCTATGATCCGGATAATGGTGAGAACAACGCCTATGCCTATCTCTTCCGCTCTCCGACCATCACCGAGGCGGTCCCATCGCCTTATGCTTTCGCCTACGACAGCACCGCGGACCGGGTGGATTCCCGGTATTACGCCGTGGCCATGGACGCGAAAATCGGCCTTGTCAAGGACATTGCCATCAAACCCCCCTTTGGTTCGGGACAGGACCTCTTTGACCGGCAAAAAATCCGCGCAACGGCCGTACTGGGCGGCGGGCCCTTCTCTGACATGCGCTTCGACAAGGTGACCGAGTCCCTGATCAAAGTGGTGCCGGGTTATCGCAAAATCACTCCCAAGCCGGTCGTCCGCCTGGTGCGCGAGGTGCGTCAGACTTTCAATCTCGGGATTGCGGACCTTGAGGAGGGGATGACCTTTTATGTAACCACCCGATTTTATCCCTTCAACGGCCGGGTCGCCGGCGGATCGGCCCTGGATGAGGCCAGCCTGAAACAAGCCATGCCCAAATGGGATGATCCCTTCATTCTTTTTGAATATTTACGCCAGTCCTGGGATCTCAGCAGCAATGCCAAAGGGATGCGCTATTTTAACAAGCACAACAGCGGTATCCTAGTGGATGGTACGCCCGACATAGTCAACCTGGCCATTGACCGGCCGATCCGCGACTGGAATCTGGTCGCCGGCAGCCAGGGTGCCCTCTTTTCGCTGACGACCCTTCCCGATACGGTGGCGGAGTCGATCTCGCTTTATTATTACGACAATAGCACAGGCGGGACGGGCGATCCCGCGAACCTCCGCTATTTTGATACCGGTGAGGAGAAAGGATCGTACGGAGATTTCGGTTTCAGCATGGTGAACGCCAAAAGCCTTGAACTCTCCTTCGAAATGTATTTTCTTCCCGATACGATCAATTCGGCGGCACAAGCGCAAAACCTTGCTGATGCCGTCGAGAGGTCGGTATGGGTGTATTCACGCACCGTTACCGGCGTAGCCGGCTGGCCCGGAAATACAGCGCCTTCATCCTTTGCGCTCTCGCACAACTATCCCAATCCCTTCAATCAGGAGACCACGATCTCCTTCACTCTGACGAAAGGCGAACGGATCGCCCTCGACGTTTATGACGCACACGGCCGCTGCGTGCGCCGGATCACGGCGGGATTCTATTCCGGCGGGACATATCACTTTTCCTGGGATGGCCGGGACGACTGGGGCATCGCAATCTCATCCGGGGTCTATTTTGCCCAACTGCATGGCGAAGGCCGCACCGTCCGCCAGAAATTGCTGCTGCTCCGCTAGGAGAATTCTCTATGGCCAAACCACATCACCTGAAGATCCTGCTCGCTGCCCTGATTCTCGTCGGCTGCTCGAGCGACCATGGCCTTGCTCCGCAGCCGGGCAGTTTGGTCGTTGATGTCCATTTCCGGGGCACGCCTCCGCCCACGACCCAGGGCATCTATCTGATCGTGGCGCCGCAATTCCCGCCGCATGCCATCAATGAACTCTATCACAGTTCGAACAGCCTGCCCATCGATCGCGACAGCGTGCGCGCTGTGATCGATCTGCCCTATGGCCACTACGATGCCATCAGCCTCTGGTGGTACAGCAACGAGACCAAATCCAATCTCGCCGATGTGCTGGCTTTACCCATCGTCCAGGACTCGCTGGGGGTCTGGCAGCCGATGTCCTTCGACCTCTCCCGCACCTCGCCGACAGGCTATGTCAAGCTTTACCCCGACTGGAACAAGGTCAACCGCGATGCCTCACTGGAGGGAACCATAACTTTCAACGGCCCCTTTCCGAAGAACACCTTGGCCACGGCTATCGCTGCCTACGCCTTTCAGCCGCAGACCAATGTCGAATACCTGACCTACATGAAGTCGATCGATTTCAGCATCGGTGCCAATCCCTATCACTACAAGCTGCCCATCCGCTCTGGCACGGTCAGCTACCTGGTAGTGCTCTGGCTGCCGGAGCGGGCTAGCATGACCGGCTATTCAGAGCTGGGCTTTTTACAGGATCCGGCCCATCCCGGCACACCGCTCAAGCTCAAGATCAAGGCGGGGGAGACCCGCACCGGCCTGGACATCCAGGCGGACTGGTCCAGAGCTGAGGGGGCGATCACCGCGGCAAGCCGGGGAGAAGGGAGCGGACGATGACCAGTCGAACCCTGCAGCTGGCATTCCTCATCGCACTCTTCCCTGCGCTCCTTCTGGCCCAGGCGACCCTGCGCGGCCGGGTGACCGACCAGGAGAGCGGCCAGCCCCTGCCCGGCGCCAACGTCCAGGTGCAGGGCACCCTGCGCGGCGCCGTCGCCGACGCCAACGGCCGCTTCCTGATCACCCAGGTGCCCGAAGGGATCTATGCCGTGCGCGCCTCGATGATGGGCTACCGCAGCCGCCTGCTGGAAAAAATCAGCCTCAGCAGCAGCCGGGAGGTGGTCCTCGACATCAAACTCAAGCCGACGCCGATCGAGATGGATCCGGTGGTCATCTCCGCCGGCAAGACCCAGCAGTCGCTCGATCAGGCCCCGGTCTCACTCTCGGTGGTCTCCTCCCTCGAGATCAAACAGCGCAGCGCCACCAACATCCAGGATGCCCTCGAGTCGGCGCCGGGCGTCCATTTCGTCGGCAACCAGATCAACATCCGCGGCTCGACCGGCTACACCTTCGGCGCCGGCAACAAGGTGCTGCTCCTCCTCGATGGCGTGCCGGTCTACGCCAGCGACACCGGCGAGTTCAACTGGGACATGCTGCCGCCGCTGGACATCGAACAGATCGAGGTCGTCAAAGGCGCCGGTTCGACCCTCTGGGGTGCCTCGGCCCTCGGCGGCGTGGTTAACGTCCTAACCAAGGAGCCGGATCCAAAGGGCAGGCTGCTCTTCTCTTACACCGCCGCCCGCTATGACAAGCCGCTCTATGAAGAGTGGCAGTGGACCGATCCCAATCGGCTGCACTATACGCGCGAGGACCTCAGCTACAGCCGCCGCATCGGCCGTTTCGGCGGGCGCATCTCGCTCGGCCGCTTTATGACCACCGGTTATACCCAACTCGGTGACGCAGTCAAATTCAACCTCACCGGCAAGTTCGATTACCAGTTTCCCGGCGGCGCCAAGTGGACCTTTTATAACGCCTACAGCCACATCGACCGCGGCTTTTTCGTGCAGTGGAGAGGGCCCAACGATCCCTATGAGGTCGATCCCCGCAACCTCGGCAATCATGCCCGCACCAATCAGCTCAACAGCTACGCCAAGCTGATCGTCCCTTTCTCGCCGACCTTCGCGATGAATTTCCGCGCCAGCCTGGTGCGCACTCTGATGGGCAACCAGTTCGGCGCGGGCGGCAACTTTAATCCCGCCTACGGTGAAGGGCTGGAGGCCCAGGCCGACTGGATCCCGCAGTTCAACCACACCGTCACCGCCGGCGTCCAGTTCCAGCACGACGCCGGCTCGACCAAATATTTCGGCGACCACAAGGGTTATTTCATCGGACCTTTCCTCCAGGACGAGTGGAAGATGCGGAGCAATCTGCGCACGACCCTCGGCTTCCGCTACGACCGTTATCAGCTGGTCGGCGGCCTCAAGGAGGACTTGTTCAGTCCCCGCGTCGGTATCAACTGGCAGCCCTGGGCTAAGACCAGTCTGCGCGCCTCGGCGGGCAGCGGCTTCCGCGCTGCCACCATCATCGAGCGTTTTCTCGAGCTGGCGATCATGAACTTCAAGATCGTCGCCAATCCCGGCCTCAAGGCGGAGAGCTCCTGGGCCTACGATCTCGGTGTGCGCCAGTACCTCACCGACAACTGGAATGTCGACGTTTCACTCTTCGACAATGAATACTGGGAACTGATCGAAGCGCACATGGATCTGATCCGCGGCCAGGTGCAGTTCCGCAACATTCCGCGAGCGCGCATCATGGGTATCGAGGCGACTACCAATTTCAGCTGGCCCTTTTCCTTCCGGAGCCTGCCCATCACGCCCAGTCTGCAGCTGACCGCCACCGCCATGGACCACGAAGAACTCGAGTATCACGATCCGCTGCCCTACCGGCCCAAGCTGATCGCCTCCGGCAAAGCGGGCTTGCGCGTCGCCAAAGCCCAGATCCAGGTCGAGTACCGCTACGCCAGCCGAATCCAGCAGGTAAAAATTTATCCGATCAATGACCGCGTGCCGATGAAATTCTGGGATGTGCGCTTCAGCTATGACTGGCGCGGTCTGAGCTTCAAGTTCGGCGTCCTCAATCTCGGCCAATACAATTACGCGCCGATGGAGAGCAACCTGATGCCGATGCGCACCTTTACACTGGGTTTGCAAGGTGAATTTTAGCTGGAGATGGCGATGCGCAACCTGCTCTGTCTTTTGGGGATTGGATTTTTGTTGACGGGCCCAACGCTGGCCGGCGGACTGGGGCTGTTTCAAGGTAAAACCGATGTCGGCCAGATCGCCCGGCGTGGTTCGGCCGCGTTCGATGCACGCAAGGGGACCTACACCCTGCGCGGCAGCGGGGACAACATCTGGAATGTTCACGACGCCTTTTTCTATCTCTGGCGCGAGGCGAGCGGGGATCTCGACCTGCGCAGTGAAATCAGCTGGCAAGGAAAAGGCCGCCATCCCCACCGCAAGGCGGGATGGATGGTGCGCGCAGGGCTGGCGGCGGACGATCCCTATGCCGATGCCATGGTGCATGGTGATGGCCTGATTTCACTGCAGTACCGCCTGATCAAGGGGGGGCCGACCCTCGAGGTGGCCGCACCGGTCCGAGCGCCGGCCGTTCTGCTGCTCGAGCGCACTGGCAGCCAGTTCACGCTCACCCTCACCAAAGAAGGCGCCGTGATCCCGATCGGGACGATCTCCGTCCCGATGCCTGATAAGGTCTATGCCGGTCTGGCGGTCTGCTCGCACGATTCGACCACCCGTGAGACGGCGCACGTTTCCGGCGTGGAATTCGTGCAGCGTGGCTCCGTCAAAACCGAAGACCGGGTGGTGGAGAGCACCCTCGAGACCATCGACACCGCCAGCGGCGTGCGCACCATCGTCCGCAGAGCCCGCGAACATTTCGAGGCCCCGAACTGGAGCCGTGATGATCTGCTCTATTACAACAGCGGCGGGCGGATCTATACGCTGCCGGCTGCTGGCGGCGAGCCGAAGCTGCTGGACACCGGATTTGCGGTGCACTGCAACAACGATCACGGCCTCTCGCCCGACGGCCGGGAGTTGGTCATCAGCCACCATCCTGAGGATGGCCAATCGCGCATCTACATCCTGCCGGCCACCGGCAGCGAACCGCGCCTGATCACTCCAAACGGCCCATCTTACTGGCACGGCTGGTCGCCCGACGGCCAAACCCTGGCCTACTGCGCCGAGCGCAGCGGTGAGTTTGATGTCTATACCATCCCGGTCACCGGCGGTGAGGAGACCCGGTTGACGAGCGCGCCGGGCCTTGACGACGGCCCGGACTATTCTCCGGACGGGCAATTTATCTATTTCAATTCGGTCCGCACCGGTCAGATGAAGATCTGGCGGATGCGCGCCGACGGGTCAGAGCAAATCCAGTTCACCCCGACGGATGCGTATGGGGACTGGTTCGCCCATCCCTCACCCGATGGAAAATGGCTGGTTTTCCTTTCCTATGACAAATCGGTCCAGGGTCATCCAGCCAACAAGGATGTCCTGCTGCGCATCATGCCGGCTGCCGGCGGCGAGCCGAAAGTGCTGGCCACCCTCTTCGGCGGTCAGGGGACGATCAATGTCCCCTCCTGGTCGGCCGACAGCAGGCGGCTCGGCTTTGTCAGTTACCGGCTGGTGGCACCCGGGATGTGACGGAGAAAACACCCTGGCTGATCGTGTATCCGCATCGGGAGGCCTGGTCATGAAACCCATTTTAACCGGAATCACCCTGTTGATTACCTTACCTTTTACTGCGACGGCCGCCCCTGCGGCTGATTCGGGCTGGGGCCCTGCGTGGGCGCGCCGCGCCGTCTGGTACCAGATCTTTCCTGAACGCTTCCGCAACGGCGATCCCGCCAATGATCCGACCCTGGCGGAGATCAAGGGGGCCTGGCCGCACGATGTCACCTCCCCCTGGCAGATTTCGCCCTGGACCTCCGACTGGTACGAACTGCAGCCCTGGGAGAAAGCCAACGGCCGCGGCATCTGGTTCAATATCCAGCGGCGGCGGTACGGCGGCGACCTTGCCGGCATTCTCGAGAAGCTGGACTATCTCGACAGCCTCGGGGTCAATGCCCTCTACCTCAACCCGGTCTTCGCCTCGCCCTCGCTGCACAAGTATGACGGCGCGACCTATCACCATATCGATCCCACCTTCGGTCCGGATCCGCAGGAGGACTGGGCGATCATCGCCCGCGAGAATCCCGTCGATCCGGCCACCTGGAAGTGGACTGCTGCCGACCGCCTGATGCTCGAGCTGATCCGTGAGGTGCACCGCCGCGGTATGCACCTCATCTTCGATGGGGTCTTCAACCATATGGGCATCAACAGCTTCGCTTTTCAGGACCTGATCGCCCGCGGTCAGTCTTCACCCTTCCGTGATTGGTTCACCGTCACCTCGTGGGAAAAAAAATCGCGACTCGCCCCTTTCAGCTACAAGGGCTGGGCTAATGTGGCAGAACTGCCTGAGCTGCGCGAAGACGCGAATGGCATCGTCGCCGGCCCGCGCCGGTATATCTTCAACGCGACCCGCCGTTGGATGGACCCCGACGGGGACGGCGATCCCAGCGACGGCATCGACGGCTGGCGCCTGGATGTCGCCTTTTGCGTCGCCCATCCCTTCTGGAAGGAGTGGCGCCAGCTGGTCAAGCAGATCAATCCCGAGGCCTACCTGACCGCCGAGGTGATCGACCGCATCAAGGTGCTGCAGCCCTATCTGCAGGGGGACGAGTTCGATGCGGTGATGAACTATAATTTCGCTTTTGCTTGTGTCGAGTTCTTCGTCCCGGACGCCCAGAGGATCGGCGTAGCCGAGTTCGACCGCCGCCTGGCGGAGTTGCGCGCGGCGTTTCCGGCGGGCGCCGCCTATGTGATGCAGAACCTCCTCGATAGCCATGATACCGCGCGCATTGCCTCGCTTATCGTCAACCGCGGCCGGGCCAGCTACCGCGACTGGGCCGAATTCTACGAATTCAGCAAGGGCAGCAATCCGCGCATGAGCACGCGCAAGCCCGGTGCGCTCGAGAAACAGACGCAAAAGCTGCTGGCCCTGATGCAAATGTGTTACGTCGGCGCGCCGATGATCTATTACGGCGACGAGGCGGGTATGTGGGGGGCCAACGATCCCTGCTGCCGCAAACCGATGGTCTGGGAGGACCTGAGCTATCAGCCCGAGATTTATCTGCCCACGGGGGATCGGCGCGCCGATCCGCAGACGGTGGCGGTGGATCTGGATCTACTGCAGAGCTATCGCACACTGATCGCTTTGCGCCGGAAGCATTCGGTGCTGCAGGAGGGGGGCTTGCGCACGGTGGTGACCGATGAGGCGCGGCGGGTGTATGGATTCGAACGGTTCGATGACCACACCGTCTTGACCGTCCTCCTTAACGCCAGCGAGGATGAACAGCAGCTCCTCTATCCCTGCGTAACAGCGGGCTGGCGCGATCTATTAAGCGGAGAAAAGTTTCTCGTGAATGGCGACGGCGTGGTGTCGCTGACGATCCCGTCGCTCTGGGGGGTGGTGCTCGAACCCGTTACGGATTCTGGAGAATAAAAGTATGAAGGTGCTGTTTATCGGCGGCACGGGGAATATTAGTACGGCGGTGAGTCGGCTCTGCGTCCAACGGGGCATGGATCTCTATCTTTTCAACCGCGGCAGGCGGCGGGTAGAAATCCCCGGGGCGAAGCTGTTGCAGGGGGATATCACCGACGCACGGGCCACCGCCGCACTGCTCGAGGGCCATCATTGGGATGTGGTGGTCAACTGGATCGCCTACATCGAGAGCGAGGTCCGCCGTGATATGATGTTGTTCCGCGGCCGGACGAAGCAGTATATCTTTATCAGCTCGGCCTCCACCTATCAGAAACCACTGCGGCACCCCTTCGTCACCGAATCGACGCCGCTCTGCAATCCATTCTGGGAATACTCGCGCAACAAGATCGCCTGTGAGGAGGCGCTCGTCCATGCCTGGCGGGCGGAGGGCTTTCCGGTGACCATCGTGCGGCCCTCGCATACCTATGATACGATCATCCCGGCGCTGATCGGCAGCGGCTCGGAGTATACCCTGATCGACCGCATGCAGCGGGGAGAAAAGGTGATCGTACACGGGGATGGCACCTCGCTCTGGACCCTGACGCATGCCGAGGATTTCGCCATCGGCTTCGCCGGATTAATGGGGAACCCGCAAGCGATCGGCGACGTTTTTCATATCACTTCCGACGAAAGCCTCAACTGGAACCAGATCTTTCAGGTCATGGGCGAGGCCGCCGGTGTTGAACCGAAGATCGTGCATATCCCCTCGGATTTCATCTGCGCGCTGGAACCCGATCTGAGCGGCACCTTGCTGGGAGACAAATCCTATTCGATCCTCTTTGACAACAGCAAGATCAAGCGTTTCGTCCCGGAATACCGGGCCGTGATCCCCTTCCACAAGGGCTTTCGCCGGACGATGGCTTGGTTTGCGGCCGACCCGGCCCGGCGGGTGATCAATCCCGAGACCAATGCCGTGATGGACCGGATTCTGCAGGCCTATGAAAAATAACATTCCGTCCGAATAGAGGAAGAAGCAGCGACGACATGAACTACAAAGATTACTACAAGATTCTGGGCGTCAGCCAGAACGCCTCCCCCGAAGAGATCAAAAAGGCTTACCGCAAGCTCGCTTTTCAGTATCATCCCGACAAGAACAAGGGCGACAAGGCCGCTGAAGAAAAATTCAAGGAGATCAACGAGGCCAATGAAGTTCTCAGCGATCCGGAAAAACGCAAAAAGTATGACCAGTTCGGCGCGGACTGGAAGCAGTATGAACAGGCGGGGGCCCGGCCTGGCGGTTTCGACTGGTCAAAATACGCCAGCGGCTTCGGCCGGCAGAGAAGCGGCGGCGATCCGGCCGAGGCCTTTGGGCGCAATTTTTCCGGCGACGGCATGGGCGATCTCTTTGAGATGCTCTTCGGCCAGCGCTTCGACCAGCAGACCGGGAGGTCACGCCGGGTCCTCAAAGGCCAGGATTTCGAGGCGGAAACGACTCTGACACTGGAGGAAGCCTATACCGGCACCACCCGGGTGATCCAGTTGGAGGGGCAGACGATCCGGGTGAACATCAAGCCCGGCATCGCCGATGGGCAGGTCCTGCGTATCCCCGGCAAGGGCGGCCCCGGCCTGAGCGGCGGACCGAATGGCGACCTTTATCTGACCCTGCGGATCGCTCCACATGCGATTTTTCAGCGCAAGGGCGATGATCTCTATTGCGAGGTGCCGGTCGATCTCTACACTGCTGTGCTCGGCGGCAAGGCCCTCGTGCACACCCTCAAAGGCGCGGTCAAGGCCGACATCGCCAGAGGGACCCGAAACGGGGCGGTGCTGCGGCTGCGTGGACTGGGCATGCCGGTATACGGCAAGAAGGATGCGTTCGGCTGCCTTTTCGGGACCATCGTTGTGCAGTTGCCAGAACACCTCACGCCGCAGGAGGTCGAGCTTTTCGAAAAGCTGGCTTCGCTGCGCAAGTGACAGGATCGATTCTGCTCAATCTCGGTGCGTTGGATCGGGCAGGGGAGAAACGTTGAGATGGAGAAAGAGGTCATTACCACGGTGGCCCGGGGTTTCGGTTTGAGCGCCAGCGCCGGCTTCCGGCAGATCATCAGCTGGGCCCGGAGAGGATTGCCAGAGTGCATTTTGAGCAACTAAGCGGCAACAAGCGCTACAATCTTGCCGTCATCGAGTCCCTGGCTGACCCCCGGAGATCGCAATGGCCAGTGTCACATCGGAATATCTCACCCAGGCGAGCGGATCATGCTATCTGCAGGCGAAGAGGCCCGATCTAAGCTGGGAGGTCATCGGCTGTAGCGATCAATTTGAACAAAAGGTGACCCGGCTCGAGGGATGGCGATAGCGAACGGAGGGGGTGTGGCGTCTTCCGGGGTTATTTTCCGCATTGAAGCCGTATGCTCCCGGCCTGATCATTTGTATTGCTGTTTCATCCTCTTATAAGAAGCTTGCAGCAGCGCTTCCAGGATCTTCCTGTCCACATCCGCCAACTTTTTAATATAGAGACATCCCATACCAGTCGTGAACTTGCCAAGCATTTCGAGCAACTCCGTGTTGGCGTCAAAGCCGCCCATCAGGTAGAGTACCAGGTTCTGCTTGCGCGGCGAGAATCCGGTCACCATCCAGTCGCCCTCACGCCCGCCTTTGCCTTTGTAGTGATAGCTGCCAAAACCGATAATGCTCGCCCCCCACATTTTTGGCTCTTCCCGAGTGATCTTTTTCATCATCTCGAGGATCTCGAAGGAGTCGTTCCGTTTTTGCTCATCGGTGATGCTTTCGAGGAAGGCCACTACACTGGCATCGTTCACTCTTGTTTTCAGATCGTTTTTGGCCATACTTGCCCCCAGGTTCAACGCACCAGGGTCAGCCGGCGGGAGTCGGAAAAGCGCCTGCCTTCCCGCTCTACCCGCAGCCTGCAGAAATAGGTGCCGCTTGCGGCGGCATTTCCGTCGTCATCCCGGCCGTCCCATAGTACCGTGTACCTGCCGGCGGGTCTCTCCTCATCGACCAGGGTTCGAATTTTTTGTCCCGTGAGAGCGTAAAGAGCCAACTGGACCCGGCCGGATGCCGTCAGCTGGTAGTTCAGTGCGGTGGCGGCATTGAAGGGGTTGGGGTGGTTGGGCAGCAGTCTGAATTCAGCGGCGAGGGCTTTTCCTGCCCGGGCTGATTCGATGGCGGTCGCTTTCTCGAAGCGGACCAGTTCGATGCCGTTGCCAGTGCCCAGATTGCGCGTGTACTGCATGTCCGCGCTGCTGTTCCAGTGCTCATGAGCGCCAAGACTGGCGATGGGTGTCCCGTCGTCCTCCGGATCGTATCGGATGCCCGCAGGCCAATTATCGGAGCTTGCAGCCTGGTGCAGATAGTCATCCACTCCGCTCATCTGTGGAAAGGCATTAAGGCCGCGCTCGGCGGTGAACTCGGTATGGAGAATGTCATAGCCCACCGATTCGATGGCAACAGGGTCAAGGGAGACGAGGATGGACGAAGTCCAGTCGTCGTTGAAAGGCATCATTCTGAATTTTACCGGCGGGCCGATCTCCAAGTCGGATGACCACAAGGCATCCATCAGCAAGATCAGGTTCTTGCCGCCCAAAACCTTGTGGCCCATCAGATCGACCTGCACCCGGTAGAGTCCGTAGCCGGTGCGGGTCGGCACGCCGCGCTGGTCATTGGCGGCAACCAGTCCCTTGTGCAGATGATTGGCGCTGCTGCGTGTATGGGAGCCGAAATGGTTCTTGGCAAACATGGTGACACCGGCAAAACTGTGCGCTTTCATCGTCGGGATATTGATCAGGTACTCGATATCGTCAAAAATGGAATAGAGCTTGTCACTCCGGGCCTCCGAACCGAGGACCTTACCCTTGTCCGAATAAAAGATACTCGGCGCTGCCTCAGAGGTCATCTTGCAGCGTCCCTTCTCCGAGCCGTAATCATGATCGACGTAATTAACCCGGGGAAATTCAGCGTACCAGAGATCATAGCAGTGTTTATAGATATGCTTCATCGGATCACCGACGAAGATATCCATTTCCGCGACGCCGACGGTCCGGACCAGATGGCGGAGAACCGCCAGTACCAGTTGAGGCGAGGTCTCGGAGATCCCGTAGCTGGAGTTGAAAAGGACGGACAGGTCCATGGTGCTGTAGTTGCCGCTCCAGGCGCTGGTGGCGTTGGTTTTGATGAGGATTTTTTCGCCGGGGCGATAGCCCACCTCACCCTTGCCGTGCTCCCGGTTGTAAAACCTGAAGACAACATCCCAGCTGGCGCTGTCACTGGTCTGGCCGGTGAGGGAGCGCAGCGCGGTGGAAAGCATCCTGTCGATCACGTCCTGGTTGTTGTTCTTGCTGAGGAACCAGCCGCTGCCATAAAGCGCCGGGTTGGCCTTCTCGTTGGTGGCTGAGGCATCATGCACCCAGACCACCCGGCCGGGGAAAATGCCCCGGGCGGTTCCGATCGGCTGGTTGGAAGTTTGGCCGGCAAGGGTAGTGTTGGCGAATGTCGGCGCATGCCGTGCACTGATAACCAGGAGTAACCCCAGTAGGGCGGCGGCGATGCAGAGTAACGCCTTGCCATACCGCGAATGCTGGAGCTGGAAACGAGCCTTGCGCAGGCTCACGAGGGAAGCCGCAACACCCAGGAGATACACCACAAAGCTGGAGGCCAGGGGAGCGGCCGCCCGCATGCAGGGATAGCTTGCCCGGCTCGGCTTGGGGATAACGCGTATCAAAAACCACAGGGTTGATCCCAGGCCGAAGAAAATGAAGAGGAGACGCCGCCAGAGAGAATGCTTGCGAAGATTTTGCTGGTGGCAGCTTTGGTTCTGATACCTTCGATGGCGCATGGATGCTCCTTGCCTGGTCAGAATTGCCGGGAACCGTGCAAGCCGATAAGGGGGGTGATAGTTCGATGATTCAGGAGCACCCGAGTAAGCGGCGGATCAGGCCGTGCGGCCCCGGATGGGAGCAACGGGCTACAGGGTCTGAAACACCCCGCGGATGACTCCGACCGCCCAGTCGATTTCCGCCCTGGTCACCACCAGCGGCGGAGCGAGACGGATGATGTGGGCGTGGGTGTCCTTGGCGAGGATGCCGTGCTCCTTGAGGGCGACGCAGAAACGGCGGGCGCCTCCGGCATTCTCCTTGAGGACGATGCCGACCCAGAGGCCGATGCCGCGGACGAAATCGATGTGCGGCGTCTCGATCTTGCGCAGTTCGCCGATCAGGTATTCGCCAAGCACCGCCGCGTTCTCCGGCAGTTTCTCCTCAACCAGGACGCGCAGGGCCTCGCGCGAGACCGCGCAGGCGAGGGGATTGCCGCCGTAGGTGGAGCCGTGGGTGCCGGGCTTGAAGACCCCGAGGATCTCGCGGCTGGAGAGGACGCCCGAGACCGGATACATGCCGCCCGAGAGCGCCTTGCCGATGGTGATCACATCCGGTTTGACCCCTTCGTGTTCGCTGGCGAGCATCTTGCCGGTGCGGCCGAGGCCGCTCTGGATCTCGTCGCAGATCAGCAGCACATTATTTGCCTTGCAGAGCTCCGCCGCCTGCTTGAGGAAGCCCCTGGGCGGGGCGACCACTCCGGCCTCGCCCTGGATCGGCTCGACCAGGAAAGCGACGGTGTTCTTGTTGATTGCTTTTTTCAGCTCTTCTATATCGCCGTAGGGAACGAGGACAAAGCCGGGGGTATAGGGTCCGTAATAGTCCTTGCCGTCGGGATCATCGGAGAAAGAGATGATGGTGGTGGTGCGGCCGTGGAAGTTGCCGGCGCAGACGATGATCTCCGCCTTGCCGTCCGCAACGCCCTTTTTGAGATAGCCCCATTTGCGCGCGGTCTTGATGGCGGTCTCGACCGCCTCAGCGCCGCTGTTCATCGGCAGCATCATCTCGTAGCTGAGCAGCTCGCAGCACTCTTTGGCAAAGAGGGGCCAGAGATTGTTGCGGAAGGCTCGGCTGGTCAGGGTCAGTTTGGCGGCCTGTTCCTGTATCACTTTTACGAGGCGCGGATGGCAGTGGCCCTGGTTGACGGCCGAATAGGCGGCGAGACAGTCGAGATAGCGTTTGCCTTCGACATCGTAGACCCAGGGCCCCTGAGCGCGTTCGATAACGACATCGAGAGGATGGTAATTGTGGGCGCCATATTGTTCTTCCATGGCGATCAGTTCTGCTGACGTCATACTTCCTCCTGGATAGGGTGTTTTTTCTTCACGGAGGAATTTAGAGCTTTAAAGCTCAAAAAGCAAGCAAATCGCGTTGCGCGTTTCAGCATCATTGAGGCAGCAGATCTCCAAAGCGGCCATTTTGCGCTGTCAAGAACCTAACCCAGGTTCGCGAAATATTGTTGGCTTTTCAGATACCGATTGGTTACTTTATCTTGAACTCGACTGTAGAGATTGTGGGCGGTTTGGCTTTTCAGCTGAAAATCCGAAACAGGAAAGGAAGTGCCTGTGAGATATTCCCGAGTCGTACTGCTCTTGCTGCTGGCAGCAGGCTTGCGGGCAGCAGGACAAAATGCGCCCGTCTTGCCGGTTAACTATGAGGAGCTGACCTCGCCGCAATTTGTGCAGGCGGTGACGTTGAGTCACGGCACCTGCCTGGTTCCCCTGGGCATTCTGGAGAAGCACGGGCCGCATCTGCCGCTTGGAACGGATCTGATCGACGTGCGGAAGGTTGCCTTGACCGCTGCCGCCCGCGAGTATGCGGTTGTTTTCCCCCCCTATTACTTTGGACAGATCAATGAGGCCAGGCATCAGCCCGGCACGGTGGCCTACAGTCATGAACTCGTCTGGAATGTGCTGCAGGAAACCTGCGATGAATTGGCACGCAACGGCATGAAAAAGATCATCCTTGTCAACGGCCATGGCGGCAATAACAATCTGCTCCGCTATTTTTGTCAGGTGCAGATGGAGAGACGGCATGGTTACGCTGTCCTGCTTTTTGCGCCGGTCGAGGATGAGGCCTTTGCCGGGAAAATCGCGGCGCTGAAGAAAACGCAGACCGGAGGCCATGCCGATGAGGAAGAGACGGCGATGATGCTGTCGCACCGGCCGGATCTGGTGCATCTGGATCAGGCCAACACGCAGTCCGGCAAGGATCTGGCGCGCTTGGGAGAGCTGCCCTTCTTCTACACCGGCATCTGGTGGTATGCCCGCTATCCCAACCACTATGCCGGCGATGGCGGTCCCGCCCAGGCCGAGCTGGGCAAGCTGCGCATCGAACACGATGTGGAACAATTGGTCAAAATGATCGCCTGTGTCAAGACGGATGAAAAAATCCTGCAGCTGCAGAAGGAATTCTATGATCACGCGGAACATCCGCTCGAGACCAAACCGTTTTAGAAGATTGGCTGGATCAGCCTGGCAAGCCCAAAGCTGAAATGTCCCCCAAAGCGCCTGATGCAAGGGATAATAACCGCGGGCAGGGAACTGCCCCAGTGCGATTGCAGCCGCAACGATCTCGGCTCTTTATAAGCCGCACTGGATGATTTTCCTTGAGTTTTTACCTCCGGCACAATCCGATTTCCTGTCCGCCTGATCGCTCCTGGTTGGGAACGGGATTTTAAGTACGGAGCGTGCCAGGACCTCTTTTCTCTTGATTGGCTGCGAAAAAAAATGTATTTTTAATGAATTGAATTTCTCGCAACCTATCAAGGAAAATGACGTTGCGCGTCCTCTCCGGCATACAGCCCTCCGGCAACCTTCATCTCGGCAACTATTTCGCCATGATGAAGCGGATGATCGACTATCAGGAGCATCACACGCTCTTTTGTTTTGTTGTCAACCTCCACGCCCTGACCTCGGTATTTGATGCGCAAAAGCTGCGCAGCAATACCTTCGAGGCCTGCTGCGATTTTCTCGCTCTCGGCATCGACCCGGAGAAATCCTATTTCTACGTCCAGTCGGATGTGCCGGAGGTTACCGAGCTCACCTGGCTGCTCTCCAACGTCACGCCCATGGGACTGCTCGAGCGCGGCCACTCTTACAAGGACAAGCTGGCCAAAGGGATCCCGGCCAACCACGGCCTCTTCGCCTATCCGGTGCTGATGGCCGCCGATATTCTGCTCTACGGAGCGGACATCGTTCCGGTCGGCAAGGACCAGAAACAGCACCTTGAAATGACCCGCGACATCGCCATCCGCTTCAACCAGACCTACGGCGAAGTCTTTGTCGTGCCCGAACCGGACATCCCCGATTCGGTGGCGATGGTTCCCGGACTCGACGGCCAGAAAATGTCCAAATCCTATGGCAACACCATCGACATTTTCAGCCCGTACGAGATGATGAAAAAACGGGTGATGTCGATCGTCACCGATGCCACGCCGATCGAGGTACCGAAGAATCCCGACGCCTGCACCCTTTTCGCCATCTATTCGCTTTTTCTCGACGAGGCCGGCAAAAAGGAGCTGCGCGCCCGCTACCTGGCGCCGGGACTCAAATACGGCGAGGTGAAGAAAGAACTGCTCGAGGTGATCTGGAACTATTTCGCCCCCTTCCGCGAACGCCGCGAGGAACTGGTGCGCGATCCGGCCAGGGTGCATCGTATCATGAAGCAGGGCGCGGAAAAAGCCCGCGCCGTGGCCGCAACCTATCTTCAGGCGGCCCGGCACGCCACCGGTATCGATTATTGATAACTGAGCGATGGATCTCCTCCATCGCTCTTTTTTTGTTATATCATAAGGAACGGCACGCCATGATCCCCTATTCCTACCGCGACAATCGCCTCTTCTGTGAGGAGACCGACCTAGCTGAGGTGGCCCGCCAGTATGGCACGCCCGCCTATGTTTACAGCAAGGCCGGCATCACCGGCAACTATGCGCGTATCGACTCGGCCTTTGCTGGCGCCCCCCATATGGTCTGCTATGCCCTCAAGGCCAATGCCAATCCCGTGCTGCTGAAGATGATGGCAGCGCTGGGGGCCGGGGCCGATGTGGTTTCGGGCGGCGAACTGGCCCAAGCCCTGGCAGCGGGCTTTCCGGCGCAGCGCATCGTCTTCGCCAGCGTCGGCAAGACCGATGCCGAGATCCGTTTCGCCCTGCGCTCGGGCATCCTCGCCCTCAACGTCGAGTCGCGTGCGGAACTCGAGGTGACCGCCCGTCTTGCCGTGGAGATGGGCCTGACCGCTCCGATCGCCATCCGCATCAATCCCGACATCGACATCGAGGGCCATCCCTATCTCACCACCGGCAAGAGCGCCAACAAGTTCGGCATCGCCCTGGAGGAGGCGCGCGCTGCTTATCTCTGGGCGGCGGAACAGAAATCGCTGAAAATCGTCGGGGTGCACTGCCACATCGGCTCGATGATCAAGAAGAGCGAGCCTTACCGCCGTATGGCCGAGACCCTGGCCGCTTTTGTCAGCGATCTGGGCAAGGCGGGTATCCGCTTCGAGCATGTTGACCTCGGCGGCGGCCTCGGCGTCGATTATACCAGAGTGCTGCGCGAGCAGGGCTCGCCCTGGTTTATGGATCCGGAGGAGATAGCCGCCCAGGTGATCCCGGTGCTCCAGCCCCTCGGCTGCGAGATTCTGCTCGAGCCGGGGCGCTCGATCGTCGGGCCCAATGGAGTTTTGCTGAGCCGAGTGCTCTACCGCAAGGAGACCAAGGGCAAGAAATTTCTGGTGGTGGATGCGGCGATGAGCGATCTGATCCGACCCTCGCTGTACGGCGCCTATCATGCCATCTTGCCCCTGCACGCCGGCGGGGCGGAGTACGAGACGGTCGATGTAGTCGGGGCGATCTGTGAATCGGGTGATTTTCTCGCCAAGGAGCGCGAGCTCGAGCGGATGGAGCGCGGCGATGGGCTGGCGGTGATGACCGCCGGGGCGTACGGGTATACGCTGACCAGCAACTACAACGCCCGTCCGCGGCCGGTGGAGGTGCTCATCGACGGCCAAACTTCTTCGGTCATCCGCGACCGTGAGCCGTCGCTGTTCTAGCGACAACCAGATCTCTCACAGACGCACGGAGACATCAAGAAAAAAGGCACCGGTTGCCTTTGCACCTTGGTGGCTTGGCGGGAGTACCTTATTGTTTGAATCTATGATGGGTGAGAACATGGACGTAAAAGTCAAGGCAGTGGTCATCGATAAGGAGGGGTTGAAACGCACCATCTCGCGCCTCGCCTTTGAGATCATCGAGCGCAATCATGGCGTGGACCGGATCGCCATCGTCGGTGTGCGGACGCGCGGCGCTTTTGTGGCCGAGCGCATCGTCAAACGCATCGAGGAGTTGGAGGGTAAACGGGTGCCCTACGGGGTGCTCGACATCACCCTTTACCGCGACGATTTCCGCAAGCGGTTGCGCCAGCCGGTGGTTCAGGTCACCGACATCCCCTTCGAGATCGATGACCTTCCGGTGGTCATCGTCGACGATGTGCTCTTCACCGGCCGCACCTCGCGTGCAGCCATGGATGCCCTGATGGATTTCGGCCGGCCGGCGGCGATCCAACTGGCGGTCCTGGTCGACCGCGGCCACCGCGAGCTGCCGATCCACGCCGACTATATCGGCAAGAGCATTCCCACTTCCATCGGGGAAGAGGTGCAGGTGCGGCTGAAGGAGACCGATGGCGAAGACTGCGTCCTGCTGGTGGAAGCGCCGAAGGAGGGCGAATAGATGCCGATACAGCAAAAACACTTGTTGGGGCTCGAGGGGGTCAGTGCCGCGGATATCACCGCCATTCTGGAGACAGCGCGGACCTTCCGTGAGATCCTCGAGCGCCCCATCCCCAAGGTCCCGACCCTGCGCGGGCAGACGGTGGTCAATCTCTTTTTCGAGCCCTCGACACGCACGCGCATCTCCTTTGAACTGGCGGAAAAGCGCCTCTCGGCCGATTCGGTCAATTTCACCACCTCCACCAGTTCGGTCAAAAAGGGGGAGACCCTCAGAGACACCATCCGCAATATCGCGGCGATGAAGATCGATATGGTGGTGGTGCGTCATCAGGCGGCCGGCGTGCCCCTCTTTCTCACACAGTGCGTCGATGCCGCGATCATCAATGCCGGGGACGGCGCCCATGAGCATCCCACCCAGGCCCTGCTCGATATGTTCACGCTGCGGGAGAAATTCGGCAAACTGGCCGGCCTCAAGGTGGCAATCATCGGCGACATTTCGCACAGCCGCGTCGCCGGTTCCAATATCCGCGGCCTGACGACGATGGGGGCGGAGGTGATACTGTGCGGGCCGAAAACCCTGATGCCGCGCGAGGTCGAGCGCTTCGGCGTCCGCGTCACACATGATATCGAGGAGGCGATCGCCTGGGCCGATGTGCTCAATGTGCTACGCATCCAGCTCGAACGACAGGAGGCCGGGCTGTTTCCCTCATTACGCGAGTATCATGCCGAGTTCGGGGTCACGCTGCCGCGGCTGGAGCGGGCGAAGAAAGAGATCACCATCATGCACCCCGGGCCGATCAATCGCGGCGTCGAGCTCGACAGCGATGTCGCTGATGCCGATTATTCGGTCATCCTCGATCAGGTGACCAATGGCGTGGCGGTGCGCATGGCGGTGCTCTATCTGCTCAGCGGCAATGAAGAGAGTGTGGGCTGAAAGGAAGGATAATGGAATCCCTGCAAAAAGTGCAAAAAATCCTGCTCCAGGGCGGCGAGGTGCTCGACCTGGGCACCGGGCAGCGTCAACCCCTCGATCTGCTCATCGTCGATGGCCGCATCGCCGGCATCGGGCGGGATCTGGTCCGCGACTATGAGGGCGAAATCGTCGATCTGCGCGGCCAGCTGATCGTCCCCGGACTGCTCGACATGCACGTTCATCTGCGCGAGCCCGGGCGTGAGGACGAGGAGACCATCGAGAGCGGCTGCGCGGCTGCCATGGCCGGTGGAATCACCGCCGTCTGCGCCATGCCCAACACCGAGCCCGCTTGTGATAGTCAGGAGGTGGTGCGTTTTCTGAAAAAGCGCGCCGAGGAGCAGCTGGTTGAGGTGTTTCCGATCGCGGCGGTGACGAAAAAGCGCGAAGGCAAGGAGATCACCGAGATGGCCGAGCTGATCCGCGCCGGCGCAGTGGCGTTCTCCGATGACGGCAGTCCGGTGAAGAGCGCGGCGGTGATGCGGCGGGCGCTGGAGTACTCGAGCATGTACGAGGTGCCGGTGATCGACCACTGCGAGGAGCCCGAACTCGCTGCCGGAGGGCAGATGCACGAGGGCTGGATGTCGACGCGGCTCGGCCTGCCCGGCGTCCCCGATATCGCCGAGGCGGTGATGATCGCCCGTGATCTTGCTCTGGCCGAATTCACCGGCGGGCAAATCCATATTGCCCATCTCTCGACCGCCAAGGGGCTGGAGCTGGTACGCCGGGGCAAGGAGAAGGGGGTCAAGGTGACCTGCGAGGTGACTCCACACCATCTGGCTCTCACCGACGAAGCGCTCGAAAAGTACGACACCAACCTTAAGATGAATCCGCCCCTGCGCAGCCGCGCGGACGTCGAGGCCCTCTTCATCGGCTTGCGCGATGGCACCATCGACGTCATCGCCTCCGATCATGCCCCGCACAGCATCGAGGAAAAAGAGGTCGAATTCCAGGCCGCCCCCAATGGCATCCTCGGTCTGCAGACCATGCTCGGCATCATCCTGACCAAAGTGGTGGCTGCCGGAGAGCTCCCGCTGCACGAAGCGCTCGCGAAAATGATTCTGGCGCCGCGCCGGGTGCTCGGACTGCCTCTTCCCTTGATCAAGGAAGGGACTCCGGCCAACCTGAGCTTTTTCTCGCCGGAGGAGAAGTGGACGGTGACCGCAAAGAGGCTCAAATCCCGCTCGCGCAACATGCCCTACGAGGGCTGGAGCCTGCCAGGGGTAGTCTGCGGGGTGATCAATCGGGGGATGCTGTGGACAGCGGAGTTGTAAAGTACCTAATGGTTGCATCCCGTATGACGAATCGTGGTTTTAGGCCTGCACTCTTTGGGTGGATTATCTGCGCTTGATGCAGAGGAAGATATGCGCAAAGAAGTGGCCCCAATCATAATTTTGATGCCCAGAGAAGTGGGTGTGATAGTCATTGTTATGATGATAATTGGATTGATGAAACCTGGTTGGATGGCCTGGTGTATGTTACGATCAATGATAAAGTTTCCTCTATCGACATGTCTTACTGGGTTGTCGACTATAACGATTGCCCCTGAGTAACGCGATAGAATTGTCAAATCAGGAAATTGGGCGTTCGAACATAGAACGTTTCATCACAGGAGCGCATTATGAACAAAATGAAGATCACTGTTATGTCCATCCTGATCGCAGGATTTGGATCGGCCTCTTTAGGACAGGAATCGCCGATTTTCACTGAATTGTTCGGCGGCGCAGCTTTCCTAGCCCGATCTGGCGGTACCTTTGATGAGTTCAGCGGCAATTAAAACTATCCTGCCGGCACCGATGGACAGTTACGGACATACTATTCAAGCAAGTACCAAGGCCGTTTTTTCTCAAGATCAATCTGGGGTGGCGTCTTTCTGAACGATTTTCTGCGTACCTGTCCAACCAATTCTCCTTGCCCCGCTATGATTTTACTAACGATTATTATACTGTGAATAATGAAAACAAGACTCCTTCCGGTCCGCCAAGCGGGTATCCGGCATTAAAAATGGCCAGTTCTTGTTACTACTATACCCCTGCTCTGGGTATCCGAGCGAGCCTGTTCAATCGTGCCGAGTCTCCTTATATTGAGTTATTATACGGACGCATCTTCCGGCATCTGGATCTGGAACAGGAGGGCAGCTATTATGATCCCTCAAGGTTTTCGCAATTCTCTCATGTGAGCGATCGTTCCAGTAGAGCCTATATGCAGATCGGTATGGGCATGAAGCATCGCTTGGGCGAGCGCTATCTTTTACATTTGCGGATTGGCCTGGATACCATCCATGAAGCCGGCGGTGGAACGTTCTTTCTTGAAGAGAGCGGACAATACCTTACTTTTGACGGTTGTATCGGCCTCGGCTATAGCTTTTAATGATTTCTCTGATGATAGCCCCTTGCAGTCGGTCGGCTCGAGGGGGCAGTGATGATGACCATGCTTCACGGATCAAAAGAGTAATCAAGCGCCCGCGGTTTTTACCTGGGCGCTTTGTTGTTGTCAAATCTGAGAGCGGCTTATGAAGTGGCCAGTTCGCGGTTAGCGAACTGGCTCTCTGACGGACCATTTGAAGCCTTCCAGACGAATTGTGCCCTCCTTTCGGCTTTCGCCGATGCGTATTGCACCGCTGGTGGAACCGCCATATCGCTGCACATTGAGTCCGTTTTGGTTGGAGCGGGAGCAAGGCCGTAGCCTGGTTTTAAATCAGAATCTGGTATTGCATTAAAGACGTATTTGATCTCCTCCAACCCTATCTTCCTGAAAAAGCAAGCGAAATCGCCAGAAAAATCTTGCATAATTGTCAAATTTTTCCTATATTTCTCGGCTTAAGGTAAAATAAAGGAGAAATATCTTGAAGACTTTTACCCCGAAACCCAGCGACATCACGCAAAAGTGGTATGTGATCGATGCGAACGGGCAGGTTTTGGGCCGTCTGGCCTGCAAGGTCGCCGAGATCCTGCGCGGTAAGAACAAGCCCATCTGGGCCCCGCACATGGACTGCGGCGATTTTGTGGTGATCATCAATGCCGACAAGGTCAAGCTCACCGGCCGCAAGATGGAGCAGAAGAAGTACACCCATTTCACCGGGTATCCCGGCGGGTTGCGTCAGACGCCCATCGCGCGCATGATGGAGAAAAAGCCGGAATTTGTGGTACGTCATGCCGTGCGCGGCATGCTGCCGAGCAACACCCTGGGGCGTCACATGCTGCGCAAGCTGAAGGTCTACGCTGCGCCGGACCATCCGCACGCCGCCCAGCAGCCTGAAACCATCACCCTGTAATCGATCCCTGCTTGCGCAGATCCAAAGGAGAGCAAATGAAAGGCACGTACTATAACGCCACCGGCCGCCGCAAAAATGCCATCGCGCGCGTCTGGCTGGCTCCCGGCGCCGGCACCATCGAGGTCAACGACAAGGGACTCCTCGATTATTTCAAGCGCGACACGCTCAGGATGATTATCGAGCAGCCGCTGGAGGTAACCGGCAATCTGGGCAAATGGGACATCAAGGCCCACGTCGAAGGTGGCGGACTCACCGGCCAGGCCGGCGCTCTGCTGCTCGGCATCGCCCGCGCCCTGGTCAAGGCCAACGAAGATTTGCGTCCGCAACTGCGCCGCAACGGTTTCCTGACCCGCGACCCGCGCATGGTCGAACGCAAGAAATACGGCCGTCCCGGCGCCCGCAAGCGCTTCCAGTTCTCGAAACGCTAAACCAGGCTTATCACTCACATCCTCCTTTGAACAAGGGGTGCCTGTCAAGGTGATATCTCTGGGCTGGAGGATGGCGGTCTAACCCCAAAACAAGGAATGATCATGGCTGAAGTCACAATCCAGGACCTGCTGCTCGCCGGGAGCCATTTTGGCCACCTGACCCGCCGCTGGAATCCCAAGATGAAGAAATTCATCTTTATGGAACGCAATGGAATCCACATCATCGATCTCAAAAAGACCATCGTCTGTCTCAATCAGGCCCGTGATGCCGTCCGCAAGATCGTCGCCGAGGGCGGCTCCATTTTGCTGGTTGGCACCAAGAAGCAGGCCAAGGACATCATCAAGCTTGAAGCCGATCGCTGCGGCATGCCCTATGTAACCGAACGCTGGCTGGGCGGCACCCTGACCAACTTCGTCACGGTCAAAAAGAGCGTCAAGCGGCTTAAAAATCTCGAGAAGAAGGCGACCGACGGCACCTACGACAAGCTGACCAAGAAAGAGATCCTCACCATCGAGCGTGAGAAGGAAAAGCTCGAAAAGGTCCTCGGCGGCATCCGCGAGATGAACCATCTCCCCTCTGCCCTCTTCATCGTCGATTCCAAAAAGGAGTCGATCGCAGTCAAGGAGGCCAAGCGGCTGAATATTCAGACCTTTGCCCTCAACGACACCAATGCGGATCCCGAATTCGTCGATTATCCGATCCCCTGCAACGATGATGCCTTCAAATCGATCAGCCTGCTCACCCGCGCCTTCGCCGATGCCATCATCGAGGGCAAGTCCGGCCGTATCGATGTGCAGATGGCCGCTGAGAACGAGGGCGACGATGCTGAGCTGGCCTACAAGCAGGAAGCCGCCGACGAGATGGGTGATAGTTATTCCAGTGATGCAACCGTCAAGTGATCAGTCAGGAGTACAAGAATGTCTATATCTGCTTCCCTAGTTAACGAGCTGCGCAACAAGACCGGCGCCGGTATGATGGATTGCAAGAAAGCGTTGGAACAGACCAACGGTGATATCGAGAAAGCGATCGAATATCTGCGCAAGCGTGGCGTGCAGCAGGCTGAAAAGAAGGTTGGCCGCAGCGCCAACCAGGGCATCATTCAGTCCTATATTCATCCGGGCAGCCGCCTTGGCGTGCTGGTCGAGATCAATTGCGAGACCGATTTTGTCGCGCGCACCAACGATTTCCAGGAATTCGCCAAGGATGTCGCCATGCAGATCGCCGCGGCCAACCCGCTGGTCGTCGATCGCAGCGAAGTGGACCAGGAAAAGATCGAGAAAGAGATGGAGATCTATCGGGCCCAGGCGCGCGAGCAGGGCAAGCCTGAGAACATCGTCGAAAAGATGGCCCAGGGCAAATTGGAAAAATTCTACCAGGAGGTCTGCCTCCTGGAACAGTCCTTTGTCAAGGATCCCACCAAGACCATCCGTGATCTTCTCAATGAAAAGATCGCCAAGCTGGGTGAGAATATGATCCTGCGACGGTTCGTCCGGTTCCAGCTGGGCGAATAGAAAGAGGTGTTCGAGCGAAGTTCCGGCTTCGCTCTTTTTTTATGCCACTGCCTTGAAGGAGAGCGCTGCATGGCTGAACCCGGCAAACCCGTCTACCGCCGCATTCTGCTCAAATTGAGCGGAGAGGCCCTCATGGGCGACAGCAATCGGCTGGGCATCGATCCCCAGACGGTCGACCTGATCAGCCGCGAGGTGGCGGAGGTTGCGCGCATGGGGGTTGAGATCGGCATCATCATCGGTGGCGGCAATATATTCCGCGGTCTCTCCGCCAGCGCCCGCGGCATGGACCGCGTCACCGGAGATTATATGGGCATGCTGGCGACGGTGATCAACGCCCTGGCCTTGCAGGATTATCTCGAACGCTACGAGACCCAGACGCGGGTGATGACGGCGATCAAGATGGAGCAGATCGCCGAGCCCTTCATCCGCCGCCGCGCCATCACTCATCTCGAGCATGGCAAGATCGTCATCTTCGGGGCGGGCACGGGAAATCCCTACTTCACCACCGATACCGCCGCTGCCCTGCGCGCCATCGAGATCGGCGCCGACGCGATCCTCAAGGGGACCAAAGTGGATGGCGTTTATGACAAGGATCCGGTCCTCCATCCTGATGCGGTCAAATACGACCAGTTGTCCTACATGGATGTGATCCGTGGAAGGCTGAAGGTGATGGATACCACGGCCGTGACGCTGTGCATGGAGAACGATTTACCCATCCTGGTCTTCAACCTCAAGGTGATGGGAAATCTGATGCGGGTGATCCGCGGCGAATCCATCGGAACCAAAGTGATAGGTGAATAGCCATGATAGAAGAGATTAAGAAGGATGTCCGTCACCGCATGGACGCCGCCGTCGAAAGCGTCCGCAGTGAGCTGGCCAAGCTGCGCACCGGCAAGGCCTCTCCGGCGATCCTCGATGGAATCGTCGTCAATTATTACGGCACGCCAACACCCTTGCGCCAGGCGGCTAACGTCAGCGCCCCGGAACCGCGCCTGCTGGTAATCCAGCCGTGGGATCGCTCGCTGCTGGGCGAGATCGAAAAGGCGATCCAGAAATCGGATCTCGGGCTCAATCCTGCCAACGACGGGATCGTGGTGCGCATCCCGATTCCGCAGCTTACCGAGGAGCGCCGCATCAGCCTGGTCAAGGTGGCCAAGCGCGTCGGTGAGGAGGGGCGTGTGGCCGTGCGCAATGTCCGCCGTGACGGTCTTGAACGGCTGAAAAAGCTTGAAAAGGATTCCAAAATCTCCGAGGATGACGAACGCCGCGCCCAGGAGGAGATCCAGCGCCTGACCGACGAGCTGATCCGAAAGATCGATGAGATCCTCGTCCTCAAGGAGAAGGAGATCATGGAGGTTTGATCCACCCCTCCCGGTCCGTAACCTGTCCAGACCGCGGCCGCAGCCGGCCGCGGTCTTTTTTCTTTAAGGAGCGCCCGATGCCCATTATTTACGACCGTTTCGCCCGTTTTTATGATCTCGAGTATAGCCTCAAGGAGGACGACCTGCCCTTCTATCTCGATCTGGCCGACCGCTTTCCCGGCCCGCTTCTCGAGATCGGCGCCGGCACCGGCCGTGTCACCCTGGAACTGGCGGCAGCCGGCAGCGAGATCTGGGGCATCGACGATTCGGCGAGAATGCTGGCGATCGCGTCGAAGAAACTGAGGGCGTGGCCGCAAGCCGCCAGCCGGGTCCATCTGGTGCAGGCCGACATGCGCGACCTGTCGCTGCCGGTGAAATTCGCGCTCTGCATTATCCCCTTTCGCGCTTTTCTGCACAATCTAACCCAGGCTGACCAGCTGGCGACCCTCGCCGCCATCCGCCGTCATCTCAAGCCTGGCGGAATCCTGGCTTTCGATCTCTTTGTGCCCCTGGCCGGGGTGCTCCAGCAGCGGGACTGGCACGAGGAGATCGCGGCCGAGGAGCTCGCCGCACCGGAAGTGGGGGTGTCGCTGACCGCGCGGATCCGCCACGATCCGGCCCGCCAGCTGCTGACCATCCGGAACACCTACCACCACATCGGCCGGAACGGCCGGCCCCGCGAGAGCAGCGCCGTAATGCGCTATCGCTACATCCACCGCTTCGAGATGGAGGCGCTGCTGGCTCTGAGCGGCTTTGCCGTCGAGGAGGTCTATGGGGGATTCAGTGGCGAGGCGTACAATTACGACAGCGGCATCATGTGCTTTGTGGCCCGGGCGCTGCCGGCATCGGGAAAGGCGCGCCGGCCCGCTGTTCCAGGGCGCAGAGAATGATACGTGCCGCTGGCTCGGGCGGCATCCCTTCGCTGTTGATCACCAGATCAAAAGCGGCGCATTCACCCGCATCGCGGTGAAAATAGCGCTTGATGAAGGCGGCGCGCGATTGGTCGACTTCCTCGACGATCTTCCGCGCTGCTTTTTTATCTATATGCCGCTTCTCCATGATCGCCTGCAACCGCCATTCCAGCGGCGCTGTCACCAGGACACGGAGTGCGTGACGGGGATCGGCGACAAAATGACCACCCCGGCCGACGACGATGGCCTGGCCGTGCGCAAAGATTGAGGTGAGGACCTTGAGCAGGTGTTTGAGGTATTTGTCAGTGGCCAGCGCGGCGGGATCGAACAGGGTCTGGACCCAGTTCTCGGTCTCGCTCAGTTTCCGCTCATCGAGCGTGGCGACGACGCGATCACGCACCCTGGCGTTCTCCGCGATGAAATCAACCAGCTGCCGGTCGTAGACCGGCCACCCGGTGATCTTGCCCAGCGCCTCGGCAACGTGGTCACCGCCCGCACCGTGGGTGCGCGAGATGGTCACATTCATCCGGTGCCAGATATCCGCCTCTTCCCTGGGCTTCGCGTGGAGCTTGGCTGCTTCCAGCGGCGCGATCCGGCTCACCACCAGCTTTTCCCAATGGACGGGATCGACATGTTCATGCAGCATGGCAGCCTCCCGTGTTTTGGCGTTTCCCCCTGATTAAAGATAGCCCATCTGGGATAAAAAGTCAAGCGGCATGCGGCAAAAGAGTCGGCGGGATCAATCCTGGTAGATAAGCAGCTTGGAGGTGGCGTCGTTGTTGAGGACAAAGGTGATGGTGCAGCCCTCATGAATCTTGAAGGGATTGGGCTCGATTTTGCCCAGTTCGTTGGTCATCCAGATTTCGTTGAAGTAGTAGAATCCGGACTCCCTGCCGCTCTCCTCGCCGCCCTTGATGGCCATAACGTAATCCTGGTCCTGAAAATCCCGCACTTCCAGCACGACGTAATATTTTCCGGGTGTGACATACTTGCCATTCAGGTCCTTGCCGTTCCAGAAGTAGACATAGCGGCCCATCCCGTAAAAGGTCTCTTCATGGACGAGCTTTTTGTTCTTTTTATCCGAAAGGGGATTCTTGCAGCCGGTCATGAACGGAAGCAGGAGCGCAACGGTCAGCACTAGAAGGAGAGGCACTTTCATTTTCATGATAAACCATCCGATGCATCTAAAGGTCTCCCGCTCCCTGCTCTCCATCGGGGCAGACCGGCCGGAGGACAGGAAGCGGGCGGTTGAAAGCTATTTGGTCCAGCGGTCGATCCAGCCATGGACCTCCTGCCACCAGAGCCGGGCATTCTGCGGCTTGAGGATGAAATGGGTCTCGTCCGGGAAGAGGAGCAGCCGCGAGGGGACGCCCATGCGCTGCAGTGCCGTGAACATCTGCAAACCCTGGGTATAGGGAACCCGGTAATCCTGTTCGCCGTGTATCACCAGGGTCGGGGTTTTGAATTTTTTAAAATTCTCCACATAACTTGAAGCCGACCATTTGCGATAAAGTTCCGGTTTTTCGTAGGGCAATCCGCCAAACTCCCATTCGGGGAACCAGAGCTCTTCGGTGGCGCCATACATGCTGAACTGGTCGAAGACACCCGCGTGGGTGACCAGAGCCTTGAAACGGTTGGTATGGGTGGCGATCCAGTCGACCATGAAGCCGCCATAGCTGCCTCCGGCGGCGGCCATGCGTTCGCCGTCGATAAAGGGATAGGTTTTGAGGAGGTAATCGACACCGGCCATCAGATCCTGATAGGGCCCGCCGCCCCAATTCCTGCTGACCGCGTCGGTCCATGCTTGGCCGTAGCCGGTGGAACCGCGGAAATTGACGAAAACCGCGACGTAGCCCGGGGCGGCGAAGAGGGCGGGATTCCAGCGGTAGTGAAAATCGTCCTCGAAAGCCCCCTGCGGGCCACCGTGAATGAGGTAGATCATCGGATATTTTTTCGCCGGGTCGAAGAAGGGAGGTTTGACGAGCATGCCGTGCGCCTTTTTGCCGTCAAAGCTGGCGAACCAGAACTCCTCGGCCGGACTGAGGGCCAGCTGGTCGAGCAGATCCTGGTTGACGGCGGTGAGCTGGTGCACCGCGCCGCTGGAGAGATCCAGACTGTAGAGATCATCCGGGTTGGTGACCGACTGCTGGCGGAAATAGAGAGTATTGCCATCAGGTGCAACGCTGAGGCCGTTATTGACGTGCTGGTGCAGCAGTTCCTTGACGGTTGCGGTGGCAAGATCGGCCTGGAAGATGCAGTTGCGGGCCTGATGATTGGCGGTGAGGAAGAGGGACTTGCTGTCGGGCGCCCAGAGGATTTCGCCGATTTTCTGGTCAAAGCCGCCGGTGAGCATCCGGACCTGGCCGGTGGCGCGTTCGTAGATCATCAATTCTTCCTGGTCGGCTTCGAAGCCGGGCCGGGCCATGGCTTTGTAAGCAAGGTAGCGTCCGTCGGGCGAATAGAGGGGCGTGTTGTCGACCGCCTTGTTGGTGCTGGTGATGCAGCGCGGCTCGCCGCCGGCCAGAGAGAGCAGGAAGATATCGTTGTTGGTCTGCGCGGCGGGCATGGGGTCGATGTTGCGGACAAAGGCGACCTCGCGGTCGTCCGGCGAGATGGCGAAATCGCGGGCGCCGCCGAGATCGAGGGGCGGAGTATCGTACTCGCCCGGCGTGAGGTCGCGGACATTCTGACCCGACGCATCGCAGAGGAAGAGATGGGTGCGCATCCCCTCGCGATACTGGTTGAAGGCGCGAAAGAAGAGGTGGTCGCTGGTGCGGGCTTTCACCTTGGATTCATCGCGTTTGGCCGCGCGGGCGGCGCTCTCTTCAAGCGTAGCGGCATCGGCGAAAACTGTGGCGGTGAAGAGGAAGTACTGGCCATCGGCGGACCAGAGGTAATCCTCGATATCCACCGGCAGCGCGGTGACGGCGTGGGCTTCGCCGCCCTCGAGGGGCAGCCGGTAGAGCTGGCTCGAACCGTCACGGCTGGAGATGAAGGTGAGGGCGCTGCCGTCGGGGAGCCATTGCGGGGCGCCGTCGTATTTCGGGTTGAAGGTGATCTGGCGCGGTGTGCCGCCGGATGTGGGGAGGAGCCAGAGGTCCGAGTTGCCGCTGTTCTTTTCCATCGAGTAGACGGTCTGGCTGAAGGCGATCCAGCGGCCGTCCGGCGACGGGGCCGGATCGCCGATTCGTTTCATGGCCCACAGGTCGTCGGCCGTCATGGCGCGGCGTTCGGCCGCCTTAAGGGAGACGGTCAGCAGGGCGGAGAGCAGCAGCATGGGAATGAATTTTTTCATAAAGACTCCGGAAGAGGTTGAAGGATGCGTTATTCGGGCAGGATCAAATTGTTGCCTTCGTTGGGCCAGCGGGCCCGCACCTTGATGGTATCGGGGTAGACGGCATAACGTTCGGCGGGCTGCCAGGGGTACGGCCGGCCGTAGGAGTAGCGGTCATTGCCATCCTCGTCACGGAAAAAGTCGATCCGGTATTCGCCGGGCAGGATCCGCTCGAAGCGGTAGGCGCCTTCCAGCGCCTGGGTGATCTCGATGGCTGGTTCTTTGCCGGCCCGGGCGCTGAGGTGAAAGGGGCCGGAGCGTCCGGCAGCGTCGTCGCGCAGTGAACCGGCGATCTCTGAGAGCGTATCCGGGTTGAGCGTCTGAAAACGCACGGTGACCAGGGTATCGGCGATCCGGTTGCCCTGGCGGTCGTGCAGGGAATCGAGGGCCATCCGGACCAGATAGGGGCGCTCCGGCCGCAGCGGGGCCGCCGGCGTGAAGACCATCGCAGCACTATTGCGCCAGGTGATGCGGCCCGGGACCGGAATCTTGCCGCTGTCGAGCAAGGCGAAGGCGAGCGCGGCCAGTGGCTGGTCCATGGCCTCCGAGAAGTAGAGGGTGACGGGGCTTTCCAGGGCGATGGTTCGGGCCTTGTCCTCGGGCAGGCTGCTGATGAAATAGGGTTTGATCGTATCCGCAAGGGCGGCTCCCTTGAAGATGGCCGTGCGGGCGGTATCGCTCAGGGCATGGTTGGCAAGGTCCCAACCTTGACGGATCGTGGCTTGATAGGCCGCTCCAGCTCGCTGTGGTGCAGTGAGGAGGTGGAGATAGGCGGTGTTGCGCTGGTCGATGAAAAGGTCCAGGACCGGGAGGGTGTCGCTGCCGGTGGTAATTGTGATGTTGCCGGGATCGGCCAGACCGCGCTCGGCCATGCGCTCCGAGAAGCGCAGGTCGACATGGCGGTTGTCCGGTGCGGCGGCCCCGGCCAGGATGGGAGGCGTGGTGTCTTGCAGCGTGGCGCGCAGGATCAGCCCGGCGAGGCGCGGTTGTGAGGGCGTCAGGATATAGTCGCGGCTGGCGACGCCGATGAGTTCGCGCTCGGCATCGTAGCGGCCATTCAGGTCACGATCGCCGACGGCGAAAAGGCGATAGGCGCCGAGGGCCAGATAGTCGAGGGAAAATTCACCGCGGACGTTGGCCTGGGTGACATAGAGCGGGGGCGTGGTTGCTGGATTGGGGGCCTCTTGGTTGTTAATTTCATACGCCCAGAGTTGTACCCCCTCTACAGCGGTATCGCTGTAGATCTGCCCGGAAAGAGCGCCGCGGTCGAGCGAATCGCCGGTCGAGAAGGCGAGCGAATAGGAAGCGGCCATGGTGATGTTGCGCAGGTCCTTGGTGCCGGTGCCGACCGTGATGACGTAGGTACGATGGGGCAGCAGCCCTCCGGGCATGAGGATTTCCAGTTTTTTGCCGTGCCACTTGAAGCGCGCAGGTTGCGCCGGGCGCGGTGTGATGAAGATGGACTCCTCGCAGGAACGGTGATCCACGGCCTCGTTGAATTGCAGGGTGATCCGGCTGTTCAGCGCGACGCGGGTGGTGTCGGGATGGGGCCAGGATGCCAGAATACGCGGCGGCATTTTGTCCACTGGTCCACCGGGAGGCGCCCCCTGACGGGCGCAGGCGGCCAGCAGGAGGATCAGCAGGATCAGCAAGGCACCGATCAGGCGGTGATGGAGCGTTTTCTTCTCGTTCATATTACCGGGCCCTGAAAAAAGATAAGTAAAATAAAACTTACAAACTCGCGGCTGCAATATCAAGCGCTTTTTCACAGGCAGGGAAGAGACGGCACTGAATTTCTGTTTTGAATGAATAGGGAAATTTTGCACCAGAATTGCAGTCTAGCGGCGCCGCTTGGGGCTTCGCCGCAGCGGAAACGCGTATCTGAATTGGACGAGGGAGATGCGATGGAAAAGAGAAAAACAGCGGTGACGCGCCGGGAATTCCTGGGTGGTCTCGCCGCCACCGGCGCCCTGGCTGCGTGGATGACGCCGCTCGAGAGCGAGGCGGAGCCGCTTTCATTGATCAAACCCGCCCCCTTGCGGGAGGGCGACTACGTCGGCCTGGTGGCCCCGGCCAGCCCGGCTTTCGAGCCGAGCACCCTGGTCGAAGGCCGGATGGCGCTCGAGAAACTCGGCTATCGGGTCAAGATCGGGCGTTATGCCGCCCGCAAATGGGGTTACCTGGCCGGATCGGACGCCGAACGCGCCGAGGACTTGATGGCGATGTTCCGCGATCCCGAGGTCCGGGGCATTTTTGCCTTGCGCGGCGGCTATGGAACCATCCGCATGCTGCCGCTGCTCGATTATCGGGCGATCCGCGAACATCCCAAGATCCTGATCGGATACAGCGACATCACCAGCCTCCATCTGGCGATTCACAAGCTGGCGGGCCTCATCACCTACCATGGTGCCGTCGCCACCTCCACCTTTAATGACTACTCAACCCGTTACCTCAAGTACATTCTGGGCCGAAGCGAAGCGGCCGGCCGGATCGAGACGCCGGCGGCGGCCTTGCCGATGTGCTTCTGGCCGGATAGGAGCCCGGAGGTTGTCCGCGGCCCTTTGACCGGCGGCAACCTCACCCTGGTCTGTGCCAGCCTCGGCACCCCCTACGAGATCGAAACCACCGGCAAAGTGCTCTTCCTCGAAGAGACCGGCGAGGAACCCTATGACCTGGACCGGATGTTGACCCAGCTGAGCCAATCCGGCAAGCTCCAGTCGGTAGCGGCGATCCTCTTCGACCGTTGCGCCCGCTGCAAACCGGCGGAGTACAAGCCGGCCTTCGAAAATACCCTGAGTGTGGAGGAGGTCCTGGAGGACCGCCTGGCCGGGCTGGGGGTGCCAGTACTCTACGGCCTTTCCATCGGCCATGTCGCAGACAAGCCGGTACTTCCTTTGGGCGTGACGGCGGCCGTATTTAAAAAAGAGGCGGCTTTTTCCCTGGAGGAGGCGGCGGTTGGCGAGAAATAATTCCGCAGTTTGGCCATCCTTCCGTATATCAAAAGTGTAAGGAATATATCGTCAAGCTGTGCGTCGTATCACCTCAGGTTGGATGTAAAAATCATACCTTTGGGTGGCTTTCCTGGGTGCTGGGGTTCATTTAACACGCGAGAAGGTATGATTTGCCAACGAATTACATCGATCTATGATTTGTGGCTGCGCCGCGGGCTTGTACTGGTCTTGGTTGCAGCCGGCCTTGGGATAGCCTGCCGCGAGGCCGCCGCGCAGACGGCAACCCTCTCCTGGCAGGCGGTCATGGAGGACACAGCAGGCCATGCCGAGGTGCAGCCGGTCTATTACAATATTTACTGCGACACGGTGCCGGCGTTCAGGCCCGGACCGGCGAATTTCCTCGCGGCCACCCTGAACACCAGTTATGTCCACCGGGATGCCCGACTCAATGATCCCAACCGGCATCTCTTTTATTTGGTCCGCGCTGTGGATGTATGGGGGAACGAGTCGGCGGTCTCGGACACGGTCGGCGAGGTGCCCTACATTCTGGTACGCGCTCGTGCGTTCTTGCAGGGGGCTTACGATGCCGCCGGAGATACCATGCGGACCACCTTGCAGCGGAAGGGGCTGCTGCCATTGACATCGCCGTACATCCGTGCCCCCCGCGCTGTCGCCGCCCTGCCCGCCGGTACGGTCGACTGGGTGCTCTTGCAGCTGCGCGATCCCGGTTCAGCGAATATCATCGGCGAGGAGTCGTTTCTGATCAATCAGGCAGGGTATTTGACAGAGCTGGATGGAGTGAATCAGGCCCTTGGAATGGCCGGCTGCGCACCGGGCAACTACCAGCTGGTCCTGTACCAGCGCAACCATGCGGCGGTGATGTCGCGGGACACCTTTTATTGCAGCAAATCCGCGCCGGTGCTGCATGATTTCAGCGCGGACAGCACGTTTTATGAAGGGCGCAATGCCGCCTGTCCGCTCGAGCCCGCGGTCTGGGGCCTCTGGAGCGGTGACGTCAATCAGGACCATCAGATTTCCGATCTTGATTTCGGCAGTTGGCAGAGCGCGGCGAAGGAGGGCCGGAGCGGCTACCAGCCGCAAGACCTCAATTTTGACGGTCAAGTCACCTCACAGGATTACATCTTGTGGTATCGCGCTCAAAGGATAGGTGCGACCTCGTATGTGCCCTGAAAAAGCGTCCGTGATTATCCGCTTTGAAGTCACCTGTTGTTTATGTACGTTGTAATTGAAACCCAGAAAGGGGACGTGGAAGGGATGATGAAACTAACGCTACGTTTGATGGGCTGGTCCCTGCTCCTGATCGTACTTTCGGCGTCCGTCGTGCTCGCCGACAACGCCGAATTCCGCCTGGTGGTGTCGACAAATTCCGGCACGGTGGGCGGGCGTTTTTGCGCGGACCTCGAGATCAAGGGCAATAGTATCCGAACCCTGAATTCATTGACCGTGGATGTGCCCTACGGATCGGCTCTGACGCCGGCCACCCCTGTGGCCGAGAATTGGTTCATCGGCAGCAGCGATTACGAGATCTCGGTCAGCACGATCAACCTGCCGATCACCTATTATCGGGTGCTCGTGACCGGGAACAAGATCGGAAAGACCAGCGCCGGCTCGCCTGCGGGTTTTGCCGTGACCACCGACTGGCAGCGGGTGGTTACCCTGTGCTGGAACATTACCACCCTGCAAAACAGCTATCAAGTCGATCTGCTGACCTATACCGACGCGGCCGCCTTTTTCGACAATCCCGCCAATAATCCCGTCGCGGACTTGACGGAATGGGAAACCACCACCCGCAATCTGGCAACAGTCAAGCTGGCGGCGAAGGCCTTCCTCCAGGGCCCCTATGATGTTGCCAGCCACACGATGAGCACCAACCTCTATAGCAATGCCCTGCTGCCGACGACATCGGTCTATTCCTATGATCCCCGGACGGTCAGTGCGGTGCCGGCCGCCACGACCGATTGGGTGCTGCTGCAGCTGCGGAGTTCCATCAGCGGCCCGCCGGTCTATTCGCGTAGCTGTTTTCTGCGCAGCGACGGCCAGGTGGTCGACGCCGAGGGGGTTGAGAGTTTTGATATCATGACCCTGGAAGGAGTGAAAAGCTACTATGTGGTCCTGCGCCAGCGCAACCATCTGGCGGTTATGAGCGCCGTGCCAGTCGCCCTGGACGAGACCACAATCACCCCCTGGGATTTTACTACGGCCCAGAACAAGGCCTATGGCACCAATCCGATGAAGTCGATGAGCGACGGCCGCTTTGCAATGAAGGCCGGCGACGGCAACGGTGACGGCGGCATCGATGCCGCCGATCTCAACTCCGCCTGGCGACCCAACAATGGCACCACTTGGAGCTATAGCAAATATGCCGATTATAATCTCGACGGCGGCATTGACGCCATCGATGTCAACGGATTCTGGCGCCCCAACAATGGCAGCGCTACCCAGGTTCCCTAATCGCAGGTGAGGATGAAGATGAAAAAGACGCTTTTCGCAACGTTGATCATGCTGCTGGCCTTGGCTGCAAGCGCTTTGGCCGCCTACGATCTGCAATTTGTCGTCGTCCGGAACGATATGGCCAATAACGGCTACTTGGATGTCAAGGTGCAAATCGCCAGCACAGGCTCCACCTTCAATATGGGCACTTCCAGCCTGGTTTTTACCTATAACACGTCCGCCGTTAACCCGCAGCCCCTGACGATCACGCCGCACAGTTTCAGCGGGACTATGTACCAGACGATGACCTTGACTGAGCCTTTTGTCGGGCGCCTTTCGCTCAACATCGACCTCTTTGTGCCCAATATGGGGACCCTGGTACCGATGAGCTGGACCGATGTGGCGACGGTCCGCTTCACCATCATCAACAAGGAGCTGAAATCGAACCTGGTCTGGCGGACTGAAGCCCCCAACTATTGCGTCGTCTATGCGCACGACCAGGCGACGGTGATCGGCAGCGGCACCCTGACACCCCTCGACGCCACCCTGCCAGTGCAGTTGAGCGCTTTCACTGCGATCAACACTGCTGGCGTGGTCAAACTAGCCTGGACAACCCAGAGCGAAGTGAATACGGTCGGCTTTTATGTCTACCGCCGGGAGGGCGATACCGGCGAATTCCAGCGCATCAGCCCTCTGATCGAAAGCGCCGGAACCTCAGCGGCGCCGCGACAATACGGTTTTGTGGATGACCGGCTGGAAAAAGGCCATACATACACCTATCTCCTCGAGGACCGGGACGTCAACGGTCTGATCTCCTGGCATGGACCGATCACGGTGATGATCGAAACCGTGCAGCTCCCCGAGATCTTTTATGTCGAACAGAACTATCCCAATCCCTTTAATCCCACGACGACCATTGAGTACGGCCTGCCTGAAGCGGCGGAGGTGCGTATCCAGATTTTCAACATGCGCGGCGAGCTGGTCCGCACCCTGGTTGATGGCCTGCAGCAGCCGGGCAATCTCACCCGTGTCTGGGACGGCCGCAACGATCTGGGAATGGTGGTGCCGAGCGGCGTCTACTTCTGCCGTGTGCAGTCGGGGGTGGAACACCGCATGATCAAGATGATCTTCGCCAAATGAGCAGAGAGGAATTCCCACTCCAGGGCTGGCCGGCTGCACCGGCCAGCCCTTTTTTTTGCCCAGGGTCCCGTTCGCTCAGGAGGCCGCGCTCATTAAAACCTGTTGCTTTTCGCGCGGATATTTAATACTTTTCAGCGACCAAACATAGAGGTGACCATGGATCTATCCGCCATTCAGCAAGCCCTTAAGGATGCCGGCCTGGACGGCTGGCTCTTCTATGATTTCCATAACCGCGACGCCATCGCCGCGCGCATCCTCGGCATGGACACCCATCGTTTCGCCTCGCGGCGCTGGTATTATTACATCCCGGCGAGCGGAGAGCCGCAAAAACTGGTGCACCGCATCGAACCCTGGCGCTGTGATCACCTCCCCGGTGCCAAACACATCTACCTGCCCTGGCAGGAACAGCACGCCCTGCTGAAATCGATGCTGGGGAGCGCCAAAAAAGTGGCGATGCAGTATTCCGCCAACAACGCCATACCCTACGTTTCCATCGTCGACGGCGGCACAGTCGAACTGCTGCGCAGCTTCGGGATCGAGGTGATTTCCAGCGCCGATCTGGTCGGCCGCTTCGAGGCCCATCTCACGATGGAGGACTGGGCCAGCCACAAGGAGGCGATGGCGGTGCTGCACAAGACCAAGGATGCGGCCTTTAGGGAAGTCGGCCGACTGATCCGCGCCGGGGTGCCCCCGCGCGAGGTCGAGATCGCCGACTTCATGCGCAGCATCATGCGCGAACACCATCTCCATTTCGAAGACGGCCCGATCGTCGGCATCAATCAGCATGCCGCCGACCCCCATTTTGAGCCGACAGAGGAGAACAGCCTGACCATGAAAGAGGGCGACCTCTTGCTGCTGGATCTTTGGGGCAAGATGGACCAGCCCGGCTCGATCTATGCCGACATCACCTGGATGGGCTACATCGGCAAGAGCGTCCCCGCAGCGCTCGAGGAGATATTCCAGATTATCCGTCGCGGCCGCGATATCGCCGTCGCCCTGGTGCGCGAACGCTTCGCCGCCGGCGCGACGGTCTACGGCTGGGAAGTCGATGACGCTTGCCGCAAGGTGATCAACGAGGCCGGTTACGGCCCCTTTTTCACCCACCGCACCGGCCACAACATCGGCGAGGAGGTGCACGGCAACGGGGTGAATATCGACAACCTCGAGACCAGGGATGAGCGTACCATCATTCCGGGCAGCTGTTTCTCAATCGAGCCGGGAATCTATCTGCCGGAAAAGAAGCTGGGCTTCCGCACCGAGATCGACGTCGTCGTCACCGATGAAGGGGAAGTGACGGTCGCCGGCGGTCTGCAGGAAAGGATCGTGCCGATCCTAGCCTGAGACCCGTTCATTCTCCTACCACCGATTCAGGCGTGCGCGGGCAGCTGCGCACGCTTTTTTCTTTTATACAGCTGCAATCCGGTGGGAATAGCCGTTTGCTATTCTGACGTTATGAGTATACACTTTTCAGGACAGGCGGGAGATACTTTATGGTTTCACAGAGAATTCTGATCATAATGCTGGCGGGCGGGCTTGCCATCAGCGCCTGCCAGGCGCAAACCGGAGAAATTAAGTATATGAAATACAATAAATTGACACCAGAAGAGGAGCGGATTATTTTGCACAAGGGGACCGAGCGCCCTTTCACCGGCTCCTACACGGATCTTGAAGCCGAAGGCACCTATCTGTGCAAACGCTGCAACGCTCCACTCTACCGCTCCACAGACAAATTTCATTCCGGCTGCGGTTGGCCGAGCTTTGACGACGAGATCGCGGATGCGGTCAAGCGCATCCCCGATAAGGACGGCCGGAGGACCGAGATCGTCTGCGCCAACTGCGGCGCTCATCTAGGTCATGTCTTCACCGGTGAGGGCTTTACGGAGAAAAACACCCGTCACTGCGTCAACTCCCTTTCGATGACCTTCGTGCCGGCGGGAGAGAAGCTGCCTGAGCCCATCATCGGGGAGCGGAGCCTGCCGGCCGGATCGCTGGCGAAAGCCTGGTTTGCCGGTGGCTGCTTCTGGGGCGTGGAGTACTATTTCGAACAAGCCAAGGGCGTGAAATCGGCGGTATCAGGCTTTATGGGCGGCCACGTCGACCATCCCACCTACCAGCAGGTCTGCAGCGGCACCACCGGCCATTACGAGACCGTCGAGGTGAGCTACGATCCAGCGCAAACCCGCTATGATACTTTGGCGCGGCTTTTTTTCGAGATCCATGATCCCACCCAGGCGGACGGCCAGGGACCGGATCTTGGCCAGCAGTATCATTCGGTGATCTTTTATTCCAACCCGGCCGAGAAGGCGACGGCCGAAAAGCTGATCGGCCTCCTCAAGGAGAAAGGCTACAAGGTGGTCACGGAGGTCAAACCGGCTGCGACCTTTTGGCCGGCCGAAGGCTACCATCAGGACTATTACGCTCACAAGGGCACGACCCCCTACTGCCACTTTTATACGCCGCGCTTCTGATCCCGCATCCCCGGCGTTCAGGGAATAAAAAACGGCGGACAGGTCCAATCCTGTCCGCCGTTCGCTTTTCCGATCTGCTCGGGAGGAGCCCCCCGCGATCAATTCCGCTGCGCGTTGTAGATGACCGAATAGATCATCGCCATCTGGGCGATGACGGTGATCAGGCTGCGCGCCTGTTCCCAGTAGTCGCGCTCCGGCTTTTCTGGGACGAAGACGGTGTCGCCGATTTCGACGATGGTATCATCCTTGGGCTTGGTCCATTCCCCGGTCTGGCTGCGGATGATGCGCACCCTGCTTTTACGAGCGTTCCAGTTAAACCCTCCCGCTTCGTTGAGATAGTGTTTGAGGGTTTTCCCCGGCTGATAGGGATAGAGTCCGGGATTGACCACCTGTCCTGAAACCTTGACGGTCTGCTCCTTGGCAGGGATATTGATGAGATCGCGATCGCGCAGGAGGACGTCCTGCGATTTGTCGCCCCTCTCAAAGAGGGCGGAAAAATCGACACCCATGCCGCCCACGCGCTCGCGTGATTTGATCTTGAAATAGGTCTTTTCGTTTTCGGTCATCTCTGCAACAGTCATCTTTTTAAGGCGCTCGAATTCGGGATCGGCTAGATCCTCCTGGGCACGGCGCTGGATGAAGGCGTTCTTGAGGGAGGCCTCCTTGGTCAGGCCGCCGGCGCGCTGGATCAGATCGGTCAGATGGGTCTCTCCATCGCTGATGGCATAGATGCCGGGATAATAGACCTCACCGGTCACCTCGACATTACGGGTCTCATGGAATTTGGGTTGAAACCGGACATAGAGTCGGTCGTCGGGCTGGAGGGGATAGTTCAGGGTTTGGGCACGCGCGGCCGGGTCGTCCGGCGGCAAACTGAGAACCTCCTTGAAGGTGCTCGATCCTGCACCGCGGAAGCGTACCAGCTCGATGGCGCTCGAATCGGCATCGGTGGTGAAACCGTGCGCCATATCGATGAGGTCGCAGACGCGGTCGCCGGGCGCGAATTCGAAGGCATCGGGGCTTTTGAGGGCGCCGAAGATGGAGATCCGTCCGGCAGTGCTCTCCTCGTTGGGAACGATGATGACATCACCGTCGCGAAGGCAGGGATTGACGCCAAGATCGCCGGTGAGGGTGTATTTTTGCAGATCGACATGGACCAGTTCGCCATTCCGGCGCCGGATGCTGATGTTGCGTTTGGAGCCGGCGGTATACTCGATCTGGATCACAGGATTCATCCTCGAGGTTCGTACTGAACTTTCCTGGGTCGCTGGCGTCTGGATCATGACCTGTTCGGTCTTGGACTGCACCTTAAGGGGCTGGATCAGGCCTCCGGCGAGATCGATGGCTTCTGCGGCCCGGCTGGCGCCGGTCACCTCGACCAAGCCGGGATTCTGGACGGCGCCGGCGACGGAAACCTTGAAGCTGCGCGGCATGGTTAAATGGACGGTGATGCCCCGGCTGGTATACTTGGTGGCCAGGCGTTCGAGGATTGCGCTTTTAGCGTCGCGAAGTGACCGGTTCGCCACCGGGATGGCCCCGATGGCAGGAAGGATCAGGTCACCTTCCGGCGAAACCACCGCCTCGAGATTATCATTGCCCGTGCCGCCGACGAGGATGAGAAACTGGTCCCCGGGGCCGACGTAGTATTCAGCCGCATCAATCTCCTTTTCGAGGGCAACAGCCGGCGCCAGGACCGGCGAGGTGGTCTTCTGCATTCTCTCGCGCAGGGAGTTGCCCAGCATATTCTGCAGTGCATCCTGGGCCTGGGCGTTCTGCAGCAAGGCAATGATACCAAAGATCAACCATTTTTTCATACCCACTCCATCAGATCATGAAAGCAGAATATCGACGATGCGCTCACTGGCGCGGCCGTCCCACAGTGGCGGGACGCTTTTGCGCACCAGCCGGCCGGAGCGCGCGAGCGCCGCGTGCTCGAGGATTGCCCTGGCCTCCAGCGGGACAAGGCGGTTACTGCCGAGCGTCACCGTGATCGGCCGCTCCGTGCTTTCGCGAAGGGTCAGGCAGGGCACATTGAGCCAGGTGGTCTCTTCCTGGATGCCACCGGAATCGGTGAGCACATAAGCCGCCGCGCTCATCAGCCGCAGAAAGGCGAGATAGCCGAGGGGTTCAACCCGGATTAGGTTTTTCATAGCCCGCAGGCGCGGATCAAGGCCAAAGCGGGCGATCATTTTTTCGGTCCGTGGATGGACCGGAAAAACGATGCGAAGATCCTTCTGCAGTTCCTCCAGGGCGGTGATGATGGTGCCGAGGAGGAGTGGGTTGTCAACGTTCGAGGGGCGATGCAGCGTCAGCAGCGCATATTTACCCGGCGCAACCTGCAGTTCCTCCAGGATGGGGTAGCGGCGGGACTTTTCGAGATGCTCGCTCAGTGAGTCGATCATGACGTTGCCGACAAAGTGCATCCGCTGCGCCGGCACCCCCTCTGCGCGCAGATGATCCCAGCCGCTTTGCTCGGTGATGAAGAGCCAACTGGCGATGGCGTCGGTGAGGATGCGGTTGATCTCCTCGGGCATGGTGCGGTCGCCGCTGCGCAGCCCCGCTTCGACATGGGCGATCGGTACGTGTAGTTTGGCAGCGGTAAGGGCCGCTGCCAGGGTGGAATTTACATCACCGACCACGACCAGGGCATCGGGTTTGATCTCCAGCAGCAGCTTTTCCAGGGCGATCATCACCGCGCCGGTTTGTTCGGCATGGCTGCCGGATCCGACCCCGAGGAACTGGTCGGGTTCGGGCATGCCCAACTCGGTGAAAAAGGCGTGCGACATTTTGGCGTCATAATGCTGGCCGGTATGCACCAGAATCGGGTGCACCCCGCCGTGTTCCAGCATGCGGCGGTGAATCGGGGCCATCTTTATGAAATTTGGCCGGGCGCCGACAACGTTGAGAATGGTCCGCATGAAAGGAGAGGGCCCCCGGCTTAGAGATCGCGCTTGTAATTTTGTCTGTAGAAGGCGAGGTATTCGCCGGTCTTGAGCTTGCTCCACCACCAGGGATTGGTTTTGTACCACTGGATGGTATGGACCATTGCCTCCTCGAAGGTATATTTCGGCTGCCAGCCCAGGCTGCGGATCCGGGCGGTATCGACTGAATAGCGGCGGTCGTGACCGAGGCGGTCGGCGACATAGGTCTTCAGACTCTCCGGTTTGCCCAGTTCACGCAGAATGATGTCGGTGATATCGAGATTGGTGCGCTCGTTGCCGGAGCCGACGTTGTAGACTTGACCGTTTTCACCATTATTGATGAGAAAATCGATGGCGTCGCAGTGGTCCATCACGTAGATCCAGTCGCGGACGTTCAGGCCGTCCCCGTAGATCGGCAGGTTTTTATCCTCCAGGGCGTTGGTGACGAAGAGGGGGATGAGCTTTTCCGGGTATTGATAGGGGCCGTAGTTGTTGGAACAGCGGGTGATCACCACTGGCAGGCCATAAGTGACAAAATAGGAAAAGGCGAGGCGGTCGGCGCCTGCCTTGGAGGCGGAGTAGGGGCTCGAGGGCTCGAGCCGGTCGGTCTCCCTGAAGGAGCCGGAGAGAATGCTGCCATAGACCTCGTCGGTGCTGATCTGGATGAATTTCCGGACGCCGGACTTGCGCGCCGCCTCGAGCAGGACAAAGGCGCCGTAGATGTCGGTCTTGATAAAGTCGTCGGGGGCGCCGATGGAGCGGTCGACGTGGCTCTCCGCTGCGAAATTGACGACGACATCGGCCTGCGGCATCAGCTCCTCCACCAGCCGGGCATCACAGATATCGCCGTGGACGAAGCGGTGGTTGGGGGTCTGGGCGATGTCCTTGAGATTGTCAAGGTTGCCCGCGTAGGTCAGTTTGTCGATGTTGATGATCTCCACCTCCGGCCCGTATTTGGCGAGGAGATAGTGAACGAAATTGCTGCCGATGAAACCGGCGCCGCCGGTGACGAGATAACGTGTCATGCAGGTACCTGTCCGATAAAGAGGGTTGCTGATTTGATATTTTTTTCCTAATTTTTCAATGTACAAACCCGGCTGGTAAAAGTCAATCCATTATTTTCCATGCAGCCGCGACAGGGATGTAACATAGTACCGCAAGGCGGAAACCTTTGCGGAAAAAGGAAGCTTGCGCATGGCTGAATCGCTCTTCCGCTTGGCACTGGCGCAGATCAATCCGGTGGTCGGAGATCTGCAGGGTAATGGCCGCCAGATTGCCGAAAAAATGGCCGAGGCGGCACGGGCCGGCTGCGATCTTGTCGCCTTTCCCGAGCTGGCGCTGACCGGCTATCCGCCAGAGGATTTGCTGCTGCGCCGCCAGTTCATCGCCGATCAGCGCGAGCAGTTGCAGATCCTCGCCGCCGAAAGCGGCGAATGCCTGAGCGTCGTCGGTGTTGTCGATGAAGTGCAGGGGCGGCTCTTCAATGCCGCCGCTGTGCTTCATCGCGGCGGGATCCTTGGCGTCTACCACAAGGTGAACCTGCCCAACTACAGCGTCTTCGACGAGGAACGTTATTTCGAGGCCGGGCGGCAGCCCCTGGTCCTCGATCTCGGCACGCTGCGTATCGGCCTGAGCATTTGCGAGGATATCTGGATCGAGGAGAGCGTTGTGGAGGCCGAAGCCCTGGAGGCTGGCGCTGACCTCCTGCTCAATATCTCCGCCTCACCCTTTTACAGCAACAAGGGGGAGGAGCGGCTGGCGCTGATGCAGGCACGGGCGCGCCGCTGCGGCAGCATCGTCGCCTACGTCAATCTGGTCGGCGGTCAGGATGAGCTGGTCTTCGACGGCCGCAGCCTGGTCGTGGCCGCAGACGGCCGGCTCCTCGCCGCGGGCGGCGGCTTCCAGGAGGATTTCCTTTTCATCGACTGGCCGGTACGCGAGTTCGCTGAGCTGCGACGCGCCCGCACCCGGCTGGGTGCGGCGCCCATCACCGGTCTCGCGACCGCTCTGCTCCTCCCGCTCGAGTGGAATCCCGGCAGCAAACCGGAGCTTCGGACCGCACCGCGCAACATCGCCCCGGTCAAAAATGAGGTCGAAGAGATCTATCAGGCGCTCTTGCTGGGCATCCGCGACTATACCCGCAAGAATGGTTTCGACAAGGTGACTCTGGGCCTGAGCGGCGGCATCGATTCCGCCCTCGTGGCGGTTCTGGCCGCGGACGCCCTCGGCCCGGACCGGGTCGTGGCGGTCACCATGCCCTCGCAGTATTCCTCGGGCGGCAGCGTTACCGATTCGGAGGAACTGGCGAGGAACCTCGGGATCGATCTGCTCACTCTGCCGGTTGCGCCGACCTTCCAGTCCTACCTCGAGACCCTCAAAACGACCTTCGCCGGCAAATCGCCCGACCTCACCGAGGAGAATTTGCAGGCGCGCATCCGTGGCAATCTGCTGATGGCCCTTTCGAATAAATTCGGCTGGATGGTCCTGGTGACCGGCAACAAGAGCGAGGTGAGTGTCGGTTATTGCACGATCTATGGCGATATGGCCGGAGGTTTTTCTCCCCTCAAGGATGTCTACAAGACGATGGTCTATGCCTTGTCGGAGTATCGCAACAAGCTGGCGGGCCGCGATCTGATCCCGCGGGCGATCATTGACAAGGCCCCCTCCGCTGAGCTGCGGCCCAATCAAACCGATCAGCAAAGTCTGCCGCCTTATGACCTCCTCGATGCCGTTCTCGAGATGTATGTGGAAAAGGAGATGGGCGCCGCGGAGATCATCGCCCAGGGCTTTGATGCGGCGACGGTGCGCAAGGTGGCGCGGTTGGTCGATCTGGCGGAATACAAACGCCGCCAGGCAGCGCCGGGCATCAAGATCACGCCGCGTGCTTTCGGCAAGGACCGGCGCATGCCCATCACCAACCGCTACCGTGGAGTCTGATCGAGAGGCGAGCGGCAGCCGCGCCAGAAACCAACGGTGTACCATATCAGGCAGAGCAACACCAGAGGCAGCAGGAGCAGAAACTTGAGGAAATTGAGGGGACTGTAGCGCAGCAAGCGCTCTCCGATCAGGCCGGTGCGCACCAGGGGCATCAAGGGCAGGAGCAGGGGATAGCGGATGAAAATCCGGCCCCGCAGTGGATTCTTACGGCGATTTTGCGCTGCGCCGATGCCGAGTTCGTACTGGTTGCGCAGGATCTTGCGCAGCCGGGTGCGGTTGCGATGCCAGATGACCGCCTTCGGTTCCCAGTAGAGTGTCAGGCCGGCGCCATGGATCTTGCGAAAGTACATATTGTCGCTCCCCTTGATCTGGCTGGCGAAGGGGCCGAATTCGTCATAGATCCCGCGGGAGAAGGAGACGTTGCCGGTGCCGAAATGGTCCTTGTCGGTGCTGGCATGAGGAGTCATCAGGTCGCTGCATTCCAGCAGGTAATCGAGGGTGCCGAAGAGACTGTACGGGGTGCCGTTGCGCACCAGGCCGCCGACAACGGGGTAGCCCTGGTGATGGGCGGCGACCAGGAAGTGCAGCCAGCGGCGGTCGACCACGCAGTCGGTGTCGGTGAAGGCGAAGAACTGGCCGCGAGCGATCTCGAGGCCGGCGTTGCGGGCGCTGCCGGGGAAGGCGCGCTGCGGCAGCGCGAGGACGCGGGTCTTCGGGAAGCGTTCCTGCACCAGGGTGGCGGTATCATCTCCGCTCGAATCGACGACGATGACTTCAAAGGGAAACTGGCATTCCTGGTCAAACACCGAAGCGAGGGCATCGAAAATGTAGTGCTGCTGCTTGTAGGAGGCGATGATCACCGAGACCAGGGGCTGATTTTCTCCGGACATCCTTAACCTGCTGGATTGGGGTTACAAAAAAAGAGGGTATTCGGCAGAATACCCTCAAGTCGAGTGCACCCACAAGGAATCGAACCTTGAACCTACTGATTAAGAGTCAGTTGCTCTGCCAGTTGAGCTATGGGTGCTATTACCGCGATTGCAGGCCATAATTTATCACTTATTTCGCTTTTTATCAAGGAAAAAAATGAGGCAGGTGGGATATTTTATGGTGATTTCGGGAGTAAGGCCAGGGAGGGATACCGGGTGCAGACGCTGATGGAACTCATCCGGGCTCGGCGGAGCGTACGCCGTTTCACGGAGCAGCCGGTGGAGCGTGCAGTGTTGCAGCAGTGTGTCGAGGCGGCGCGGCTGGCGCCCTCGGCGGAGAACGTCCAGCCCTGGCGCTTTCTGATCGTCGATGATCCGGCGGTCAAGGCACAACTGGCGGCGGGGGCGTTCACAGGCCTCTACCGGGCGACGCGCTGGGCCGAAAAGGCCCCGGTGCTGGTAGTCCTGTTTGCCGAGCTCGATATTCTGGCCAACCGCCTTGGCAAAGGGATGACCGGCATCCCCTATTATCTCATCGATACCGGGATAGCGGGCGAGCATTTCTGTCTGCAGGCGGCGGAGCTTGGCCTAGGCACCTGCTGGATCGGCTGGTTCAGCCCGGATGGATTGCGCCGGGCACTCGGCGTGCCGCGCCGGCTGCGGCCAGTGGCGATCTTTGCCGTGGGCTATTCCGCGCATACCAACACGCCGGAGAAAAAACGGCGTCTGGCTGCAGAGATTTGCTGGTTCAATGCGATCGGGCGCTCCGCATGAGCGGCCGAACCGCGCGCACCAGGGCGCGCGCTGACGCTGGCGCCAGCACGGCAGGGCCGGATTGGCCGGATGCAGCTTGGCTGCAGCGGTGCCGGGCTGCGCTGCTCGCCTGGTTCGGCTCTTCGGCGCGGCGTCTTCCCTGGCGCGAAAACCGCGATCCCTACCGGGTGTGGATCTCGGAGATCATGCTGCAGCAAACCCAGGTCAAGCAGGTGATGCCCTATTTTGAGCGATTTTTGGTGCGCTTCCCGGACGTGGCGGCCCTCGCCGTTGCGCCCCTGGATGAGGTGCTCAAGGCCTGGGAGGGGATGGGCTATTATGCCCGGGCGCGTAATCTCCATCGCGCAGCCGGCCGGATCATGGGCGAACACAGCGGCGTTTTTCCGCAGGAGCCTGAGGCTGTGCGCGCCCTGCCGGGCGTCGGCGTCTATACGGCGGCGGCGATCCTCAGCATCGCTTTCGGTCGGCCAGAGGTGGTGGTCGATGGCAATGTCGCCCGGGTGATCGCGCGGCTGGCCGCCCTCCCCGAGGAGGCCCGGTCGGCGGCGGGCCGGCAAAAAATCGCGGCCCTGGCGGCCGATTTTTTCGATCCAGGACATCCGGGTGATTTCAATGAGGCGATGATGGAACTTGGGGCGCTGATCTGCACGCCGCGCTCGCCCGCCTGCGCGGCGTGTCCGGTCGCGGAGTGCTGCGCTGCGCAGCGCGAAGGCGATCCGGAACGCTATCCCGTCAGGCGTCCGTCCAGAGCCAAACCCCATCACCAGATTGCAGCGGCCTTGATCTGGCGCGGCCGGGAACTGCTGATCGCCCGGCGGCGCGAAGAAGGGCTGCTCGGGGGATTGTGGGAGTTTCCCGGGGGCAAGCAGGCGCCGGGGGAAAGTCTCGAGGAGACCGCGGTGCGTGAAACCGCCGAAGAGGTGGGGCTCTCGATCCGGGTGGTGGCGAAATTCATGAGCGTGGAGCACGCCTATACCCACTTCTCCATCACCTTGCACGTGTTTCAGAGTCTCTGGCTCAGTGGCGAGCCGGCCTGCAGGGCATGCAGCGACTGGCGCTGGATTACTCTGGAGCAACTGCGGGATTTTGCCTTCCCGCGGGCCAACGGCCGAGTCATTGAGGCGCTGCTGACAAAAAACGCCGGGCCACCGGCGATTTGATTTGCCGCGCACCGCAAATTGTTTTATATTTAATCAGCCGCAACCTGGATAGCCTGGGGAGCGCCATCTGCTTGGAGGCATCAAAGGGGAGAAGCAAATGGTTCGACAGAGAGCGGACGATGGGCGGGTGGAGGTGGTTAAAATTGCGGGCCAGGGAAGCCGGGAACTGCTTCCGGGTCTGTATCAAGCGCTGGCTCGTGAAGCCCCGGCCTGGCTGGAGATGACAGGGGAGATCGCGCTGCTGCAAAGCTGCAAACTGGTGCTCTTTTCTTCCGTGCGCTGCCCGGGGAGTATCCTCAGTAAATCCTTCGATCTGGTCAACGGCCTACGACAGAACCTGGTGACGGTGATGTGCGGATTCCATTCGCCGGTTGAGAAGGAGTGGTTCACCCTGCTGCACCGCAGCGCTACGCCGATGATTCACTGCCCGGCACGCTCCCTGAAAAACCGGCGGTTGAGCCCGGCAGAGCGCTCGCTGCTGGCCCAGAATCGCTACCTCCTGCTCAATTTCGGCATTGAGGAGTCACGCATTACCCGCGAAACAGCATTCACGCGCAATCTCTGTATGGCCGCCGCCGCCGATCTGGTTTTCATCGCCTATGCCGCACCGGGGAGCCGCACCGAAGAACTCTGCAGCAGGGTGCGGCAGTGGGGCAAGCCGGTCTGGACTTTCGCGGATGCCGCAACCGTCCACCTTCAGGCTCTCGGAGTGCGCAGTATTCGTGTCGGTGCTTTCATCAGCGGCCTGGCGGGTATTGGCGAAGGATGAGCGCAACCACGCTGGCCTATTTCGGCGCCTTGAGCAGCACCCAGATCCCGGCGACGAAGAAAATGAGATTGGCCGACCAGGCCGCGATCAGCGGAGAGAGCAGGCCGTTCTGGCCCATCGATTGCGCGGTCTTGACAATGCCGAAATAGATAAAGCATACCGCCAGACTGATGCCGAACCCGGTGGCGGTGCCGCTGCGCCGCTTGGGGGAGGAGAGCGGGGCGCCGAAGAGGACAATTATGAAATTGGCGAAGGGGATGGCGATCTTGTGGTAGAGATCGACCAGCCAGTGGTTCGGATCACCGCCATTGCGCTCCACCTCGACGATAAAACTGCTCAGCTCGCGATAGGACATCTCCTCCGGCTTCTTTAGAATCTTGGCGAAATCGGCGGGCCGCAGGTTCTCCCCCTCCAGCACCATCTTATCGAAGGTGCGGACCTGTTCGGCTCCCTGTGTAAAAAGACGTTCCACCCCCTCGAACAAAACCCACGTGCTGTCCTGCCATTCCATCCGGCTGGCATAGATATGGAGTTCGAGTTCCAGACCCGCAAAACGGCGGATGTTGATCATGTGCCCGGTGTTGCTGACGGTATCGAACCAGCGCATGTTGATGCGCCGCTCCTGATCATCGCGGGCATAGACATTGTTCACCCGTTTGCGCCAAATCTCCCGCTGTTTTTCCACGTACTGGTCGATGAGCTGGGCGCGGCTGGCGCTGGCACGTGGTACTACAGCTTCGCCGAACCAGATCGCGCCGAGGCTGATGATCAAAGCCAGGAGGAAGACCGGCGTGAGGATGCGATAGAGGGAGCGGCCTGAAGCGATCTGGGCGACGATCTCGTTTTGTTTGGCCATGGTCCCGACGCTGAAGAGGCTGGAGAGGAGCATCGCCACCGGCAGGGTCAAAGTGATGATATAGGGGGTATAGTAGAGGTAGAGCTTGAAGATGATGCTGTACGGTACCTGCTTGTCGAGAAAGGTGTCGAGTTTTTCGATGCCGTCGACGATGATAAAGATGCAGATGAACGCGAAGAGGGCAAAGACAAGCACTCCGATAAACTTGCGCAGCAGGTAACGATCGAGAAGATTCATTGCGGCAGCGGCTCCTGATGGTAGACTAGTACGCGTCTTCTGCGGCCGATGCGCGCAGGCCGCGCCGGGATTTACGCCGGAAGCGTTCGAAGAAGGTCCGTACCGCCGCGGGATTGAAGAGCGTCGATTCGCGCACTGCAGAGAGGAGCAGGTAAAGGCCCACAGCGCCGACCAGCAGGTCGGCCAGCCACATGGCCACGAAGGGCGAGATGATCTGGTTGTCGGCGAGTTCTTCGCCACCAATCAGCGAGGCCCAGTAGAGCAGGAAAAAGCCAAAGCTTAAACCGGCGGCCATCGTCATCGAGCCGCGGCGGGCCATCATCCCCAGCGGGGCGCCGATCAGGACGAAGACCAGGCAGGCGACCGGGATCGAGTATTTTTTATGGATCTCCACCAGCAGCTGGTAGTTCTTGCGGTCCAGACCATCGATAAAATTGTTGTCGGCGCTCAGCTCCTGCCGGAGACGCTGATTTTCAGCCAGCAGGGGGGCGAGCTGCAGCGGCAAGGTGATCGGACGCTCCCGGCCCTTGCTGCCAACGGGGTCCAGCTCCAGGTCAGGCAGATAACGGGAAAAATAGCCTTCAGTCTTGGCCTGCATCCGCGCGACCGCGGCAGCGATCTCCTTGCGATTCTGACCGACCTCCTCGCGCATCATGGCGGCGCTCTTTTCGCGGTCGCCGCGGTACTCCGAATCGCTGCGTTCCATCACCATATCCGGAACGCTGATCGAAATGACCTGTTTTGGGAAACGCAGCTGCTGATACTGCTCCATCTCCTCCAGATTAAGCTTGTACATGACCCCATCAAAGAGGATGAGGCTCAGCTGGCCATTGCGGCGGTTGAGGTAGATCTTGCCGCGATCGGCGGTGATGAAGGTGCTCGAGTTGGGATTAGAGTTGTCATCGATATAGACTGAATCCACATAGGCGGTATCCGGGGTCTCGACGATGTTCTGCACGAGCAGGGTATAGTTCGGCAGGTCGCGGTAGAGCACCCCGGCTTCAAGGGAAAGGGTTGGGCGTTTGCGCGCGATGTCGGAGGCGAGCAGGCGGGCGCGGTGGTTAAAGTCGGGCAGGACGGAATTGTTGAACCAGACCAGGAAAAGAGCGAGGCCCGCCGCGCAGAGCAGCACCGGGAAAATCATGCGCAGCACACTGACGCCGTTGGCTTTCATGGCGACGATTTCGTTGTCACCGGAGAGACGGCCGAAGGCCATCAGGGCGGCAACCAGCACGGCCATAGGCACCGCGAGGGCGACGATCCAGGCCATGTTAAGCATAAAGAACTCGAGGATCAAGCTGAATTCCAGGCCGCGGCTGAGAATGCGCGGCAGCTCGCGGAAGACCAGGTTCAGAATGAAGACCAGCGTGATCACGCAGATGGCGAAGACGAAAGGTCCGATGTGTTCCTTGATGATGTAGCGCCAGAGCACGAACATGATGCAATCTCAGCGAGCCTCGGAAGATCCATGGTACATATTTTGCAAGAATAACAGTTCCATTGCAAGGATGGATTTAGATAAAGTATTAAAAAAAAACGAGACATGCCAGAAAATTCAGGAACTTTTTACCCGGGGCCGGGTATTTTTTATTGATATTGAACGAGAATAGTTGTACATTTCTAGTTGATAAATCACCGCAGGCATATCCCGTTTATACGGGAACAACTTGTTAACAAAAAAGTTAGGAGGGTTGTGTTATCGAGCGTTCGCTACCGACGTAACACCTAAAAAGAGCCGGATTCGGCCGATTTTCTCTCTTATTCTACGAGCGCATGGCCAAACGTCGATTCCATGCATCGAACGTCACGCTGCTGCCTGCGGTGGTGCTTTCGATGGTCATTATCGTCAGTCTGATGGGACAGGTATGGGCAGTTGAACCGCAGCCCAAACCCTACATCGGACTGCGCCCTCCTGCGCCCGTTTCCCCGCTGGTTTCCATCACCGAGGAACAGCCTTTCCGCGGTTTGAGCCTGCAAGGATTCACCTCGCCGCCCTTGAAACGGTCCGTGCCCGGCATCCGCCGCGAAATCAAGGTGGATAGCACCGGCCATAATATCAATTTTTATGAAAATTACGACAAGATCCCCGTCGCGTTGCCGCAGTATTTGCCCCTGAACCGGTATGCCGCGATGCGCCAGGAATACAGTCTGGCGCGCATGTGGCAGCGCAATACACTTGCCCGGTTGGGCGAAAGTGCGGCCGGCGGGGGCAGCGGCGCCCTGCGCATCGACATCCCGGTCGAGATCAAGAGCAAGGCTTTCCAAAAGATCTTCGGCGGCGGCACGGTGGGCCTCGATGTGACTGGCGATATCAGCATCAAGGGCGGCCTGCGCCATGAGAAACGCAGCGAGGTCAAGACCACGCTGAACCAGGCCAATGATACCAATTTCAAGATGGAGCAGACCCAGCGCTTCAAGGTGCAGGGACATATCGGCGACAAGGTGACCATCGGCGTCGACCAGGATTCCGACCGCACCTTCGACTTCGAGAATAGCCTCCAGCTCAAATACACCGGTTACGAGGATGAGATCATCCAGAGCATCGAAGCCGGCAATATCGCCCTCTCTTTGCCGGGGACGCGCTATGTCACCTTCGGCGGCCAGAGCGCCGGTCTTTTTGGCGTCAAGACCGCCATGCGCTTGGGAAATCTCTCCCTGACCGCCATTGCCAGCCAGGAAAAGGGCGAGAAGAAGCAGCTCTCGCTCAAGGGTGGCGCCTCCGAAGGGGTCAAGGAGATTCAGGATTACGACTATCTTGAAGGCTATTACTACTTCATCGATGAGTACTACCGCAAGCAGTTCCCGGTACGCGGCTCCAACGGCGAGTTTCTCGTCGATCCCGCCCGCCGTATCACCCGCATCGAAGTCTACAAATCCCGTTACGATTATAACCGCACCAGCGGCGAATCGGTCATCAACGGCTGGGCCTGGGTGCCTGCCCCGGGCGATTCCAGCAAGCTGGTCATTACCCAGGGCGACACCAGCTACCAGAGCTCGGAGAATTACCGCGGTCCCTTTATCCGGCAGGAAAAGACCGAGTACTATTTCGATCCGGAGCTGGGGTATCTGCGTATGAACCAGCCGCTCGACGATTCCGAGGTGCTGGCTGTGGCCTTTCGCGACACCTCCGGCTACACCCGCGGCAGCATCGATTTCAATCCGGACAAGGACAAGGTGGTGCAGCTGCGGCTGCTCAAGCCGATGAGTCCGCGGCCGAGCAACAAGACCTGGAACCTGGCCTGGCGTAATGTCTATATGATCGGCCCAAGGAACATGTCAGAGGATGGTTTCCAGCTGCGCATTCTCTTCAAACCGGCCTCAGGCGACCCGCAGGAGACCATCACAGTCAACGGCAAGACGATGACCTATCTGCAGGTTTTCGGTCTCGACCGGGTCAACAGCAACGGCGATCCCACTCCGGACAATATCATTGACCGCAACGACAACATCCTCCGGCTCGGTCAAGGAGAACTGTGGCTGCCCAGCCTGCGGCCTTTCGACCCGAAGGAGGCCGAATTTCAGGCGAAATTGCCGCCGGAAAAACGCTCGCCTGCGATCTATGATACCACGGTGCAGCAGGTGATCAACGGTCAGAGCAAATTTTACTTCGAGGTCAAGTCCAAGACCCGCAGCGCCGAGTATTCCCTGGGTATGAACGTCATCGAGAACTCGGAGGAAGTCATCCTCAACGGTCGCCGGCTAACGCGCGGCACCGACTATATCATCGAATACTTCACCGGCAGCCTCAAGATGCTCAACCAGGAGGCGCTGCAGCCCTCGGCCAACGTCGAGATCAGCTACGAGAGCAACCAGATCTTCCAGATCGACAAAAAGACGGTGATGGGGGCGCGGGCTTCCTATGACCTATGGGACGACAGTTTCATCGGCGCTACCATGCTCTATCTCAACGAGAGCACACTGGACCAGAAGGTGCGGGTGGGCAAGGGGCCGATGCGCAACCTGGTCTGGGATGTCAACACAGCGATGACCTTCAAACCCTATTTCATGACCCGTTTTGCCAATATCCTTCCCTTCGTCGATACCCGCGATGCCACCAATATCAAATTTGAGGGCGAGGTGGCGCAGGTTATTCCGAATCCGAATACGCGCAACAATGATAATACGGGGGATCACGACGGGGTGGCGTATATCGACGATTTCGAGGCGGCCAAGCGCAACACGGGTCTGGGGATCAGCCGCAAGAGCTGGCGGCCCGCCTCGCCGCCCGTGGGCAAGGTCGATCCGCGCCAGCTCTATCCCACCCTCGAGGCCCGCGGCGATCTGAAATGGTACGAGCCTTATGGACAGGTCTCGATCAAGGAGATTTGGCCGAACCGCGACATCAATGCCAATGTCGCCCAGACCGTCAGTGTGCTGATCATGGAGTTCCACCCGGCCGACAGCCTGGCGGACACCCGTCAGTCCTGGGGCGGTTTGCAGAAGGGCCTTTCGAGCGGCTACTACGATCAGAGCGAATCCAAGTTCATCGAGGTCTGGGTCAAGGCGAACAGTGGCACAATGCATATCGATATGGGCCAGATTTCCGAGGATTACATTCCCAACGGCAAATACGATTCGGAAGACAAGATGCGCAACGGCTTCCGCAATAACCTCCTCGATGATGGCGAAGACATAGGCGTCGACGGCATGTCCAACTCTGATCCGCGCGCCATCGCCGCAGGCGGTGATTTTTGGGATGTGAATGGCAACGGGGTGCGCGATTTCGGCGAGCCCTACAGCAATGATGACTGGTCCTATTCCGCCGGCAGCAGCAATTATGACAAGATCAACGGCACCGAAGGAAACCGCAACGATTACGGCGGCGGCACCCCGGATTCGGAGGATATGAATTCCAATCTGGCGCTGGATGTCAATAATGAATATTTTTCCTACTCTTTCTCCCTCGAGCGCGACAGTCCCGACACGATGTGGATCGCCGGCGCCTCGATCAACAAGGAGACCGGCCAGGACAACGGCTGGCGCCTCTACCGCATTCCGCTGGATGCCCCCTCGCCGACCCTGACCAAGGTGGGCAATCCCGACATCACCCGCATCGAATTCATTCGCCTCTGGGTGGACGGATTCAAGCAAGCCACGCCGCATTACATCTGGATCGCCGAGCTTGACCTGGTCGGCAGCGAGTGGAAGGAGTTGGGTACCGCGTCGGCGCTTGATCCCGAGACCTATAATTCGGCCGCCGATACAGTGGTGACGATCTCCGTGGTCAATACCCACGACAACCCTGACTACATCGCACCTCCAGGCGTGACCGGGGAACAGGACCGGATTACCGGGGTCATCGCGCGCGAACAGTCGCTGGTCATGAATGTCAACAACCTCCAGCCTGGCGAAACCGGCGTCATCCAGAAGGTGCTCTACGAGAAACAGGATTACATCCACTACAATACGCTCAAGATGTTCACCTACGGCTATGATCCCGGCGGGATCCATATCCGTGAGGACTCTTCCAAGGTGGAATTCTTTCTGCGTTTCGGCGCAGACGCCAACAACTATTATGAGGTGCGCCAGCCGGTCTTTGACGGCTGGGATACGCGCAACAACGTCGAGGTCAACCTGGTCGATCTCTCCGCGATCAAACTGATCGCCGAGCACTATGATTCGACCGCCAACCGCAAGGGCTACTATCTGGACGTCGGTGGTGGCAAGAGCTGGTTTATCAAGGGTATACCGGCCCTGACCAATATCAAGGTCTTGACCGCCGGTGTGCGCAACCTCGATCCGGTTCACCCCTTCACCGGCCAGGTTTACATGAATGAGCTTCGTCTCTCCAACGTCAAAAAGGACAAGGGGATGGCCTACCGCGCCCGTCTCGAAATGAACTGGGCCGGGCTGGTCAATTTCAACGGGGAGCTGGAAAAACAGGACGCCGATTTCCATAACGTCGCCACACAGTACGGCGAGGGCAATAACAGCATCAGCGGCAGCTTCAGCACCAGCATGCAGGTGGATAAATTTCTCCCCGCCCGCCTTGGACTTTCGATTCCGGTCAGCTACAACTACAGCCGCAGCGAATCGACCCCCAAATACAAGCCGGGCACCGATGTCGAGGTGACCGACACTCTGCCCGACTCGATCCTGGAGGCCATCCGAACGGTGAGCCAGCGCCAGGGCTACAGCGTCAGCCTTGGCGTCAACTCGCGCTCCAAGAACTTTTTTGTTAAAAACCTCCTCAACCGCCTGCGCACCAGCTACAGCGAGTCCCGCGACCAGGGCAGCAACTCGACGATGGCATCGACCTCCAATCGCACGCAGAACGCCGACCTCAGCTGGGATGTCTCCTTCAGCCCCAATAATTATTTCCGGCCGTTCAAATGGCTCGGGGATGCTAAATGGCTGATCAAGCTGGCGGATATGAAGCTCTTTTTCACCCCGCAGAATTTCAACAGCCGCATCTCCGGCACCAAGACCAAAAGCCTCTCGCTCACCCGCACCGGCGTCGAAACCAATACCGGCTCCTATGCAGTGAACTCGTCGATCGGCGGATCGATGAAGATCTTCGAATCCCTCTCCTTCGATCTGAACCGGACCTACGCCAACGACCTCTATGGCATTTCGGCCGACTCACTGCGGATGATGTGGAAACGGGGCGAGCTCGGTTACCTGACCAGCATGAACCAGAATTTCAAGATCGGCTACAATCCCAAGCTCTTCAACTGGCTGACCAACAATTTTTCCTACAGCGCTGGATTCCGCTACGGCTTCAACCGCCAGCAAAAGTTGCAGGCGCGCAACGCCCAACTCTCGAAAACCCTGGGCTTGAACGGCTCGATCGATCTGGAAAACCTCTGGAATTCGATCTACAAGCCCAAGAACGGGGCCATGGCCGGCGGCCGCCGGCCGACAGCGCCGCAGACGCGGCGTCCGGTTCCGGGGAAGGATCAGAACGCCGGCCAGGGCGAGAAGAAGGATAAAGAAAAAGAAAAGAAACCCCCCAAGGAGGGCGGCTCCGGATTCTCGGTGATGGGCCTCTTCGGCCACTTTTTCGGCTTTTTTGAGCCCTTCAGCGTGACCCTCAACAAGCGCGAGAACCTGACCACCTATGGCATCACCCGCATGCCGGGGATGCGGTTCATGCTCGGCTTGCAGGACAGTCTGGGAGTGCCGATGGAAGCCTCCACCGGCACATCGAGCAGCAGCGTCAACCGCAACTCTTCGAGCACTAACGACAATATGCATATCTCCTCAGGATTCGGCATTTCGCGCAATATCAAGGTCACCCTGAACTACGACAATACCACCTCGCTCAATCGCAGCACCACCACCACCGGACAGCGCTCCCACAGCCGGCTGGTTTATGGCGACAAGCTCGACATGCCCTTCCCGCAGTGGTCCTTGCGGATCAGCGGACTCGAAAAACTGCCTTTGATTAAAAAGTACATTCAGACCGTCAGCCTCGATCACGGCTACTCCGGCCAGTTCGATCAGACCTATAATTTCGAGAATGGAAAGGAGGTCATCACCAAAGAAGACCGCAGCGCCAAATTCTCGCCGCTGGCAGGCATGAGTTTGAGCTTCAAGAACGGTATGACCATGTCCGTGCGCTATACCCAGTCGGAGAACACCTCGCTGTCGTCGGGCTATAGTGTCGGCGGGACCAGGACCAACCTGAAGGATCTTTCGGTCTCAGCGCAATACCGCAAGCAGAGTAACTTCCGCATCCCGATCCCGGTCTGGCCCTTCAAGAACATGCGGCTCAAGAACAGCGTCAACCTACAGGTCACGATCTCCTCGAGCAGCAATACCACGCGCAAGAGCCGCGCCCGTGGGGATTATGAAATCACCGCCGAAACCAGTAAGTGGCTCTTCAAGCCCGATCTGCAGTACAGTTTCTCCGAACGCGTCAATGGCGGGGCGTTTCTCGAACTGGGCAAGACCCACAACAAGCTGATCGGCGATACGTCCTATTATGAATTCGGCATCAATGTCAATATTTCCATCCGCGGCCGTTAGCGGGCGTGGAGAGAGGAGCGCAAATGCTTCGATACAGGCTTCCGGTGGTGATGGGCCTTCTCAGCCTCGGAGTGACCCTCTCCTGCAGCGCGCAGGAGCCGCCCCTCTTTGACAGCGCCCGCGCATTCGCCCAGCTCAAGCAACAATGCGAGTTCGGACCGCGGGTGCCGGGGAGCCTGGCTCATCAGCGCTGTCGCAACTGGCTGGTGACTACCCTGCGCGGCTATGCTGATCAGCTGGCAACCCAGGATTTCATTCATACCTTTGGCTCACCGCGCCAGTCCGCCCAGGCCAGCAACATCATCGCCAATTTTCAACCGCAGAAGGGCGAACGTATTCTTTTATGCGCGCACTGGGACAGCCGCCCCTGGGCCGATCAGGATCCGGATCCCAAGAACCACAACAAGCCCATCCTCGGCGCCAATGACGGCGCTTCGGGCGTCGCTGTGCTGCTTGAGATCGCCCGGCTGCTCAAACAAAAGCCGCCTCGCGTTGGGGTTGATATCGTCCTGTTCGACGCCGAGGACCAGGGGATGGCAGGCGATGAGCGCAGCTATGCGAAGGGGGCGCAGTATTTTGCACGCGCTGTGGTGCCTTCGTTTCACCCGCGTTTCGGCATCCTGCTGGACATGATTGGCGATGCCGATCTCACGATTTATCAGGAGCAGTATTCGCTTCATTATGCCCGCCCGGTCGTCGACAAGGTCTGGGAAGCCGCGGGGAGGAGCGGGGTGACCGAATTTGTCGCCCGGCCCGGCTATGCGGTTTACGATGATCATCTGCCGCTGCTCGAGCGTGGCATCCCTTGCATCGATCTCATCGACTTTGACTATCCCTATTGGCATACCCTGGCCGATACCCCCGATAAATGTAGTCCGGCCTCGCTCGAGAAGGTGGGATGGGTCCTGCTGCAGGTGCTTTATTCAGAATGAGTCAACCACCGGTGCGCCATCTCGGCCCCGGCCCGAAAGGAATCCTGCCATGCCCAACTGGGAGATCTATCTTGCCGTTACCGTGCCCTGCACGCCGGAGTGCAGCGAGGCTCTTGCCAGCTTTCTCTTTGATCTCGACGCCACAGGCGTGGTGGAGAACAACGGCAGTCTGACCGCTTCCTTTAAGGGGGTGCGGCATGAGGTGCTCTCCCCCATTCGCAATTTTGTGGCGGCACTGCAGTCCATGGGGCATCCCGTCCAACCCGAGGCGGTCTTCAGCGAGGAGATCGAGAATCGCGACTGGAATGCTGAATGGAAGAAGGGCTACACCGGTTTTAAGATCAGCGCCAGGATCTATATCAAGCCGACCTGGGAGGCACCGCCGGCGCGGCCCTATCCCTGCCTGATCGCGATCGATCCAGAGATGGCCTTTGGCACCGGCACCCATGCGACCACCCGGCTTTGCCTGCGAATGCTGGATCATCATCTGCAGCCGGGGGCGCGCGTACTCGATATCGGCACCGGTACTGGGATTCTGGCCATCGCCGCGGCTAGGCTGGGCGCCGGCGCCATCGTCGCCTTCGATGTCGATCCCGTGGCCGCCGAGACCGCCCGGCGCAACGCCGCCGCCAACGGCGTGCACACCGGCCTGGAGATTTTCGCCGGCGAACTCGCCGATCTGCCGCCGCTGCCCTTCGATCTCGTCCTCGCCAACATCCAGCGCAACGTCATCGTCGGGATGCTGCCGGTACTGCGGCAGCGTTTCTCCTCCGGGACGGATTTCATCTTTTCCGGGATCCTGCGCGAGGAAGAAACGTTTTTCCGCGATGCCCTCACCACGCACCATTTTGCCTGCATCGAGATGCAATACGATGAAGAGTGGCTCGGGTGCCTGGCGCGCTGACCGGCCGCGGGTCCCTCATCTTTTTTTTCTTTCCCTTCAAAACGAAAAACGTGATCTGGCGCAACTTTTTTACGGGGTTGGTGGCGTTACATTAAGGCCATTCAACCGCGCAGATGCCGATTATCTCCCGCCCCTTTTCTATCTCCGGGAAATGGAAAGGCTTGTTTGTCGTGTTATAGCAGTACGTCCGGAACAGGACGATGGATGGGATCATTAATGAAGGAATGACAAGATGAAAACAAGGTTACGAATGATTTTCGCCGCAACTCTGCTGCTGGGCTGCGCCATCACGCTGATCCAGGCGGCGGAAAAACCGCAGGAAGCCGCTCTGGCTCTGAGAACGGCGCAGACGCTGCAGGAAGTTCAGGCCGCGGGAACGGCGATGGCCAGGGCCGAGGGCGCTTTCGCCCGGGTCATGGAACGCGGTCTGAAGGAAGCGGTTGTTCAGCATCAGATGATGACGCGTATGCAGGCGGTGAAGCAGCCGGAAATCCTGATTCCGAAATTCATGCAAGCCTGGCGAGCCTCCACCCGACCGAACCGCCGTCCGGCTGCATTGGCCAAAAGCTCGGACGTTGCCGCAACCACCGGGATTTCCGGCAAGGTGACCCTCGAGGGGGAGATCCCCGAATATCCCGTCAGTGTGGTCGCCTTTGATCTCTATGGCTATTATCGCGGCGATGCCAGCATTGATGGCAATGAAGGAACGTATACCATCCGCGACCTGCCCGCCGGCGACTATTATGTGCTGACGGCGAGCGACGCCTACGTCGACGAGATCTATAACGATCAGATCCTGCGCCTCGATGCGCGTGATACCTGGCGCCAGGCGGAGAAAGTCAAGGTGATCGATGGGCAGATCACAGCGGCGATCGATTTCGATCTGCGCAGCGGCGCCGAGATCACCGGTACCGTCTCCCGGGATGACGGTTCTCCGGTGCAGGGCCTGACCCTCTCCTTTATTTTCACGGCCAAGGGATCACCCACGCCCCTCTATTCGGTGGAAAAATCCACCGATGACGGCTGGTACAGCATTCATGTCCCCCTTGTGGGCGAATTCAAGCTCTCCGTGGAAGCAGCCGAGAGCGGCGACATGCAGACCTGGTACCCCAACCACGCCACCTGGGAGGTGGGTGAGACGGTCACCATCTCCGCGTATGATGCCCAGCTGAGCGAAGTGAACTTTTCTCTGGCCCCCTATCCGCCGGGGAGCAAACCCGGCACCATTTCCGGTACCTACCGCTGGAGTGACACCGCCCAACTGATCAGCATCGCCACCGCTTTTCTCTTCGATGCCCGCGACTCTTCGCTGGTCGATTTCACATTCGGCTTGCTCGGTTCCTATACCTTCTCGAGCGTGCCGGCCGGAGAGTATATCCTCTACCTTGATGACCAGCTTGGCAATATGATTGGCGGGGTTAATTACCTCGGGCAATACTACTCGGGCGCAAACACCCCGGGGGAGGCGAAAAAGATCGTCCTGCATGAGGGTGAGGATCTGGTTCTCGAGGATTTCGTCCTCGAACCGGGCGGTCAGCTTTCCGGCACTATCAAGTCATCGGAGGGCAAGAGCCTTAATGGCGTCTGGGTCCTGGCGATCGACGCCACCCTGATGGATCTGGAGCTCAAGCCCTGGTTGAGCAACCTGCATCTCTTCATCGGTCAGGCGGATGCCGCTGGTGCTTATCGGATCGCTGGCCTGCCAAGCGGCCGCTATGTCGTGCGCACCTTATCGGACACCCTGATCAATCAGAACCTCCTCGACCTGATCAAGATCACCTCAGGCGCCCACGCCGGCGAGGTGGTTGATGCTTGGTATGGCGGATCGGCCAATCTCTTCAGCCCGGGCACAGCGACACCGGTGGAGGTGGTCGCGCCGCGGGAGACCAAAAATATCAATTTTGTCCTCGAAAAGGGGAAATGGATCCGCGGCCGGGTGTCGGATTCGGGCACGGATGTCGGCAAGAGTTTTTATCGCCTTTTCGCCCTGCAGGACTCCTCTGCGCTGCCCTACCTCTCTCTTGGCATGTTGATTCACAATAATCAGATGGACAGCGCCGGACACTACCGGCTCGGCCCGCTGCCTTCCGGTCGGTATAAAATCTTGGCCCTGGCGCCCTTTTCCGGATTCAACAACTACCTCAGCGAGATGTACGGCGGGGCGCGCGATTTCAACAACGCGGCGGTGGTCACAGTCGGCAGCTCGGATGTGAACGGCATCGATTTCAAGGTGGAGCGCGGCGGGACGATTCAGGGGTATATCGATCTGCCGCAGGAGGGAGGCGGAACGATTCGTGCCGGAGCGGATATCCTGGACGGATTTCCGGTGATTGTCTATGAGGCGGCAAGCGGCCAACTGGCGAGCATGGATTTTGTCCAGTTCAATGGCGGCTATCGCGTTGACCATCTCCTGCCCGGCACCTACAAGATCCTGGCCCTGCCGGCCGTCGCCCCCTATGCCGCAACCTGGTATGGCGGAGGCGGCACCTTCGCCGCCGCGGGCGGCTCGGTGACCATCGGCTATGGCGAGACCGTGCAGTGCGATATCACGCTCGAAAAGGGAAGCGGCGCCATCGCCGGGAATCTGCGCGATTTCGACACCACGCTGCCGCTGTCGCGGGCCATGGTGATCGCCTATGATGCGACCGGCCACCCGGTAGGATTGAGCATGAGCGACATGGATCTCGCAACAGGAGCCATCATCAGCCAGACGGGCCAGTTCACCATCTCTGGCCTGCGGCCCGGTGCCTATTATTTGCGCACTTATGCGATCAGCTCCATCCTTGGATTGGCTGACCAGCTGCTCGGATTCTACAATACCCTGGCGCCCGGCGACGGTTCGGAGATCGATTACATGGGCCTGCTTTTCGGCAGCGGTCTGGGCGATCTGACCCGTCTTTTCGATTTGCGGATGGCGGTTTATGCGGATCAATGGTATACTGCGGCGCCGGCCAAGCTCGTGTTCGATGTCAACGCCTTTGCCTTACAGCTGCTCGCCTATGGCGTGCCTAGTGGCTATGACAATGCCCTGTTACCCATCTACCTGCCCATGCCGCTTGCGGAAACGATACCGGCCGCAGCGATGCCGGTCACAGTGGCCGATGGATCGACCAGTTCGGGCATCGAGTTCAAACTGATTGAGGGCTCTCTCGAGGACGTGATGGTCAATGTGGAGATCAAACCGGCCGCGCTGCCGGAGCGCTTCGCAGTCCATCCAAATTATCCCAATCCCTTCAATCCCTCGACGACCCTGACCTTCGACCTCCCAGTCTCGGGCAAGGTGGAGGTGGTCATCTACGACGGGATCGGGCGGCAGGTGCGGGTGCTGCAGGATGGAATTTTGCAGGCCGGCCAGCACGGGCTGCAGTGGGATGGCCGCAGCGATCGCGGCGAGATGGCCCCATCGGGCCTCTACTTCGCCCGTTTCAGAACCGGAGCGACCCATCGTACCATCAAGATGGTGATGCTCAAGTAGAAATTCCCCCAGCTCGCTCCCACCCGGTTACCGGGTGGGAGCGAGTGCGCGGGAGCTCGCCCCGCCCGGGATCTCGTAACCGCGCGGCATCTCGTCCCCACCCTGGATCTCGTCCCCATCCACGATCTCGTCCTCATCCGGAATCACGCACCTGGCCGGAATCTCCCACCAGCCCGTTGAGTGGGCGCGCTTCTCAGTCGACGCATTTTAGCCCCGCCAGCCGGTCCTGCAACCGGTCATCCTGTTTTCTCCTTGATTTTTACCCGGAGTTTGGCTAGAATATCCAAAGAAGGTGATCTCACTTTTTGTTGGGAGGCTTTATGATGGATAGGCTGCGCACACTCATCTGTGTTATTTGCGTGCTGTCAGTAGAGCTGCTGGTTGCTGCAGCTGCGCAAGGTTCAGGCGGGCAGCCGATTGCCACCTTCTCCATCGTCGCGCGGGATTCGCTCAGCGGCGAGTGCGGCGTGGCGGTCGCTTCACGCTTTTTCGCGGTCGGGAGTGTGGTGCCGTGGGCCCGCGCCGGCGCAGGAGCGGTGGCGACGCAGTCCTTTTGCAACACCACCTTCGGCTGGCGAGGGCTGGATCTGATGCAGCAGGGATTAACGCCGCAGGAAGCTCTTACGGTGTTACTGCGCGGGGATAGCGATCCCGAACACCGGCAAGTGGGCATGGTCGCAGCAGATGGTCAGTCGGTCACCTACACCGGCAAGGCGTGCATCCCCTGGGCAGGCGGACGCAGCGGCCGCAACTATGCCCTGCAAGGCAACATCCTCACCGGTGAGCAGGTGGTGATCGATATGGAGCGCGTTTTTCTGACAACATCAGGCACGCTGGCGGACCGTCTCTATGCGGCGCTGAAGGCGGGAGATGCTGCGGGCGGAGATTCGCGTGGCCGGCAGTCGGCAGCGCTGCTGGTCGTCAAGGAGGGCGCCGGCTATGGCGGCTTCACCGATCGCGCCATCGACATTCGCGTCGATGACCATCCCGAGCCTTTCCTCGAACTGAAACGGCTGCTCGATTATGCCCAGATGAACTATGCCTGGAACGAGGGCTGGACGCTCTTTACCAAAAAACAGTTCGCAGCCGCCCTGCCCAAGATCGAACACGCGGCACTCCTGGCGCCACAGAATCCCGAGCTGCTCTATGACCTGGCGGTGATCCGCCTCGCCGGCGGGCGGCGAGAAGAATCCCTTGCGGCGCTGCGTCAAGCCGTTACTCTTAACGAAAAGCTTAAGAAACAGGCGTCGCAGGACGCCGATCTGACCTTATTGCGGACGGATCCCCGTTTCCAGCAACTGGTCAAGTAGCCTGAGTGGGCGCGAGCGTTGCACGGTGCGAGAGTTCACTGGCGCGAGAGCAGTGGTGGGCGCCGGTGCTAAAGTACCGGCGCACTCTCCCCGGTCATCTCCACCCGTGCCTGCAGCACCACCGTGCCGGGATTGTCGGCATGGCCCGAAAATCCCGGCTGCTTGCCGCCGATGCTCAGCGTAAACCAGCCTGGTTCAACCACCCGCTTGCCCTTGCTGTCGATCAGGCTGAAGGGGCGTGGGGTCAGCAAAAACGAGATGACCCGGCTCTCACCCGGCTGCAAGTGCACCCGCCGGAAGCCCGCCAATGTGCGAATCGCCACCGGGACCGAAGCCTGCTCGTCGCGCACATAGAGCTGCACCACTTCATCCCCCTCTCGCGCGCCGGTGTTTTTGACCGTCACTTGCACGCTCATGCCCTCCCCCGCACGCGCCTTCTTCGGCACCCTGAAATCACTATAGTCGAAGGTGGTATAGGATAGTCCGTGGCCGAAGGGGTAGAGCGGCTCGCCGGCGAAATAGCGGTAGGTACGCCCGGCCATGGTATATTCGGTAAACGGCGGCAGCTGGTCGGCGGAGCGGTAGACCGTGACCGGCAGACGGCCGCCGGGATTGTAATCCCCGAAAAGCGCATCCGCGATGGCGGTGCCAGCGCGCTGCCCGGGATACCAGGCTTCGAGAATGGCCGGAATGTTCTGGTCGGCCCAGTTTACGGCCAGGGCGCTGCCGTTGAGCAGCAGCACCACCACCGGCTTGCCAAGAGCGGCGATCTCCTCCATCAGTTCCTGCTGGGGTTTGGGCAGATCCAAGCTGGTGCGGTCGCCACCGTAGAATCCCGGCACCTGTATGCTCATCTCTTCCCCCTCCAGCCGCGGTGAGATTCCGAGACATAGGAGCACGGCGTTAGCCTTGCGGGCGGTCTCCAGGGCTTCCTTACGCTGATCGGTCCCGGGAAGCTGCCAGACGAGCCGAGCGATGGCACTCCAGCGGTTCTGGAAATATTCCACCCTCAGGCGGTAGTCGCGGCCGGCCTTGAGATCGATGGGCGCCGTCCGGGTGCTGAGGCTGTGGCGCGTCCAGTCTTCCACAACCAGCTTGCCATCGATGTAGAGTCGGAAGCCGTCGTCGCTGCTCACGCCGAGCTGATAGGTCCCGGTACGAGGCGGCCGCAGCAAGCCGCTCCAGCGCACCGAAAACTCGTCCTTGGGCATTCCCGGACCCGGCGCCTTCTGCTCCCACGAAAAGTCGAGAGCCGGATCGTCGCGGATCAGGGCCGGCTGGCCCTGGAGGTTCATGTTGGCGAAATAGGCCCCCTGAAGGCCGTTGCGGCGGCCCTTCCCGGGCAGGAACAGCGCTGCGGCCGGGACGGTTTCAACCGCGGTCATGCCTTCGGCCAGGACGCACCCCGGGGCATAGAGGACCTCTGTCTGCGCCCCGAGCTTGTCGCGGATCCCCTGAAGCGGTGTGACCGGATGCGAGGGCGTGCCGTTATAGTTGCCGAGGAGGAGTTCGACATTGTCGGCGTTGGGGCCGATGACAGCGATCTTGTTCAGGGTTTTCGGCCACGGCAGGGCGTTGTGGTCGTTTTTGAGCAGCACCAGCGAGGCGCGGGCGGCCTCGAGCGCCAGCTGATCGTGCTCCGGCCGGTCGTTCATCGCATAGGGGATTTGAGCGTACGGAACCCGCTCCGGCGGATCGAATTCGCCGAGGCGGAAGCGGGCGGTGAATAGCCGCTCCACGGCCGTATCAATTTCTTCCACGCCGATCAATCCCTGGTGGACCGCCTCCGCCAGGGTGGCGTATTCATCCCCGCAGCTCAGATCGCAGCCGGCCTTGACGGCGCGCGCCGCCGCCTCCGCGAGGCTGGACGTCGTTTTATGGCCATAAAAGATATCCGAGATCGCTCCACAATCCGAAACGATGTAGCCGTCAAATCCCCATTCCCGGCGCAGGATGTCGGTCATCAGCAGGATGCTGCTGCAGCAGGGCTCACCCTCATAGCGGTTATAGGCGCACATGATCGACTGGGCGCCGGCCTCGCGCACGCACTGTTCGAAGGCGGGCAGGTAGGTCTCGCGCAGGTCGCGCTCCGCAGCGAGGGCGTCGAAGCCGTGGCGTTCAGGCTCCGGACCGCTGTGCACGGCGTAATGCTTCGGTGTGGCCACGGTCTTGAGATAACGGGGATGGTCACCCTGTAGGCCGCGGACGAAGGCCACGCCGAGGCTGCCGGTGAGAAAGGGATCCTCCCCGTAGGTCTCCTGGCCGCGGCCCCAGCGCGGATCGCGGAAGATATTGATATTGGGCGACCAGAAAGTGAGTCCCTGATAGATCCCGCGCTGTCCGTTGCGGATACATTCATGGTGTTTGGCGCGAGCCTCGTCGCTGATCACCGTGGCGACGCGGTGGAGGAGATCCTCATCCCAGGTGGCGCCGAGGCCGATCGCCTGGGGAAAGACCGTGGCGATGCCGGCGCGGGCGACGCCGTGCAGCGCCTCGCTCCACCAGTCGTAGGCCGGGATCCCGAGGCGGGGGATGGCCGGGGCGCTGTTTTGCATCTGGGAGATCTTTTCGGCGAGCGTCATGTGGCTGACGAGAGCCCGGGCACGATTCCCGGCGGGAAGATCGGTATTTTTCCAGTCTGTTTGCGCCTGGCAAAAGGCAGTGACCAGAAGGATGGAGCAGATCAGGCGTGATTTCATCAGTTGCCTCCGAGGGTACCGTACGGCGAAACCGGGTGAAGCGGTACAGGCTTCACTCCGATTCAAGGGAGTGGATGGTGATGGATGCGTTTTCGATTTCGATCAGATGCCAGCGACCGAAACCGCCGCTATTGACGACCGGGATGGCGGCCCCGATCTGATAGACCTCGTGCTCATGATAATGGCCATGCAGCACCAGATCGATCCGGAATGACCCGAGCAATTCGACCAGCTCCGCCCGGTTGACGATCCGGGTCATGGTGGCGAAGCGCCGGCCCTTGCGCTGCGCCACCAGCCGTTCCGGCACGAGATGATGGTGCAGCAGAAGGATCCGTGTCCGGTTCTGCAAGGCTGGGTGGCCGAGGATGTGCGCCGTGCTCTCGAGATCGACCCACCCCTTCGAGCAGGCGGTGTTAGAGCGGAGCTGCGGCAGCAGCCGGTTCGATTCGATCGCGATCAGCGCAATGTTCTCCTGCATCAGTTTGATGAAGGGGAAGGGGGCCGCGCCGGTCTCCTGCAGGGTCAGGTGGTCCCGGGAGGATCCGGCGAAAGCCTGGTGAAAGCGTTCCAGATCCTGATGGTACTCCTCCCGGCCGTAGCGGTATATGCCGCGGGCGGTGCGCGGCAGCCGGCGCCACTGGGCATAGAGGTCGCTGCCGGAGTGAAAATCCTCGAAGAAAAAGGAGAAGAGGTCGTGGTTGCCCGGGATGACCGTCAACCGGGCCGGATCAAACCAGCCATTCTGATGAAGAAGAGTGCGCAAAGTGCTCCATTCCGACTCCCGGCCGTGCTGGCTCAGGTCGCCGCTGATCACCAGATGATCGGGACGGAGCGCAGCGAGCTCTTCAATACGCCGGACGATGAGGGCATCGCGTCCCGGTGAGAGGCCGAGATGAAGGTCGGAGAGATGGGCAAGGCGCATGTGGGATTCCGGGTCAAGGGCTCTTATCGGCGGCTCACTGGAAGAGGGCCTGATGGACAAAGTAAATGGCGATGGCGCCCACGGCGAAGAAGAGGGCATCCTGCAGCCGGTCCCAGATCATCGGGATTTTCAGGTCCAGTTCCTTCCATTGTTCCCATTCGCGGATGATCCCGAGGAGGAGGCCGCCCAGGCCGGCCGTATACCAGGCGGGCCAGAGGAAGGCCGGCAGGAAGACGATCGCCGCATAAGCGAAATGGAGGAGCTGGTCGAGAACATTGACCCAGCCGGTATGCCGGGGCCGCCAGGGGCGGCGCAGGGCGAGGATGTGCAGCACGGTCTGGTACTGGGGATCGTCAAGCTGGTTCACCAGCTTTTCGACCGAGTCGGCGAGTTTTTCCAGATCCTCGGGCGGAGCCACGTAGTACTGGTGATAGTGAAGGTCGGTTTTCATTCCCTCTCCTTTCGGGCGCCGAATCGCTGGGATGCCCGGCATTGGCTACCTAATTGATACACATTTTTGGCGCCGGATGCAACAAAAAAGTGTGGATTCGGGTATAATTGAAGAGGTTTTTCATCGGCATGAAAGGGGGGCATTGTGCTGGGTAACAGAAATTGCGAAACCTGACCGGCTTGTAGCCGTAAACATGCCAAACCGTGGTGCTGCGCGGGCGGACAGCCTGTGGGCGCGGCAAACGGGTGGATGGGAATGGAGGCCTGCGGGATTGATCACGGGACTGATCTTATGCCGCCGCTCGAGGCGGACGCGCGGAATCCGCCTTGCTGCTGCGGCGGGATTTGTTTTGGGTGTCCTGGTGCTGGCCGCCGTCGGCGGCAGCGGTGCCGCGCTGGCTGCCCGGCCCCGCGGCGATGCCCATCTCGAGTTTTTCAAGGAAGCCTTCCTGGTCTTTTGCGTGGTCTGCGCGGGCTGGTATACGACCGCCCTGCGCCGGAATCCGCAGCGCCGGGAGGAGTATCTCTATCTGTTCAGTCTGCCGCTGCAGGGCCCCGGTCTCTATCGCTATTTTCTTCTGCGCGAGTGGAGCGCTTCGCTCTGGGTACCGACCTGCTGCGGGGTGCTATTCGCTGGCTTGGCCGGCCTGGCCCCGGTGCCGTTTCTTTGCCGGCTTACGCTGGTGGCCCTGCTCCTGCATGCAGCCGTGCTGGTCGCGGTGCATGCCGCGCATCTCCTGCTGATGGTGCAGAGCCGCCGCGCCAATCTGCTATACAAAACCGAGGCGTGGATTCTGCTGCCGGCGCTCGTACTTTTCATGATCGCGGTCATGGCTGCTGTCGCCGAGCCAGGACTCGTTACCGGCCTCCGCTTCTGGCTGGTGCTGCTCTCCGGACTGGGTGGCATTGCTGCCAGCATCTGGCTGAACGGCTGCCTCTTTGAGCGCTGGCACCACGCGCATGGCCTCTGGCATGCGCCACAGAATCAGACGCGGCGGGTTGCCGCAGCCGCAGCTTCCCCCTGGCCGTCATGGTCGAGTCCCTGGCTCTGGAAAAATCTGCTGCGCATCCGGCGCCAGACCGGCAAGGGGATCATTTGCCTGACCGGCATCTTTATCGCGCTCGCCTATCTGGCCGCGATGAACAATCCCTTGCCCGAGGATCGCGCCGCGGTTCTCCTGGCCCTGACCCTGCTCTATACGGCGGTCTTTGTCTATCTCTCGATGCAAAGCCTGGCGAGCGGAGAAGAACCGCCGGGGATCGTTTACGCGCTGCCGGTGCGGACGTTGCCCTGGCTTGCGGCGGTTCTCCTTCCGGCTGCGCTCTGGCTCGCCGCCGTATTTCTGGTCACCGGCACCCTCGTCGCCATCTGGTCGCTGCCGCTGGCGGCCAGGTTCTGGTTCCGGGCCGTTCTTGCCGGCGGCGCGATGCTGCTTTGCGGCGCGCAGCTGGCGCCCGGCTTTTATCCCGATCTGAAAGGGGCGCAAACACGCTATACCTGGTATATGCTGGGTGCACTGGTGCTGTCAGCGCTCTTTTTTGTGCTCTATCCGCTCTTCCTCGCGCTCCTGGTGCTGCTGCCGGCGCGCCGCCTGGCCGCCATGCGCTACTTCCGGATTTCGGCCGATCCAACAGCCAAAGGATAATCCCCTATGACTACATCGCAACTGGAGGCCCGGGCCATCGCGGTTGGGTACGATTCCTCACCTGTACTGACGGATTTGTCGCTGACCCTCCCCGCAGGCGCGCTGATCGGATTGATCGGCCCGAACGGTGCCGGCAAGACCACGCTGATGCTGGCTCTTTCCGGGCAGTTCCAGCCCGCACGTGGCTTCGTCCGCTTCGGCGGGAGGGATATTTACCAGGAGAATCTCGCCTATAAATTCCGCATCGGCTACGTCCATGAACAGCCTTTTTTCTATCCATGGCTCACGGCCGGGGAATTTCTCGCCTTCGTTGCTCATGTCAAAAAGGTCGATCCCGGCCGGATCACGGAAGAGAGCGCCCGCCTGCTGCAGCGGGTGGGACTGGAGGGAGAACAGGACAAACGGACCAGCGACCTTTCCCTGGGAATGAAAAAGAAACTGGCCATCGCCGCCGCGTTCATGGGCGAGCCCGCCGTGCTCTTTCTCGACGAGGCCCTGAACGGCGTGGACATCGAGAGCGCTTACGGGATCAAGCAGATGCTCCGGGAATATGTCCAGGGGGGCGGCCTGGTGATTCTTTCGACCCATGTGCTCGAGGTGATCGAAAAGATCTGCGACCGTTACGTGGTGCTGCAGTCCGGCCGCATCCTGGCCGATGTGGAGGCCGCGGCCTGGCGCTCCGGCGCGGGCGCAGCAAGTCTCGAGGAGCATATCATCGCCCTGCTGCATCAGCATAGCCATTGACAGGTACACGGGATTTCCTGCACCCGCACTCTGAAATGAGGTGACTCTTGAGGTACTGCAAGCTTGGTGTAATTCTCTTCCTGATCTGGGTTCCGGCGGCATTCGCTCAAAGCGGTTTCAGCGCCGACAGTGTCTATGCCCACATCCGCTATCTGTGCGAGGAGATCGGCCCGCGGCCGATGGGCTCGCCGCAGGAGCAGCAGGCTTTGGCCTGGGTGGCCGGCACCTACCGGCGCTATGGCGCCGACAGCGCCTGGGTGATGCCTTTCACCCGGGTTGCGAGAGACAAGTTTCCTCTGAATACCAGCAGCGGCATTGCGGTGGGCCTTTTCAAGGGCGCGTCGGATACCTGCCTGGCCGTCGGCGGCCACGCCGATTCGGCACCCGGCAACTCCCCGGGTGCCAACGACAACGCCTCGGGGACAGCGACCGCACTTGAGCTGGCGCGCTTGTGGAGTCAGCGTCCCCGCCGTTATACCATGATCTTTCTGTGCTTCGGCGGCGAAGAGTCGGGGCTTTATGGTTCGCAATACTTCGTCGACCAGTTCAGCCGGATCGACAGCATCGGCTTGATGATTTCGGCTGATATGACCGGCGGAGCGGGTCCGATCTATACGCTCCTCGAGAACCGCAAAGCCCAGGCCCCGCGCTGGCTGGTGCGGGATGCCTTCCGCATCAACCGAACGCTAGATGTCAGCCCCCTGACCTATCCGGTTCATTTTTCGACCTTCAACAGCCTGACCGGGGGGGCCGGCTCCGACCACGACCCCTTTCTTGCCGCAGGCATTCCGGCGATCGATTTTACCACCGGGCTCAACAACTCACCCATTCATAGCGGTCTCGATACGCCAGCCAACCTCGATCGGGCGCAGCTCGGCGCGTGCGGCCGCTTCATCGACGCCCTGCTCAGCCACTATCAGGAGCAGGGCTTGCCGGGGCGACAACTGGACCACTATACCCTGTATACCCTCGGCCGGCATCCCCTCTTCATTCCACACATAGTCATTCTGCTGCTCCTGGCGGCCGCGGTCGCGGTCGGCACTGCGGCATTCATCTCCAGCCGCCGGCGGTGCATGATCGTGGAAAAAGCCTTGCGTATCCGCTTCTCACCGTTCAAACTGGCGTTGCTCTTCCTGGTCATCGCCGTCGTCGCGCAGGGCGGCGAAGCGCTGATCCAGCTCATCAAGGGGGTACGCTATCCCTGGCTGGCCCATCCCGTCCCCTATCTGTTGCTGATGCTGTGCTGGGCGGTTGGCGGGCTCTGGCTGGCACTACAGATCTCCCGGCGCTGGCACTGGAACCCGGAACCGCATCTCTATGCGAGCCGCGCCCTGCTGGTCCTCGCCTTCCTCACCGCCGCTGCGGCCGTTGCGAGCGCGAGGCTGGCGCTTTATCCCGGCCTCAGCTTGCTCTTTTTCTCGCTGGCTTTGCTGGTGCGGCCGGAGTGGCTGCAGAGCCTATTCGGACTGCTCGCACCGCTGCCGCTGCTGCGGCTGGTTTTCTCGGAGGTGACCGCCTTTATAGGCCGCAACCTGGCCCAGGGCGGCATCGGGATCGACGCCTTCTGGAAGGCGGCCCTGGTCACTGTGACCCTCACTCTGCTGTTGCTGGCGCTCTTTCTGCCTTTTATCTATGCCTGGGCCGCTCTGGTGCTGCAAATCCCCCGCTGGAAAAGAGCCCTGACCGCTTTTCGGCGGCTTCCGGGAGGCGCGTTTGCCGGCCTGCTGTTGACGGTGGCGACCAGTTACGCCTGCCGCCTGCCGGCGTATGATGACCGCTGGCAGCCTGAAGTTTTGCTGGAATCCAAAAACAGGCTCCCGCAAGGAGAGACGACACTGACCCTCCGGGGGAACGACTACTTTCATAACGTTCAGGTCCGGGGCGATTCGCTGGACCTGCATTTCAGCGGCCGAACCCACAAGGAGGAGCTACCGCTCCACTTCAAGGCGGATTGGATGGCCATCGCGGGCGCTGAAAGCCGCAGCAGGGGCGAGCAGGATACGGTCGTCGTGGATTGGCTGCTGCGCAGCCGGGTGCCCTGGGAGGCGCTGACTGTCGCGATCCGGGTGGATACCCTGGGGATTTCCGGGGTGGAAAGTCTCTGGAAATACCGCCTGAAAAAGGGCGAGCTGACCTTCACTTGGCGCAACACCCCGCCGGATTCGTTGTGCTTGCATGCTCGTTTTCTGGTCCATCCCAGGGCGCGGGTGATACGCGATGTCATGGCCTCCTATGACCGCCCACCGGTCCCGCTGGCGGTGACTGCCGAGCAGGCGGTGGTGCGCTATCGGACCACAATCAGCGTGATCGACACCCTTACGTCTGGCGGCGGAAACGCCAGAGGGGGTGCCGGCATGTAAAGAGTTTTCCGCAATCCGGGAACGGTATAGGTACTTGTTAATACGGGCTGAACGTTGGTACCGTGCGAAAGGCGTTGGAATTTTGGCCCGGTTTGGATATATTGTTTGGGACCGAAACACTGTCTCGCAGCTGCTGGCCTGAAGCCGCCCGGTGATGCAACTCTTGGTAAATATGGCTCATTTTTCTCATACATCCCGCTTTTTCCTTCTCATCCAGCTGCTCACCGGGTGCGGAGCGCTCCCGGCTGCAACGGGGGAGTGGTACCGCATTATTGAAAAAGACCCAGAACGGCTGCTGCTTGAAATCCATCCGTCTCCTGTTCCTCTCGATACCTTGGAGTCTGCGTCCGGCCGCATGGCCCGCTTTCGCCCCGGGACAGCCCTCCTGGATGACGCGAAGCTGCCGGCCGTCCCTGTCCAGACCCTGCTGATCGACTGGCCCGCCGCTGCCGTCTCCGTACATCTCCTCTCGGTAACGCCGGGCGAGACTGCAGCCATCGCGCCTCTTGGTGGCTCTGCCGATGGGCCCATCGCTGAGGCCCTCTCAACCGCGCCGCAGTGGCAGCGCGAAAGCCGATCCGGACCGGATGTTGCGGCAGATATTGTCGCTCTCGGTCAAAGCGGACGACAAACCCTCTGGGCCCTGCGCATTTTCCCATGCCGCTACGATGCCGCTGCCGCCCGGCTCACCTGGATCAGTGCACTCCGGGTGGAGCTCACCGGCTCAGGAGCGCTGCCGCCGACCGCGCTTGCAGCGGTAGGGGCCGGTGCGAGCGATCTCACCCTCACGCGTGCGACTTCGCCGCTGCTGAACAAAGCCGCAGCGGCCGATGACCGTTTTTGCGCCCCCGGACGCATCAAACTGTCGGTTGAGGAAGACGGCTGGTACAAGGTCACGGGCGCCGATCTGCGCAAAGCCGGCCTCGACTTGCTCCGGATCGATATCCGGCACCTGCGCCTCAGCTGCGGCGGTATCCCGGTCCCCTTTTATTTTCATGGAGACGGGGACAGCAAGATGGAGGCCGGCGAGAGCATCGAATTCTACGGCACCGGCCTGCGTCTGAACGCTACCGCCACGACACCCGATCTCTATCAGGATCCTTACAGCAGCACCAATGTATACTGGCTTGGCTGGGAGGGCGAAGCCGGTCCCCGCATGGAGGATGAGTACAGCGAGAGCGCCACGGCCGCTGGCCAGACAGCACAAATTCCCTACTCCTTCTATCAGACCATCCATGTCGAGCAGAATAACTTTTTTGAGCATTTCAACGGCATCGCCTTCCCCGACTCCTTGCGCGACCACTGGCTCTATGACAGCGGCATTCCGGCCGGCAGCAAACGCAGTTATCCCTTTTCACTTTACGCGCCCGACGCCGCCTCGCTTCTGCCAGTGAAGGTCCGGGTAATGTTGACAGGGCGGACGCTGACGAACAAGGAACTGCACCAGGTCTCGATCTATCTCAACGACCGGTTCGTCGCGCGGGGTACTGGGGAACGCCAGGGCCTCATCGATCTCCACAGCCGCGATGACAATGGGCTGCTCGCCGCCGCTCTCTCTCCGACTGCCAATGACTTGACCGTGGTCAATGCATTCGATCCGGCGCGGACCGATTACATCGCTCTCAACTGGTTTGAGGTGACCTATCCGCGGCTCTACCGTGCGCTGGGGGGTTGGCTCGAATTCACCATCCCGGCCGATAAACCACCCGGTCTATTCCGCTTCACCCTCGAGGGCTTTGCCGACGAGTCGGTGGAGATCTACAAGCTGGGGGTGAGCCGGATCATCGGTGCAGCCATGGCCGAGGCGACCGGCAGTGACAACCGCCGTTCGGTGCGCGCCGAGTTCTACGACACGGTCCCTTCCTGCGCGGTGCGGTACGTCGCCGTGACCGCCGCCGCGAAAAAGAGCCCGGTGCAGATCGAAATGGTGCAGCCGCAGTGGCAGCCCGCTGCGCGCAGCGACATCGACTGGGTGGTCCTCGCGCCGCGCACCTTCCTCGCTGCGCCGGCTCTGACGGCCCTGATGCAGCACCGTCAGGGCCAGGGTTTGCATCCCCTGGGCGTGGCCGTGGAAGATATTTTCACCTACCTTAACCAGGGGCGCCGCTCACCGCTGGCTGTCAAGGCCTTTCTGCAATGGGCGGCGCAACGCTGGCCGCTCAGGTGGGTGCTCCTTGCGGGGGATGGCTCGTATCAGCGAACGCCGGTGCAGGGCGACACCCTCGATCTAGTCCCTGTCTACATGCGTCAAACCCTGAACTACGGCGCGGCCTCCAGCGATCATTGGTATAGCCTGCTGGCTGGGGCGGACGAGATCCCCGATCTCTGCATCGGCCGGCTGCCGGCGCGCACGCCGGAACAGCTGGAGGTCGTCGTCGACAAGATCATCGCCCATGAGACCAACGCCGAGGATGGAGACTGGCATAACCGTTTGCTCTTCATCGGCGGCAACGGCAGTGAATTCCGTGAGAAAAGCAAGGCGCTGGTGCTGAATGTACCGCCCGCGTGGTCGCCTGCGATGCTCTTCACCCTGCGCGATCCCGCCCTCGCCGTGGACCCTTTTTACGGCGGCACCCCGGAACTGCTCGATTTTATAGACCAGGGCTGCGGGATCGTCAATTTTCATGGCCATGGCGGTGGAGCGATCTGGTCGGACGACGGCCTCATGGGACTGGAGGATGTCTCCGCCCTGCGCAACAAGGGCCGCTATCCGGTCATCCTGAGCATGACCTGTTTCACCGGGGCGTTTGAGGAGCCCACCGGGTCGAATCTGGCCGAGACTATGCTTTTCACCGCGGACAAGGGCACCATGGCCTTCTTCGGGGCCAGCGGATTCGGCTGGCGCGACAACGACGACGAACTGCAGTCGGCGATCATGGGATACCTTTATGAACATCCCGAGGCCACCCTTGGGGAACTGGTGACGGCCGGCAAGATCCGTTATTACGCCGGCGCCTTGGGCAGCGCCATTGCGCATGCCGAAGTGAATCAATACACCCTATTCGGCGATCCGGCGATGCGGTTGCGCCTGCCTTCGACCCAGGCGCCGGTCGATGTGGTCAATCCCCTGGTCGCCCCTGGCGACACCCTCAAAGCGCGGGTACAGTGGCCATTCGCCGCCGGCAGCGGCACGGTGCAGATCGAGATGGAAAAAGGGCGGGCAGCCGGCGTGAGCCAACTGACCATCAGCGGCGGCGAGAGCCGGTTCAACCTGGCCATCCCCGCGGCGGGCACGGACGGCCGTGGCGTGGTACGATTCTATGGCGTGGATGCTCTCGGCCTGCAGCAAAGCCATGGCGCGGCGACTTTTTCGTTGGGCCGCGGCTATTTCGATTCGCTCAAAGTGCTGCCGGGGACGGCGGATGAACTCATCTTCCGGGTGCAACTCCGCAGCCGTGATCTGCCCCGCTCCGTCCTTTGCATCTTCCGTGGCGATACCCTGGCTATGCAGTACGCTGGTGTGGGCTGGTACGCCCTCACCGTTAAAGGCTGGGGAACCCCCCGGCTATCCTGCGAATTCCTTGCCCGGTTTGCCGACGGTGCAGCGCTGCTTTCGCCAACCTATTCCTATGAGCCTGCCGGGCAGATCAATGTCGAGGCCCTGACCAACCGGTTGAGCTGGGGCGGCGGCGAGCGTCCGCTCCTCTACCTGCCGCTGATGAATTGGGGTAACGGCACGGGCAAGGTGATCGTTGCGCTGGACTTATGGGAGTATGGCAGCGCCAGTTGGCGCCGTCTGGTTGCGGACACGCTCATGGTGGCGGCCTTCGCCGGTGCCACGGCCGCTTTTCCACTGCCGGCAGCCCCCGGTGAATGGACGATCCGCTTTCTCATCGACTCGGGGAAGGCGAGTCAACAGGAAACCCGGGCTCAGATCATCGCACCGGTTTTTGCTTTGGATCCCGATGCGGGATTTCATTTTTACGCGAGTGCCGCGGACACCCTTCCTCTCGATAACCGGGCAGTCTGCATCGCCTCCAGCCGTTCGGTCCGCAAGCCGACGACCCTCCATGTGGAGCGTCGCGCCGCGGCCCGGCTTGCCGACCAACCTGATTTTACCGCCAGTGATGCCATCCCGGTCTATGCCCTCGAATTCGGCCTCGCCGATGCGGTCGATCAGGGAATCCTCTTCTCCTGCCGGCTGGACGCAACCGACAGTCTGCCCGGCCCCCTCGAAAAGGCCGACCTGTATTATTACGCCCCCGTCACACGGAAATGGGTTCGCCTGGGATCCTCCAGGGAGGGGTATCGCTTGACCACATCGATTCATCAGTCAGGATTCTACACGGTGCTCTGGAGCAGTGACACCCGGCCACCGGAGATGGAAGCCGCCTTTGACGGCCGGCCCTTCGCAGCGGACGCTTGGGTCGATGGTGACGCCGTCATCGCTCTGAGGTTGCGCGATGCCAACGGCATTGATCTCTCCGCCGGCAAGACGGAGATCCTTCTCGATGGCCAAGCCGTGGAGCAGGCGGGCTGGTCGCTGCCCGATTCGATCGCCGACGGCAACCTTATCCCCCTGACGCTCCATCCCGCCCTCCAGCCCGGCCGCCACACCCTGCTGGTAACGGCCACCGACTGCAGCGGGAATGGCGCGCCGCCGCGCGAATTTGTTTTTCAGGTCGCGGAACACTTCCGACTGACGCTGGTCGGCACCTATCCCAATCCCTTCACCGTCCGTACCACCTTCGTCTATTTGCTTACCAGCAGCGCCGACAAACTTTCACTGCGAATCTATACGGCCGCCGGGCGGCTGATCCGCCAGTTTGATGGCCGCGGCACCGAGGATCCAGATCCCCTGAGCGCCGATTATCACGAGATCACCTGGGACGGGAAGGATGAGGAGGGATTTACAGTGGCTAACGGGGTCTATTTCTTTCGTCTCACCGCCCGCAGCGGAGATAAGACCGAGGAGAAGGTTGGCAAAATTGCGAGGTTGCAATGAAGGCCCGGCACCCGGTTCGCCTTGTGCTCTTCTGCGGTGAGCTTTTCGCCCTGCTGGCGGGCCTGTCGGAGTGCGCCACCGCCCAGGGCCTGCGCTATGTTGCGGCCTCGCTTGAACTGGGCGTCGGCGCGCGGCCGCTGGCACTCGGAGGAGCGGCCGCGGCGATGACTGGCGGGCCGGAATTGTTCCGTTACAACCCGGCCAGCCTGGGATTGTGCAGCCGGCGGGAGATCGGCTTGATGTATGCCCCGACCTTCGGATCGATTACGGAACCCATGGCCATGTTTCACTATGCCGGCGGGATTATTCCCCTCCACGGCGGCGGCAGCATCGCCCTGCATTGGACCCGCTTCAGCGTCGACGATATCCCGCTTTACCCCAAACTGGTGGGGGATTCCTTCCTCGACCGGCTCCAGGATCCGGCGCTCCGACCCGACGGCATTCCGCAGGGCTATTTCAAGGACACTGAAGATGCCTTTTACCTTTCCTTTGCGCGCATCTTCCGTTTCGCCGTACCGCTGGGCTGGCTCTATACCGACCTGGCTATGGAAGTGCCGGTGGGGTTGAATATCAAGCTATTACATCAGTCCCTTTACGAACGCAGCGCCAGCGGGCTCGGCTTCGATCTCGGTGCCATGGCGCGTTTCAATCTCGGGCAGTTGCTGCAGAACCGCCGGCTCGGCGACATCGGCATCGGTCTTTCGGCGATCGATCTCACCCGGACCACCCTGATTTGGGATAACCAGCGCGAAGAGAAGATGGCGATGGCCCTGCTCTGGGGGATCGCCTACAGTCAGCCGGTCGCCTTCCAGCAAAGCCGGATTGATTTTTTCTGGAGCCTGCGCAAAAGGGAGGTGCGGAATTCGCTGTACGGCATGGAGTATACACTCAAAGGGATCGCCTTGCGGCTGGGGCGGAATGAATCGGGATTGACCGCGGGGGCCGGTGTGCGCTGGCGGCGCATGCGCGTCGATTACGCCTTCACTGCGCTCGATTTCGGAGGCGTGCACCGCATCGGTTGCGGCTTTATTTTTTAATGGCGATAAGGAGAACGAAAGTGAAGTGGAGGGTATGGTTGTTCGCGGTGGGATTGGGACTCTGGACGGCGTGCAGTGACCAGTCCACCAATCCGGAAACGCGCCCCCCGGTACCGCGTTTTGTCCAGGCCGTTCCGGACACCGCCGAGGATGAGGCGGGCATCGATGCGGTCCCCGAAGAGGATGCCATTTTTCTGCAATGGCGCCGGGAGGAAGCCCTTTCGGCATTTGAATTGTTCCGCGGTCGCGCCGGGGAGAAGAATTTCGCTCGGATCGCCCAGCTCACAGCGCGGGATACCACTTTTTTAGACCGGGTCGGTCCCAACAACCGCTGCTGGTATTATCTGCGCGGCGCTGACGCTGACGGACATCTCTCCGCGCCCTCGGATACGATCGATTATATGCTGCTGGACAAGGCCACCGATCTGCAGGTTGCCGACGGGGATACCCTGCGCTTCTCCTGGAGCATCGGCCTGCGGCGTCCGGCCTCCTATGTGCTTCGCCTAAAGGAGGAGGAAAGCGGCGTCTGGATCTGGATGGGAACAGTAGAACCCGGATTTCAGGGAACCCGCGAGAGCGTCCGCTACAACTACGACGGCCGTGCCCGGCAACCGCGTTTGCTGAAAGGGGTGCGTTATCTCTGGCGGCTCGACTGCGTCGGTGCCGCACCCCATAGCGGCAGTGAATCGGCATGGCAGCGTTTCATCTTGTTTTGAACTTGGGAGTATAATGCAATGTGGCTAACAGGTTTTAACAAACCGGCGCGGACCAGCTCGATCCTTCTGGCCGTCGCCCTTTTGGTTAGTCTTCCGGCGGCCGGCCAAAGCCTCAACAGCGGAGCGCTGCTGCCCCAGTGCCGACCGGCCTGGGTGCTGGAGCGCGGCCATCTGACCGCGCATCTTCACTCCGGTTTCTGGGGCCGAGCGGCGCAGCAAAGCTATCCCCCCTATGGCGCTCCCGGCACGCGCAACATATGGGATCTGCAGAGCACCTTCGCGTTGAATTACGGCCTGGGCGCCCATCTCGAGGTCCAGATTTTGCCGGTACTCTATCAGTCGCTGCAGGCGGAGGGCGGCCGTTTCGGCCATGACATCACCCTCGCTTTAACACTGGGCTCCTTCCAGAAACCCGGCAAGTCGTGGTTTCTCGGCCTTCAGACAGCGGTGCTCATGCCTTCCGGGCTGGGCCATAACCTGCTTTTTGAGCCCTACAGTCCCAGCCGGCATGCATTCACCCTTACCGCTCTGGCGAGCTGGGCCGCCGATTCCGAATTCCCTGCCGAGTCCGTCAGTGCGCACCTGAACCTTGGCTGCACGCTTTACGACGATGTCGGTCTCCGGTTCGCCGACCGCATTCTGCGGACGGAGAGCTATGCCCTCAAGCGCAGCCAGAACCTGGCCTGGAGCGCAGGGCTATCCCTGCCCCGCGACTATTTCGACTGGGGCCTGGAGACCTATGGGCTGACCTGGATACAAAAACCGCCGGCGGGGGCCGAGGGGAGGGAGGATTATCTCTATGCATGCCTCTCCATGCGGTACAAACCGTGGCACTGGCTCCATCTTTCTCTTGCGCTGGACCGCCGGCTCTCTTCCGGCACCGATGAAACCATCCCGTCCTTGGCGGCGCGCGGACTGGGGGCCTTGCCCAACTATCCGGCCTGGCGACTCGAGCTGGGTCTGCACTTCAAACTGCTGCCGGTGACCTTGATCCTGTCGGATGACCGGGAGATCCTTCTCAAACGCGGAGAAGAACGATCGCCGGTGGTTGAGCAGATCCTTGACAACAGCACCCGGGGTGCGGAGAGCAAGGATGACCTCGAACGCCTGCGCGCCGAACGGGAACGGGCGGAGAAGGAGCTGGAGCGGCTGCGGCGAGTCATCGAGACCCGGCAGCAGGAGGAGAAGAAGCCGGCTCCGGATCAGAACTTGTGACCGTCGCGGCGCTTCTGGCTGTATCGTGCCAGGGTGTCATGGATGATTCGATAGCCCTCTTCAGCGGGCGGAACCTCGTCCATTGCCACTACATTGTTGATGCTATAGCCGTAAGGTATTTTGGTGATGGCGTTAGAGATGAGGGCGATTCCAGATCACGGATGACCCCATGCCATGGATGGATCATGATACCCACCCTCTGTGGCTGGTTCTTTTTCTATAAGCGCCCGCCTGGTACCGTTATGTTCACGTTCCCGCCCTTTCATCTGACCAGCACCAGCTTGCGGCTGAGCGTCTGCTTTCCCGCAACCACCCTACAGTAATAGATCCCGCTTGCCGCCGTCTTGCCCAGATCGTCGCGACCATCCCAATGCAGATCGAGATAGCCTTCCCGGGCTTCGCCCTGATAGAGGCGTCGGACACACCGTCCCAGCAAATCGGTGACCTCCACTTGGAGCGGACCCCGCTGCGGCAGGGAGAGAATCATCCGGGTTTCGTTATTAAAAGGATTGGGATAGTTGGGCGACAGCATCATTTCGGCGGGTAGAGGCAGCAGGGCCTGAACAACCGGCGGCGTCTGGGTGCCGCCGTCGCGGCTCAAGGCCTGCAAGCGGTAAAAACAGCGCTCGCCTGCCGGGGCACTGGTGTCCAGGAAGGCATAGCGGCCGTCCGCGGCGGGCGGGATCAGGGTGCTGATGGCGCTCCAGGGACCGGTCTCGAGGGGCGCGCGTTGGATCATGAAGCCGAGGGGATCGGTTTCGAGCAGAGTCTGCCAGACCAAACGGATGCCATGGCCCGGCTCAGCCTCGGCCCGGAAGCTCGCAAGCCACACCGCCGAGACGAGCTTGAGCGACCAGCTGCGGCTGACCGTGCTGGTCTGATCACTGATCACCACCTTGACCTGGGCATCGCCGGAGGGGATCAATTCGGACTGCAGCCGCCATGCGGATTTGCCGTATGAGCAGAAGGCGCCGTTGAGATACCAGGTGTAGGTGAGGGGATCGCCATCCGGATCGGAGACGGCCACACTGAAATCGACGGCCTCCGGCTTGTTCAACTGGACAACCGCCTGCTGCGGCTGGCATTTCGCGGCATCGACCAGCGGCGGCCGGTTGACATTGCGGACGATCAGGGGTAATTCAGAACGGCTCGAGGCCCCGAAGGGATCCGCAACCTCGAAGGAGAGGGTATACTCGCCCGCCTGATCGTAGGTGGGCTGCCAGGAGATCGTCCCGTCCGGACCGAGGGCCGCTCCGGGAGGGGCTATCAGCAGGGCGATGCGTATCGAGTCGCCCTCGAGGTCACGCGCGGTTACGGCGTAGCGCCAGACCTCATTTTCATGGATCACGATGCTGTCGGGGAGGGTGAGTTGCGGCGGCTGGTTAGCCAGCGCGGTCGCGGAGAAGATAGAGGGGGCAACGCCAAGTCCCGTGCTTGCGGCTTGGGCGATCTGGGGGCCGATTTGCCCGCCCAGGCGCCAGAGCACCGAGGCCACGCCGGACGAGTCGGTAACCTGCAGGGCGCCGGGTATGAAAGCGCCGCCGGTCGCAGCGGTGGAAAAGAAGATGGTCTGCCCCGGCACGCCGTTGGCCCAGGCATCGCGGAGCTGCACGATGAGGGGCTGGCTGAGTCGGTGCCACGCGACGCCGCTTTGATTATTTCCATTCAGGACGGCCAGTTCGGCCGCCGAGCCCGGCAGGGCCGTGATGAGGAAGCGGACAAATCGTTCTGGTGTATCCGCCAAGGCGGCCGCGATGGCGATCCGGCCACTGCGCGTCCCCGCGCGCACCTGGATGGCGCTGGTTCCTGTCGTGTCGGTATAGAGGGTGATCTGGGCCGCACCGGAGGGGGAGGCGTCGCCGGCTTGGGCCTTCAGGCTGGCCGAGGGATCCAGAAGATCGGCGTTGCCCTCCACGAGCGAGAAACGGACGGCTGTATGGGCCACACCGCGGCCGTTGGCGTCAAGAACGCGGACGGCGAGCGGAGCGCCAAAGATCGTGGTGACCTGAGCACTCTGAGCGTTGCCGCCGACTGGTTCAAGCTGCGCCGCCTTGGGATGGACGAAAAAGATCGATTTGGCCGCGGTGAGCCACTGGCTGCTCGTGGCGACCCGGGCCTGAACGGTGAGCGTCCCGGCCTCTTTGGAACATACCCTGGCTTGCAGGACGCCGGCACTGTTGCTGTAGCCCTGGACGGGCTTGATTTCCGCGGCGAGACCGCTGCTAACCAGCACGATGCCCTGGCTGGGGATGGGATTGCCCCAGGCATCGCGAATGGTGGCGGTGATCATGCCCTCGCTCACGCCGTCAGCAGGAAGTGGCGAATCGGCGTTCAGGATGGAACGACTGATGTCCGGTGCTCCGGGCAGGGCGGTGGCAAAGATCAGCCGGTGCGATCCATTGACAGGAAGGCCGTTTTTATCGAGACCAATCATCTGCACCGCCTGTGTGCTGTCACCGGCGAGGGTGCCCAGACGCCAGGTCGTCTCCGCTACGCCGCTGCGATCTGTGGTCAGGACGGTCAGTGTGTCCTGCGCGCTGCCGAGCACCCCGTTGCCACGCGCAATCCGGAAGCGGATCGTTTTGCCGGCCAGGGGATTCCCGAGACCATCGAGAGCCCGGGCGCGAAGAGGACCGGAAAGCCACTGCTGCACCGGGCCGCTCTGACCGGCGCCGGCGAGCAGTTCGATACTCTGTATGTCGCCCGCCTGGGGAGCGACGCCCCGGGCGTAAAAGCAGACCGGAGAACCCTCGAGCGGCGTGGTGCCGTTTTTTAGGCTGCTCGAAGCCTCGGCGCGATGCGTCGAATCACCCAGGCTCCCGCCGAGAGTCAACCAGGCTGCAGCCAGGCCGTTCTCATCGCTGGTGGTGCTGAGCGTATTCGCACCTGCAAATTGGCCGTTTCCTGCGGTCACGGTGAATCGCACGGGGTGGTTGGGCGCAGGATTACTGAAGCGGTCCGTAACCCGAACCATCAAGGGCTCAGGCAGCGGTGAGTTGACCAGTCCGCTCTGGCCACTGCCGGAAAAATAACTGATCCGGGCGGCGGCATCAGCCACAGCGGAGGCACTGAAGAGCGTGCTTTCGGTGGTCAATCCTTCCGCCCGCGCCGTCACCTGATGGAGATCATTTCCGGCCTGGCTGCCCAGCTGGAACTGTACGCGGGCATGGCCATGGGCATCGGTTTGGGTTAGCACCTGGGAGACACCGTTGACCCTGCCATTGCCGCTGGTCACGCTGAAGCGAACGGGATGGTTGATGATGGTGTTCTGGTAAAAATCCTTGAGGGCGACCACCAGGGAGTCGGGTAGCACTGTGCCGGCGACGCCGGATTGATGATTGCCGGAGAGCGCGAAGAGGAAGGCGGGGGGACCGGCGGTGGCGCTTGCGTAAAAAACCAGCGGCGCTCCATTGAGAGCGCGGCCGTTGGCGGAGGATGCCGCTTCGATCTGGTTGTTGCGCGTGCCCGCGATCGTGCCTAGGGTGAGCGGGACCGCCGCGGTGCCGGCGGCATCGGTTGTGGCGTTGTAGAGGGTCTGTCCGGCGCCGTTGAGCGAGCCACCGCCGGCGAGAATGCGGAACTGGACGTTGTGACCCGCGACGGGATTGCCGTAGCGGTCCGCGACCCGCACCGTCAGGGGTGTCGCGAGTCGGACGGCTACGGTCCCGGTCTGGTCATCACCGGCGATGGCGAGGAGGCGGTTGGGCGGTGCGGGCACGGCGGTGGCTTTGAGCAGCCGCGGCGAGCCCTGCAGCCCGGCTGCCTCAATCCTGAGGCTCTGCTCGCCGCTCTGCGAACCCAGCCGCCAGTACAGCGAGAGGATGCCATCGCTGCCGGTGGCAAGCTGCAGCGTCGAATCCGCGCCCACGGCCGCGGTTTTGGCAATGCGGCCGCCGGAGAGAGCGCTGCAGAGGACCGGCCAGGAGGCGATCGGCTGACCATCCGCCCGCGTGACTTTGAATCGGACCGGGAGGGCCAGAACAGCGTGGACGGTGTCGGTCTGCGCATCCCCCTGGAGATAGACCAGGTTGGTCGCGCCGTTCACGAGGGTGGCGGTAAAAAGGGCCTCGCAGCCGGCGATCGCCGGGGTGGTGGCGGCGACGGTCTGGATGCCGGCGGCGCCGCCGGGGATCAGGACCATCCGCGCCTGCCCGAGTGAATCGGTGATCGTCTTGCCGTCCGCTGGACTGAGAAGACCTCCGCCGGAACGGACGCTGAACCATACCGGTGCACCGGGAACCGGATTGCCGAACGCATCCCGGAGCGTGACGGCCAGCGGTTCGGCGAGCGGCACACCGGCCTGGACGGCCGTCTGGTTGTTGCCGCCGCTGATCGTCATCGTCGCGGCCGCGGCGGCTAGTGCCTTCGCGCGGAAACCAGCCGTAATCAGATCGCCCGTAGCGGTTGCGCGCGCTTGCACTGTGATCGCCCCGGCAGCGGTCCCGAGCTGGAGCGAGCGCTGCGCCAGTCCCTGGCTGTCGGTCGCAAAGGGGTCGCCGCTGCCGCTCTCTCCAGTTCCGCCAGGGACATACGCCAGATTGGCGGTTACCAGAAGGCGGTCGAGCTGGAGGGTGCCCTGAGGAACCTCCAGGAGCAAGCGGTGCGATCCGGCGGCGAGGTTCCACCCGCCGGCGGCGCCGATCCGGATCCATTGCCAGACCCCGCTGGTGCTGAGGCTTTGGGTCAGAGCTGTCCCGTCGACGGTCACACCCAGGGTGATGCCGGCGGCGCCGGTACGGGCGCGGACCCAGAGCGATGCGGAGGCGCCGGCCGGAAGTGAAAAAGTGAGGGTGTCGCGGCCGCCGCTGCGGCTCTGGGGCGGCATCAGGACCAGACCGCTGCCGGAAGCGGTGGCGTCATACGCCCATGCGAGACGGCCTCCGAGGCCACCGGATTCCGCTTCCAGCCATAAGCCGCTTGTACTGCCGGCAGCGGGCAGCAGCAAAGAGGCGTCGCCGGAGAGGACCGTGAAATCGACATGCACCCCCGCTACGGGTTTGCCGGTGGCATCCAGGGCCCGGACGGCGAGGGGGAGGGCGAGACGCTCGCTCACCACGCCGGACTGATCCTGGCCGGAGGCAATGGCAAGCTGTTTCGCCGCTGTCCCGGCGGCGGGGGCCTGCGGCGAGATGTGCAGGATTTGATCCGCCGCAACCTCGCGCAGCACCAGAAAAGTGTTGTCGGTGAACTGCGCCAGCAGGTCGCAGCTGGTGCGGTTGCCGAGGCCGAAATGCTGCAGGGCAGGATACTGCGCGAGGTGTCCGCCGCCGGAGACGATCTCGCGGTAGCCGAGGAGCGCCGCCGGATCGCCGGCCTTGCCCGCTTCATAGCACCAGAGTTTGGTGCCGAAGGCGCTGGCGTTGCCGCCGGGGCCGGCGGCGTCGATCTTGAGGTAATGGCCGGTCCGGGCGAGGGTATTTTCTCGGTAGACGTTGAAGATATCCGAACGGGTGAGGAAGAAATCGAGATCGCCATCGTCGTCGCCGTCGAAGGCGGCACCGCTGCGGACATCACCGGCGGCTGTTTCTGCGCCAGTGGAGCGGACCGGCGTGAAGCGCATGCCGCCCTCATTGCGGTAAAAGGCGCCGGTGGTGCTTTCGCCGGTAGTAATGAGGTCGAGGTCGCCGTCGAGATCAAAATCCCCGGCAAGGACGGAGAAGCCGCTCATCGGAATATTGAGGGTGGCCGATATATCCTGAAAGGAGCCGGCGCCATTGTTGCGATAGATGCGCAGTATGGGATTGGGATCGGCAGTGGAGGCGGAGACCGCAACGAGCAGATCGAGGTCGGCGTCGTTGTCGAGATCGGCCCAGAGGGCACCGCGGCAGTTGGCATTGAGAGCGAGTCCCGCGCCTGCGGCGCCCTCAGTGAAATAACCGGCGCCGTTGTTGATGAAGAGTTTGTTGGCCGCGCCGCGCTTGACGATATAGATATCGACGTCGCCGTCGTTGTCGAAATCGGCGGCTGCGGCGGCTTCGCTGGGGATCGCCGGTTCATCGACGTCGTTGGCACCATGATCCACGCGCTGAAACCGGCCGTCGCCGCGGTTGAGGTAGAAGGCGTTTTGGCTGCGGGAGTTGACGGCATAGAGGTCGAGGTCGCCATCGCCCTCGGCGTCGAAGGCCAGCAAGGCGGTGGTCGTGGCGCTGGCGGCCTCCAGGCCGGAGGCTGTGGTGATCTCCTGAAAGAAGCCGGCGCCGGTGTTTTCATAGAGCCGGATGCGTCCCGGCGAGTTGGCGTTGATCAGATCGAGATCGCCGTCGCTCTCGATGTCGGCGAAGAGGACACCGCGGCTGTCGCCGGCGTCCTTAATGCCCCGGCTCTCCGCCTGTTCGTTGTAGGACGCGGCTGTCCCCCTCTGCATAAGAAAGTCGCGGCGAAAGACGCTCTCCGCGGTTGTGCGCGTCACATAAAGGTCGAGCCGGCCGTCGCCGTCGGCGTCGGCGACAGCGAGCCCCTGGCTGCTGTATTCGGCATCGAAGCCGGCGGTATTGCTCTCCCAGGAGCGGTCGGTGAACCAGAGCGGCGTCCCGGAGAGTACCGGGATCATCACCGAAGCACAGGTCGTGCCGATCAGGCGGTGGCCGTCACTGTTGGGATGGAGCGTGTTGGTGGGGGCCAGGGCGGTCGCGAGATACGGGGTATAGTTCGTGTTCTTGTCGTTATTGAAGAGGGGATTCTCATAGAATGGGGTGAAGCAGTCGATGAGGTGAACGGGTTCGGGCTGTCCTGTGATGGCGCCGCTGGCATAATTTCGGACAACATGGGCGATCTCCATATTGTAGACCGCCACCAGACTGTCGGCGGATTTTATCGGCGAAATCAGGCAGACAAAGATATGCTGGAGATCGGTGCCGCGGGTGCCATCGCGCCATTTGAGCAGATAGCGGATCAGGCTGGCCATCTGGCCGGCGGGAGTGGTGTTGAAGGTGGTGGTGCCGTAAGGGCCGACTGGTGCGCCAGCGAGATCATTGAGGTTGTTGGTACCGAGAAAGATGCCGACGACGTTGGGCCTGTAGTTGTTCAAGTCTTCGGTGACATCCATCTTGGGCGCGCGGATGCCATTGTCGGGATAGAAATCGAAGGTCTTGCGGCCGCCTTGGAAATGGCCTTCGTAGGGGGCGGCGCCATAGGCGCCGACGAAATCGATGGCGAGGCCTGCGGCAACGAGCTGATCGTAGAGTACTTTGCGGTAGCCGAGGGTGTCGTCGGCGAATTTACCGGCGGTGATCGAATCGCCGAGCAGCATGATACGCGTGGCCGTGCCCAGGGCGATCTGCTCCAACTGCAACGTCGCGGCCGGCGCCGGCTCGCCCGCTGCTGCGGTGATTACCAGACGTACGGCATCGGATTCTTCGCCGGGGAAGGTGAAGGTGAGCGGGCCGGCGCCGGCCGCTGTGGCGGTGACCACGGTATGAAAGGGGGCATTTCCCTTTTTAAGCTGCAACAGGATGGTGCGCGCCGGGGCGCCGGCTGGAAGGTCAAGCTGAAGGGTGGCGCGGCCGACCAGCAGAGGGCTCTCCAGCAGCCAGGTCCTGGCCTGGCTGCCAGCGCTCCAGGCGGCATCGCCGGAAAGCCCGGCGGCCTCCGCTACTGAGAGCCGGGTGAGCGGCAAGGGGGCCAGATTTGTGACCGAGCGGTAGGTAATCAAGCTCTCGCTGCGCGGCAACGGCTTGCCGAACCACTCCTCTGCGGAGGAGGTCTCAAGGGCCGTGGCGGGATGCGAAAGCAGGAAAACCAGGCTGAGCAGCAGGGGCGGATGGAAACGATGCACGACAAAATTCCTCTAGCAGGTCTGGTCCTGTTTTCAGGGCGCTGGGGCATAGCTATTTAAATAGAAATACGGTAAACAGGGCGATTTGCGGAGGAAAAGAGAACCTGGAACCGTTTGCTGGAAAGGGTAAAAGAAACGGAGTCTGCGGTGCGTCAGGCACGAACCGGAATTCGGGCAGCCTCTAGATCGGGAAATTAGCTTGACAAAATGATGTTTCTTTAATAAATTAGGTTTAATTTAGATCTGGATTTTTCCCATCGCCATGAACCAAGATCTTTTACGCGTGCTCGGTATGACGTTCCATGCCTATCACGGCCTGGAACATCAAGAGATCAGAAACGGCCAGCGGTTCGAAGTGGACGTGGAACTCGGATTCAACGCCGCTCCCGCAGGTCGCAGCGACCATCTCCAGGATACCATCGATGTCCGCCAAGTATACAATCTGGTCCAGGGGGTGGTCCTGGAGCGACGGTTCTTTCTAATCGAGGCCGTGGCCGAACATATCGCCGCCGGTATCCTGGAGCGGTTTCCCGCCGAAGCCGTCAAGGTCCGGGTGCGCAAGCCCTTCGCGCCCTTGGGCGGACTGGCCAACGGCACGGAAATTGAGATCACCCGCCATCGCCATGACACAGATCACTCCTCCAACCGCTCCTGATATCTTTATCGGCCTGGGGTCCAATCTTGGCGACCGCGAGAAGAATCTCATCCGCGCCTTGAAGGCTCTCGAGGAAGAGGGCGTACAGATCCACCGCCTCTCCGGCCTCTATGAGACCGAACCGGTCGGCTTCGCACAGCAGCCCGATTTTCTCAATCTGGTTGCCGGGATCGCCACTTCGCTCTCCCCCCTGCAGCTTCTCTCCTGCCTGCTGGAGATCGAGCAACGGCTCGGCAGGATTCGTAAGATCCACTGGGGCGCGCGTACCATCGATCTCGACCTGCTCTGTTTTCAACACATCATCCGGCAGGAGGAACCCTTGATCTTGCCGCACCCGCGTCTGCATGAACGGCGTTTCGTTTTGATTCCCTTCGCCGAGATTGCCGCCGGATACCACGTTGCCGGGCTGAACGCCAGCGTGCGTGAACTACTGCAGGTTTGCGCGGATGCCCACACCGTGCGGCTCTACCGCAGCGCGCAGCACCTGCAACGACGCATGCGAAAGGCACAAGCATGAATCTGCCAAGATACATTTGTATTGAAGGAGTGATCGGGGCGGGCAAAACCAGTCTGACCCGCATGCTGTGCGAACGCTTGGACGCCAAGGCGATCTATGAAAAACCGGAGGAAAATCCCTTCCTGGCTGATTTTTACCGCGATCCGCGGCGCTACGCCTTTCAGGTACAGCTCTTCTTCCTCCTGAGTCGTTACCGCCAACAGCAGGAGAACGTGCAGTCGGACCTCTTTCACGAGACTGCTGTTTCCGACTACCTGTTCGCCAAGGACCGTATTTTTGCCCACCTCAACCTCGAGGACCGGGAGCTTTTCCTCTACGACAAGATCGCTTCGCTGCTGGAGCAGGATATTGTCAAGCCGGATCTGGTCGTCTACCTCCAATCCTCGGTTGAGCGGCTCATGGCCAACATCCACAAGCGCAGCCGGACCTACGAGAAGGAGATGTCCGAGGAATATATCTTCTCCCTGAACGAATCCTATAACCGTTTCTTTTTTCATTACCAAGAGACCCCGCTGCTGGTGGTCAACAGTGTCACCATCGATTTTGTCCATAACAAGGATGATTTTGAGGAACTGGTCCGCCAGATCATGCGGCCGCACGCCGGCATCGAATATTTCTCGCCGGCGCGTTGATTCCTCGCATGCTCATCTCTTTTGTCGAAAAGGCAGTTGCACATGGTATTTCGTCTTGTCATCCTGGCGATCCTTTTGTATGTGATCAGCAAGGTCCTCGGTCTTCTCTTCAGCGGAGCTGCACAGAAGCCGGAGACTAAAGTCCGCGGCACCTCCCAAAACAGCCCACTCGATCTCTCCCAGGAAGATGTGGAGGATGTAGACTATAAAGAGCTCCCACGCAACAAATGACGCGCCACTAATTCATGGAGCGGCCATATTCCCCGCGCCGACCAATCCCCTCCCCTAACGTGACTGTTGTATGGCTCTCTATTTTCGCATTCTGCGCTACCTCAAACCGTACTGGAAGAGTCTGCTGGGCTCTCTGGTTTGTATTTTTTTCTTCACCCTTTTCAGCAGCGCTTCCCTGGTTTCGATCATCCCCTTCCTGGGCACGATCTTTGATGCTCCGCACGCTGGACTGACGGCGGCACCGGCGCAGGCTCCGGCGGTGGGGGAAGAGATCGCCAAGGTGGCACCGGCCGGAGCGGCTGCGGGCTTGACCTCCTCGGTGCGCCATACCCTGACCCGGTACCGGGATCAAGCCATGGCCTTTCTCACCGGCGGGAGCCGGCGCGACGCGCTCAGGCGCCTTTGCCTCTTCATCATCCTGATGATCCTGTTGAAGGGATTCTTCGACTATTTTCAATCCTATCTCATGGCCGGTGTCGAGCAAGGGGTCATTCGCGATATTCGCAACGACCTCTACCGCCATATCAATCAGCTTTCGCTGGGCTATTTTACCCAGACCCGCACCGGGCAGATCATCTCCCGTATCACTAATGACGTCACCCTGGTCAATAGCGGCGTCTCGGCCAGTTTTGTCACCCTTATCAAAAATCCTCTGCTCATCATCACCTATCTGGGTATCGCCATATATCTGAGCTGGTCGTTGACCCTGGTCGCCCTGGTGGTGGCCCCCTTCACCATGGGGATTGTCGGCTGGATTGGCCTGAAGCTGAAACGGGAGAGCACCCTCTCGCAGGAACGCATGGCCAATCTCACCTCGGTGCTGCAGGAGACCGTCGCCGGACAGCGGGTCGTCAAGGCCTTTGCGATGGAGGAGTTCGAGATTAATAAATTCGCCGGGGAGGCCCATCGCTATTATGAGACCCTGTTGCGCATCACCCGCACCCGCAATCTGGCCTCTCCGCTGACCGAATTCCTGGGCACCTTGATCGCCGTAGGCATTCTCTGGTTCGGCGGGCAGCAGGTGTTGGCCGGCAAGATGCTCTCGCCCGAGGAGTTCATGGGCTTTCTCGTCATCGTCTTCTCCCTCATGCAGCCGGTCAAAGAGCTGTCGACCGTGCACAATCGTTTGCAGGAGGCGATGGCCGCCGCGGAGCGTATCTTTGCGGTGCTCGATTTAAAGCCCGCTGTCCAGAGTCTTCCCGCTGCCAAAAAGGTGAACGAGTTCCGTGAAGCGATCGAGCTGCGGGATGTGACCTTTTCGTACGGCAGCGGCGAGGAGGTCCTGCGCGATATCTCGCTCACTGTCCGCAAGGGGGAGATCCTCGCCATCGTCGGTCCGAGCGGGGCGGGCAAATCGACCCTGGTCGATCTGATCCCGCGTTTTTACGATCCCACCAGCGGGATGATCCTGCTCGATGGCATCGATTTGCGCGAGATTGAGGTCTCCCATTTGCGCCGGCTGATGGGGATCGTCACCCAAGAGACCATTCTCTTCAATGACAGCGTCCGCAACAACATCGCCTACGGCTTGACCAGCAAGCCCCTCGAGGAGATCGTCGAGGCGGCGCGGATCGCCAATGTCGATGATTTCATCCGGCAGCTTCCCCGAGGCTATGATACCGGCATCGGCGAGCGTGGCATTGCGCTCTCCGGCGGGCAGCGGCAGCGCCTGGCGATTGCCCGTGCGGTTCTGAAGAATCCCCCCATTCTGATCCTCGATGAGGCTACTTCGGCCCTGGATACCGAATCGGAGGCGCTGGTGCAGCAGGCTATCGAGCGGCTGATGCGCAACCGCACCTCCTTCGTCATCGCCCATCGGCTCTCGACCGTGCTCCATGCCGACCGCATCATCGTGCTTGAGAAGGGAAGGATCGTTCAGATGGGTGTCCATGCCGACCTGGTCGAACAGCCCGGGTTGTATCAAAAGCTCTACGCCATGCAGTTCCGCGCCGCGGAGGTTCCCGAATGAACACGCTCCGTATCGACGATGCTTTTCTCGAAAAGGTCACCCGCTGGAGTCTTTATCTTTTTGCGGCAGCTATGCCTTTTACCATCGCCCTAACCCAGATCGCTGTGGCGGTGGCTGCGATCGCCTGGCTGGCGCGGCTTTTCTACACGCGCACCATCCGTTGTCCGCGCCTCGGCGTCGAATGGGGATTTATGGCCTTCATCGCTGCCGAGCTGCTCGCCTGTCTTTTCTCCACCAATCTCGGCCAGAATCTTATTTATCTGAAACGCTTGCTGCTCATTCCCATTGTCTATATCGTCGCTGCCAACAGCGGAGGGGAGAAGGAACTGCGGCGGCTCGGGCTGATTTTCGCCGGCGCCATCGCCCTCTATTCCGCCTGGGGCATCGGCTCTTTCCTGGTTCATCCGGCCTTGCGGGTCCGTCACATCCAGAACTCGATGACCGCGGGCGGGATCACCATGGTGGGCGCGGTCATCGCCATGGTCTTCGCCCTCCGGGTGCGGACAAGTTGGGAACGCCTTTTCATGTCCGCTGCTGCGCTGCTCTCGTTGGGCTGCCTGTTGCTGACCTCAACCCGGGGATCGTGGGTGGGATTTTTCTTCGCTACCCTGGTGGTGCTGCTCCTGCAGCAGCGCCGGCTGCTGCTGATCCTGCCGGTCATCGCCTTGGCCTTCTACTTGCTCTCGCCGGCCAATTTTTCACAACGCCTGCGCCATATCTTCGATCCGGCATGGGGGACCAATGCGAAACGGATGCACTGGTGGGCGGTCGGCTGGGAGATCTACAAGGATCACCCGGTGGTGGGGATCGGGGATGTCGGCACCACACCGATGTACACGCGCTATGCCGCGCCGGGCGAGAAGGAACTGATCGGCCATTTCCATAGCAACTTTGTGCATATTGCGGTGACTCTGGGCGCCGTCGGCTTGACGGCCTTTCTCTTTATGATGGGATCGATTCTCGTACGGCTGGCGCAGCGATTCCGGGTTTTTGCTAACGGGCACGGCTGGAACAGCGCTTGGGCGCTGGCCGCCCTCGCGGTCTTCATCGCGTTCAATATCAATGGTTTTTTTGAGTGGAATTTCGGCGATCAGGAGATCATCACCATGATCTGGTTTGCCGCTGGAGTGGGACTCGGATTGAAACAGGATGGATGATCCCGCAACCGTGCATACTCGGCAGCGAGAACATGAGCGGCTGAAAATGCTGCTCAAGGTGGCCGGCTCGATCTCGCAGGAGATGCAGTTGGACAAGCTGCTGCGCCTGATCATGGATGAGGTCAAGCAGGTGCTGCAGTGCGACCGCTGCACGGTCTTTGTCCTCGATCGCGAGCGGGATGAACTCTGGTCGCGCGTGGCCCATGGGGAGGCGGAAATACGCTTTCCCGCTCATTTGGGGATCGCCGGGGCGGTGGTCAAAAGCGGTGAGGTGATCAATATCCCCGATGCTTATGCCGACCGCCGCTTTAATCCCAATATTGACAAGCAGACGGGTTACCATACCCGCAATTTACTCTCGGCGCCGATGCGCAACCGACCGGGCGAGATCATCGGCGTCTTCCAGACGCTCAACAAGAATGACGGGCCCTTCACCCGGGATGATGAGGAAATTCTGAACGCCATCTCGGTACTGGCAGCAACGCAGATCGAAAACGCCCAGTTGTACGAAGAGCAAAAAAAGACCTTCGACAGTCTGGTCGAGACCTTGGCCAGCACCATCGATGCCCGGGATCCGCTGACCGCCGGCCACTCGCAGCGGATCGCCCTCTATGCCGAAGAGATCGCCCGGGTGCTGCAGCTGTCGGCTCAGGAGCGCGAGGTGCTGCGCATCTCGGCGCTGCTCCATGATTATGGCAAGATCGCGGTGCGCGAGGCCGTGCTGACCAAGAGCGACCGGCTCACTGAGGAGGAGTACAGCCATATCCGCAACCATGCGGCGTTTACCCGCTCCATCCTGGAGAAGATCCATTTCAGCCGTGAACTCAAGCAGGTGCCGCTGATCGCGGCCTCGCATCATGAGCGCCTCGACGGCAGCGGCTATCCGGCGGGCTTGCGGGAGGACGAAATCCCCGGGCTGAGCAAGATCCTGGCGGTGGCGGATGTCTTCGATGCGCTCACCTCCAAGCGGCACTATCGCACGCGGATGGATTTCGCGGAGGTCATCCAGCTGCTGATCGATGGCTCCGGTTCGCAATTTGACGCAGAGGTCGTCGAGGCCTTCAGGCGGATCCGGCTCGACCGTCTGGTGCGCATTCTCGAGCAGGAGCATGCGGAGCAGCTCGATGCCGGCGATCTGGCCTTTCTCAGCGAATTCGACAGCCGCGATGTCATCGCGTCGGCTGGCGCAGACCCGCCCGATGCCATCGGCATGCGCCTGAGAGCAATTTTTCAAGCCTGTTATCAGCATCACTATCTCCAACGCAGCGAACCTATACAGATGCCACGGAAAGGAGAATGAAATGCGCAGGGTGATCGAAACTGAAGGGGCGCCCAAAGCGATCGGCCCCTACAGCCAGGGCGTGGTTGTGAACGGCATGCTTTTTACTGCCGGCCAGCTGGGCCTGGATCCGCTCACCGGGATCATGGTGGAGGGTGGGGTCAAGGCGCAAGCCCTCCAGGCCATGCAGAATTTGCAGGCGATCATCGAGGAGGCGGGATCTTCCATGGCCTTGGTCGTCAAAACGACCATCTATTTGCAGGATATCAACGATTTCTCGACGGTCAACGCGATCTATGCCGGTTTTTTTCCTGAAAATCCGCCGGCGCGTTCGACGGTTCAGGTCGCCAGGCTCCCCAAGAACGGCTATGTCGAGATCGAGGCGGTGGCGCTCGTGCCGGGCGCGAGAGGATAAAGTGCTAATAGCAAAGCGGGTCTTTCTCTATACAGCCGGCCTGATCCTGGCTGCTGCAGCCGGAGGGGAGATGGTGCTCGGGCAGGTGCCCACTGCCGAAGCGGAAACCCTGACGCTCAGCCGCCAGTCCGCCGTTTCGGATACCCTCAATAATTCCGGGCATAAAGCCGCTCCGGCGGACTCGCTCACCACCGCCCGGAAAGTTAAGAACCCTACCGGCGCCATGCTTCGCTCCATGGTGGTGCCGGGCTGGGGACAGTGGTACAATGAAAAGCGATTTAAGGCGGTGGTGATGATGGGGGCGGAGGCGGGTCTTGTCATCGATGCCATCGTGCAGAACCAGCTGGCGGCGCGTTCACAGCAACTTTATGAACGGGAGTACTACCGCAACAATCGCAGCTTAGCCATTTGGTGGCTCGGTGCGGTCATCCTGTTCAGCATGGCCGACGCCTATGTTGATGCCCACCTTTTCGACTTTGACGAACGGCCGGAGCTGACCCTAGATCCCGTATGGGCGCCGGCGGGCTCACGGCCGTGCCCCGAGGCGGCCTTCCACCTGGCCGTCCATTTTTAATCCGCCCATCCGGCTTTCCCGTCTGCACCTCCAGGCGTCACTTGCAATCACCGCAGAATATGCGTATATTATGACGATTTGGTAAAAAAGCTTTTAGTGCGGAGGGCCATCCAGAAAATGAGCGCAGAATACCTTGAGATACGGCTTGAGGTCGAGCATGCGTCATTTCGTTGACCCCCTCCTGATGGTCCTTGGGCTGCTGTTAAGCCTGCTCGCGGGGAGGGCCCTGGGGGAGGAGCGCGGCCCAGCCGGTGCAGTGGGTGGCGGATTGGCAGCGCCCTGCCCGAGCGCCTTTGCGGCGCCGCTGAGCAGGCCCGATGAGAGGCCGGCCGATACCTCAGGGCGTACGGCGCAACGCGTACCCCACCGCGATTTCTGGCTCGGCAAGGACAAGGCCGATCACCTGGTGGTCAGCGGAGTTCTGGTGGGCTTCGCTTATTACGCCGCGCGCCGGGAACTGCATCTTTCCGATCCCCGCAGCAAGAACCTGGCCGCGGGCTTTAGCCTCTCGATGGGGCTGGTCAAGGAACTGCGCGATCAACGCCGGCCCGGCAATTTTTTCAGCCTCAAGGATCTGGCCGCCGATGGAGTCGGCATGGTGCTCGGTTATTTTCTCTGTTCAGCGGGGGGGCATTGAAATCAGCAAAGGAGTGGTGTGAGTAAAGGATGCCCCATCGACAAGGCCCGGTGTAATTGCGCTGTAGTCGGCGTCTCCGGTGCGGCGGAGGCCTCGCGTTTGGCCTATCTGGCACTCTATGCCCAGCAGCATCGGGGCCAGGAGAGCAGCGGCATCGTCGCCAGCGACGGCAAACGCGTCAGCCGCCATGTCGGGCGTGGTTTGGTGGCCGATGTCTTCAGCGATTCCGCACTCTTTTATCAGCTCGGTGGCTATCTTGCCATTGGCCACAACCGCTATTCCACCACCGGCTCATCCCAACTCATCAACGCCCAGCCCTTGCTGGCTAATTTCCGTGAAGGTCCCTTCGCCATCAGCCACAACGGTAATTTCACCAACTCGGCAGGTCTGCGTCGCCGACTCGAGGAACAGGGTTCGCTCTTCCAGACCAGCACAGACACCGAAGTCGTGCCACATCTGATCGCACGTTCCCGCGAGCGCGCGCTGCCGGAGCGGATCGCCGACGCTCTGTGCCAGCTTGAGGGCGCCTACTCCCTGGTGATGATGTGCAAAGACCGCATCTATGCGGCCCGCGATCCCCACGGATTCCGGCCGCTCTGCCTCGGCAGAAAGGATGGGGTCTGGTTTGTCGTCTCCGAAACCTGCGCCCTCGATCTGCTTCGCGCCGAGATCGTGCGTGATATTGAACCGGGCGAGCTGATCGAGATCCATGAAGGCCGGGTGACCTCCTTTCGCTTCGCCCCGCCCGGGCCTCGTCATGCCTGCATCTTTGAGTTTGTCTATTTTGCACGTCCGGACAGCCGCATTTTTGATGAGAATGTCGACCGAGTCCGCCGCAAACTGGGCAAGAATCTTGCCCTCGAAAGTCCGGCGGATGCCGACATCGTCATCTCGGTTCCCGATTCCAGCAACACTGCCGCAGTCGGGTACGCACGCCGGACCGGGATCAAATTCGAACTAGGGCTCATCCGCAACCACTATGTGGGGCGGACCTTTATCCATCCCCAGCAGGACATGCGCGATTTCAGTGTCCGGATAAAGTTCAATACGGTCAAAGGTGTGCTGCAGGGCCGACGGGTCGTGGTGGTCGAAGACTCGATCGTCCGTGGCACCACTCTGCGCCAGCTGGTCTCCTTGGTCCGCCAGGCCGGAGCCCGGGAGGTGCATGTCCGCGTCAGTTCGCCACCGATCCTCTCGCCCTGTTACTATGGCATGGATTTTCCCAGCAAGTCCGAGTTGATTGCCACCAGCAAAAGCATCGCAGAAATCCAGGAGTATATCCAGGCCGACAGTCTCGCCTATCTTTCGATCGAAGGGTTGCTTGATTCCGTCACCCACGACCCGGGGGGCTTTTGCACCGCCTGTTTTACCGGCGACTATCCGGTTGCCGTTGAAGAAGAATACAGTAAACATGTGCATGAACAGGCTTGAAACGGGCAGGTGGCATGGAGGATTCCACACCGCAGCGGCAGAAGTTGCTTTCCCGGCTTGACTATTTTTTTGTTCTGCGGCCGACGTTGTTCTTCCCCGTCTGGACTGTGGCACTCACCGGCTTCTGGAGCCATGAACGCACGATGGCCGGGCTACCCTGGTTTTACGGATTTTGGCCGCTGCGGGGGATTACGGTGATGCAGGGACTCGCGCTCCTGCTGCTGACCGTGCTGATGGGAGCCGCCTTTCTGCTGAATCAGCTTACAGACGTCGAAAGCGATCGTTTTAACAACAAGCTCTATCTGGTGGCCAGTGGTGCGGTGCCGGAACGGCACGCGAGGATGGAGTCGCTGCTCCTACTCGCTGTCGGCCTTGGTGGCCTGACCGGGTTGAAACCGGCGCTGGCTTTGTGCGCCCTCTTCATCTTTGCGGTAACCGGCTGGGCCTACAGCTGCAAGCCTTTCCTTTGCAAGGACCGTCCCTGGTTGGGACTCTGGGCTAATCTGTCCGGTTCGGTTTTGATCTACCTCTTCGGATGGTCGATGGCCGGCCCCCTCTCCTGGTCCGCTCTGCGCTGCGGCCTGCCCTATGTCCTGGGTATTGGTGCGGTTTATCTCCTCACCACTATTCCGGATCGGCCTGGGGATGCCGCGGCTCACAAGATCACCCTCGCGGTGCGCTGGGGAGAAACACGGATCTATCGTGCGGCGGTGATCTGTTCCGGGCTGGCGGTGGTGGCGGCCTTGCTGACGAAGGAGGGAGTGGCTTTGGCCGCAACCCTGACCGTCTGGCCCTTTTTCATCTGGGCCTGGCATCGTGAGACGGTCGAATCCGCGCTGCAAACCAACAAGATGGCGACGCTGGCCCTCTCCCTGCTGATCTGCTGGCGCATCCCGGTTTATCTGTTCCTGCTCGCCGGGCTCTTTTTTTTCAGCAAATGGTATTATAGACACCGGTTCAATGTTCATTACCCAAGTCTGCTGACATGACAGAAAAACTCGTCCATCTTGTGAATCGCTGTGATTTTTGCGGGGTGTGTGTCGCCGTCTGCCCGCAGGATGCCATCGATCTGGCAGAAGCCAGCCTGGAGATCCTCGTGGAGCGCTGCACGCTTTGCGGATCGTGCGTTCAGGCCTGTCCGGTGCGCGCCCTGGAGGAGTGGGATGCGGAATGAATACGATGTCGTCGTCATCGGCGGCGGACCGGCGGGAACGACAGCGGCGCGCCATGCCGCCGCCCGCGGCGCGGCTGTGGCCCTGTTTGAAAAAGACCGTGAAATCGGCGTACCGGTACGTTGCGCCGAAGGGGTCAGCCATGCCGGGCTCTGCCAGGAGCTGGAGATCCAGCCGCGCTGGATTGCCCAAACGATCACCGGGGCATGCCTGCATGCCCCCTCTGGAGCCGCTGTCCCGCTCAGCTCGGATCAGGTCGGCTATATCCTGGACCGCAAGGCCTTTGATTATGATCTGGGCCGGATGGCCGCAGCAGCCGGGGTATCCCTCTTTATGAAGGCCTACGTCTGCGGCTTGATCCTTGAGCAGGGCTGCGTTTGCGGCGTAGAGGTTGAGCATCTGGGCGAGCGGCGGCGCATCCGGTCCAGTATCGTGATTGCGGCCGACGGCGTGGAGTCACGGGCCGGGCGCTGGGCCGGCCTTAAAACCCGGACAGTCCTGGCGGATATGGAGAGCTGCGCCCAGGTGACCATCGGCGGTTACGCGGGCGATCCGGAGGTGATTCACTTTTATTTCGGGCAGGAAATTGCACCAGGGGGATATGCCTGGATCTTCCCGAAAGGCAACGGCATGGCTAATATCGGCCTGGGTGTAGCGGCAAGTGCCGCGCGAGTGCGTTCACCCCATGAATGCTTGCAGGCCTTCCTGGAACGCGAATTTCCGGGGGCGCCGGTGCTCAGTCGGGTTTATGGAGGGGTGCCCTGTTCCGGCCGTTTCGATGATATCGTTGCCGGCGGTCTGATGCTGGCCGGAGACGCTGCCCATCAGGCCAATCCTTTGACCGGCGGCGGTATCGTAACCGGCCTCATTGGCGGCCGTCTTGCCGGTCAAACGGCCGCGGCAGCGATCGCGGAGGGCCGCTATGACCGCGACCGCCTCCGGGCCTACCTGCGCGCCTGGCGGCAGGCGCAAGGCGACCGGCAGGCACTCTACTGCCGCCTGCGCAACTTTGTCTTCAGTCTCGAGGATAAGGACTATAATGCCCTGGCGGTGAGTGTGCTCGCCTTGCCGCCTGAAAAACGCAGCATGATCAATATCTTCAAGTCGGCGCTGATCCGCAAACCATCACTCATTCTCGATGCCGTTAAACTTTTTACCTAGGGAGCGCCATGAAGTTGGGTCTGATGGAAATCATCAAAAAGGATAAGCACCTTCTAGGCCTTCCGAATCTGCTTTCGTTCTCACGGCTCCTCTTTCTGCCGCTGATCTGCTATGCCATAACCCTTGAACCCGAGCATGGTGGTTGGCTCGCCCTACTCCTACTGGGCCTCTCCTTCATCACCGATTTTTTCGATGGTTTTGTCGCGCGTCAGCGGCAGCAGTTTTCCGAACTGGGGCGGATCCTCGATCCGGTCATGGACAAGCTCAATGTCGGCCTGATCATGATCATGCTAGCCTGCTGCCGGGATCTGCCCTGGTGGTATGTCCTGATGGTCATCGGCCGCGACTTGGTCATTCTGATCCTCAGTCTCTATGTCATCAAGCGCCGGCAGCATGTCCCGCAATCCATCTTCATCGGCAAGGTGGCCCTGGTAGCCTTTCTGGTGGTCATCATGACCTACATCATGAACTGGCGGCCCTTCAATTATATTGCCCTGGCTGTGTCGGTCACCCTGATTCCCGTCACGCTCTTCTGCTACATCATTCCCTATGTGCGCCGCAGCCGGATGCCAGAGCAATTTTGAATCGGCTCTCCCGGTTTTCCCAATCATGAGAGGTTGATTTGTTGAACGTTTTTAAGAAATTCCAGAATGGCCTGGCCAAGACTAGATCGGGTCTCGTCGAGGGCATCCAGCGCCTAGTCGCCCAATCGCGCGGAATCGATGAACCATTTCTCGAAGAACTGGAGGAGCTGCTCATCCTCAGCGACCTAGGGGTCGGGACTGCCGAGACCGTCATCGAATCGCTGCGCCAGCGGGTCCGGGAAGGCGGGCAGACTGATGCCGATGCCCTGCTCGGGCTCCTCAAGCAACAGCTGGTGGAACAGCTGAAGAAGAGTCTTGCCGCTGCAGTGGCAGCGGAGCGGCCGGGGGCGCAGCCCAGGGTTGTGAGCGTGGTCGGCGTCAACGGCGCAGGCAAGACCACGACCATCGGCAAGCTGGCGCATTGGTATGCTTCCCGGGGGAACAAGGTGCTCCTGGCCGCGGCCGATACCTTCCGCGCCGCCGCCGCCGATCAGCTCGACATCTGGCGCGACCGGGCCGGAGTGGAGATCATCCATTCGCAAAGCGGGGCCGATCCTGCGGCGGTGGCCTTTGATTCGCTCAAGGCTGCGATGGCCCGCCGCGTCGATTATCTCTTCATCGATACCGCTGGCCGGCTGCACACAAAGGGAAACCTCATGGCCGAGCTGGAAAAAATTCACAAGGTCCTCGCGCGCCAATGCCCCGGCGCGCCGCACGAAGTCCTGCTGGTCATCGACGCCACCACCGGTCAGAATGGACTCATCCAGGCGCGCAAATTCGCAGAGGCCGTTCAGGTGACCGGCCTGGTCATTACCAAACTGGACGGCACCGCCAAGGGGGGTATCGTCTTTTCCATCGCCCGCGAGCTGGGCATCCCGGTGCGGTATATCGGCCTGGGGGAGGGGATCGACGATCTGAAGCCCTTCGATCCGCACACCTTCGTCGAGGCCCTTTTCTCATGAAACTTCATTATGTGAGCCTTGGCTGCCCCAAGAACGCCATCGACCTCGAGATCATCCTGGGAGGCCTCGCACCACAGACGGAGATGGCCGCTGTGCCTGAAGACGCGGATGCGATCCTGATCAATACCTGCGCCTTTATCACCAGCGCTAAGCAGGAGGCGATTGAAACGATTCTGCAGATGGCGGCGTTAAAAGAGAGCAAGCCCGGCGTGAAGCTCCTCGTAAGCGGCTGCCTGCCGCAGCGTTACCAGCACGAACTGGAAGAGCTTTTCCCCGAGGTGGATGCCTTTTTCTTTGATCGTGAGGCCGCAAGAACCGCCGTAGAGATCGGGACCTTTCTCGGCCTCGGCGGCCACCCCTGCACCCGCCGTTACCGGCTGACCCCCGGGCATTACGCCTTTCTCCGTATCTCGGAGGGTTGTGACAACCGCTGCTCCTACTGCGCCATCCCCCTGATCAAGGGACCCATGCAAAGCCGGCCGCTTCCGGCTATCCTCGAGGAGGCCGAGAGGCTGGCTGCGGAGGGCGTGCAGGAACTCATAGTCGTCGCCCAGGACACCACGCGCTATGGCCGTGACCTCGACACCCCATTGCGGCTGCATCACCTCCTCGCCAGCTTGCAGCAGGTGCGCGGCCTCCGCTGGATCCGGCTGCTCTATACTCATCCAGCCCACTGGTACGACGAACTGATCGATACCGTCGTGGGGCTGGACAAGGTGGTCCCGTATATCGACCTGCCCATCCAGCATATCTCCGATCCGATTCTGCAGGCGATGGGTCGGCACAGCAGCCGGCGCCAGATAGAGGTACTGATCGAGAAATTGCGGCGTGCTCTTCCCGGACTGGCCCTGCGCACCTCGCTGATCGTCGGCTTCCCGGGGGAACAAGCGCGCCATTTTGGCGAGCTGTGTGCGTTCGTGCGCGAGATGCGCTTCGAGCGTCTCGGCGTCTTTTGCTATTCACCGGAGGAGGGGACGCCCGCCGGGAACTGGATTGGGAGCGTGCCGGAGGAAGAAAAACAGGCCCGGATGGAGGAGATTCTGACGATTCAGGCGGAGATTTCCCTCGAGCATAACCAGGCGTTGATCGGGCGCAAGCTGCAGGTGGTGGTCGATGAACCGGGCGAAACGGAGGGCACCGCTGTGGCCCGCACCTGGTGGGATGCCCCCGAGATCGACAACACGGTCGTGCTCGACAGGCCGCTGCCTCCGGGCAGCTGGGCCAATGTGGTCTGCACCCGGGCCGAAGTCTATGACCTCTACGGGCACGTCGTGGATGGGTATGAATAAAGTGGAAATGAGTTTACTTCATCGGGTGTTCTACCATGTAGGAAAACCGCCGACGCGGTGGCCAATCTTGGAAGGAGCTTGATCATGCTGCCTTTGTACCGTCATCCGGTTGTCGTCCTCGCCCTGATGCTCCTCTGCGCCGCAGCACCCCTGTACGCACAGGTCGAGTTTGATTCAGCGCAGGATAACGCCGGACCCCGTTTTCACGCTGACCTGGTCAATACCGCAATAGCTCCCGCCAGTCCGTTGAGCCGCCTCACAGTCTATATCGAAATCCTCTTTGACGATCTGCAATTCATCAAACAGGGGGAGAGCTTCGAGGCCAATTACGAGACGGCGGTCACCATCTTCGACAAGGACAACGACCAGGTGGACGGCGCGGTCTGGAAACAAAAGGTCACAGCCGCCAATTATGACATGACCAACAAACGCGACCGCCTCAGCCAAAGCCACCACGCGTTCGACCTCGAGCCCGGAGAGTACAAGATCAAGATCAGCGTGCAGGATCTGGAAACCCGTCAAAAATCCACAAGCAGCCTCTCCAGCCTGCTCACCCGATTTGACAAGGCGGAACTCAGCGTCAGCTCTCTGCTCTACATCAGCGAGGTGACCCACGATTCCACCGGCCGTCTTTCGGTCAGCCCGCAGATCAGCGACGCTTCCAAGGGTATCATTGACTCGACCCAGGTTTTCATGGAGGTCTACGCTGCCCATCCGCCACGCGAGGTCAAGGTCAAATATGAACTCTTCGGCACGATCACACATACGCGGGTCCGGCGTTCATTCACCCGTATGCTGGAAGACTGGAGTACCCCAGTCTATTTCAAGCTGCATGCCGACAGTCTGCCGCAGGATTCATACCTGCTCACCCTCGAACTGGAGGGCGGTGGGGCCTCCTTCAAAACCCAGAAGCCTTTTTATATCCGCTGGAGTGCCCTGCCGGCCTCGGCCGCGGATCTTAGGACGGCAGTCGAACAACTGCGCTACATCGCTTCCAAGAACGAGTGGAAGCGCCTGAAGAAGGCCAAGGGAGATGCCCTGCTGGAGGAATTCAAAGCCTTCTGGCTGCGCCACGATCCGACACCGGGCACAGAGGCCAATGAGACCATGGATGCCTTTTACTCCCGCGTCGAGTTCGCCAACCAACGCTTCTCGGTCATGCACATGCCGGGCTGGCGTACAGACATGGGCCTGATTTTCATCGTCCTGGGCTCGCCGGATGATGTGGAACGCGATGTCTATCCGCGCGACATGAAGCCCTACGAGATCTGGAACTATTATGAATACAACCGGCAATTTCTCTTCTTTGATTATACCGGATTCGGAGATTACCGGCTCGAAACTCCCGTATCGATCTATGAACTACACCGGCTCTTGCACAATTGACAGGAATCCTCATGGAGCTGCGTAAACCGCGTCCGCTCGCCCGGGGCGATCTCATTGGTGTCATTTCGCCTGCCAGTCCGCCCAAACCGGAGAAGCACGATCAATATCAGCAGGGCCTGGCCTACCTGCGACAGCTGGGGTATCGTGTACTCGAAGGACAGCATGTTCTCGATCAATACGGCTATCTGGCAGGCACCGATGAGAACCGAGCGGCGGATCTCAATGCGATGTTCCGCAATCCGAAGGTCAGGGCGATCATCTGCTCCCGCGGCGGCTATGGTACCCCCCGGCTGCTCGACCTGATCGATTACGAGGCGGTGCGCAAACACCCCAAGATCCTCGTCGGCTATAGCGACATCACCTCCCTACAGCTCGCCCTCCATGCCAAATCCGGGCTGGTCAGTTTTTCCGGTCCGATGGTGGCTGTGGAGATGGGCAAAGGCATCCTCCCCTTCACGGAAAAGCAGTTCTGGAGCATGGTGACGCGCACGACCTGTTCCGTCCTCAAGGCCGCAGCGGGGGAGTATCAGCCGCGCATCTACCACGGGGGCCGGGGTGAAGGTCGGCTTCTCGGCGGCTGTCTTTCCTTGATCAATCCCCTCATTGGTACTCCCTACCAGCCCGACTTCACCGGGGCCATTCTGGTGCTCGAGGATATCGGCGAAGATGTGTATGGCATCGACCGCTATCTAGTGCAGCTCCGCTATGCCGGCATACTCGACAAGCTGAACGGTCTCATCTTCGGGCAATTTCTGGAGATGGACAGCGGGGAAAAGTCGGAGCCCTCGCTGCCACTGGAGGAGGTGCTGGAAAAATATACCCGTGACCTTGATATTCCGATCCTCGGTAATTTCCCTTACGGCCATCAGGAGTTCAAATATACCCTGCCCTTCGGCTGCCGGGTTCGTCTAGACGCGGACAAGGGGACGCTGCGGCTGCTCGAGCCGGCGGTGGCGGCGCCTTCGACGCCGGCCGCATGATTGGCCGGGGTGTCGCTATAGGCTGGCGGCGTGACAGCCGCGGGGCCGGTGTGAGGAGGTGAATGATGCTCTCCCTTGGTGTCTTTGTCTCGGGCCGGGGATCCAATCTGCAGGCCCTTTTTGCAGCGATCGAATCGAAGCGTCTGGATGCGCGCATTGTTCTGGTGCTCAGCAACAAGGCGGAGGCAGGTGGCCTGGCCCTTGCCCGCGAATACGGCGTGCCGGCGCTACACCTTGCAGCCGGGCAGTTCCCCTCGGAGGTGGAATACAGCCGCCATCTGGCAGCGCTCCTCACGGAGCATGGTGTTGATTTCATTGTTCTGGCAGGCTATCTGCAAAAGATCCCATCGGCGCTAATCCGGCAGTTTCATCACCGCATTCTCAATATTCATCCCGCGCTCTTGCCTGCATTCGGAGGCAAGGGCATGTACGGCCACCATGTGCATGAGGCGGTCCTCGATTATGGCTGCAAGGTGAGCGGTGTCACGGTGCACCTGGTTGACGACGATTATGACCATGGGGCTCCGGTGCTGCAGCAGTGCGTGCCGGTACGGGAGGACGACACCGCGACCAGCCTCGCCGCCCGCGTGCTCGAGGTGGAGCACGAGATCCTGCCGCGTGCCGTCCAGCTCTTTGCCTCAGGACGAATCCGCATCGCGGGCCGCCGGGTGACGATTCTGGAGGAAAAAGATATCATTTGACGTATCGAGAGGCCCAGCTGGCGGCAGCAAGCACTCTTTTCCGGCAAAATAGTGTAAAAAAGGGGGGGCGGATGCAGCAAATCCTTGGATTTTTGCTGATTTATTGATATACTCATATTCCAATTTTATGTAAGGATTGCATCCTGTTTTTTCGGGAGGGGTTTGTGCTCGACCAGATAAAAATACGACGTGCCCTTCTGAGCGTCCATGACAAGACGGGTTTGATCGATCTCGCCCGTGCCCTGCAAAAGCGGGGCGTCGAGATCATCTCAACCGGCGGCACGGCGCGTGTTCTCGAGGAAGCCGGGCTTGCGGTCCGGACCGTCAGCGACCTCACTGGCTTCCCAGAAATCCTCGGCGGCCGGGTCAAGACGCTCCATCCTCATGTCCACGCCGCCCTTCTGGCAAAACGGGAGGATGGCGCCCAAATGCAGCAGCTTGAGGAACTGGGCCTGACCCCCATCGATCTGGTCGTGGTCAATCTATACCCCTTTGAAGCGACCATCGCCAAAGCGGGCTGCACCCGGGCCGACGCCCTGGAGAATATCGATATAGGCGGCCCGTGCATGATCCGCGCCGCTGCCAAGAACCACCCCGGTGTGGCGGTCCTGACCGATCCCGGGCAGTATCCGGCCTTTCTCGAGCAGTTCGAGGCACTCGACGGCTGCACCAGCCTTGCCCTGCGCGAAGGTTGGGCGACCGCCGCTTTCGACCGCACCAGCCGCTATGATGCAGCCATCCATGCCTGGCTCAGGGCTGCACCGGTGCAGGAAGACGTGACACCGCGCTTTTCGCAGACCCTGGATCTGCATCTGTCCAAAATACAGGAACTCCGCTACGGTGAGAATCCGCACCAGGCCGCCGCTTTCTATGCGGAGGCGGGCGGTATGGCCTTCGGCGAGCAGCTGCATGGCAAGGAGCTTTCGTATAACAATATTCTCGACATCCATTCAGCCATCGGCTTGGCGGCGGAGTTCCCCGAGCCGGCGGTGGTGATCGTTAAGCATAATAATCCCTGCGGCGCCGCAATCGGCAACGATCTGCTCGAGGCCTGGGAGAAGGCCCTGGCCACCGATCCGGTTTCGGCCTACGGCGGAATCGTCGCCCTGAACCGGCCGCTGACCCGAGAAGATCTCGCTGAAAAACTCGCTGGACTCTTTCTCGAGGTGGTGGTGGCTCCAGAGTTTGCCCCGGGAGTGCTCGCCCTGCTGCGGGGGAAGAAAAATCTGCGCCTCATCCGCTGGCCCGGATTCCAGATCACTTCCGGCATGCGCGATGTGCGTAAGGTGTTCGGCGGATTTCTGGTGCAGACGGCTGACATCGAGCCGGTTGATTCCGCCGCCTACCGGGTGGTCAGCCGCAGAGCGCCGACCGAGATCGAACGGCTCGCTCTGCTCTTCGGCTGGCGTATCGCCAAGTGGGTCAAGAGTAATGCGATCATTTTCGCAGCTCCGGACCGTACGATCGGCATCGGCGCAGGGCAGATGTCGCGGGTGGATTCATCCCGCCTGGCGGCGATGAAAGCCCGCAACGCCGGTCTTGAGGTGCGGGGTACGGCTGCGGCCTCGGATGCCTTCTTTCCCTTCCGCGACGGCCTGGATGTCCTCGCCGAGGCCGGAGCAACCGCGGTCATCGAGCCGGGCGGATCGGTCCGCGATGAAGAGGTGATCGCGGCCGCCGATGAACACAACATGGCCCTGATATTCACGGGCATGCGCCATTTTCGTCATTAGGCAAGCTTGTAAGAATTCATAAACAGCACAGTCCTCGAACTTAACAAGGTTGGGCACCATGAGTTTCGGTTTAGGTTCCTTCTTCTCCAATGACCTGGCAATTGACCTGGGCACTGCCAATACCCTCGTCTATGTCCGCGGCAAGGATGTAGTCCTTGATGAGCCGTCGGTCGTTGCTATCCGCAAGAGCACCCAGGAGATCGTCGCCTTCGGCAACCAGGCGCGCGAGATGGTCGGCCGGACCCCCGGCGAGATCATCACCATCCGTCCCCTCAAGGACGGGGTCATCGCCGATTTTGAGCTGGCCGAGCAGATGATCCGTCATTTTATCCGCAAGGCGATGCCGACCCGTATCCCGCGGCCGCGCATCGCGATCTGCGTTCCCACCGGCATCACCGAGGTCGAGAAGCGCGCTGTGCGCGATTCGGCCGAGCACGCCGGAGCGCGCGAGGTTTACCTCATCGAGGAGCCCATGGCCGGAGCCATCGGTCTGGGGCTGCCGATCGACCAGCCGGTCGGCAATATGATCATCGACATCGGCGGCGGCACCTGCGAGATCGCGGTGATCGCCATGTTCGGCATCGTCAATTCGGTTTCGATCCGCATCGGCGGTGATGAGATGAACGAGGCCATCATCCAGTATTTCAAGAAATCCTTCAACCTCCTCATCGGCGAGATCACCGCCGAAGAGATCAAGATCGAACTCGGCTCCGCCTCCCCATTCGATGGCAAGGGCACGATGACGGTTAAAGGACGCGATCTTGTCGCCGGCATCCCCAAGACGGTAACCATCAGCACCAAGCAGGTTCAGGAGGCGCTCGCCGACACCGTCGATCAGCTCGTCGATTCGGTCAAGATGTGTCTCGAGCAAACCCCGCCGGAGCTCTCCGCCGACATCCTGGATCGCGGCATCCTGATGAGCGGCGGCGGTTCGATGCTCAAGGGACTCGATGAGCGGCTGCGCCGCGAGACCAACCTCCCCGTCATTCTCGCTGAAGAACCCCTGCGCGCCGTCGTGCGCGGCACGGGCAAGGTTCTCGAGGACATTCCCCGCTACAGAAAAGTATTGACCCATATCAAACGCTATTAGCGAAAGATCAACGCCCTGCTCTGCGGGGCGTTCTTACATCAACAGGCTGGACAATGACGATCAAGCATACCTCCATCATGACCGACATGAAGCGCAGGCTGACGGCGATGCCCGCCAAGCAGCGCTGGAAACGGATTCTGGGCGTTCTGGCCGTCCTGGCGGTTTTTTTGCTGGCCTGGCTGGTCTACCTCGGCATGAGTCTGCCCAAGCTGGATACGTTGGAGAACTATAATCCCGAACTGGCTTCCAAGGTCTACTCGGCGGACGGCGTCCTCATCAAGGAGTTTTTCACCGAACGCCGGTTCTATATCCCGATTTCCGAGATCCCGGAGATGATGATCAAATCGGTGTTGGCCACTGAGGATGCCCGCTTTTACGACCACTGGGGCATCCGGCCGCTGCGTTTTGTCCGCGCCATCCTCTTCGATATCTTCACCCTGAGCAAGCAACAGGGGGCGAGCACGCTCACCCAGCAGCTCGCCCGGCGGCTCTACCTGACGCCGGAGAAAACGATGACGCGCAAGATCCGGGAATGGATGACCGCGATCCAGATCGAACGGACCTATACCAAGCCTGAAATTCTCGAGATGTACCTCAACCACATGTCGTTCGCGCACGGCACCTATGGCGTTGAAGCGGCGGCCCAGTATCTTTTCGGCAAGCGGGCGCACGATCTGACCCTGCCTGAATGTGCGCTGCTGACGGCCAGCCTGCAACGGCCGGCTTACTGGAATCCGATCCGCTACCCGAATCGCGCCCTCAAGCGGCGCAACACGATTGTGCTTTACCGGATGCGCGACGAGGGTTTTATCACTGAGGCTCAATACCGTGAGGCGATCGCTTCGCCTCTCGGGGTCAAGCCACGTACGGGTTCAGAGCTGGAAGGCATTGCCCCCTATTTCACCGAGTGGTTGCGTCAGAATCTGCAGAAGGACTATGGCTGGGATCTTTACAAGAGCGGGATGAACATCTACACCACCCTCGATTCCCGCGTGCAGGCTTGCGCGGAAGAGGCCGTGCGCACCTACCTGCCCAAGGTGCAGGAGGTCTCCAACCGTAATCTGCGCAAGAAGGAGATCCTGCAAAAATTCCTCTCGCCTGAGCAGCTGCAGGAGGATACGGTGGAGCGCTGGCTTACGCGCAAGGCCTTCGTCGACTCGGTGCTCAACGAGCGCGCTGCGGTGCAGGTCGCGCTCGTGGCGATCGACCCCCGCAATGGCCATATTCTCGCCATGATCGGCGGCCGGGATTTTAGCGAGAGCAAGTTCAACCGCGCGGTCCAGTCCCGGCGCCAGCCGGGATCGGCCTTCAAGCCGATTGTCTATACGGCCGCTGTGGACAATGGCTACATGCCCTGTTACGAAAAACTCAATCAGCCGGTCGTGGTCGATTTGCCCGACGGCACCCGCTGGACCCCGCATAATTTCGATGAATCGATCAGCGGCAAGACTACCCTGCGCGAGGCCTTGCGTCGTTCGCTCAATCTGGTCACGACCCGGCTGGTTCAGGAAGACGTGCCGCCGCGCCAGGTCGTTCAATATGCCCGCAATCTCGGCATCACCACGCCGCTGGACGCCGTCGACGCGCTGGCGCTCGGTTCGTGCGGGGTCATCCCGATGGAACTCATCTCAGCCTTCGGGGTGTTCGCCAACCACGGTGTGCTGGTCCAGCCTTTCGGGATCCTGCGGGTCGAGGACAAGTACGGCAATCTCCAGCAAAAGAACAGTCCGCAGAGCAAAGGGGTCTTGCGCGAGGAGACCGCCTATATTATGGCCGACATGCTGCGGACGGTCGCCCAAGCCGGCACCGGCGCCCAAGCGGTCTCCCAGTACGGATTCACCCGGCCCGCCGGAGGCAAGACCGGCACCACCAACGATTTCACCGATGCCTGGTACATCACCTTCACCCCGCAGATGGTGGTCGGCACCTGGGTGGGCCATGATGATCCCGCCCTGACGCTCGGTAACAAGCAGACCGGCACCGCTGCCGCGCTACCCATCACCGTCACGACCATCAAGAATGCCCTCATCACTCTGCGGCTGCCGGAGGAATGGCTGAGCCAGCCAGCCGGCGTGGTCCGGCTGGCCATCTGCAACGAAACCAAGCTGCTGGCCAGTCCTGCTTGCCCGGAGGTGGTCGAGGAGCTGTTCGACGTCCGATATCAGCCCACGGAATCGTGCAATATCCATGTCGGCGGGCGGGGGCGCGACCGCGACAAACGCCGTGTCCGCTATTGACAAGCCCGGAGATTTTTATTGACAAAGGACTGTTTTATGGGTATTATATAAAAGGGGATTCCGATCCTGCTGTTTCTGTTCAGGGCATCTCGAAGAACCTCTGCCATTCTTACAGGGCCAAGAATATGAATAGAAAGCGGCTTTTCCGGGTCTTTGGGTTGGTCGTGCTGCCGCTCCTCGGCCTACCTGCCTGCAGCAAAATCACCGCACCGGCTGATGTGACCCCGCCTGCTACGCCAACCACCTTCATGCTGCTCGGCGGCGGCGATGGCGAAGCGCGCTTTCGCTGGGCGCCGAACGGCGAGCAGGATTTCAAACACTATACGATCTACCGCGCCGTCGCTTCGCCCGTCTCTTTTCTCCCCCTCGCCACGCTCACGGAAAACGAATATGTCGACCGTTTCCTCGACTACGAAACCACCTATTACTATTATCTGACCGCCAGCGATTATGCCGGCAACGAGAGTGCTGCTTCCGGCATTCTTGATGTTCGGCCGGTCAATATTTCGTCTCCGGCCAGCCCCACCGCCGTCGTGGTGTACGGACACAACAACGCCAGCCTCAATCAAGTGGAATGCAGCGTGACCTGGATCCCCCCGACCATCAGCGATCTGAGTCATTTTCGTGTCTATCGCAGCACCAAACCGGCCTTTGAGGCCGACGCTTCCACCCTGGTCGATTCCACGGCGGTCAGCCTCTTCCGCGACACGCAGGTCACCACCGGATCTGTCTATTATTATAGGGTGACCTGCGTCGATCTCGGCGGCCGCGCCAGCGTGGCCAGTTCAGCGGATTTTGATCGCATCCTCGACAAGGTGGCCCTGCTCAGCCCGGGCAACCGCACGGTCCAAAGCGGCGCGCTCACTTTCACCTGGCAGCCGGTCGCTGATGCGGTAGGCTATCAGGTCTTCGTCGGACTGGCCCCGCTGTCCAATATTATCTGGACCTCCAAGGTTACGACCGCCCAGCAGATGGTCTATTCGGGGAGCAAACTCTCGAGCCAGTCGCTCTATTACTGGTGGATCGGGGCTTACAGCAAAAGCAACGGCGTCCATTCGGGCGGGGTTGTGGTGGAGCCGGATGTCAACTCCACCAGTGAAATCTGGTCCTTTTTTGTTCGCTAAGGGAGGTTGAGGTGATCATGAGGCATGCCTATCAGATCGTCATAACGGCCGCTCTGGCTGGTCTGCTCTGCTTCTCGGCCGCCCAGGCGGCCGGCGATAAAGTCAAGGTTATCCTCTATAACGGCAAAACCATGGAGGGCGAGCTGATCGAGGAGAGTCCGGAGTACCTTGTGGTACTGACCGACCTCGGACAGATCCGGACCCGCCGTGCCGCCATCGAATCGGTGCTCTACCTGCAGCGGCCGGAGGCGCGGGCAGCCGGTACGCCGGCCGATTCGCTGGAGCAGCAGCCGCTGAATGATCTGGTTGTGGTCCACCTCCTGAACGGCGAGACCGCGAACGGCTCCTTGATCAGTAAAAGCCTCGATTCGATTCTGCTCAAGACCGAATGGGGCCGGCTGACCATCCCCAAGACGCAGGTCAAGCTGATCGAATACGTCAACAGCGAGTATGCCGAACGCGGCGAGCCAGTCACGGCGCGTTTGACGGCCGGCAACGTACTGCAGGGCTATATCTTCAATGAGGACCGTAACACCGTCACCCTCGAGACCAATATCGGCCGGCTGACCCTCGATAAAAAGCAGCTGCGCAGTCTTGAATACCATGCGGCCGTCAAACCAATCAAACCACCGAAACTGCAAAAGAGTGCCGTCGAACCACGTGAGAGTGCCCCCGCGGCCCTGGCCGTTGCCTCCACACCGGCGGAACGGACGCAACGCAGCTACGATATCCAGCAGCACCAGGACAGCTTTTTCATCGGCTATGCCCCGGATTTCGGCGAGAATTACAAAACGGGTTTTGCCGTCGGCTATTGCAACCGCTATTTACTCAAAGAGTTTACCTCCTTTTCGCTCTTCGCCTCGGCACAGCTGAGCATGGCCTTCTTCTCCCTGAACCAGGATCTGGCCAAAGTGACCGATGTGCCGGGATCGATGACCGCCGAGGGCGGCGCGATGGTGAACACCCTCTCACTCGGGCTTCCCATCCACTTTCTCCCGACCGAGAGCCCTTCCTATACCTTCTTCCTGCGGCCGGCCCTCGAACCCCATCTCGTCTACACCAGTCTGAAGAAGAGCTATCCCTCTTTTCCGCAACAAAATTCGGATGAGAAGAGCACCAAATTCCGGTTCGGACTGGGCACCGAGGTGGGTCTCGAATGGACGCTCAACCCTCGCTGGAGCGTGGGATTAGCCTTCGGCATGCATTTCATCGCAAGCGCCGATGACTACAACTGTATTTCGCTTTCTGTGGGGACGCAGCTCTATTGAGGAAGAGACGGGGAAATCATCCGCTCCGGACGACTGCGGTCGTGCTCGTCCTGTGCGGAGCGGCTCACGCGCAGCATCAGCCGGGCGCGGCCTGGGTGGAAGGCGCCTTCCTCACCCATGAACTGGGCGTGGAAGCGATGCTGCTCAATCCGGGCGCGCTCAGCGCCAGACCCAATGATGATGGCGTCAGGGTTCAGGGCATCGGCGACAAGGAGTGGAAGGATCACGAATATGCCGCGGCCATGAGCATGGGGGGGTTGGGGTTTGCCTACCAGCAGCTTCCGCTGGCAGCGGGCCGGAGCGAGCGGACCCTCAGAATCTACCGCCTCAATCTGTCGGTCGGCGGCCGTGTGCTGGCGATCGGTACCAGCAACAAACTCTACTCTCTGGAATACCCGCACCACATCGACAACCAATTCGGCATCGATGCCGGTCTTCATTTTCAGCCGCTGCCGTTTCTGACAATCGCAGCACTGGCCTTGGACTGCAACGAACCGGTCATCGACGGCCGAACCATTCCACGCCGCTACATGCTCGGCAGCGCGATCGCCCTCTTCCATCGCTCCCTGTGGCTGGAGCAGCAGATCACCGGCGATGATGGCACCACCGCATGGGAGAACCTAACCTGGCAGGCCGGCCTGGTTCTGCGCCCGATCGGCCGCCTCGAGATCGGCGTTGGCTATAAAGATGAGCCGCATGTCCCCGAACTTTTTCTCGCCCAGGCCACCCTGCCTCTGCCGATCGGCATCGAGATCGGCGCCGCACTGCGCAGCGACAAGGAGTTCACATCAAAACTCCTGGCCGCCTCCCTGCTTCTGCCCTTGCAAACCCTGCGCTTCTGATCCCGGCCGAGGGTTTGACCCTCCTACTTGAGATACTTGTCCCTCATCGCCACCTTGTTGACCTTACCGACGCTGGTCTTTTCCAGGGCCTCGATGAACTGCACCTTGAGCAGAATGGCCTCGCCGGGAATCAGCCCCTTGTCAATGAACTCGCGGATGTGGCTGATCAGCTGTTTGGCCGTCAAAGCTTCTTTCTCCTTGCGGACAACGAAAGCCAGGGGCACTTCGCCCCAGCGGTCATTGGGCTGACCGATCACCGCTGCCTCAGAAACCGCCGGATGGCTGATTAGGATATCTTCCAGCTCCAGGGAGGAGAGCCATTCGCCGCCCACTTTGATGACATCCTTGAGCCGGTCGGTGATGCGGATGCTGCCGCGGTGGTTGCGTGCCGCAACATCGCTGGTATGCAGCCAGCCGCCCGCCCAGAGCTTTTCAGAATTGACCTTATCCTTGAGGTAACTCGGCGTGAGCCAGGGGGCGCGGACAACAACTTCTCCGGAGGCGAGGTCGTCATCGGGGATCTCCCTGAATTGGCTGTTGACGACGCGCATATAGACCAAAGCAAAGGGAGTGCCGGTGCGGCAGCGCAGCGCCGCCTGCTCTTCCGCGGACAGGGCCATTTCCTCCGGGCGCAGCTGCGAGATCGACAGGATCGGGCAGGTCTCTGAAAGGCCATAGCCCGAGTAGATATCGATGCCGCGTTGCATCGCCGCCAGACAGAGGGCCTTGGGCAGCGCAGCGCCGCCGATGATCACCTTCCAGTGCGAGAGATCGACCTCTTCGCTGCTGGGATGCTTGAGCAGCATGTGCATGATGGTCGGCACACAATGCGAATAGGTCACTTTTTCCTGATCGATCAGTTTCAAAAGGGTATCGGGAGCATACTTGCCTGGATAGACCTGCTTGACCCCGAGCATCGTGGCCATATAGGGGATGCCCCAGGCATGCACATGGAACATCGGAGTGAGGGGCATGTAGACGTCGTCGCGGTTGAAGGAGCCCTGGCCTGGATTGGAAGAGAGTGAGACCAGACCACTCAGGGTGTGCAGGACGAGCTGGCGGTGTGAGAAGAAGACCCCCTTGGGCATTCCGGTCGTACCGGTGGTGTAAAATGTTGTTGCCCGGGTATTTTCATCAAAATCGGGGAACTCTTCCACCGGTTCGGCTGCGGCGATGAAATGCTCATACTCGTCCGTGAAGTTGGAAGGGTGATCCGGCGGTGTGCTGCTGTCATTCAACAGCACAAAGTGCTTGATGGTATCAATGCGCCCCTTGATGTGATCGAGCAGGGGCAGGAACTCGGCGTTGATGAGGAGAGCGGTATCCTCCGCATGGCTGATGGTGAAGACCATTTGCTCAGGAGAGAGGCGGATGTTGATGGTATGAAGGACAGCGCCGATCATCGGCACCGCATAAAAACACTCGAGGTAGCGGTGGCTGTCCCAGTCCATCACTGCGACAGTATCTCCCGGCTTGATCCCCATTTTAATCAGAGCTCCGGCCAAACGGCGCACCCGTTCTCGGAATTGCGCGTAGGTGAACCGTTTCTCGCCCTTGTAGACGATCTCCTGGTCGGGATTATAGCAAGCGGGGGCGAAGAGCAGGTTCTTGATCAACAGAGGATAGGCGTACGCCTCGGTTGCACTCCAGTCCGGTCGGTTCATGGATACACCTCGTCATTGGTTGGATTAGCCCTTTTCCAAATTTACGGTGTATAGACGAAACGTCCAACAATTTTTCCGTTTTCCGGTGCCGGATTGCGCATCTCCAGACGATAAAAATAGAGTCCGGATGCGGCTGGCACGCCAGCGGGCGTACGGCCATTCCAGAGGATTTCATGTTCTCCCGGTGTGCCATCCTGCCAAGGGCTCTGCCAGACGATCTGCTGCAGGGTATTGAAGATGGTCAGGCGCATCTGATCCGGATGATCGATATGGAAGCGCAGATGTACCGCGCCGCGGCCGGGATTGGGGTAGAGCCTGGCGCGGGGTGCGGTCACCGCCGCGGCCGCCACCGTCACCACGGGTGAAGCATGGCGGGTTCCATCGGCATCGATCTGGATGAGACGGTAATAGAGAGGGCTGCGGCCGGCGTCAGGATCACGCCAGCTGTAGTCATGGGCGACGGCCGTGGTGCCATTGCCGGCAACGAAACCGACCAGGGTGAAGGGCCCTTCCGCGGCGTCGGCGCGTTCGATCTCAAAGCCGTAATTGCTGCTTTCAGAGGTCGTGCGCCAGCTCAGTTCGATGACGCCCTCCTTCCGCGCGGCGGAGAAATGCGTCAGTTCGACAGGGGTCACGACGCCGTAATAGCTGCTTTCGATCAGATAAAGGACGATATCCTGATTGAAGGAGGGCGTGTAAAAGGATTGCCAGCCTTCACTGCCGCGGGTGATCATGCCGCGGATGCTCACGGTTTCGCCGGTTTTGGGATCATAAAACTGATGGTAATAGGTTCCGGCCGGCAGTTTGACATTGATCGTGGTCTGACTGCCCCGGTTCTTGGTGAAGTGGTAGATCACATACTCCTTGCCCTTCTTCCGGCATAGGGTCGCCGTGCCCGCGCTGCACTCGACCTCGCTGTCGGCTGGTTCGAGGGCGTTGAAATCCTTGAGGTAGCTCAGGAATTTGGCGAAGTAACTATGGTAGTCGGTCACCTTGTTGGGCACCTGGTCGATCGGAGCCCAGCAGAACTCGCTGGTGCCGACGCAGCCGGCGGTGAAATTGCCCCAGAAGGTGGCGCGGAACCAGTCATGAGCGGCCGAATTGGTGGCATAGCCTCCGCCATCATCCACGCCGTCAAAGGGATAGAGCTCGTTCCAGAGAATCGGGCGACCGTAACGGTAGCCGTAAGCGTCATAGTTGACCCACTTCTTGTAAAGAGAGGGGGTGGCCGTCCGTTCATGGGTCCAGTTCCACTCGGCGGGATCGCACTTGAATCCAGCGTGGAACGAGGTGATTTGGAGCGGATAAGCAGCGGTCTGGATCTCGGAGGCGCTGATGGGGAGCCTATAGGGATCATACTGGCTGAAGTAGCCGGCATAGAGGGCGGAGGCTTCCGCGGCGGAAACCTTCTGGCGTTCCGCTTCATTCCAGAGCTCCCACAGGGTGTTGGGATACGCTGCATAACGGGCGATCATGTAGCGGATGAAGAACCGGGTCTCCTCCACATAAGTACCGGGATAATGCGGTTCCAGCATCAAGTTGAGGGGGTCCGGATTGCCGGCGATGGCGATGCCGGGTTTGAGCTTGCCCCAGGTGTCGAATAAATTGAGCTGAACGTTGATGCCCAGATCCATGCACCATTGCATGATCTGGTCGAAGTTGGCGAGAAAGCCGAGATCCATGGATTGCCCCTCGTCGTTGAGGGGTAGGACACGCGACTTGAGGACGATGCCGTTCAGCCCCTTGGCGGCGATGTTTTGCAGGTAGGTGTGGACCAAAGGCAGGTAGCGGGCGGGTTCGTAGCGTTCAGGGACGCTCTTGTGCTCAGCTGTCAAGTAATAGGGATCGTCGAAATCGATGTACTTGCCGCCGATCCAGTGCAGGGCGGTGCCGTCGTCGAAGCGGAGCTTGTGCCCGTCCACGCGGATGTGTCCATGGAGATGGTTGTTTCGCTTTGATACACAGTTGAGACTCCCGCTGCCCATGTCGCTGCCAAAGGACCACGAGAAGCTCCAGGTCCCGGTCCGGTCGGGCATGAAGCGCAACAGCCAGTCGCGGCCGCCGTTGTAAAAGCCCTCGGCGGTGAAGGAACGGCCATCGGGGGAGATGAAGGTAGCGGATAACGTTATGCTTATAAAGGGATTGGCGATGTCCCTCCCGGCGTCACAGGAGAGGGTGGCGAACTCGTAGAGGGGCACGGTGTCACTGAGGAGCCGCAAAGTGGCGGCAGGGTGGGCCTGGTTATAAGATATTAAGATACAGATAGATAGTAGCATTTTTCTCATGGCTGCCTCACTGTCGCTGCTGGATATGAAAAATTCGGGATGATTCTTTTGGGGCTGGATCGGTCTAAAAATGTTGCAAAAATCATGCTATGAGCGGAGTGAGGGCGGGGCAAAAAAAAAGGGCGGGGAGACCCGCCCTCGTACGAAATCCGGGGATCAGTGGGAGTGGCCGCAGCCTGCGCAGCTGGCGCAGTCATGCTCGTGGGCCTGTTCCTGCTCCTGTTTTGCGATGTCGGCGCGCACTTTATCCATATCGAGCTTGCGCACCTGGCCGATGAGTTCCTCGAGCATTGCCTCGGGCACAGCACCGGCCTCGCGATAGAGAAGGATGCCGTCGCGGAAGATGGCAAGCGTCGGAATCGATTGAATGCCAAAGAGGGAAGCGAGATCTCCTTGCGCCTCGGTGTCCACCTTGGCGAAAACGATGTCGCTGTGCTTTGCGGAAACCGCTTCATAAGTTGGAGCGAACATCTTACAAGGGCCGCACCAGCCAGCCCAAAAATCAATAAGGACGATGGGGTTATTCTCGATGGTGCTCTGGAAATTTTCAATGGTGAGAGGGGTGGTAGCCATGAATGCTCCTTTACAGGTAAAAGGTCCATACCGGAAGAGCGCACTTGCGTCCTTCCGAGGAATTGGATGCAGAGCAATGCAAAAGGATTCAACTGGTGCGGAGTTGTTGCAAGAATTCGTGCAATTCGGCCAGGCTGCCGGTATAGGTGGGGGGATGTTGATGAGCGAGGTGGGCGTTAAGGGCGCCATCCAGGACGAGAAAGGTTTCCATGCCTACGGCGCTAGCGGACATGTCGTCACGGTAATCGTTGCCCACCATAAGACAGGCGCCCGGAGCCACGCCGAGGTGGTGGGCGATTTCGAGATAGTAAGTGGGATTGGGCTTGCTGGTGTGCATGTTCTCAAAGCTGGTGATCAGGCTGAAGGGAAAGTCGGCCAGGTTGCCCCACGCCAGCCGTGCGTCGATGGCGATGCGCGGAAAGATCGGTATGGTCGCGAGGGCGATGCGAGGGGTAATGGCGACAGCCTGTTTCAGAACGTCGCGTGCCAGCGGGAGCGGTCGGGAGAGCACCCGTACGGCTTCGAATTCATTGCGGTAAAAGTCCGCATAGACCGGCTCGAGCGTCGCGAAGGGTACCGGACTGCGGCGATCGTAGACCTCACGGAAGACATCGCAGAGCAGCCCCCGGTCGCCGCGGGACTGCATCATCGCCTCCGTTGCGGCCAGGATGATGGGCATGAACTCCCCCTTGGGGTACCAGGGAGCGAGCTTGGGCGCCATGGCGCCGAAATAGGACTTGACGAAGAGATCATTGTCCAGTTCCAGCAGGGTTCCATCCAGATCGAATAGTATGGCGTCGTACATCCCGTCTCCTTGCACAATGCGCTACCCACCTGCGGGGCACAAGTTGGCTGTTTCGTCATAAAACAGCGCAGTGGTAAAAAGTATTCTATTTCCCCGCGAATTGCAAGAATTATTTCTACGCTTTTGCGGTTTATGGGGGTGGGAACCGAAACGGAAGGACGTTATGGCGAAAAAATATGAATTTGATGCCGTGATCCGCGGCGATGAAACGAAGGACATCGGATGGATTGAATTTCCCTGGGATGTGGAACAGGAGTTCGGCACGCGCGGCCAGGTGAAGGTTCAGGTCACCTTTGATGGGTATCTCTATCGCGGCTCCCTGGCGCGGATGGGCCAGCCCTGTCACTTCATCGGGCTGACCAGGGCGGCGCGAGCGGCGATTGGCAAGGGACCGGGCGACAGCGTACATGTCATACTGGAGCAGGACCTCTCCCCGCGCGTGGTTACGGTACCGGAGGACCTTGCCCGGCGTCTGGCGGACGAGCCTGCGGCTGCGGCCTTTTTCAAGAGCCTCTCTTACACCCACCAGAAAGAGTACGTCAACTGGATCACCGAGGCCCGAAAGCCCGAGACACGGCAAGCGCGCCTCGACAAGGCCCTCGAGATGCTGCGGAGCGGCATCAAGTCGCGATAGACACGAGCCGGAGACCACCGGTGCGGCCTAAAACCCTCATTGCGCCGCACGCCCCAGTTCCTCTCCCGCTTTGAGAAAGGTCTCATAGCCTGCATGGCTATGCTCGAGCAGATCCGCGGCGAACTCGATCCGGCCCGGCTGGAAGACCAGCACGATTGTCGAGCCGCCGTATTCGAAATAGCCCTTCTCTTCCCCCTTGCGGAACCTCGGATCCGCATGGGTCTGAACGATGCGGCCGACACCGAAGGCCCCAACCTCGATGAAAGCGAACCGTCCCAGCCGGTCATTCTCCAGCAAGGCCACTTCGCGCTGGTTCTCACCAAAGACGTCGATGCCGAGGGCCAAGATCAGGGGATTGACCGAGTGGAAACGGCCTGGGATACGCTTCTGCTCGAGAATGCGGCCGTCGCAGGGAAAATGAAAACGGTGATAATCGGCCGGACAGAGGCGTACGATCGCCAGGCTGCCGCTGTGGAAGGGGGACGCATTACTGCCGAGCAGGGCATCGACGGTGAAGGATCGGCCCTTAACCGGCAGGAGGGTTTCCGCCTGCAGCGCGGGATAGACCAGGACCCGGCCGTCCGCGGGCGAGGCGAGGGCGAGAGGATCGGCGGCGAAGGGGCGCGCATCGGGTTTGAGTCGGCGGCTGAAAAAGGCATTGAAGGTGGGGTAGGTCTCCGGCGGCTCGGCAAACTCGGCGGTATCGATCCGAAGATCGCGGATTACCCGGGCGATCTGCCGCCGCGACCAGCGGGTATCGGCCAGCCATCCCGTCAGCCGGCTTAGCCAGGGCCGATGAAAAAGCAGAGCACCTAGCATCTTGCCTGGACGAGAGTGGTAGGCCCAACGCATCAGGGGTTCACCGAGGATGATCTCTTCTTCTTTTTGGCCGCTGCCGCGACGGTAGTAATAGAGGGGTTCGGCCATCCTGGAATCTCCTTTTGTTTTCAGTATACGCATCCCGGCGGACAATTGCAAGGCGAATAGTCCTCCCGTTGCCACTCCGCCGTGCTGGGCTGTGGAAAAGAGCTGTTGATAAATTGAAAAAAAATGTTTAACTTTATGGATGGAATCATTATAAACTTGTAGAGGATAGCCTATGCAAACCATAGAGAATATGCGGGTCAAGATCGGTCTTGCCGAAATGCTCAAGGGGGGCGTGATCATGGATGTGACCACGCCGGAGCAAGCCAAAATCGCCGAGGAGGCGGGCGCGGTGGCGGTCATGGCCCTCGAGCGCATCCCGGCGGATATTCGCGCTCATGGCGGCGTCGCGCGCATGTCCGATCCGACCGTGATCAAGGCGATCCAGAAGGCGGTCACTATCCCGGTAATGGCCAAGTGCCGCATCGGCCATTTCGCCGAGGCCCAGGTACTCGAGGCGCTCGGCGTCGATTTCATCGATGAGAGCGAAGTGCTCACTCCAGCCGACGAGGAGTTTCACGTCGACAAATGGAAATTTAAGGTGCCCTTTGTCTGCGGTTGCCGCAATCTCGGTGAGGCCTTGCGCCGCATCGCCGAGGGCGCCGCGATGATTCGCACCAAAGGCGAGGCCGGCTCGGGCAACATCGTCGAGGCCGTCCGCCACATGCGCAGCGTCCAGAGCGGCATCCGCCGGCTGCAGGGGTTAGGCGATGAGGAACTGGTGACCGAGGCCAAGAATCTCGGTGCGCCGGTCGAATTGGTGCGCGAGGTCAAGAAGCTTGGCAAGCTGCCTGTGCCCAATTTCTCGGCCGGTGGCATCGCCACCCCGGCCGACGCCTCACTGATGATGCAACTCGGCGCCGAGACGGTATTCGTCGGTAGCGGTATTTTCAAGTCGAGCGATCCGGCGCAGCGCGCCAAAGCCATCGTCAGCGCCACCACCCACTATCTTGATTTCGACCTGATCGCCCGGGTGTCCGAGGGCCTTGGTGAGGCGATGCCGGGGCTCGAAATCTCCTCAATTCCCGAGAATGAGCGCATGGCGGGGAGAGGCTGGTAGATGCACATCGGCGTCTTGGCCATCCAGGGAGACTATGCCAAACACCAGGAGATGCTCGGGAAACTGGGGCAGGAGAGCCGGCTGGTGCGAACCGAAGCGGAGCTGGCGGCTTGCGATGGACTGATCCTGCCCGGGGGCGAGTCGACCACCATGATGATTCTCTTGCAAAAGCACGGGCTCTGGGACCCCTTGCGGACGTTCGGCCGGCGCAAGGCGATCTATGGCACCTGTGCGGGATTGATTCTGCTCGCCCGGGAGGTGAAGGACGATACCGTCGCGACCCTGAACCTGATTGATCTGCTGGTGGAACGCAATGCCTATGGCCGCCAGATCGATTCTTTCATCGACACGCTGCGCGTCGAGATCGCCGGCTACTCTGGCCAGATGGAGGGGGTCTTCATCCGCGCACCCAAGATCCTAACCTGCGGACCGGGTGTCACACCGCTCGCCTGGCATGGGAACGATCCCGTCGCCGCTGAAAACGGGCATATCCTCGTCAGCACCTTCCATCCCGAACTCACCGATGATCCGCGGTTTCACCGCCATTTTCTGTCCAAGGTCAGCCGCTTCCTCCATGACTGATCCGAATCTTTGCCCTGTGAAAAAGCCCGGAAAGTTGACCTTTTCGGGCTTTTTGGGTCTCAGGCCTGAGAAATGCGCTTTTTCAGGCGGCGTATCCGCGTCCGCATTCGCTTCAGGGCGACGTGATCATGGGCAGCAAGGGCCTCATCCCGCTGCTTCCTGAGCGACTTGACCTCTTTTTTCATCTTGGCAAGCGCTTCGGCAGCCTCATGGTGCTTGTGGTGCGCATGCATGTCGACTCCCAAGGCCCTGCAGACTGCGATCAGCAGATGCTCCTTGTTGAGCTGGGTGTAGCCCTGAACCGCTTCGTTATCGAGACCCTTGGCGATTTCGCGCAGCTCGGCGATCGTTTTCGTCTTGAGTTCTTCATAGGTGTGCGGCATATCGCTACCTCCATGGCTTGATTGCTTTCATATACGCACTTTTTTTGAAAAACACAAGCGGCTTTTTCAACGTGGGCGGCGGCTAGACCCGGATCGGCAGGAGCACCACCGGGAGGCCCAGGTAATAAAAGCGACGCTGCAGACTGAAAACAGTATAGTTGTGCAGCCAGCGCGAAAACATCGGTTCCGTCGGAAAGACCAGCTGGCCGCCGCAGAAGACCGCCCCAGGGAAGCGCTCCTGGATCAGCGGCGCCTCGCGGACGATCTCTTCGACCACATCGATGCCGATCAGGGGGATGCTCTCGGCGTAATAGCCCTGACTCTGCATATAGTGGACGTACCTGTCAAGGTCGCCCTTGACGTGCGCCCGTAGTTCGGCCATCTCCTCTGGACTCCTGAATGCGCCAGCATCCACCACCCCCACCTGAACGAAGATGAAATTCCTGAACTCCTTGCCGAGGAGTTTCATCGTTCCGAAGAGGGTATGCAAGCCGAGGCCATTGTACCCGCTGGTGAGCAGCACCGCCGTACGTGCACTGCGGATGGGTTTTCGGCGCGGCCGTTTGACTGCATCCTCCCGGTGGGAGAGCGAGAGTTCCACTGAATCCACCAGCGAATCGAGCCGTTTGAGCTCGTTTCCGGTACGAATATAATGCCGCTTGACCAGCAGCGCCACGCTGACCAGGGCTCCGGTCACCACCAGGGTGATCCAACCCCCCTCATCGAACTTGAGGGTGGCGACAGAGATCAGGATGAAGCCGGTCAGGACCATGCCGATTCCATTGATCGTCAGCTTCTGCAGCCACCTCCGCTCTGAACGGCGGACCTGCCACCAGTGGCGCACCATGCCCAGCTGCGACAGAAAAAAGGTGATAAAGACGTTGATGCTGTAAAGCACCACCATAAGACGGACCGAACCTTTGCTGAGCACCATCAGAATCAGCGAGGCGCCGCCCATGATCAGGATGCCATTCTGGGTCACCAGCCGGTCACTGAGGGATGCGAACCGGCTCGGCAGCCAACGGTCAAGCGCCATATTGGCCAGGACGCGCGGACCATCCAGAAAGCCGGTCTGGGCGGCGACGATCAACAGCACCGCTTCCGAAAAGAGGGTGACCAGGACAAAGGTGAGGCCGGCCCAATGCGGCCAGCCGGAGACCATTTGCTCGAGGAGGATGGCATTGAGGGTCTTGCCGGGGAGGTGTTCGACGCGGAAGAGCATGTAGCCGATCATCAGTCCCATAACCATGAAGGCGAGTGAGAAGGCCATGTAGCGCATGGTGGTCTTGGCGGTCCGGACTTTGGGCTCGCGCAGAATTGGCATGCCGTTACTGACCGCCTCGATGCCGGTATAGGTGCCGGCGCCCATACTGTAGGCCCGAAGAACCAGCAGAATCATGCCCAGCATGCCCAACTCGGCATGGGACCGCCGGACGTCGAGGAGTGTGGTCTGCGCCAGTTCGGAGAAGTTGGCGAGATGGGTGAACAGGCCATAAAAGATGGCAAAGGCATGGGTCAGCAAAAAGGTCAAAAAGATCGGTACCAGCGGTGCGACCGATTCCTTGACACCGCGGAGGTTGAGCAGGATGAGCAGACCAAGAACCGCCACTGCAAACGGCAGCCGCAAAGTGTACCAGCTGGCCGGCAGAAAACTGAACAGGGCATCCGCCCCGCTGGCGACCGAGAGGGTGATGGTCAGGACGTAGTCGATCAGCAATGCCGATCCGGAGATCATACCCACTTTGGGAGAGAGCAAACGGCTCGCGACCAGGTAGCCGCCACCGCCGTGAGGAAAGAGTTCGATGATCTGCGAGTAGCTGGCGCTGATGACAAAGATGGTCAGGACCGAGCCGAGGGCGACGAAAAGGCCAAGATAGAAATGGCTCCCAAGGGCGCGGAAAGCCTCCTCCGGGCCATAACAGGATGAGGAGAGGCCATCTGCTCCGAGTCCGACCCAGGCGAAAAAGGCAACCAGGGTGAGCTTGTGGAAGATGTGGGGATCCTCGGGATTGCGGGCATCCCCGATGAAAATACTGCGCGCGACTTGGCGGACATGCCTTAGCGTATCGTTACTCATGCCGTTTCCTTGGGATGGTTTAAAGAACGGGGTACAAGTTAGGGCAAAATTATTAAGAAACAAGAGAATTCTCGAATTTTTGCGGGGAGAGCCGGCGGCCCGCCCGGCCGCGCTCCGCTGGTTTCCACCTGCCTCGATCCCGCTCCGGATGCATGCCCGGGCCATAAAAGACTTTTATCTAAAATAAAATAATACTAAATTGAAAATTATGAATCGATTCCAATCCATCAGACGAATTCTTGCATCCTTTCTTTTCTTGTTCTGGGTGGTCGTCCTGACCGGTGAAGCCCTGGTCTGGGGCAATCTGCGGGTGCTCTTTCTGCCGCGTGTCCCGACTGTGGAGATGGCGGCCAGCCTCCTCCAGGACACACTGTGGCTTTTGGTGGGACTGGCCTTGCCTTTTTACGTATGCGCTCTCGCCTTCCGCCAGCTGCCACGCCGGATCGCGCGCAGAGCCCTGGTTGCGGCAGTGCTGCTGTTCTGGATCCTGGTGCTCGGGGATCTGCCTCTTTATTTTCGCTGGCTCTTTCTGCTGATCGGATTGCTGGTCTTTCTGGCGGTGCGCGACGCCCGGCGCAGCCGCAGTATCCGCGCCCATTATTTTCTCTTTTATATGGCCTGCCTGGGGCTGGTTCTCAATTATGGGCCTCAGCTCTTCCCTTCTTTCCCGTCGCTGCGCAAGGCTGGACCGGGTCATTTGAAGATTCTGGATTATAACATCTCCAGTACCTTGTACGGAGAAAAGCGGGCGCCCCTCTTCGAACTCATCCAGCGCGAGAAACCCGACCTGGTCTTCATCCAGGAGATCAATTCGAGCGATCAGAAACTCTTCCGGCGGAAGCTTGACGATCTCTACCCGTATCAGCTCTGGGCGGATCGGTTCGAGAATTATAATGGCGGTGCCATCCTCAGCCGGATTCCGTTCACGGAGGAGCATAATATCGATCTGGGCACGCCGTACATGAGCGGCCACACCAATATCAACCATGCTGTGATCCGCTTGCGCGGCGAGGAGGTCCATCTCTTCAACGGTCACTTGTACCCGGCCGGACACGCCTTTTTGCAGCTGATTTTCGGCAAGCGCACGCTGGAGAGTTCGCTGGCTCAGACCCGCCTCGCCTATCAGCGCCGCATGGCCGAAGCCGAACAACTGGAGCAGCTGGTGGGCCGGATCAAAGCGCCGACCATCGTCGCCGGCGACTTCAATGACACGCCCAACAGTCCACTGTACCGCCGCTTCGAGGCGACGCTGCGGAATGCCTTCGCCACCGCCGGCTGGGGTTTGGGAACGACCTGGGGGCAATACAACCTCAAAGGCAGCGTCCCCCATTGGCTGCGCTTTATCCTTTTCGATTTTTTGCGTATTGATCAGCTCTTCGCCAGCCGCCATTTTCGCATTCTCGAGGCGCGTGTCATCCCGCTCGCCATCTCGGACCACAAGCCGCAGGTGGTGCGTCTCACTTTGTATTGACAGGCAGAAAAAATATGGTTACATTTTCTTGCCCGTCCCGCACTCTAATTACCGCAAGGAGAGGACCATGGAGCTGCAGTACTACCTGAACGATTTGCAGGAAAAGCAGGTCACCGGCGATCCCGCCGGCATCGAGGTCAAGGGCGTCGCCTACGACCCCTTGCGCATCGAACCCGGCTTTATCTATGTCGCCATTGCCATTTATACACAGTTGGACAAAATCGAAATTCCCGATGGCCATCCCTTGATCAGCGATGCCATCGCCCGGGGGGCGGTTTGCGTGGTGGTGCAGGAACCGGTCGCGGTCCCTGCCGGGGTAGTCAAGGTGGTGGTTCCGGATTCGCGTTATGCCCTGGGCCTTCTTGCCAACCGGTACTACGGCTTTCCTTCCGAGCAGATCAAACTGGTCGGTGTGACCGGCACCAATGGCAAGACCACCACGACCCATGTTATGGAGTCCATTTTCAGCGAGCCATACCGGGTTGGATTGATCGGCACCCTCTATTACAAGATCAATGGCGAAATCCGCAAATCCAAGGATACCACACCCGAACCGCCCGATCTTCAGGCGATTCTACGTCAGATGGCGGATCAGAAGGTTGCCTACTGCTTCATGGAGACCTCGTCGCACGGCATCGAATTCCACCGCCTGCAGGGATGCCGCTTCCGCATCGCCGTCTTCACCAACCTCACTCAGGATCATCTCGATTTTCACAAAACCATGGAAAATTACCTCAATGCCAAGCTCAAGCTATTCCGCTGGCTTGGTGCGGAGGATTATGCCGTCATCAACATCGATGATCCCTATGGCGGGCGGTTTGTCGAGGCGACCCGGGCCAACGTCCTGACCTATGGCATCTTTTCGCCAGCCGACATCATGGCACGCGAGATCCACTACGGGATCAGCGGCACCCGGTACATCCTCGAGACGCCGCAGGGGAGCATCGACATCGAGACCCGCCTCCTCGGCCGTTTTAATGTCTACAATGCCCTGGCCGGGGTGGGGGCGGCTGTTGCCGAAGGCATCGATCTTGAGGTGATCAAACGCGGCCTCGAGCGCCCGATCCGCGTGGCCGGCCGCATGGAGATGGTCGACCTGGGGCAGCCCTTCACGGTGGTGGTTGATTATGCCCATACACCCGATGGCATGGAGAACGTACTCGGACTGGCGCGGGGGCTGAATCCGCGGCGGCTGATCACGGTCTTCGGCTGCGGTGGCGACCGTGACAAAGAGAAGCGCCCGATCATGGGCGGGGTGGCCTCCCGTTTCAGCGATGTTGTGATCCTCACCGCGGACAACCCCCGCACCGAGGATCCCGAAGCCATCCTCGACGATATCACCGCAGGATGCGATGCGGCCAAGGTAACCCGCATCATTGACCGGCACGAAGCCATCCAGCACGCCATCACCACTGCGCAGGCGGGAGATATCGTGATGATCCTCGGCAAGGGACATGAGACCACCCAAACCCTCATGGACCGCACGATTCCGTTCAATGACCGCGAAGAAGCCGAGGCCGCTCTGGCCGCACTACTCAAAAAATGAACTTGCGCGTCATCGGCGAAGGATGGCCTTAATGAAAATCCGACTCAACTCAGCTGACAGGCTGCGCCGCGGTCTGCGGTTTTATTGGACGGCTCTGCTCTTTGCGGCAGCCGGCTTCATTCCATTATCAGGATGTCAAAAGAATACCCCTATGATGCTTACCGCCAAGATTTCTGCGCCGGATATCGTCGATGTCCGGCTGCAAGATTCAGCCCGCCCCATTCAAGCCGCTGATTTTTATTTCACCCCGGCCCTGCAGATTTTCCGTGTGGAACAGAAGGAGCAAACGGTCCGCCTGCATACCGCCCCCATCGAGCTGACCCTGACGCGCTACCTCCACTTTCGTGAAAGCAAATGCGAGCTCAATCCGGACGACTTCCTTGATACCTTTTATTCCGACAAGCCGCTTGGTTGCACCTGGAATGACACCTCCACGGCCTTTCGTCTCTTCGCACCACGGGCCAAGCGGGTGACCCTGACCCTCTATCCCGATGCCGTCTCCCCCTCCGGCGTGCAGCATGAGTTGCAGCGCGACCGGGATGGGGTCTGGGAGGTTGTTCTTCCCGGCCACTTTTTCGGCCGGGCCTACACCTATCAGGTGGATGGGCCGGCCGGGGCTTCGGAGCAGTTTGATTATAACAAACCGGTCTGTGACCCTTATGCCCGTGCCGTCGCCACGGCCAATGAGTTCCTGCACCGCGGCCGGACTTTGATCCTCGACACAGGCCGTTATGACTGGGAGGGCGACCGTCCCCTTGGAATCGGGCTGGAGGATATGGTCATCTATGAATGCCACGTCCGCGATCTCACCGCCCATCCGAGCTCGGGCTGCCCGACGGAGCTGGCGGGCAGCTACAAGGGCGCGATCCTACCGGGACGGACGGGTGGGATCGACTACCTCAGGGCCCTGGGGGTCAATGCTATCGAACTGCTTCCCGTGCAGGAGTTCGGCAACATTGAACTCCCATATAACGTCGATGCCGGCGGCACCCGCAATACCTGGAATCCCTATGCCCGCAACCATTGGGGCTATATGACCTCCTATTTCTTCGCACCCGAGTCCTATTATGCCAGTGGTGCGAGCATGACGCCGGGCGCGCTGTGCGGAGCAGATGGCCGCCAGGTGGAAGAGCTTAAGGATCTGGTCAAGGCGTTCCACCGGGCGGGCATCGCCGTCCTCCTCGATGTCGTTTACAATCATGTCTCCCAGTATGATCAGAACTGCTTCAAGCTGACCGATAAAAAGTATTATTTCCGCCTGGACGAGAACCAGAATTATCTCGCCACCAGCGGCTGCGGCAATGACTTCAAGACCGAGCGGCCGATGACGCGGCGGCTCATCCTCGAGAGCGTGAAATACTGGATGGAGGAGTATCACATCGACGGCTTTCGCTTTGATCTCGCGGCGATGATCGACTGGGAGACCGTGGATGCGATCACCCGCGAGGCGCGCCGGATCAATCCCAACGTAGTGCTGATCGCCGAACCCTGGGGCGGCGGCCACTACGATCCGGCCGGCTTTTCCAAACACGGATGGGCCGCCTGGAACGACCAGTTCCGTAACGGCATCAAGGGCCAAAATCCGGAGAATGGCCAGAACTATATCTTCGGGCGCTATTGGGGCGGCGTCGACCGGGAGGCGGTGAAACGCTTCATCCGTGGCACCCTCGCCGCCGAGGGGGGGCTTTTTCAGAAGAGCAGCCATGCGGTCAACTATCTCGGCTCGCACGACGACCACAGCTACGGTGACTTTGTTCGCATCGGCTCGGGGGCGGTCCAGCCCGACCAGGTCATCTCCGATCCGCTCATTAATGCCCGCCTGACCACCGAGGAACTCAAGATCAGCAAACTGGGCGCCCTGATTCTCTTCACCAGCCAGGGGGTGGTGATGATGGAGGAGGGCCACGAATTCGCGCGCAGCAAGGTGATCGCCAAGACCGAGGCGCCCGACCCGATGGCCGGCCATATCGATCATAACAGCTACAACAAAGACAACGAAACCAACTGGCTCGATTACCGCCATGCCGCCCTCAACCAGGAGTTGGTCGACTATTACAAGGGTTTGATTCGGCTGCGCAGGAAATTTTCCGCCTTCCGCGGGACCCCGCCGGAGCGCATCCACTTCAGCGACGGCGACAACCCCTTTGCCCTTGCTTTTCAGCTGCACCAGGAGGGCGAAGTGGGGCCGGCCGAATTGCTGGTCCTTCTCAATGGTCATCGCGAGGCGATCTCGCGGTTCACCCTGCCCGGGGGGAGTTGGCGGATCCTGGTTAACGGCGAAGCGGCGGGGGAGTCGCCGCAGGGTCGCCCGGTCGAGGGCGAGCTGGTTCTGCCCGCCACGACCGGCATGGTGCTGATACGTTGACCAGAGACCGTTTCCCGTCCCATCGTCCATCCCAGGAATGAGGTGCCCATGCAAGGAATCGCCGATATCGTCGCCCGTCTCGACCAGTTTTTCTGGGGATTGCCGCTGATCGTTCTTCTCTTCGGCACGCACATTTATCTCACTATCCGTTTACGGTTCCCGCAGCGTTACATCTTCAAGGCCATCAAGCTCTCATTCACCCGGGATGAGGGGGCGGAGGGCGAGGTCAGCCAGTTCGGCGCCCTGACCACCGCTCTGGCGGCCACCATCGGCACCGGCAACATCGTCGGCGTGGCGACCGCGGTCGCGATTGGAGGACCGGGGGCGGTTCTCTGGCTCTGGCTGACCGGGGTGTTCGGCATCGCCACCAAGTACGCCGAGGGGCTGCTGGCGGTCAAATACCGCGTCAAGACGCCCGCTGGAGCGATGGCGGGAGGGCCCATGTACGTCCTCGAGCGCGGCCTGGGCAAGCGCTGGCTGGGCTTGCTCTTCGCCCTCTTCACCGCCGTGGCCGCATTTGGCATCGGCTGCATGGTGCAGGCCAATTCCATCTCCACTCTGGCGGCCAGCACCTTCCAGGTGCCGACCTGGGTGACCGGATTGTTTCTGGCCCTGCTCACCGCGGTGGTGATTCTCGGGGGCATCAAGAGCATCGCCCGCGTCTGCGAGATTCTCGTCCCCTTTATGGCCCTCTTTTATATCATCGGCTGTCTCTATATTCTGGTGCTGCACCACGCGACCTTGCCGCAGACTGTCCGGCTTATTCTACACAGCGCCTTCGACGGCCATGCAGCGGCCGGCGGCTTTGCCGGTGCCACGATCATGATGGCCCTACGCTATGGTGTGGCGCGCGGACTCTTTTCGAACGAATCGGGATTGGGTTCGGCCCCCATTGTCGCAGCCGCCGCAAAGACCCGCAATCCCGTGCGCCAGGCGCTGGTCTCTTCCACCGGCACCTTCTGGGATACGGTGGTGGTTTGCCTGATGACCGGTCTGGTCCTGGTCAACTCAGGGGAGTGGACCAGCGGCGCCAACGGGGCAGACTTAACCCGTTCGGCCTTCGCCTATATCCCGGTCATTGGGCCGATCGTTCTGACTATTGGCCTGCTCACCTTTGTCTTCTCGACCATCCTCGGCTGGAGCTATTACGGGGAAAAAGCGATAGAATACCTGGTTGGCGTAAAAGCGGTGCTGCCCTATCGCATCCTCTGGTGCATCGTCGTTTTTCTTGGTTCAGTCTTTTCTCTGCAGTTTGTCTGGGATTTCGCCGATCTGGCCAACGGCCTCATGGCGATCCCCAACATCATCGCCCTGCTCGCTCTGAGCGGCATCCTCGTCCGTGAGACGCGTGCGTATCTATGGGATGAGCAGCTGTGATGCGGCCCATGCAATTTTTCTTCAGAATCCGGTGTTATCTTTTTAAATCATTCAAAAGTGCAGCTCTTTGATTCTTTAAAGATGGAGGCAACGATGAAAAGAAGCATGATGGCCTTGACGGCTTTGATAATAACGATCTTGCTGGCCCTTTCCCTTCCGCTTCAGGCGCAGGTGAATATGCCGCGGCCCAGCCCCAAGGCCAGTGTCACCCAGACCATCGGCCTGACCGATGTGACGATCACCTACAGCCGTCCCGGGGTGAAGAACCGCACCATCTGGGGAGAGCTGGTCCCCTACGGCAAGGTCTGGCGGCTCGGCGCCAACGAGGCTACGACCATCAGTTTCGCCGATGATGTCACCGTCGAGGGTCAACCCCTGCCCAAGGGCACCTACAGCTTGCACGCCATTCCCAATCCCGAGGAATGGACCATTATTGTCAACAAGGTGGCCGATCAGTGGGGCTCCTATAATTACAAACAGGAGGAGGATGCCCTGCGGATTACGGTCAAACCGCAGACCGGTCCCTTCGTCGAACGCATGCTCTTCACTTTCGATGATGTGACCGATGAGTCAGCGGTGGTTACTCTGGCATGGGAAAAGATACGCGTCTCCTTCAAGATCGGCGTCAACACCCAGGTCAAGGTCCTCAACAACGCCAAGGCGACGTTGAGCCCTCGCGCCCTTTTCTTTGCCGCGCAGTATGCATATCAGAACAATACCGAGCTCGATCAAGCCGCCAAATGGCTGGATGCCTCGATCGCCCTGGAAGAGAATTATCAGAATCTGAGCTTCAAGGCCGGCTTGCTCGCCAAGGCGGGCAACAAGAAAGAAGCAGTCAAGCTTGGTGAAAAGGCCATCGCCATCGGCAAGGCGACGCAGCGCGTCCCGCCGGATCTGGATGCCTTTGCCAAGCAGGTGCAGGAATGGAAGAAGAAGTAACAGAACAAGCTGGTCCATCAGGCCAGGCGCTCCTCTTGCGTCTGGCCTTTCTGTTTAACACGGAGGCTCTGTAGTATGAAAAGGATCGGATTCATCATGCTGACACTGGTTACATCTCGGCTCCTGGCCATCGACCTCGCCTCGCCGAATGGCCGACTGGGGCTCGATTTTTATCTTAATATGGCCGGCGAACCATGCTACCGCTTGGCGCTTGATGGCGCCCCGGTCATCAAGGAGAGTCGCATGGGGATCGCGATCAGGGAGAATCCCGGCCTCTTTGACCGTTTCACCGTGCTCCACTTCGAGCGCAGCCAGATCGACACGAGCTGGGAGCCGGTCTGGGGCGAGGCGAAGCGCATCCGTAATCACTACAACGAGCTTGAAGTGTCCCTGCAGCGTCAGGAGCCCGAAAAACGCATCATGACCCTCCGCTTCCGCCTCTTCGATGACGGCCTTGGTTTCCGTTACGAATTTCCGCGCCAGCCGAATCTTGGCTATTTCATCGTCAGCGATGAAAAGACCGAGTTCAACCTCACCGGCGATCACCGCGCCTGGTGGATTCCCGGAGATTATGATACCAACGAATACGATTACGCGACGACCCCGCTGAGCAAGGTCGATGCGATGCGGGGCAGTAACATGTCCGAGATTGCCGTGCGCTCAATCATCGCCGCCAATGCCGTGCAAACGCCGTTGATGCTGAAAACCCGGGAGGGCCTCTACATCAACCTCTTCGAGGCCGCTCTGGTCAACTATCCGGCGATGAATCTGCTCATCGACCAGAAGAGCTTCACCCTCACAGTGCGCCTGGTTCCCGATGCGGTCGGCAATATGGCCTACCTGCAGACGCCGGAGAAGACCCCCTGGCGCACCATCATCACCAGCTGGGATGCCCGCGACATCCTCGCCTCGCGGATGATCCTCAACCTCAATGAGCCCTGCGCCCTGACCGACACCGACTGGATCAAGCCGCAGAAATATATCGGCATCTGGTGGGGGATGCATGTCGGCACAACCTCCTGGAACATGGCCGACACCAGCAACCTCAAACTGGCCTCGACCGACTGGAAGGCGCTCAAGCCCAACGGTCATCACGGCGCCACCACCGCCGAAACCAAACGCTACCTCGATTTCGCCGCCCGACACGGCTTTGACGGGGTGCTGGTGGAGGGTTGGAACGTGGGTTGGGAGGACTGGTTCGGCAACTGGAAGGAGGAGGTCTTTGATTTCGTCACCCCCTATCCCGATTTCGACGTCGACGAGCTGCAGCACTATGCGGCGGCCCACGGGGTGCGCCTGATCATGCACCACGAGACCTCGGCGGCCGTGACCAACTATGAGCGGCGGATGCAGGAAGCCTATGCCTTCATGAATGCGCACGGCTACACCACCGTCAAGACCGGCTATGTCGGCCGTATCATCCCGCGCGGCGAGCACCATGACGGCCAATGGATGGTCAACCACTATGTACGCGTGGCTCGGGAGACGGCGCGCCACCACATCATGATCGATGTGCACGAGCCGGTCCGCCCGACCGGCCTGCAGCGCACCTGGCCCAACTGGCTGGCTTGCGAGGCGGCGCGCGGTAACGAATATAACGCCTGGAGCAACGGCAATCCCCCCGAGCACGAGACCATACTCCCCTTCACCCGGCTGATGGGCGGGCCTATGGATTATACCCCGGGCATCTTTCAGATCAAGATGGCGTATTACAAGCCCGGCAGCACCTACCAGGTTCATACCACCCTGGTCAAGCAGCTGGCCCTCTATGTCACCCTCTACAGCCCTCTGCAGATGGCGGCCGATCTGATCGAGAATTACGACCGATTTCCCGATGCCTTTCAGTTCATCAAGGATGTGGCCGTCGATTGGGATGAGAGCCGCATCCTCGCCGCCGAGCCGGGCGACTATGTGACCATCGCCCGTAAAGCCAAGAGTTCGGACAAGTGGTTCATCGGCGCCATTACCGATGAGGAGGCGCGCCCGGCGGAGGTCAAGCTCGATTTTCTCGATCCCGGCAGAAAATATACGGCAACGCTCTATTTGGATGCCGCCGATGCACACTGGCAGAAGAATCCCATGGCCTACCGCATTCGCAAGGGGCTGGTCACGAGCAAGTCGGCGCTGCGGATGGCGCTGGCGCCCGGCGGCGGTGCGGCGGTGAGCCTCTGGCCGGCGAGCCCTGCGGAGCTGAAATTGCTTAAACCGCTGAAATAGGGGCGGAGAGAGCAGGAGGATGCATAAACGTGTCTTAATGGCCGCCGTCTGGGCGCTGTTACTCTCCGCGGCGTGTGCCAGGGCGGAGGATCCAGGCGGGATGGCTGGCGAGCGGCGAGCGCTGGAACAGGCGCGGTTGCTCTTCTACTCGAGCGTCGAGGACAAACGGCAAATCGAGCCGGCCATCGCCGCCTTTGAGGCGCTCATCCGTATGCAGCCTGAATGGGAGGGCCGCGCCCGGACGTACCTCGGAGCGCTGGCGGCCCTGAAAGGAAAACACAGCCATATGCCCTACGACAAATGGCGCTGGGCCAACCGCGGCCTCAAGATGATGGATGCCGGGGTGGAGATGAATCCCGAGGATGTCGAGGCCCTCTTCATCCACAGCTCCACCTGCTACTTTCTCCCCTTCTTTTTCCATCGCGGGGAGGATGCCCAGGCCAAGTTCCACACCCTGGTCCGGCTGCTGCCGGAAAAGCATGCAGAAATCGACCGGCCACTGCTCGCCAATGTAGTCAACTTTATTGTCGAACGGGCGCATCTGGATGCCAGCGAGCGCACGGCTCTGGAGCGCCTGCGGCAGGAACTGCAACTGGATCCCGGCAGCCGCTATACGGAGCCCGTTGAATCCAGAGGTGACTCGTGAGCCACCTCGAATATCTTGTCTTCAATCTGCTGGTCGTTATCGGCCCGCTGGCCCTTAGTTTCGATTCCAGGGTGCGTTTTGTGCGCCGCTGGCCGACCGCTCTTTTCGCCGCCCTGTGCCTGCTCGTGCCCTATGTTCTCTGGGATGCCCTGGTCACCGGCCGTCACTGGTGGTTCAATCCGCACTATACGGCCGGGACCTTCATCGGTCCCCTGCCGGCCGCGGAGTGGCTCTTTTTCATTACGGTCCCTTTCTCCTCGCTCTTCGTCTGGGAGGTGTTGCGCTATTATCGTCCGCGCCAGCATGCAGCCGGAGAGCGGCGCCCCCCGTTCTGGCTCTGGGCGGCGCTCCCCCTCTCCGGTGTCCTGCTCTGGCTGGGCAAGGAGTACACCGCCCTGGTGATCGCCCTTCTCGCACTGACGGTCTGGGCCGACCTCCACTGGGGAGGCCGAATTTTAGCCCGAGCCAATTTTTGGCCTTACGCAGCTCTGCTCGCCGGGTTGATGCTGATCTGCAACGGCTATCTGACCGCCCGGCCGGTGGTGCTTTACGCTCCGGCCTACCAGCTCGACTGGCGGATCGGCACCATCCCGGTCGAGGATTTTCTCTACGGCTACAGCCTCCTCCTCGGCTGCACCTCACTCTATGAAAAGATCAGGAGATCCCATGGGTAGACCGGTGGCCGTCATCGGCGGTGGACTGGCGGGATTAAGCGGCGCCATCGAACTGGCGCGGCGCGGGTACAGCGTCGATCTCTTTGAGCAGACCGGCCAATTGGGCGGCAAGATGAACGAAGTGCGCCTGGAGGGCTTCCGCTTCGATACCGGCCCCTCGCTGCTCACGATGCCCTTCGTCCTGGAGGAGCTCTTTGCGGACGCCGGCTTCCGGCGCCGGGAGTTCCTCGAATTCGTTCCGGTCGAACCGATGTGCCGCTATTTTTTTTCGGACGGCAGCCGGCTTGATGCCAGCTCCGATGCGACGGCCATGGAGAGGGCCATCACCCTGCTTTCGGAGCGGGACAAGGGCCGCTTTGAGCGCTTTATGGCCTACAGCCGCCGTATCTACGACCTCACCGCCGAGGTCTTTCTCTTCACCCCGGTCCATGAATGGAAAAAGCTGCTCAACCGCCGTCATCTCGCCACCCTCGGCGCCCTGCCCTCCATCGATGCCCTGCGCACGGTCCATCGCGGGGTCAAACGCTTTTTCCGCGATGACCGCATCATCCAGCTCTTCGATCGCTACGCCACTTATAACGGCTCCAATCCCTACCGGGCGCCGGCGACGCTTAACATCATCCCCTACGTCGAGTACGGATTCGGCGGTTTTTACATCAAGGGCGGGATGTACCGCCTGGTCGAGGCGTTGCAGCAGCTGGCTGCCATTCTGGGCGTGCGCATTCATACCGGCCAGCGGGTCGAGGAGATCGTGACGAAGGAGGGGCGGGTTGCCGGCGTGCGGGTGGACGGGCGGCTGCTGCGCACAGAGCGGGTACTCTGCAACGCCGATGTAGTGACCGTCTTTAACCGGTTGCTGCCCGGATTCGGCAAAGAGCGCCGCAAGCTCAATCGCCTCGAGCCCTCGCTCTCGGGAATGATTTTTCTCTGGGGCGTGAAAAAGTGTCATCCCGAACTGGCGCATCACACCATCTTTTTTTCCGCCGACTATCGCCGCGAATTCAGCCAGATTTTCGACGAGCTGCGGGCGCCGGAGGATCCGACCGTCTATGTCGCCATCACCAGCCGCGCTGACGCCGGCGATGCCCCGAAGGGAGGGGAGAACTGGTTTGTCCTCGTCAATATGCCCTATCTACGCCCGGATGCGGCTGAACCGGATGTCGCTGGAGTGCGCCGGAGTGTGCTCGCCCGGCTGCAGCGAGCGGGCATCGATCCCTCTGCCGCGATCGTCTGTGAGGAAGTGATAACCCCGCGCGACTTTCTCGATCGCTATGGCAGCAACGGCGGCAGCATCTACGGCATCTCGAGCAACTCGCGCGCGATGGCCTTCCGCCGCCCGGCCAACCGCAGCCGCGCCGTGCCCGGCCTCTTTTTCGCGGGCGGCTCCTGCCATCCCGGCGGCGGCATCCCCCTCGTGCTGCTCTCGGGCCGGATGGCGGCCGGACTGATTGCGGAGACGGAATAAGAAAAGCGCGAAAAGTTGTTAAGCGGTTGAAGATAAACAACAGAACAGCAGAGCGGGAATCGGATTGCCTATCATGCCAGCGGGTGCTAAAGTCATTGTCATCGGAGCCGGTTTCGGCGGACTGGCCATCGCCAACCGCCTCCAGGCGCAGGGGTATCAGGTCACTATCCTGGAAAAGAACCCGAGGGTGGGCGGCCATGGCTATCCCCTCGAGATCGACGGCTTTCATTTCGACATGGGCCCCTCGCTCATCACCGAACCGGCGCTCTTCGAGGAGATCTTTGCCATGGCCGGCAAACGGCTGGCCGATTATATCGACATCCTTCCCCTCGATCCCTACTACCGCATCTATTTTCACGACCATACCTACATCGACTATACCGGCGACAGCGAGCGGATGCGCCTCCAGATGGCGCAGTTCAATCCGCGCGATGCCGCCCGCTACGATGCCTTTATCAAGACCTCGCGCGGGATCTATGAAGCGGTCATCGTCGATGGTCTCGGTACCCGTCCATTCATGGACTGGCGCAGCATGCTCTCCTTCGCACCCCGCGCCCTGCGCCTCAAGGCCGTTCTGCCCTCCTACCATTTTTCGGCCCTTTTCTTCAAGGATTTCCGCCACCGTTTCATCTTTTCCTTTCACCCCCTCTTCATCGGCGGCAATCCCTTCCGAGCCCCAGCGGTCTACCAGATGATCCCCTATCTCGAAAAGATCCACGGGGTGCTCTACAGCAGGGGCGGCATGTACAGCCTGGTCCGTGCCCTTGAAAAACTCTTCCTTGAGCAGGGCGGGACTCTACACACCAGCCGGCCGGTGCAGGAGATCCTGGTGCGTGAGGGCCGCGCCACCGGCGTGCGCACCGCCGAGGGGGAGATCCCGGCCGATCTCGTCATCTCCAACGCCGATTTCATCCACACCTATCGCGATCTGATCCGGCCGGAGCACCGTAAAAAATGGAGCAACCGGCGGCTGGAGCGCGTCCATTATTCGATGAGCGCTTTCCTCATCTATCTCGGCCTGAAAAAGCGCTTCCCCCAGCTCCTGCATCATACTCTGGTGCTCTCGCCCCGCTACCACGGTCTGATCAAAGATATTTTTGACCGCAAGATCGTGCCGGAGGATTTCTCGCTCTACCTTCATACCCCGACACGAACCGATGATACCATGGCCCCCCGGGGCTGCGAAAGCCTCTACATCCTCGCCCCGGTCGCCAATCTCAGGGGTGGACAAAAGTGGAGCGAACTCGCCGAGCCCTTTGCACAGCGGATCCTCGACCATCTCGAGCATCATGTCGGGCTGACCGGCCTGCAGGAGAGCATTGCGGTCAAAAGGCTCTTCACGCCGGAGGATTTTCAGCGCAAACAGAATGCGGTCTATGGCAGCGCCTGGGGCGTGGAGCCGAGGCTGACCCAGACCGCCATCTTGCGGCCGCACAACCGCAGTGAGGATGTGCGCGGGCTCTATCTGGTCGGCGCCTCCACCCACCCCGGCGCCGGACTGCCGGGCGTGGTCCTGACCGCGGCCACCACCGATTATGTCATCCAGCACGACCTGGGTAGGAGCTGATCCCATGGCGCCCTTTTGGCACGATGTCCATCTGGCCCCTTCCTATACCTACGCTCGGGCGATCACTCGACACTACGCGCGCAGCTTTTACTTCGCCTCGCGCTTCCTCCCCGCCGAAAAGCGCTGGGCCACCTGGGCCCTGTATGGCTTTTGCCGCTACGCCGATAATCTCATCGACCTGCAGCGGACCCGCAGCCGGGAAGAGCTGCTCTCCGAACTGGCCTGCCTCTCAGGGGAGATCTCCCTGGCCTACCGCACCGGCGAGTCCGAACATCCCATCCTTAAATGTTTCATCGATACCGCCCGGAGGTACCAGATCCCGGAGCGCTACGCCCAGGAGCTGATTAAGGGGGTCGAGATGGACGTCACCTTCAACGGCTATGCAAGCTATGACGATCTCCACCTCTTCGCCTGGCGGGTCGCCGGTGTGGTCGGCCTGATGATGACCTATCTCCTCGGCTACCGGGATGAGAGCGCCTTTCCCTATGCGGAGAAACTGGGCATCGCCATGCAGCTGACCAACATCCTGCGCGATATCCACGAGGACAAGGAATTGGGGCGGATCTACATTCCGGTCGAAGAGATGCAGCGGTTCGGGGTGGCGCAGGAGGATCTCCTCGCGGAGCGGATGACGCCGCAGCTGCGCGCCCTGATGGAATTTCAGGTCCAGCGCGCTTCCGCCTGTTATGCCGAGGCCGAACCAGGTATTGCCCTGCTCGATCGTGATTCGCGTTTTGCCATCTATACCGCCAGCCGCCTCTACCAGGAGATTCTCAACAAGATCGTGCTGGCCGGCTATAATCCCTTCGCGGGACGGGCCTTCGTGCCCAGCTCGCAAAAGCTGGCCATCCTGCTGCAGGAATATGCGCGCCGGCGCTGACCCAGGCTTCGAAGAGAGGATGCCCCTGATAACCGCTCGTCACAGCAAAACGGCGCTCGCCCTCTTTCACCTCTATCTCCTGCCGGCGATGCAGCGGCAGTTTCACGCCGTGTACCTCCTCGGCAATGAGCCCGCTTGGCCGGCTCATACGCCTCTCATCATCCTGCCCAACCACAGCAGCTGGTGGGACGGATTCTTCGTGGATCTGCTCAACATTCGTTTGTGGCAGAGGCAGCTCTATGTGATGATGCTTGAAGAGCAGCTGCGCAAGCGCCTCTTTTTCCGCCGCCTCGGTGTCTTTTCCATCGATCCAGCCACCCCAGGCGGGGTGCGCAGCTCGCTGCGTTATACCCGAGAGCTGCTCCAGGGCGAAGCGGCGGGGCGGCGAGTGCTCTGCTTCTTTCCGCAGGGGGAATTGCTGCCCTGGCAGACCCGGCCGCTCGGCTACAAACCCGGGCTGATCTGGCTGTTGCAGCACCTCGAGGGCCCGGTCTGCCTGGTTCAGCTTGGTATCCGTATCGAGTTTCTGCAGCAGCAGCGGCCTGAGGTCTTTCTTGAATTCTCCCGGCCGCTGCAGTGGTCCGGCCGTCCAGAGCTCCTCGCGGAGTGGGAGGAGGGACATGCCGTCCTGCTGGATGGGCTAAGTCGCCGTATCGCCGCCAGGGAGGAGGGAAGGATTCTGCTGCAGGGCCGCCACTCCGTCGATGCGCGCTGGCAGCACTGGCGCGGACTGCTATGGAGGAATGCGCGATGAGCGGACTGATTATCGCCCTCTATCTTCTGCTCGGGATGACCTTTCTGGTGAGTCTCTTCAACACTTTGACGGCGCCGTTGGTCAGCAAGGGTCCGCAGCCGCGCCGCACCCCCAGAGTCTCGTTGCTCATCCCCGCCCGCGATGAGGAGCGCACCATCGCCCGGTGTCTGGAGAGCCTCCGCCGTCAGGAGTATCCCGAACTCGAGATTATCCTCCTTGACGACCATTCCCGCGACCGGACCGCCGCCATCGTACGCGATCAGGCCGCGATCGACCCGCGCATTCGGCTGCTTCAGGGCGAGGCGCTGCCGCCGGGCTGGACCGGCAAGAACTGGGCCTGCCATCAGCTCAGCCGCGCCGCAACCGGCGAGATTCTTTTTTTCACCGATGCCGACAATTTTCACGCCCCCGATGCTGTTGCCCGCAGCGTCGGGTGGATCGAGAAACTGGGTCTCGACCTCTTCTCGGCCTTTCCCCAACAGATCACCCTCAGCTGGGCGGAAAAGCTGGTTGTGCCGATCTTCGACCTTTTTGTCTACAGCCTGCTCCCGCTGTGGCTGACCTTGTATAGCCGTTTCCCCTCGCTCTCGGCGGCCAACGGCCAGTGGCTGGTCTTCACCCGCCGGGGCTATGAACGATCGGGCGGACATGCCGCCGTGCGCAGCCACATCGTCGAGGATACGGCCTTGAGCCGGCGCGCCAAGCAGCTCGGCCTCCGCACCCTCACCGCCTCGGGCCGCGACGCCGTTTTCGGCCGCATGTACACCGGCCCGCGCGAGGTTGGGCTCGGCTTCGCCAAGAACGCCTTCGGATTGATGAATTTCAAGGCCATTCCCTATTTCCTTTTCATGGGCCTGCTCTTTTTTATATTCGTCCTGCCCTATCTGCTGCTATTCTTCCCGACGCTGCGGGTGTGGGCCCTGCCGGCGGTGGGCGTGAACATCCTGCTGCGCCTGCTGGTGGCGGTCCGGTTCGGCCAGCCGTTCTTCTACAGTGTCGTGTTACATCCGGTCAGCATTCTCGCCACCCTCCTGGTGGGGTTGGCCTCCTTTTACTATTATGGCAAGGGAACTATCACCTGGAAGGGGAGGGCGGTGCCATTGCGCGGGGCCGCGGGAGAGGAGGAAGAGCGCCATGCGTGACCGCAGGGGTTGCGCCGCCGCGCAGGGTGCGGGAGCACTTTCGCCCGGAGGCAGGGTATTACGGCGGCACGAGGATGGCCTCGCCCTTTTTCTGCTCTATTTCCTCCTCGCTGCAGGGGGGCTGTGGAATCTGTTGGGCTGGTTTCAGGAGGTGATGCGGCTGTTGGCCGCTCCCTTGCTCATCGCCCTGGCGATCCTTCTGGCCGCTGTCCATGCACGCCGTCAGGTGGCGCCACAGCGGGCGTTTTTGTTTTATGCCGGCGTGGTGGTCTCTGCTTTTATCTTGGAGTGGGTCGGGGTGACGACCGGCAAGGTTTTCGGGTCGTACCGGTATGGGAGGGTATTGCAGCCGCAGCTCTTCGGAGTGCCGGTGGCGATCGGCTTCGCCTGGCTGGGGATGCTGATCTCCGCAGCGGCGGTCGCGGACTGGCTGATGCAGCGCCTGCCCCGGTGCTCGCCCTGGCTACAGGTGGTGTTCACGGCTGTGTTAATGCTTGTCTTCGACGTCGTGATGGAACCGGCCGCGGTCCGGCTGGATTACTGGCAGTGGCAGGGGAATCTCATTCCGCTGCAAAACTATGCCGCCTGGTTCCTTTTTTCACTGCTGTATGCGGCTGCGGCCTGGAGGTTTGGGCTGAGCTGCCTCAGGCTGCCCGCCTTTTGCCGCCACGCCTGGTTCGCGCAGCTCCTCTATTTCGTACTGGTCCGCCTCGGGCATCCTCGGTAATTTCGTACCGCGTCTCACCGGCCGACAGCGGTCTCCAGATTAATGAGCCAAACCGCTCCTGAGCCTTCGAACGGCTGCGGTATCGCCGGCTGCGGCATACGCCGTGGTGGCATTGCTGCGGGCGTCCGGGTCGCCCGGATCGAGTTGCAAGCTCTTCGCGTAGCACTCGGCCGCCCGCGCGTACTGTTGCCGCGCGAAATAGGCATAACCCAGATTTTTCCAAGCCCCTGCGTTGCGGGGGAATAAGGCGGTGGCTTTGTTCAGCCAGTAGATCGCGGAGTCGAGTTCGGCCGGCTTGTGCGTCAGCCGGAGGGTGCCGAGGTTATAAGCCACATTGGGCCAGCGGGGATTGATCTCATAGAGGCGCCGGTAATAATAGAGGGAGCTGTCGATATTGTTCTGCAATTTGTTGCTGTTATCGGCCAGGATGGCCAGGGCCCGGGCGTAGCGTGGATGGATGCGTATCGCGCGATGGAGGTAAACAAAGGCCGAGTCGATCATCGCTTTTTTCAGCCGGGGGTCCGGAGTAGCCGCCTGGCGCATGATCAGCCAATCGGCGGCCGACGCATTGGCCGAGGCGCTGTTGGCTGAGATCTTGACATCGGTTGTGGTAAGGGTGTAATTGTCCTTCCAGACGGGATTGCGTGTGATGGTTTTGGCGGCAAAGAGCATCGCTATGAGGAGCATCGCCACGGCGATGGCAGCGCGCGGAATTTTTCTCTGCAGTTCGGCGGCGACAACCGCCAGCCCCAGGCAAAATCCGATCGAAGGCGTGAAAAGAAAACGTTCGGCCATGAAGGTGCCGACGGGAAAAAATAGATTGCTCACAGGGGCGAGAGCGAGAAGATAAAAGCTCACTCCGAAAGCAACGAGGCTACGTTTGCGCAGGTAGAGGAGCGCGAAAAGGACGAGTCCGGCATAGAGCATCAGGGAGACCAGAACGCGCCAATCCCCCCAGCCCGTCAGGGGGATGTGGTAGGGATAATAGTCATACGTGAGGGGATGCGGAAAGACCAGCAGGCGCAGATAGATGCCGAGCGTCAGGGTGATGGTCGCCCATTTTTGCGCCGGGGTGGCTTCGAGAAAGGGATTGTTGAGCAGTTCCTGCATCTGCGGGGAAGTAAATCCCAGCACCGCATAGCGGAGTGCAAGAAAGAATACGGCGACAAGGGTCAGGCTCATCAAGATCCTGTTAATCTGGCGGCGCGGCTGTCTGGTCATCCATAAAGAAAGGGGGATGATGGCTGCGAAGGCGATGGCGCTCTCTTTGGCCATGAGTCCGAGAAAAAGGGCCGCACCGCTCTTGATCAGCCAACCGGACCGGCGGCCCTTGCTGTATTGGAGGGCTGCATACCAGGCCGCCAGCCCGCCAAGAAGGGCCAGTATCTCGTCACAGCTCTTGATGTTGGCAACCACCTCGGTATGAACCGGGTGAACCGCAAACAGGACGGCAGTGACAAAGGGGATGCTCCAGTACCAATCTTTTCGTTCCGGCGGCTCAATCAAACCGTTGAAAACCGCATAAAGCAAGAGGCAGACCAGGACAAAAAGCATCACGGTGACGAGGTGAAAGAGGGTGGGCTGTGCACCGAAAAACTCAAAGAGGATGGCGAAAAGGATCAGGGAAAGCGGCCGGTAACGGCCGCCGGTCAGATAGCGCGCATCTTCATGAAGATACCCGCGCATCGTGTCATGGCGCAACAGATCGGGAATGCCGCTGAGGCCGGCGCGGGTATAACTGTTTTCGGTGATGACCATGCGGTCGTCGAGAACAAACTTGTGCCCAAGGGTGTTGGCGTAGAGCAGAAAGGCCAACAGCGCCAGCACCAGCCAGGGAAGCAGGACGCGCCGGTCGTTTCTTTTCTGCCGGATGGCGGCCGGTTTATTTTTCCGCTGGTTTTTTTTGCCCATGTCCGCGACTCCTGGATTAGTCCGCACCACCGCCTTTTGCGCCGTATACTGTTCGCTCGCGGGCAGGACAGCTCACATGCTTGCGCCCATCCGCTTTCCGTTCCGGCTCTACTTGAGCACCAGCGCCTTGCGCACCGCGCGCCAATCGCCCGCCTGCAGAGTGACCAGATAGAGACCGTTGGCCACGCCCTCGGCCTGCCAGTGCACCTCGTGCCGCCCCGCCGGCAGACGACCCTCCGCCAACACTGCCACCTCGGCGCCTCCGACATTGCAGATCCTGAGCGAGACCTGTTGCGCCGAAGGCAGCCGGAAGGTGATCGTCGTTGCCGGATTAAAGGGATTGGGATAGTTTTGCAGCAATTCCGGGCGCTCCGGCAGCCATCCCGCTTCCGCCGTGCGCACCCCGGAGGTCTTGTTGCGCAGCTGGCTGGCGGGCTCTTCCCCGGCATCGGCAAATTTCCACTCCGACCCCTGCTTGAAGAGGATGGTGTTTCGGTTGTCGATCAGCTGGGCGTCAAATGAGATCCCCCGGGTGTAATCATAGGCGTGCATTTCGACTGCGAACAGGTTTTCTCCGTTGTGCAGTCCCTGCAGGCCTTTGGCGGCATTGATCACCACCATCTTGTTCATGTTCGTCACCAGGGCTATGGAGGCGGAAGTAGCGGCGGAGATCTCCTCTTCCGCCGGCATGTTGATGCGTTCGATCTCCCGGCCGTTGAGGTAGACCACAGCGCCGTCACGGCCTTTCACGAGCAGACCCAGCCCGGTCACGGCGGAGGCATCGGCGACGGTGAAGCTTTTTCTGAAATAGACCGTTTGTACCCTATTGCAAAGCGTCCTGAGGCCGCTGCTGGTGCCGTAGCCGATGGGTGCGGCGCCGGATTTCCAGCCGGCGTCATCGTAATTCTCCTCTTTCCAGTTGAGGAGGATTTTGGTCGTATCGAAATTGACCGCGACGGCAAATGAGGCCGGCATCATATTGCCGCGGAGATCGGCGGCTCGGAAGTAATAGAGATAGCTCTGGCCATGATCGCCGGTGAGCGTGACGGCATGTTTGCGCTGACCGGTAATGGTGCAGGTGTGTTCCATCCGGTCCCAGCTCTGGTCCAGGCTGCTGTAGCGGACGGTGGCATAGGTGTCGGTTTCGAACGCCAGGGTGATTTCGCGCCTATAACTGGTCTGTGGCGAATCCGGGAATTTGGTGAAAACCGGCGGTCGGGTGTCGTCGTAGGGACTCCAGGCGTCGAAGCTGTTGATGGCCGCAATCAGCCGCTCGGCAATCTTGTGGTGGGTCGCCACGCTGGGATGGCCGTCATAGACATAGCCGCCGTCATAATAGGGATAAGAGGTATAGAAAACATCTGCGTTGCCGGCGGCGTTTTCCTCGGCGACAATCTCGGCTATGACCTGCTGCAGCCACTCGACGTGCGGACCTACGGCAAGAATTTTAACCCCGGGATAAAGGTCGCGCAGGGTGGCGACGAATTTGTGGTACTCGGTTTTATATAGATTGCGGTTACTCTCGCTGATCGCGCCGTTCCAGCCGCCGAAACCTGAATAATCGTTCAGCCCCAGGCCGATGACAACGAGGTTGGGTGCCCATTGAGAAAAATCCCACGGCGGCGTGGCGGTGAAGGTATGGGTCTGGCCAAAGACCGCCGGCAGGCTGCCGGAGCGCGAGCCTTGCCAGTCCATCACCATGCCGTAACCGGAGCGGCTGGTCATCATGTACTCGGCGCCAAAATGGCGCGCAGTGATGGGGCCGAAGCCTTCATTGATGTTGGTGATCGGGGCGTCTTCGGCGGGCTTGTCGGATTTGGTGTAGAGATTGCCCGAGGCACTGGTGTACGAGTCGCCGACGAATTCGATGCGGCGCTCGGGCCGCGCCGGAGGCGGCAGCAGCCCCTTGCCGTCATCCAGGACAAAGCCGTTGAAGGTGAATTTGGCCCAGGTGGTCTCATTGCGTTTTTCGATGCGGATGGAATGGCGTCCCGGGGCGAGGCCGGAGGCAACGGGATAGGTAGTGATCTCGCCGCTGGTGGGATGGAGGACCAGGGTGTCCGCGCCGTCGATGATGATGTTGTAATAGCAGAAATTATCCTTCATTTTGACGCCGATACTGGTGCCTTCGAACTCGGCGTAGAGGTAGACGCCCGGCCAGGAGTGGGCGGGGGCGAGGGGATCGCTGAAATCCCAGCGGCCGGAATACTGGATATTGGGATCGTTGGCGGGGATTTCGATTACGGCCCGCGCTCCAGACAGATGTACCAGCATAAGGGCGCACATGAAAAAGACCGAGGAGAGTTTTTGCATATTGTGATTTCCCTTGATTCGAAATTTACGGATGGAACGCTTCGGATCGAACGTTTCGGGTCGAACGTCCGGTGATCGGGCCATCTTGTGAATACCGACGGAGACGAGGACTCTACATCCCAAGCTGCTGGCGAATCTTGGCTACCGGATAACCGACGCCATCCATTTTCTTGCGGCGCTCCTCGCTGTTTTCCAGCTCCCGCAGCCATTGTTCGAGCAAGGGGCGCAATTTGGTTTTCCTGGCCGCCTGCCGGGGTGTATGGTTTTTGAGCATCGGGATCGGCTGGTCGATAATCCGGCTATAATAGTCATCCATATACCGGCTGATCAGCTGCTGTTTGATCTCTGCGGGTATCTCCTCTTTTTTCTCTGCTTCGGGATTCTCACTTTGCGCAGCAGCCATGAGTTTGGCCATATCTTTTATCTCAATTCGCTTGAATTGCAGGGCGCTTCCGAAGGTTTTTTCCAGCCATCCATGGAAGAAATCGGCCAACTCCGCGCTCTGCACCTCGACCCGCATGATATACGGATCCAGTGTGACCAGACCGAGGCTGCGTACTCCCGATTTTCCGTCCTGGCCTGGACTATCCAGTTCACGGTTAAACCGGGGATTGCGCAGTGGCCGCAGCAGTTCCTCCAGGCTACCTTTTTCCAGAAGGGAGAACACATACCGGTTCATTTTTTTCATCTTGTTCTGCCGGTCAGGTTTTTCCGATGCTTCGATGTCGGAAAATTCGATCTTCTCCTCCACTTTGGAAAGAATGGAGTGGATATCCTTAACCTTGAAAAAAAGAGTACACAACTGCATCGCCCCATACGGAGTATGTATCTTGAGATGGGTTCGGCCTTCGTGGATCTCCCGTTCGATTTGGAAAAAGATCGGCCAGAAGGTTTTGCAGAACTCGGCGTGACTGGCCTCTTGCAGTTGTTTGGCTGTTTTCTGGCGCAGCGCTGACATCATTTCCTGGATGAAGGGTTTGTCGCGTGGGGAAAAGCGGGTCATAGTTCCGGTAGCATAGTTCTTGCCGTTCAGGGAATAGCACCGGCACATGCAGATATCCCACTGGATCAGAGTCCGGGAAGCCGAGATGTCACTTACAAAATAGGAATGTCCGGTGACCAGGGAGGCCGCTTCGAATCCTTTCCCCGGCATTACCTGCAGAACTTCATAGAAATCCAGATGGGATCCGGCTTCCGCCTGAATGCGCTCTTTTTCTTCCGCAGAGAACTCGCTGAATTCCTGCCGGGAGAGCCAGGGGAAAAAACGGTCATTCAGAGCCGGGTATTTATAGTCGTGTAGCAAGATATCATAGATGCGCATCAGACGGCTGATCTTTTCCTCTTCCGGCAGCCGAGCGGTTTCTTTGAGAAACTGTTTGGGGTTTTGATCGAATATTTCCTCGATCACCTTTTCGAAGATGGGAAAGGTGTGTGCGGTCTCATTGTAGATCTTGATGACTTTGTCTTCGAAGGTTGCCATAAAGTTGCGCTCCTTTTTCGGCAGAGGCTCCTTTCTGCCAGCATAAAGGGAAAGACCATTTCGATCGGGATTGTGCGGTTCTGCGATTGATCCTGTCAGTCCATTTGGGTAAACATGAAATGAAATTAGCGATCATGTTTTTAATATCAAAACATAATCTGCAGGAGGGTGGTCGCCGTAATCCCCTGAATCGGAAACCTGCTTTCGCAATAATTTTAGTATTTTAGCTAGTATATATGGTTGAGACCGGAGCAGCGCTGCCGGAAAAAGAATTAATTCATCCCTTTGGATCAATCTATCTGGCACTTGCCTGCTAAATGATATACAGTCGCTATTTGCTTATAGGTATTTGTGACCATGTGTGACCAGACTGAAGCTGGTGCAGGAGTTCAGAAAAAGGGGTGGTTTCAATCCACGCGCCCGCGCGGGGCGCGACCGCACGACCTGGAAAAAGGAACTGGATTATATCAGTTTCAATCCACGCGCCCGCGCGGGGCGCGACCGCACGACCTGGAAAAAGGAACTGGATTATATCAGTTTCAATCCACGCGCCCGCGCGGGGCGCGACATGAATGTCGCTGCCGGATGATCGGTCGTGTAAAGTTTCAATCCACGCGCCCGCGCGGGGCGCGACAAGGTTGCAACGGCGGCATTGGCAAAGGCAAATGTTTCAATCCACGCGCCCGCGCGGGGCGCGACCCAGAATCCAGCGCTCAAGTAGCATGGTAAGTTTGTTTCAATCCACGCGCCCGCGCGGGGCGCGACTGTATATTTAATCGGGGTTAGGGAAACAGGACAGTTTCAATCCACGCGCCCGCGCGGGGCGCGACATGAGGTTTCGGGCGGGTCCCCGGCATATGCCAGGTTTCAATCCACGCGCCCGCGCGGGGCGCGACGTCATATTCCGGCAACATCTCTGAGACCGTAGAGGTTTCAATCCACGCGCCCGCGCGGGGCGCGACCCATGCCGGGTTGTAGCGCGGAGTCGTATATAACGGTTTCAATCCACGCGCCCGCGCGGGGCGCGACGCACAAGGATGGTCTGATAAATTATGATGCAGTAGTTTCAATCCACGCGCCCGCGCGGGGCGCGACAAACATCGTCTGCATCTCCGGCGGCCCCGCTGGTAGTTTCAATCCACGCGCCCGCGCGGGGCGCGACAAACATCGTCTGCATCTCCGGCGGCCCCGCTGGTAGTTTCAATCCACGCGCCCGCGCGGGGCGCGACCGGTACCGGCGGCTTTGGTGCGGTCATCGCTAAGTTTCAATCCACGCGCCCGCGCGGGGCGCGACGTTGGTGCGACAACCGCTACGCTCCTCAATGTCGTTTCAATCCACGCGCCCGCGCGGGGCGCGACGTCTGGATCCTGCTCCTGTCCAACAAAGCGGATAGTGTTTCAATCCACGCGCCCGCGCGGGGCGCGACCGGATACGCCGCCGCCGCTGCGCCCGAATTGCCCGTTTCAATCCACGCGCCCGCGCGGGGCGCGACAAATAAACCAGCCGGTCAGGCTTAATCTGTTTCAGTTTCAATCCACGCGCCCGCGCGGGGCGCGACGTCTGGATCCTGCTCCTGTCCAACAAAGCGGATAGTGTTTCAATCCACGCGCCCGCGCGGGGCGCGACCGGATACGCCGCCGCCGCTGCGCCCGAATTGCCCGTTTCAATCCACGCGCCCGCGCGGGGCGCGACAAATAAACCAGCCGGTCAGGCTTAATCTGTTTCAGTTTCAATCCACGCGCCCGCGCGGGGCGCGACCGGTACAGGCGGACACAATCACCGCAGCAACGCTGTTTCAATCCACGCGCCCGCGCGGGGCGCGACGCAGCATCTGCGAGACGGTCAGTGACCCATGCCCGTTTCAATCCACGCGCCCGCGCGGGGCGCGACTTGTGGCACCCGATACCTTATCCGCCTTGGCCGGTTTCAATCCACGCGCCCGCGCGGGGCGCGACTATTGACCACCCCGCCTGCATTGGCAATGGCTTCCTGTTTCAATCCACGCGCCCGCGCGGGGCGCGACTTGACCGACCACCCAAACCATCGGAGTCTTGTTGTTTCAATCCACGCGCCCGCGCGGGGCGCGACGCAGCATCTGCGAGACGGTCAGTGACCCATGCCCGTTTCAATCCACGCGCCCGCGCGGGGCGCGACTTGTGGCACCCGATACCTTATCCGCCTTGGCCGGTTTCAATCCACGCGCCCGCGCGGGGCGCGACGGGGCTCGCCTGGTGCGGCGCTCTGTCGGACTGGGTTTCAATCCACGCGCCCGCGCGGGGCGCGACGCAGAATATCGTCAATAATAACGTAATCAGAGGTGTTTCAATCCACGCGCCCGCGCGGGGCGCGACGCGAATCGTTTTCCGGCGAGTTCGCAAAGATCGTAGTTTCAATCCACGCGCCCGCGCGGGGCGCGACCGGTACAGGCGGACACAATCACCGCCGCAACGCTGTTTCAATCCACGCGCCCGCGCGGGGCGCGACACGGACGCACCGGGCGCATCGTGGACGAGATTGGTTTCAATCCACGCGCCCGCGCGGGGCGCGACAGAACAATTGAGCGGCGGCCTGCGTCTTCGAATTGTTTCAATCCACGCGCCCGCGCGGGGCGCGACAACATATGCAACCGTTGTGGATGCCGGAACATCGTTTCAATCCACGCGCCCGCGCGGGGCGCGACCCCCTTTCCTGTTGCAACGTCCTTGCTCATTTTGGGTTTCAATCCACGCGCCCGCGCGGGGCGCGACCATGCAGGACGATAGGCGGCTTTATTGGCGCGTGTTTCAATCCACGCGCCCGCGCGGGGCGCGACAATTCCGGGAGAAACGAATTGACGATCTGGACTGTTTCAATCCACGCGCCCGCGCGGGGCGCGACCGGAAAAGGATCCGACCTCCGACAAGCTGAAAGGTTTCAATCCACGCGCCCGCGCGGGGCGCGACA